>Ga0187893_10000018_pt1 | contig 340462 bp, 350 predicted proteins | sample MA1701074metaG_FD_139574 | JGI IMG/M metagenome (GOLD analysis project Ga0187893, IMG submission 139574) | White microbial mat communities from a basaltic lava cave in the Kipuka Kanohina Cave System on the Island of Hawaii, USA - MA170107-4 metaG ...
CGATCTAACACCCACGCAGTTCAAGATTCTGCTACAGCTCATCCAACAGCCCTCCAGGGTCTTTTCACGTAGTGAGCTTCTGGACCTGATCTGGGGCGAAGGCTACGCGCTGGAGCAGCACACACTGGACGTCCACATCCATTCTCTCAGGCACAAGATCGAAACGGACCCGGCGCATCCCCGTTATATCGTTACCGTCAGGGGAATCGGCTACAAACTCGCGTCGGACTCGACCGACGCCTTGACGGCTTCGTAGACCTTCCGCACGTCCGGTAACAGCGGCCAGCCGAGAACCTCCAACGAATCCTGCACGTAGGCGGGCGTGCGCATTCCATTCAGGACGCAGGTCACGCCAGGGGTCGAGACCAGCACCCAGAGGGCCTTGCGGGAGAAGGGCTCGCCCAGCCTGGCCATGGGGAGAAACGATTCTAGTATTTTAGATATGGCCACCGTCTTCTCGCGGCTTTTCAGACCAGCCTCACGCCGCATTTCCTTCAACAACAACAGCAACTGGGGGAGATAGCGCGCCTGCCACTGCTGCCACTTCTCCGTCTGCGTCTGGGTAAAATGCCTGGTCAGCGCATGCAGGACCTGGCTCAAGTGCGGCGCAATCATCTGGTCCTCGATCTGATCCCAGTGCTCGAAACCCTGAACTTTTGGACGGAGACGCGTCAGTTCCTCCGCCCATCGAAAATAGTCTTGTGGCGACGTACCCTGACCGGACCATTGAATAAGTTGCGCGAGGTCCCGGCGGTACTCGTCCTCGAGCCTGGCCACCACACCGCACTGCGCCTCGAACGTCACCCCGGTTTCTTCGATCGGCATCTCGGCCAATCTGACCATGCCTCCGTGTTTTGACGGCATCGCATTCAGCGGGCGGTTGACGAGCACGGCGATGTTCTCGGCCCGGGCATAGTCCAGCAGCGTTTGCTTACCATCCGGACCCGTGTTCGGCGTAAGCGCCGCGCCGGATTCGAAGAGGTTCATCGGACATTGCACGACGCGGAAGTGGCATGCGCGGCTCTTCACCGCAGCCGAGGCCGCCTGTGCCGCGGCCAGCATGTTCGAGAGGGACGTCGCTTCCGGATCGTTCGGTTCCGTCGTGGAGGTGTTGGAGGACACGCCGTAATATTGCAGCCGCCCCGCCGCCACCTGGCTCTCCAGATATTCGAAGGCTGCCTGCAAGCGCCGGTAAAATTCCTTGCGCAGGGCGGGAAGGTCCTTCTGACCACGATGTGCGGCATCCGAGAGGAAGTATTCGGCATTGTGGAGCAACAGGACATCCAGCGTCTGCAGCCCTAACCGGTTCAGCGAGAGATCCAACTGGTCCGCAAGAAAATCCGGGTGGAGGCAATGCCAGATACCCTCTCCATACTTGACTATTTCGGGGTAGGGCTTGCCGGATTTCTCGCGGGCCTCTGCGCGCTTGAGATTTTGGCCCTGCACATAGCCGATTTTTGAAACGACGACGACTTCCTCGCGCTTCAGCTCGCCATTTTTGACGAGTTCGGTGAGGACCGATCCCGCCAGCTTTTCACTATCGCCATCCATGTAATTGGTGGAGGTATCGATCAGGTTGCATCCGCCTCCGAGCGCATCGACCAGCGCCTGGCGGTGATCGGCCTCCTCCATGCTGGTCCGATACCCGCCGAAACCGAGCCGGCTCGCGGTGAGCCCGGTTGAGCCTAGCGTCGTGAATCCGTGTTGAACCGCGTCGCCCAGGCGGGCAAGCATACGCGAGGCATAGGCGGCGGTGCCGCTCGGTGTCGCCGGCCCGGCAAGCTGCAGGGATGCGATGGGCTTCGCCAGACCGGCCGACCCGGCCTGTTGTTGCTCAGCGAGAGCCGCTTCAATCAGGGCCGGATCGGTGACCGGAATCTGGCAGGAAAAATTCCGGCAGACGTAGAGAGCTGCCTTGCCTTTCACAAGCGTTTTATCCCTGGTCAGGGGATGGTCCGGGTCCGGCCCCTGCGGATCATGATGGGCGATGATCCGGTTCGGCAGATAGCGGCGATTGACCTCCGTGCGAAGCGCTTCGTGCCCCGGCTCGGCCGGGTTGCCGATAAAGGCCAGCTCGACCGGTCCTCGCAGAAGCAGGTCCACGACGCACAAACTTTTCGCAAAGGCCCGGCCATAGCGCGTCATCTGCCTTCCATAGACCCGGATGGCGTTGGACGCGGCTTCGCGAAAATCCTCTCGTGAAAAATGAAACGAGAGTCGGGCCAGGACCGAGGCGGCTACGGCATTGCCGCTCGGCGTGGCACCGTCCGGCCCTTCGCGGCTGCGCAGGATCAGCGACTCGTGATCCTGCGACGTGGTGAAGAATCCTCCGTTTTGCACATCGGAGAAATCGGCCAGGATTCGTTCGATCAGCCGGACTGCTTCGTCCAGATAGCCTTCGTGCGCGCCGGCTTCGTAGAGATCGACCAGCCCTTCGGCCAGCCAGGCGTAGTCCTCCAGACAGGCGTCCAGATGCGCCTTGCCGGCGCGATAGGTCCGATAGAGCCCGCCATCGGGACGCTTTATCGTGCGCAGGAGAAAGTCCGCGGCTTCCTCCGCCGCCTCCAGGTACCGGCTGTCACCAAGCACGCGCGCACCCTCCGCCATGGCGCTGATCATCATGCCGTTCCAGGCGGTGAGAATCTTGTCGTCCAGTCCAGGCGGCACCCGCCTGGCGCGGACGGCGTAGACCAGCGGTTTCACCCGATCAATGGTCGCTTGCAATTCCTTCGGAGAAATTTTCAAATGAGACGCGACCGTCTCCGGCTGCTCTGGCGTATTGGGAATGCTCTTGTGTTCCCAATTACCACCGGGGGTGATGTCGTAATAGGCGCAGAAGCGCGTCGCGTCGTCCTCGTTCGGCACGGCAGCCTGAATCTCCTCCGGCGACCAGACGAAGAACTTTCCCTCGACGCCTTCCGAGTCTGCGTCTGTGGCCGAATAGAAGCCGCCTTCCGGCGAGGTCATCTCGCGCAGAATATAATCGAGCGTCTCCGCCGCCACCCGCCGATAATTCCGATCGCCCGTGGCCTGCCAGGCCTCGATATAAATCCCGGCAAGCAGGGCGTTGTCGTAGAGCATTTTTTCGAAGTGGGGCACGAGCCAGCGCTCATCGGTCGAGTAGCGGGCAAAGCCTCCACCGATATGGTCGTACATGCCGCCCGCCGCCATGGCATCGAGTGTCCTCGTCACCATCGTCAACGCCTGCGCGTCGCCGGTACGATGATGATGGCGCAGCAGGAATGAGAGACCCGTGGCGGGAGGGAACTTCGGCGCGCGGCCGAACCCTCCAAACTGCGAGTCGAACTCGTCCGCGTACTGGCCGACGGCCGCGTCCAGATCAGCCTCGCCGACGGAAACGGGCGAGGCCACCTGCATGGACTGCTTCAATTGCTTCGTGAGGTCGCTTGCCTGGCGCCGCAGTCCATCCGGATCTTTTCGCCAAAACTCGGCGACTTTAGCGAGGACCGAGGCAAAGCCCGGCCGTCCCCATCGGTCCGCGGGAGGAAAATAGGTGCCGGCGAAGATCGGCTCCTGCTCCGGCGTTAGAAACACCGTCATCGGCCAGCCGCCCTGGCCGTTATTCATCGCCAGGGTCGCCTGCATGTAGATTTCGTCGAGATCGGGACGTTCTTCCCGGTCCACCTTGATGCAGACGAAGTGCTCGTTCATGAGGGCTGCAATCTGCTCGCTCTCGAACGATTCGCGCTCCATCACGTGACACCAGTGGCAGGCGGAATAACCGATGGATAGGAGGATCGGCTTGTTCGATTCGCGTGATTTGGTCAGGGCGTCCGGCCCCCACGGGTGCCAATCCACCGGATTATAGGCATGCTGGAGCAGGTAGGGGCTGGTTTCGTGAATCAGTCGGTTGGGAGAACGTTTGCCTGCATGTTCGGACATGGCGCACCCTAACATCGGGCGGAAAGAACGGTCAATCGGCAGAAAATAAATCGGCCCGCCACTCGGAACCGAGCGCGGGCCGATGCACGATCAGAAAAGAGAGGGAGCTTACTTTTTCTTCTTCTCCGCCTTCTTCTCGTCCTTCTTCATGTCCTTGTGGTCACCCTTCATCTCACCGCCCTTGTCGCCCTTCATCTCGTCGGCAAACGCGCCGCCAACGAACCCCACCAGGAACATCGCCATCATCATTGCGCTCAACAGCTTCTTCATCGGACCCCTCCTTAGAATGTGATCACCTGCCAAAGGGACAATTCCCTTTGTAGGCCGCAACTTTATATTGAACGCCGGACGAAAGTCAACAAGCGCGATTTACATTCCAGCCTGTGGATACCTCTAGGCAGGCGACCGCAAACCGTGTGATAATATTGAAGAAACTAGAGGCGTGCAGCAAATGAGCGAAACATCCTCGTCCTCCAGCCTGAAGATGACCGTCCGCGTGGCGCTGGACAACCGCCCAGGCGTCTTCGCCCAAGTCGCGACGGCGCTGGCGGAAGAAGGCGCCAATCTCGGCGCCGTGGACATGGTGACTGCCGACGCAGAGCAGATCGTCCGCGATATCACGTTTGAAGTCCGGACCGAGAGCGAGGGGAGTCGGGCCGTCAAACGCCTGCAATCCGTTCCGCACGTCCGCATCCTGCCGGCGCCCGACCGAGTGTTCCAAGTTCATCAGGGCGGCAAGATCGGCATCAAGAGCAAGCTGGCGCTGAATTCGCGCAGCGTCCTGTCGCTGGTCTACACACCGGGCGTCGGACGCGTGTCCGACGCCATCGCCAAGGACAAATCGAAAGCCTATCTCTATACGACGAAGAGCAACACGGTCGCCGTCGTGACGGACGGCTCAGCTGTGCTGGGCCTCGGCAACCTCGGTCCGGAAGCCGCGCTGCCGGTGATGGAAGGGAAAGCCATGCTGTTCAAGGAGATGGCCGGCATCGACGCCTGGCCGATCTGTCTGAACACGCAGGACCCGGATGAGATTGTCCGCACCGTTCAGGCCATCGCCCCTGGGTTCGGAGGCATCAATCTGGAGGACATCAGTGCGCCCCGCTGCTTCGACATCGAACGGCGCTTGATGGCCTCGCTCGACATCCCGGTCATGCACGACGATCAGCACGGCACGGCAGTCGTGATCCTGGCCGGCCTGATGAACGCCCTCAAGGTCACGAAGAAACCGATTGAGAAGATTCGCATCGTCGTCAACGGGCTGGGCGCGGCAGGCCTGACCTGCTGCCGGATGCTCATCACGGCCGGTGCCCGCCAGATCATCGGATGCGGCCGGCAGGGGATCATCATGGCTGAATCGCCGGAGCGATTGCTTGCCTGCAAGGACCAACTCTTATCCTGCGTCAATCGGGACAAGCCGAAAGGCACACTGCAGGATGCGCTGAGGGGCGCCGACGTGTTCATCGGCCTCTCCAGCGCCAATCTTCTCGTACCGACGGACCTCGACCTGATGGCTCCTGATCGCGTCGTCTTTGCCATGGCCAATCCGGACCCGGAGATCAAGCCGGAACTGGCGATGGACCGCTGCCGGATCTTTGCCACCGGCCGGTCGGACTATCCGAACCAGATCAACAACGCGCTGGCATTTCCGGGGATTTTCCGAGGCGCGTTGGATGCGCAGGCCCGCAAAATCAACGACGCCATGAAAATGGCGGCGGCCCGTGCCATCGCCGGCATCATTCCGGACGACACGCTGACCGAGGACTATATTATTCCCAGTGTGTTCGACAAGCAGATCGTTCCGCAGGTGGCCCAGGCGGTCGCCCACGCCGCCCGCGAAACCGGAGTGACACGTCGATAAACCATTATTCGCCGCCCAAACTCCGCTCGTACAGCAGCACTTTCCAGCCGTCCTCCTCGCTGAGAAACTGCCCGACGATCGGCAACATGCCGGTTCCCGGCACACGCCCTGACTGTCCCATGCTGCCGTTCTTCAACACCCACATCATCTCGCCCGGTGTCCGCACCTTGCTGAACTTCGGGTTCGTGAAATTCCGTGGCTGGATCGGCAACACCTTGGCCGCACCGCCATCGCCCTTGCCTTCGGGACCGTGGCACTGGAAGCAGGTGCCGCGTCCGAGAAAAATCTCCTTGCCTTCCTTCAGGATTTCCGGCGTGGGCTGAAACGGCGGCTGCAGCGCCTTTGCCTCGGCCAGCTCGGCAGCCGGCACGCGCGGAATCTTGATGTCGAACTCACCGCCCGCCTGGCCGTACCCGGACGGCTCGACGGCATGGCCGGCCAAGGGAATCCCCACGGTCATGATGCTGAGCGCCACAACGACACGCCACATGCGATCCACTCCTTGTAAATAATTAAAACCGCGCACACAAAACGGCGCGGAGTCTAACATAAGGACTGTCCGTTTTCATCCCGTTCAGCCCCTATGCTAGAATGCGCCTCGCACATACCTCCGAGGCTGCCATGCCCTTTGACTTCAGGAAATTAGGCAAATACCGGGTCGGCATGCTGCGCCGCATCGCCGATCTCAAGGTCAAATCGGAGGACAGCCTCGACGTGGCCATGGACACCATGATGCAGGACCGGGTGGACAGTTATTTCCGCATCGAACAGGGTTTTGCCGAGATCGAGCACTCCCTGGCAACCATCGAAGCCGAACTGCCGCTCGTCGGCGATCTCAGCACCGCCCAGCGGTTGGAAGCGCGACTGGAATTTGTCGAGGACCGCTACGACGAACTGGACAGCGAGGTCCGCGAGCGGCCACGCAGGCGGAGGCGCAGAATCAACCTGACCGACTTCTTCAAGGCGGCCAGCGGGGGAGGCGGGGCCATGCCCGGCCAGCCGGGAGAGGTGAATACCGCCGGCGAAGCCTACGAAGTTCTGGGGCTGGAGTTCGGCAGCTCGATGTCGGCCGTCACCAGGGCCTTCCGTGAGCGCGTGAAGAAATTCCACCCTGATGCCCGCAAGGGCGATCGCAGTTCCGAGCCGCAATTGCGCCGGATCCTCGAGGCCTATCAGTTGCTGAAGGAATATCTGAGCCTCAGCAACATGGACCCGACGACCGGAGTCCGTGGCGGATTCAATCCGACCGAATAGCGTATCGTGACGAAACCCCACCATCAGCATCCCTATATCACCGAGCGCGGACAGTTCGAGGAATTGTGCCGGCAGCTCCGGCAGGCCGACCGCATCGCGCTGGATACGGAGTTTATCGGCGAAGACCGGTTCACGCCACGGCTCGAGATCATTCAGATTGCCGCCGGCGATCTCTGCGCCGTGGTGGATGTGCCCGCGCTCGGCACGTTGGACGGTTTTGGAGACATATTAGCTGACCCGAATATCGAAAAGGTGCTCCACTCGGGGCGTCAGGACCTGGACCTGCTGGCCGCGCACACAGGACAGGTGCCGACGCCCTTCTTCGATACGCAGGTGGCCGCTTCAATGGTGGGCTACGGAGCGCAGGTTGCCTACAGTCAACTCGTCCAGAAGGTCACGGGCCAGAAATTGGAGAAGGCCCACACCTTCACCAACTGGAGTCAGCGTCCATTGCTGCCCGAACAGATCAGCTACGCCATCGAGGACGTGTTGTTCCTCTTTCCGATCCACGACCATCTGCAAAAGCGGCTGACGTCGCTCGGCCGGCTGGAATGGGTTGAGGAGGAGTTTGCCCGCCTGCGCGCAAGCGTGGGTGCCCACGCCCACGATCCCCGCGAGCGCTACCAGCGCATCCGTGGATGGGAAAATCTCAAGCCTCAGTCGGCTGCCGTGCTCCGCGAACTGGCCGCCTGGCGGGACGAAGAAGCCCAGCGTCGAAATGTCCCGCGCGGGCGTGTGATTCGAGATGAAGTCTTGGTTGAACTAGCCCGCCGCCCCCCGCACACAATTGAGACTATGAGAGGTGTCCGGGGACTCCACGGCAACGAGGTGGACAAGCGGGGAGAGGCGATTCTCGCTGCGATTCAACGGGGCCTGGCCATTCCCTCATCCGAATGGCCAGAAGTCGCGCCGTCCAAACGGCCCGAGCCGGAGTCAGCCGGGCAGGTGGACCTGCTCCAGGCGGTCCTCAAGGCCCGCGCCACGGAAGAACACATGGCGCCGACACTCCTCGCCACCTCGTCCGACTTGCAGGCGCTCGTCGAAGCCAAGCACGATCGTGAAAAACTTGATCTTCCGATCCTCGCCGGCTGGCGCCGAAAGCTGGCGGGAGAGTTATTGCTGCAGGTCCTGGCCGGAAAGGTGTCCGTCAGCGTGGATCACAAGGGCGGAAAACTGAAAGTCTCCCATCATTCCTAGAGCAACTTCTTCACAGTCTCAGCAGGCCGTGCCAGAATCACTCTCGCGCCTTTCTCAACCAAAGGGCGCTGGATCAGATCGGGGTACTTAAGCATCAGGCCGATCAGTTCGTCTTCGGACACCCGTTTCTTTGCCAGACCCAACTCCCTATAGATGTCTTCCTTGGTTCGGAGGATGTCCCTGGCAGACAGCCCGGCTTTCTTCAGCAGTCCCTTGAGGAGCACCTTGGAAAAGGGCTGATCATAATAATTGATGGCCGTAAACGGTTGCCCGCTGGCCTGGACAAGCTTGACGGCTTCCCGGCAGGTGGAGCAGGTGGGCTTCTGATAGATCGTGATCGTTGTGCTCATGGTCTCCTTCCGTGCGGCATCTTGACCGGCTTTTTCAGCGCGTGATAGATGAATGATGATTGCGGAGCAAGCCTATGCCGACAGCTGGAACCAGTTCAAGTGGGAACTATGCCGTGGCGACAGCTACGCAGCGGGTTCTCAAGGATCTGCGGACGAAACGCAAGGGCCAGCCGGTCTTCGTGGTCGGCCATATCGCGGACCGAAAAGGGCAGGAAGCGACCTTCGAGGTCTTCAACGAACGGCTGGCGCTGGTGAAGTTTTCTGATGGCGTGATACTAGGGTACGACCCATTAGAACTGCTGCTGCCGACCGAAATCGACGAAAAAGGCGTGGGCTTTTTTGAAATTCGTCAATGCAGGCAGTGCGACCAGTGTTTCCCGCTGACCGCCGAGGAGGCGGACGCCAAACAGGACCCGACGGCCTGCCCGGCCTGCACTCCCTAGTCTGCCATCGGCGCGATCTCCAGCGCCTTCCTGATCAGACAATCGCCCGCGACACCCTGCAGCTCCATCGGCAACTGACTGGAATCAATCACCCTCACAGTCACCAGTCGGTAGCCTTCTGCAGTTTTCCAGCCACCTGCCCTGATGGAGTGGCATATTTCCAGCGTCCGCCAGATCGAGTTGCCGACAATCTCCTCCGGCGCAATCAGCATGCTATCAACAACATCGCCTCCGGCAAATACACGAGCAGGCACCTTGGTGCGATCTCTCGGAACTTTGGTCACAACGGCAAAGATGAGGGGCGGATCACCCAGCGGCAGCACCGGTCCCGCAGCGAATAGCAGGAGGGCAAGGATCATGAGCGCACGAGTCATCATATGTTCGGATGCAGCATACCGTATGATACCGTGAAATTAGAACCGCTCTGTACTTGACCCCACCGCCGGCGGCTCTTAGAATTTACCGGACGGCCCTGCGCGTTCGAAGAAGGGGAGGGTTCCATGCCGCATGATTTCATGCCGGGTCTCGCCGGGGTGCCCGCGGCCAAATCCGCCGTCAGCGACGTGGACGGAGAGCGCGGCATCCTCGAATATCGCGGCATCCGGATCGAAGACCTCTGCGCGAAGTCCACCTTCCTTGAAACGACGTCGCTGCTTCTTTCCGGCCGCCTGCCCAAGCAGCACGAGCTGGCGCGCTTCGTCGACGATATCACGCATCACCGCCGGATCAAGTTCAAGATCGTGGACCTGCTCAAGTGCCTGCCCGAACAGGGCCATCCCATGGATGCCCTGCAAGCCGCCGTGGCGGCGCTGGGCATGTTTTACCCGGGCCGGAACGTCAAGAACATCGATAACAACTACTGGTCGGCCATCCGGCTGATCGCCAAGCTGCCGACAATCATTGCGGCCCATGCCCGCATCAGACGGGGTGACGACACCATCCCGCCACGCGACGATCTGGATTTCTGCCGGAACTTTCTCTACATGCTCACCGATCGCGTGCCGGAACGGATCGCCAGCGACACGCTGGATGCCTGCCTGATCCTGCACGCTGAGCACACGATGAACGCCTCGACCTTCACCGGCCTCATCACCGCATCCACGCTGGCCGATCCCTATACCGTCGTCGCCTCGTCCATCGGCTCGCTGAAGGGCCCGCTGCATGGCGGCGCCAACGAGGAAGTGGTCGTGATGCTGCGCGAGATCGGCACGCCCGACAGGGTCCGGCCTTATCTCGAGAGCAAGGTGACGGCGAAGCAAAAGATCATGGGATTCGGGCATCGGGTCTATAAAGTGAAGGACCCGAGGGCAGTGATTTTGCAGAGCCTCTGCGAGCGGCTCTTCACGGCCTGCGGCACGTCGCCGCTCTATGAAGTGGCGTTGGAAACGGAGCGTGTCGCCACGGAACTCCTGGACGGGAAGAAGATCTATCCGAACGTGGATTTCTATTCGGGCATCATCTACGACAAGCTGGGCATCGAGGTGGATTGCTTCACACCCATCTTTGCCATGGCGCGTGTGGCCGGTTGGCTGGCGCACTGGTTTGAGCAGCTTCGGGAAAATAAGTTATTCCGGCCCGATCAAATCTATTCCGGCGAGCACAACCGGCCCTACGTGCCCATTGACGAGCGTTAATCCACGCCTTCGGACTCAGCTGGCTGCGGGCATCTGCCTTATCCTCTGGGCGGCGGCCGGCAACGCACAGGCTCCCACGAAAACCGTTGCCCGGTTCAACAGGGGGGACATCCGTTTCACGCAGGGAGGCAAGGCCTATTCGGCAGACCTCTCAAGCGGACGGATTGACGTAACGGAAGAGTTGGCGGGCGAGGCGCCGCTGGAGGCCCGAACACTCTATCTTCAATTCGCGTTTCTGAAAGGCGATGCCGGTGCGCAACCGGATGTCGCGCTCGTCTTAAAGAATGCGGACGACCCCGGAACCTATGGTCCATCCGACCTGCTCATGTTTTCTGTGCAGACCAGCGGAGGAGGAGTCTCGACCTTTCAGGCCGACCGGGGAAGCTGTGAGATCGTGCTAACCCGTCTTGACCGCGGAGGCGTGAACGGCACGGCTCGTTGCGAAGGTTCGATGGCCGGCAGGGGCGGGAGCATCGGACTGCTGGTGACGGATATTACATTCAGTGCCAGGCCCTGACCGGAAACCGTCCGCGCACACATCACTCATCAGATAATTCTTCCCGATTCATAGTCAAGTCTCCGCGCCCTCTCTGATATGAAAAATGCCTGCAGTCTTTCCCTTGACGAATGCACAAATGAAATTACCTTTTGGCTATAGCTTGAGACCGACAAGGTCACACCATTAACCAGGAGGTATTGCGATGAATGCAGTGATGCGCTGGGACCCATTCCGTGAGTTGGAGGACATGTCCGAGCGGCTGAACCGGGTGTTCAATCGGCCGGCTGCCCGTTCCGCCAATGGCAAGGAAATCATCACGGTCGCTGATTGGATTCCGACCGTGGATATTGCCGAAACGGATGCGGAATATCAGATCAAGGCCGAACTGCCGGAGGTCAAGAAAGAGGATGTGAAGGTGACCGTCGAGGACGGCGTGCTGACCATTTCAGGCGAGCGGCGGCATGAGACCGAGGAAAAGGGCAAGAAGTTCCATCGGGTGGAGCGGTCCTATGGCAGCTTCGTCCGAAGCTTCACGCTTCCGGACCATGTGGACGATGCCAAGGTGAAGGCCGAATACAAGGACGGGGTGCTGCACCTGCACTTGCCGAAATCCGAGAAGGCCAAGCCCAAAGCCATCGACGTCAAGATCGGCTGAGCGGCCTCGCAGGAGACGCGATAGGAAGAGGGCCTGCCGTCTGGCAGGCCCTCTTTTTTTGTCTTGTTCGCATGCCTGCACAGGCGATAAGATGCCTCCCTCACAAGCGCAGGAGGATCGACCGACATCATGAAACAGGGCACCCCACGCAAGACTGTGAAACCATCTGGAGCCACCCGCATCGAGAAAGACTCAATGGGCGAACTGGCCGTGCCGGCCGAGGCCTACTACGGCGTGCAGACTGCGCGCGCCATCGAGAATTTCCCGATCAGCGACCTGCGTTTCCCCCGATCCTTCATCCGGGCGATGGGCCTTATTAAATACGCCGCTGCCTCTGTCAACCACTCGCTCGGCTCACTCGAGAAAAAACACGCGGAGGCCATCCGCAAGGCTGCCCGCGAGGTGATCGACGGAAAATGGGATGCCGAGTTTCCGGCGGACATCTTCCAGACCGGCTCCGGCACCTCCACCAATATGAATACCAACGAGGTGATTTCGAACCGCGCCACGGAGCTGCTGGGTGGCACGCGCGGAAGCAAGCTGGTCCATCCCAACGACCATGTGAATCAGGGCCAGTCCAGCAACGACGTGATCCCGACCGCCATTCACATCGCGGCAGTCGAGATGATCGAGCGGCAATTGATGCCGGCGCTGAAGAGACTGCACAGGGCGCTCAACGCCAAGGCCCGTGCCTTCAACAAGATCGTCAAGATCGGGCGCACCCACCTGCAGGATGCCACGCCGGTCCGGCTGGGGCAGGAGTTCGGCGGCTACGCGCGGCAGATCGAGCTGGCAATTGTCCGCGCCAAGCGGGCGCAGGAGACTCTCAAGGAAGTGGCCCTGGGAGGCACCGCAGTCGGGACTGGTCTGAATACGCATGCGGAATTTTCCCGGAAGGTCCTGGCGCTTGTCTCCAAGGAGATCGGCTGCACGGTCGAAGAAGCGGCCAACCACTTCGAAGCCCAATCCACGCAGGACTCCGTCGTCGAGGCCAGCGGAGAGCTGCGGACGATCGCCGTGAGCCTGATGAAAATTGCCAACGACATCCGCTGGCTCGGGTCCGGCCCCCGTTGCGGGCTCGGAGAAATCAACCTGCCGGAAACCCAGCCCGGCTCCTCGATCATGCCCGGCAAGGTCAATCCGGTCATTGCCGAATCGGTCACGATGGTCTGCGCGCAGGTAATTGGCAACGATGTGACTATTACAGTCGGAGGGCAGGCGGGCAACTTCGAATTGCTCGTCATGCTGCCGGTCATGGCCTACAACCTGCTGCAGTCCATTGAATTGCTGGCCACTGCCTCGAGCAACTTTGCCAGCCGCTGCGTCGAAGGCATTCAGGCCAACGAGCAGCGCTGCAAAGATTCTATCGAGGGCAGCCTGGCCATGTGCACGGCGCTGGCGCCGGAGATTGGTTACGATGCAGCCGCCAAAGCCGCCAAGGAAGCCTACAAGACTGGCAAAACGGTCCGCCAGATCGCCAAGGAACAGAAGCTCCTGCCGGAGAATCGACTGGAGAAACTGATGGATCCCTGGCGGATGACGAAACCGGGGGGACCAGTTGGCAGCGTGGGCGGATAAGCTCCGCCCATCGTTGTTTCTCCATCTGTACCTGCCTGATTTCATTACTTTCCAAAATCGCCGAGATGTTTTGACAATTCGCGGCCTTGTGTGCTACCGTCCGCACGTTTTTCGCGCAATGTGACTGGGCTTTCAAGAGGCATGAGTACACCCACGGAGCACACCATCATCGTGGTCGGCGCCGGACCGGCCGGGATGGCCGTCACCAATATGATGGCCAAGGCTGGCCATGAGGTGATCGTCCTCAACCGTGACATCAAGTTCGGCGGGCTGGCTGAATACGGCATCTTCCCGAGCAAATTCAAGCTGCGCGGAGGATTGAAGAAACAGTACTGGGATATGCTTGAGCAGCCGAACGTGCACTATTTCGGCAATGTCTCGGTCGGCAAGGGAAAGGACCTCACGGTCGAGGAATTGCGCAGCCTGGGCGCCAGCGCCATCGTGTTTTCCATCGGCGCGCAGGGCACGAAGGCCATCGGCGTCGAGGGCGATTCGGCCAAGGGCGTCTTCCACGCCAAAGACGTCGTCTACCACTTCAACCAGCTGCCCGGCTTCGGCGACCGACCCTTCGACATGGGAAAGCACGTCGCAATCATCGGCGTCGGCGACGTCATGGTGGACATCGCCCATTGGTTGATCCGCTGCAAGAAGGTCGAGCGGGTGACGGCGATCGCGCGGCGAGGGCCTGCGGAACGGAAGTACAACCCGAAGGAAATCCGGGCCGTCTGCTCGAACATGGATATCGAAGGCATGAAGAAGGAATTCGACCGGATCCGGCAGCGGCTGGAAGCCGTCGGGCAGAAACCGGAAGACCTGTTCAAGGGCATGACCGACGAATTCACCAAATGCGAGCCCAAAGTCAGCGAGAGCAAGATGGGCTTCCGTTTCCTTGCTTCGCCGAAACGCGTGCTCGTCGATGCCGCGAATCGCGTACGCGCGCTGGAGCTCGAAGAAACCAAGCTGGAGCCGAAGGGAGAGGACACTGCCGCGGTCGGACTCAAACAATTCTATGAGTTTCCGGTGGACAGTGTCATATTCGCCGTCGGCGACAAGGTGGATGAGACGGTGGGACTTCCCTATAAGAATGGCATCTTCGTGACTAATCCGAACAAGACCGGCAACGATCCCGATGACTCGCTCTTTCAGGCGTATGACGAAGCGTCCGGCAAAATCGTGGAGGGCCTGTTCCTCGCCGGCTGGGCGCGCAAGGCCAGCGAGGGCCTAGTGGGCGTCGCCAAGCGGGACGGGGAATGGTGCGCCGAAGTGGTGACACGCTACCTTGAAGGGAACTCCCGCCCGCCCAAGTCCGCCGCCGGCGAAGTGATTAAAAAAATCCGGCAGATTCTTTCAACTCGCGGAACCCATGCCGTGGACATCAAGGGCCTGCGCGCGCTGGACGCAGCGGAAAAAGATCATGCAAAGACCGGCGACAGCATCGGAGAATTCAAATTCACCACGAACAGCGACATGCTGGCCAGGATTGAGAAGCACGCAGGAAAATCTCACGCGTCGGTTCGGTAGTCAGGCTGCTACTCTCCGCCCCACTTCAGTTTTCGTCTCAGTACATCGTAGTAGGTTCGCTCAGGCAATCGGATCAATTTTGTTTTATGCCGGGACGGCGTGATCGTCACCGTGTCGCCCTCCGTCATCGCCACGCCGGTCTGGCCGTCATAAGTCACCCTCGCGCCCTTGTCGTGACTGGTCAGCGTGATCGCCAGCGTGGCGGTGCTGGGCACGAGCAGGGGACGATGCGTCAGCGTGTGAGGGCAGATCGGCGTGATCACCAACGCATTGACCGAGGGGCTGACGATCGGCCCGCCGGCCGACATGGAGTAGGCCGTCGAGCCGGTCGGCGTGGAAAGAATCAATCCGTCCCCGCGCAGGCTCGTGACGAACTGCCCATCGATCGCGATCGTCATGGCGATCATGCGCGATAGTTCGCCCTTCGCGACCACCACATCGTTGAGCACCGCTGCCTCCGTGACGCCCTTGCCGCGACGATCGAGGCGCACCCGCAACATCAGCCGCTCTTCAAGCACATACTCTTTGGCGAACACGCGCTCCAACGTTTTATAGAGATGCTCGCCGCCGACTTCCGTGAGAAATCCCAGGCCGCCCATGTTGATGCCTAAAATGGGCACGCTCCGTTTTTCCACCAGCCGCGCCGCGTTGAGCATGGTGCCGTCGCCGCCAAGCACCAGCACCATGTCCGCCCTGTCGGCAATCCGGCCTTTATATCTCGATGCAGACTTGCCGATGATCGCGGCGGCCTTTGGATCGAGCACGATGTCTTTTCCATGCTCGCGCAGCCACGCGACCAGCTGCGTCAGCGTGGGTTTCATATTGGGAAATTTCGGCTTGGTCAGAATCCCGATGACTTTCATGCAGGCCCGTCCTCAGTGGGCACGAACAGACAGGAGTGGATCGTGAAAAGTGGACACGGATTGTATGGGGGAATGAATTGCCTGTCAATGAATAGGCGAACTGGTCCTGTTCAGAAGTTCCGTACTCGCTCCGCTGCGGCAAAGAGCCCTCGCGGCCTTGACAGAACGTCTTTTCACCGATAGAATTGCCTCAGATTTTCGATAACTTCCGTCGTTCCACTCAACTCAGGACCACCAAAGGAGGCGGGATGTTCGAACGATTCACGGATAAGGGCCGGAAGATCATCATCCTGGCGCGCGAAGAAGCCGAGCGCCACCAGAATGACTATCTGGGGACGGAACATCTGGTTCTGGCCATCCTTCGTGAAACGGACGGGATCGCCCTGACCATCATCAAAAAGATGGGGCTCTCCTCCGAGCAAATCCGCCTGGAAATCGAGCGCAACCTTCCGGGTGGCGGCACCACCATGACGTTCGGCGAAATCCCGTTCAGCCCGCGCGTCAAGAAAGTCATCGAGTACGCGGTCGAGGAAGCCCGGCTGCTCGGCCACAATCATATCGGCAGCGAACATCTGCTCCTCGGCCTCCTGCGCGAAGAGGAGGGCATCGGCGGCAAGATCCTCCGGAGCCTCGGCGCCAATCTCCTGACCGCGCGGCAGCTCACCGTGACGTTCCTGCGCAAGTCTGCGCCGCGCGAGCGGGACCGCAAGTCCAATACGCCAGCGCTGGATGAGTTCGGACGCGACCTGACCCAGCTTGCCCAGGAAGGCCAACTCGATCCGGTGATCGGACGCGCGGACGAAATCGAGCGCGTGCTGCAGATTCTCAGCCGTCGCACCAAGAACAATCCCGTGCTGATCGGGGAGTCAGGCGTCGGCAAGACCGCGATCGTCGAGGGCCTAGCGCAACGGATCGTTACGTCCGAAGTGCCGGACAATCTGCTGTCCCGCCGCGTCATCGCGCTGGACTTGGGCTCGCTCGTCGCCGGCACGAAATACCGCGGCCAGTTCGAGGAGCGCCTGAAGGTGGTCATGAAGGAGATCACCCAGGCGGGCAACATCATCATCTTCATCGACGAGCTGCACACACTTGTGGGCGCCGGCGCGGCCGAAGGCTCGATCGACGCCTCCAACATGCTCAAGCCGGCCCTGTCGCGCGGAGAGATCCAGTGCATCGGCGCGACCACGCTCGACGAATACCGTAAGCACATCGAAAAGGACGGCGCGCTCAAACGGCGGTTCCAGCCGATCTACGTGCAACCGCCCAGCGTGGACGAAACGGTCCGGATCATCCAGGGCCTGCGTGACCGGTACGAAGAACACCACGGCGTCGAGATCACCGAGGAAGCCATTCTGGAAGCCGTCAAGCTATCGGACCGCTACATCTCCGACCGGTTCCTGCCCGATAAAGCAATCGACCTGATCGACGAGACCGGTTCGCGCGCGAAGCTCCAGACCTACGCGCTGCCGGGCGAACTCAAGGCGATGGAGCAGGAGCTCAAGAAGGTTTCGCGCGAGAAGGAAATGGCCATCTCGTTGCAGAACTTCGAGGAGGCAGTCAAGTTCCGCGAGGAGGAGGAACGCCTGCGGAAGCTTCTGGAAGAGTCCAAGCGCGAGTGGAAGAAGAATCAGGAGAAGAACAAGCCCGTCATCACCAAGGAGGACGTCGCCTACGTCGTCTCCAAGATGACCGGCATTCCGCTCTTCAAGCTGGAAGAAGAGGAATCGCAGAAGCTGCTCCACATGGAGGAGTTCCTGCACAAGCGGATCGTGGGACAGGAAGAGGCCATCTCGGCCGTCTGCCGCGCCATCCGCCGGTCACGCGCAGGCTTGAAGGAAGCCAAGAAGCCGATCGGCTCCTTCATCTTCCTCGGCCCCACCGGTGTCGGCAAGACCGAACTGGCGAGGGCGCTGGCGGAGTTCCTGTTCAATTCCGAGGATGCGCTGATCAGGATCGACATGTCCGAGTATCAGGAAAAGTTCACCAGCTCGCGCCTCTTCGGAGCCCCTCCCGGCTACGTCGGGTACGAAGAGGGCGGCCAGTTGACGGAGAAAGTCCGGCGCCGGCCCTATTCGGTGGTTCTGTTCGACGAGATCGAGAAGGCGCACCCGGATATCTTCAACGTGATGCTGCAGGTGTTGGACGACGGCGTGCTCACGGACAGCCTGGGCCGCAAGGTCGATTTCAAGAACACCGTGGTCATCATGACCTCGAACCTGGGCACCAAGCTCATCCAGAAGGGTGTGTCGCTGGGATTCCAGCAGGCCGAGGCCGAGCAAAATCGAAAGATCAAGGACGACGTGCTGGCGGAGCTGCGCCGGTCGTTCAGCCCGGAGTTTCTGAACCGCATCGACGACGTGGTGGTCTTCCATCAGCTGGAGAAGCTCCACCTGGTGAGCATCGTCGACATCCTTATCAAGGAACTCAACGTGCGGCTCCTGGAGAAGGGCATCCAGCTCGAGGTCACCGACGAAGTGAAGCAATGGCTCATCAAGGAAGGCTATCAGCCGCTCTACGGCGCGCGGCCGATGCGCCGGACCATCCAGAAAAGCATCGGCGACCCCCTGTCGGAAGAGCTGATCCGGGGCCGCTTCAAGGACTCGCGCAAGATCAAGGTCATCCTCAAGGACGAGACGCCTGCCTTCATCGAGGAAGAAGTGCTGGCTGGGGTTTGAGATCAACCCCAGCCGCACACTCGTGACGACCACCGCCCGCGTGTCTCAACGCGTGATCCGGTCATCCGTAGTGCCATCGTGACGTCCACGACGCCCGCACCGCCTGTTTCTCCCGTCATTCTGGCCATCGAAACATCCTGCGATGAAACGGCTGCCGCCGTCATGACCGGCGAGGGGCGGATCGTCTCCAGCGTGCTCTGCTCGCAGCACGACGTGCACGCACGCTACGGCGGGGTCGTGCCCGAACTGGCCGCACGGCGCCACATCGAAACGGTGGACACCATCGCCACGGAAGCCCTTCGCAAGGCCGGCGTGGCCTGGACCAACATCCAGGCCGTCGCCGTGACGAACGGGCCCGGCCTGGCCGGCGCGCTGCTGGTCGGTGTCAGCTTCGGCAAGGCGCTCGCGTACGCGCTGCGCATTCCGCTGGTTGCCGTCAACCATCTTGAAGGCCACATTGCATCCGCCTGGGTGGAGCAGCCTGACTTTCCAACTCCGTGCGTCGTCCTCATCGTCTCTGGCGGCCACACCCATCTCTATCTTGTCCAATCGGACGGCACGTTGCAGCTCCTCGGAAAAACCCTGGACGATGCGGCGGGCGAGGCCTTCGACAAGGCGGCGAAGATTCTCGGGCTTGGTTTTCCCGGAGGACCGGCGATCGACCGGCTGGCGCAAACCGGCGCCGCCGCCGCCGTGAAGTTTCCGCGCCCCTATTTGAAGCCCGGCAGTCTCGATTTCAGTTTCAGCGGACTCAAAACCGCCTTGCTCTATCACTGGCAGGACCGCAGCGCGCAGGAACGACAGGACACCGTCGCCGACGTCGCAGCCGGCTATCAGGAGGCGATCGTGGACGTGCTGGTCGAAAAGGCCTTCCGTGCCGTGCGCCGCCATCGCGTGAACGCGCTCGCAGTCGTGGGAGGCGTCTCGGCCAATTCCAGATTGCGGAAGCGGCTCGCCGCACGCGCCACTGATGCCGGTATCCGCCTGGCGCTGCCATCGCCGGCCCTCTGCACCGACAATGCGGCGATGATTGCCGCCGCAGGCCAGCAGGCATGCCGGCAGGGGCGCCTGGCCGCATGGGAGCTGGAAGCCTCGGCTGACCTGTCACTGCCGGCCATTATGGAAATGTCACCTCCGAAGCTCCGCCAGGCCGGTCAAAGGAGAGCATAAGATTCCGACCATTCACGGTTACACCAACGGCCTGAAAGCCAGCCATCTCCTCAAGCTGGAGCATCTGTACCGCCGGCGTGTGCCGATCACCGCCGTGATCAGCGCCGAACTCGCCCGATCCTGCACGGAACTGTCGCACGAGATCCGGCGTGAAATCGGACTGCTCATCAACCGACGCGGCGCGGTCGAATTTGTCTGTGTCGGGCAGGGGCGGGACATGAGCCTGCCGGATCTGTCGCGATTCCGTTCCGGGCCTCGTTCCTTGCGCGGCCTCCGGTTGGTGCGGACCTATCTGCAGAACGAACCCCTGACGCAACAGGACCTCACCACGCTGGCGCTCCTGCGGCTCGATCTGGCTGCGGCCATCGGCGTGGGAAAGAGCGGACTGCCGGCCGACATGTCGGTGGCCCATATCGTTCCGCCGAACCAGCAGGGCCGCCTCTATGCCGTGCTCCCGGCCAAACCGTTTCATGCCTGGGATCTGGACTGCCTGGCGCTGATCGAATCCATCGAGTCGGAACTGACGGACGCCAGAGGCGGGCACGACGTGTCCCATGGGAAGGAAGGGGCGATTCTAATCAGCGCCTCCTCGGCCAGCCGGACGATACAGGAAGACCGGATGGAAGAACTGGTCGAACTGGCGCGATCAAGCGATCTGTCCGTTCTGGACCGGGTCATTCAGCGTTGCCAGGCCGTCAATCCCAAATACCTCATGGGGAGCGGCAAGCTCAAGGACGTCGTCATGAAGGCGCTGCAGAAGGGCGCCGACTTGCTGGTGTTCGACCAGGACCTCACGCCGGCCCAGGCACGCGCCATCGCTGACGTCACCGAGATGAAGGTCATCGATCGGACACAGTTGATTCTCGACATCTTCGCCAGGCGGGCGCACAGCCGGGAAGGAAAGATCCAGGTCGAGCTGGCCCAGTTGCGCTATCTGCTGCCCAGGCTGTCTGGAGCCGGCACCTCGCTGTCCCGGCTGGGCGGCGGCATCGGCGGACGCGGCCCAGGCGAAACGAAACTGGAGACGGACCGTCGGCGCGTCCGGGACCGGATCGCCCATTTGGAGCGTGAACTGGAGGCCTTCGGCCGTCACCGCGATCAGCGGCGGGCGCGCCGCTTCCGCCACAAGATCCCGACCATCTCCATCGTCGGCTATACCAACGCCGGCAAATCCACACTGTTGAACGCACTGACGGGCAGTCAGGTGTCGACCGAGGATCGCCCGTTTGAAACGCTCGACACTTCCAGTCGCCGTCTGCGATTTCCACGCGACCGCGAAGTCATCATCACGGACACGGTCGGCTTCATCCGCGACCTGCCCAAGGCGCTGGTGGGCGCCTTCATGGCCACATTGGAAGAACTGCGCGATGCGGACCTGCTTCTGCACGTGATCGACGCCAGCAGCCCGCGGCTCGACTCCCAGATCGAGGCGGTGGAAAAAATCCTCGACGAGCTCGGCCTCTCGCACATCCCGCGCATCCGCGCCCTCAACAAATGCGACAAACTGACGGCCGGCGAAATTGCCGGGCTCTGCCGGCACTATCGCGCCCTGGCGATTTCCGCCGTCACGCCCGGCACTCTCACGCCGCTGGTTGAAACCCTCGCCGATGCCCTGATTGAGCATGCAGCCCAATCCTCGGTCGATTCCGGCCTGGCCGCACGCGTCGTGTGAGCCATGCCGGTCTCCTCTCGAAAGAAACAATCTTTGCTGACCCGCGCACAGGCAGCACGTCTGTTCAGCACGCTGCGCGGCAAGCAGCCAGTTCCGCAAGTCGAGCTCCATCACCGGACCGCCCTGCAACTGCTGATTGCGACCATCCTGTCGGCGCAATGCACGGACCAGCGGGTCAATCAGGTGACACCGGCGCTGTCTCGCCGCTACCGGACAGCTCGCGACTACGCCATCGCCGATACGGCCGAGTTGGAGCGTCTGATCAAATCCACTGGATTTTTCAGGAGTAAAGCGAGGAATATCATCGGGTGCTGCCGGGCCTTGCTCGACCGCTTTGCCGGGGAAGTCCCGGACACCATGGAGGCGCTGGTCACGCTGCCCGGCGTCGGGAGAAAGACGGCCAACGTGGTGCTGGGCAATCATTTCAGGAAACCGGCCGTGGTCGTGGACACCCACGTGAAGCGCGTGTCGCAGCGGCTGGGGCTGACCGCCAGCGAGAATCCGGACCGAATTGAAGCAGATCTGCAGCGGCTGCTGCCGCCCGACGAGTGGACCGTCGGCTCGCAGCGGATTTTATTGCACGGCCGCTACGTCTGCCTGGCGCGGAAACCAAAATGCGGTGAGTGCGGCATCTACGATCATTGCCGCTGGAAGGGGAAACTGCCTCGATGATTCGCAGCATGACAGGCTATGGACGCCGCCAGGCCCACTGGGCTGGAGGCACGGTGAACGTCGAGGTGCGGTCCGTCAATCACCGCTTCTGCGAGATCGCCATGCGCCTTCCCCGTGGCATGGCGCCACTTGAAGACAGCCTCAAGGAACTCATCCAGCGCCATTGCAGCAGGGGACGAATCGACCTCACCGTGTCCCTGACCGGCGGGCGGGAAACGCGCAGAACCGTCACGCTCGATCGCGAACTGGCCAGGCAGTACCACCGGCTGCTCGATCAACTCCGGCGTGAGTTTCGTCTGGCCGGTTCGATCGATCTGGCCCTGCTGGCCGGCCTGCGCGACCTGCTCGTCGTCACCGAGGAACCGGCCAGCGACAAGGCGCTGCAAACGCTGATCAAGCGGCTGACTGCCGGCGCGGTGACAGACCTCAACCGCATGCGCCAGCGCGAAGGCAAGGCGCTCACGGCCCACTTGAACAGCCTGCTGACGGGCGTCGAGAAGGAATTGGCACAGATTGCCGCGCGCATTCCGCAGGCGGTTCAGGAGCACCATGCCCGCATGAAGGGGCGCATCGAGAAACTGCTCGATGCCGGGAAGGCCGACGCGGGCCGGTTGGAACAGGAACTGGCGGCTTTTGCCGACCGGAGCGACGTCAGCGAGGAACAGGCGCGGCTGCGCTCGCACCTGGGACAGTTTCGGGAAACTATGAAAAGCCAGGATTCCATCGGAAAGACGATGGATTTCCTGCTGCAGGAGATGGGACGGGAAACCAACACCATCGGATCCAAGGCCAACGATGTCGAGATCGCCGGCCACGTCGTGCGAATCAAGGGAGAACTGGAAAAGCTCCGCGAACAAGTGCTAAATATTCAATAGGCACGGCAGGAACGGGGACGGGAGGCGGACGCGGCATGGCAATCGAACGGCGGGGGGTGCTCTTCGTGGTCTCGGCTCCATCGGGAGCCGGAAAGACGACACTCTGCAAAGAATTGGTCGCCTGCGTCCCCGGAGTGCATCCATCGATTTCCTATACGACCCGCAGGCCGCGCCCTGGCGAAGTGCACGGCCGGGAGTACTATTTCGTCGATGAGCAGATCTTCCAGGACATGGCGCAACGGAACGATTTCGCGGAATCGGCGCGGGTCTACGGACACTTTTACGGCACACCGCGGCAGGCATTGACAGACATGATGGAAAAAGGCTTCGACGTCCTCCTTGAAATAGACACCCAGGGCGCCATGCAAATCAAGAAGAAGTTCTCCGACGGCGTCTACATTTATATTCTGCCGCCCTCCATCGACGCCTTGCGCACCCGGCTCATCCAGCGGGGGGACGCGCCGGAGGACATCCAGCGTCGCATGCAGAAGGCCCGGCAGGAAATCCTGAACTATCGCGAATACGACTACATCGTCCGCAACGAGGACCTCAAGCAGGCTTCGCAGGAGTTGCAGGCCATCGTCCATGCGGAACGCACGCGCATGAAACGCGTGGACATCAATTGGCTCGAACGGAATTTCATCGCCGAATCCACCAACCCATAAAGGAGCGACATCATGATCGACGCCATTTCGTTATTGCCCGAATACACCCACGAGCAGATCGATTCCCGCCACCGGCTCGTGATTGCGACCTCGCAGCGCGCCAAGCACCTTATGCAGGGCGCGCGGCCGTCGGACCACCCCCGCTACTCGAAAGCGACCTCCATCGCGCTGGATGAGATGCTCCACCAGAAGGTGGAGTTCCTGACCGGCAAGGACGCCCGTCAGGCCATCAAGGAGGCCAAGCGCGGGAAGGACAGTGAGATGGAGCGCATCGCCGCGGCGGCCGCCCGTGAGGACGCCCGCGAGATCAAGAAGGAACTCAGCGTCTATGTCGACGATTCCCCCAAGCCGGCCGAGAAGGACGGGGACGAGTAGGATGGGCATGGAGCAGGCGCCTTCCAGGGCCCTCGTCGGAAAGCGCATCCTGATGGGCGTCAGCGGCAGCATTGCCGCCTACAAGGCGGTCGAATTGCTGCGCGCGCTGATGCGGGAAGGCGCGGACGTCTCCGTCGTCATGACCGATGCCGCGACGAAGTTCATCGCCCCCTTGACCTTCGCGGTACTGTCCCGCAAGCCGGTCGCGACCGATCTGTTCGCCGCACATCAGGAAATGCTCCATTTGACCCTGCCGGAGGAGGCCGACGTCTTCGTCATCGCGCCCGCCACGGCCAATACCCTGGCCAAACTCGCGCTGGGCCTGGGGGATGATCTGCTGAGCACCATGGCCCTGACCGCGTCCTGCCCGTTGATCGTCGCGCCGGCCATGGACGGCGGAATGTGGGACCATCCGACGGTCCGGGAGCATGTGGGGCTGCTGCGATCGCGCGGTGTGACCATCCTCGAACCGGTCGAAGGTCCGCTTGCCTCCGGCAGAATCGGGAAGGGCCGGCTGACGGATGAGCAGACCATCCTGCATGCCGTCGAGGCCTGCCTGCTGCCAAAACGCGATCTGGCAGGGCAGCGCGTGCTGGTTTCAGCAGGACCGACTCAGGAGCCGATCGACCCGGTCCGTTTCATTTCCAACCGGTCGTCCGGCAAGATGGGCTATGCGATCGCCCTGGCCGCCCGTGAGCGCGGCGCCGAGGTGCTCCTCGTCAGTGGTCCCACGGCGCTGCCGGTGCCTCCCGGCGTGCAATGTCTCCGCGTCGACACGGCCGAGGAAATGGCCAAGGCGCTGACGACGAACCTCCGTTGGTCCACGATTGTCGTCATGGCGGCCGCCGTGGCTGATTTTCGCGCCGATGCGCCGTCCGACAGAAAGATCAAGAAACAGACCGGCGCGTGGAAGATCCTGACCCTGGCGCCGACCGAGGACATTCTCCAGACACTCTCCCGGCAGCGGACGAGACAGCTCCTGGTCGGATTCGCGGCGGAAACCGATGCCGTCCTGTCGCATGCCAGAAAAAAGCTGGCCGGCAAGAATCTCGACATGATCGTCGCCAACGACGTCACGGCAGACGGCACAGGGTTCGGCTCGGATCGCAACTCCGCTACGCTGCTGACGCGCGATGGGGCCGAGACCGCGCTACCGCTCATGCCCAAGCGTGAACTGGCCGACCGCATTCTCGATGCACTGCATCCGCTGATCGCACGCTCCGTGCGGCGGCCCGCCCGCTGATCCCGCACTCAAACCGCCCCTTTGTTTGACCCGATTCTGCGAGCCTGTTACAATGAGCCCGTCTTCACGCGTACTTATCACGTGACACTCCCGGCGTACAGTGATCGGAGGAACGCGCATAATGCATGTGCTGGTCTTGCATGGCCCCAATCTGAATCTTCTTGGCAGGCGGGAAAAATCCGTCTACGGCACGACGTCGCTCAAGACCATCAATGCCGATATCATGAAATTCGCCAGGAAAGAGCGGTTGAAAGTGGAGATCAGGCAGTCCAATCTCGAGGGTGAACTGGTGTCCTGGATACAGGAAGCCAATACGAAATTCAACGGGATCGTCATCAACCCGGCCGGCTATACCCACACCAGCGTCGCCATCCGGGATGCCATCGCTGCCGTCGGCATTCCGACCGTCGAAGTGCATCTGACGAACATCTACAAGCGGGAGGAGTTCCGGCACCACTCCTATATCGCCGCCGTGGCGGTCGGCCAGATCTCGGGGTTCGGCCCCTCCGGATACGTGCTCGGGCTCAGGGCCCTCACGGAGCATCTCAAATCCGCGCGCACTGCCGCAGCCCGCTGACGTGCCCGTTCCAATTCACGCAGGAGGACATGGTTCGTGATTTCGACCGCAGAGTTTCGCAATGGATCGCGTCTGGAGATTGACGGCGAACCGTTCTATATCGTGGAGTTTCAGCACGTGAAGCCGGGCAAGGGCGGCGCCTTCGTCCGGACCAAGCTGAAAAGCTACACCTCGGGCAATGTCATCGATCGCACGTTCCGATCAGGGGAGCGCTTCGACGAGCCGGAGCTCGACGAGCGCGAGATGCAATTTCTCTATGCCGCCGGCGACTCCTACACCTTCATGGACACAAAAAATTACGAGCAGCTGACCTTTGAGAAAAAGCAGCTCGGAGAGAACGCGGACCTGCTCAAGGAAAACATGATCGCCAAGATCCTGGTCTATCAGCACCGCCCCATCGCCGTCGAGCTGCCCATTTTCATCGAGCTCAAGGTCGTGGACGCCGAGCCGGGCGTCCGCGGGGACACGGCCTCGGGGGGCACCAAGCCGGCCGTCGTCGAAACCGGCGCCATCATCAAGGTGCCCCTGTACATGGAGGTCGGGGAAGTCATCAAAATCGACACCCGCACACGCCAGTACGTGGAGCGCGTCCGATGAAGAAGCGACCGGCCAAACAGGAGGCGAGCCGAAGCCAGTCAGGCCGTGAAAATTCAGACGTGAGTAAAAACAGCTCTCTCGACATGGAAGTTCATCATCTCGTTGAGCTTCTTACAATGCACGAACTCTCCGAGCTGGAGGTGGAGCATCAGGGGCTCCGCATCCGCGTGCGGCGGGGAGGGGGACTGGACACGGTGACGACCGTGACCGCCAAGCCGAACCGTCAGCCGCAGGCACAACGGAACGAACAGGAGACCGTTGTCTCAGAAACCGAGGCTCCGGACACGCTGCTGGCTGTCACCTCGCCGATCGTCGGGACATTCTACCGGTCGCCGTCCCCCGACGCCGACCCCTACATCGATGAGGGCGATTTCGTGAAGAAGGGGCAGGTGCTGTGCATCGTCGAGGCCATGAAGCTGATGAACGAAATCGAATCGGAGATGGACGGCCGGGTCCATAAGATTCTGGCAGAGAGCGCCAAGCCGGTCGAGTACGGCCAACCGCTCTTCCTCATCGACCCCACAGCGACGCCCTAACCGGCACCCGACCTGAAGAGGTCACCTCGTGTTCAAGAAAATTCTCATAGCCAATCGCGGCGAGATCGCACTCCGGGTCATCCGGACCTGCAAGGAGCTCGGCATCCGGACGGTCGCGGTCCATTCGGACGTCGACAGCCAGTCGCTGCACGTCCGCATGGCCGACGAACGCGTCTGCATCGGACCGGCCGACAGTTCGCTCAGCTACCGGAACATTCCCAACGTCCTCAGCGCGGCGGAAGTCACGGGCGCCGACGCCATCCATCCCGGCTATGGGTTTCTTGCCGAGAATGCGCACTTCGCCGAAGTCTGCGAATCGATCGGTGTCCGGTTCATCGGTCCCACGTCGGACCACATCGCCATGCTGGGCGACAAGGCCAAGGCGCGTGAGATCATGGGTCGCAAAAACATCCCGCTCATGCCTGGTACGGGCGAGCTGAAAAGCGAGCAGGAGGCTCTGGAGGCGGCGCGCAAAATCGGGTTCCCGGTCATCTTCAAGGCCTCGGCCGGGGGCGGCGGACGCGGCATGCGCGTGGTGAACCGGGAGGAGGATCTCGCGCGCGCGTTTCAAACCGCCCAGGCGGAGGCCAAGGCCAATTTCGGCAACGACGCCGTCTATCTCGAAAAGTTTTTCATCGAGCCGCGCCACATCGAGGTGCAGATCCTTGCCGACGAGAAGGGCCGCACGGTGTATCTGGGCGAGCGGGACTGTTCAATCCAGCGCCGGTACCAGAAACTACTGGAGGAATCTCCCTCTCCGGCCATCGACGACCGGCTGCGCCGGGAAATGGGGAACGCGGCGGTGGAAGCCGTCCGCTCCGTGCATTATCGCAATGCCGGCACGGTGGAATTTCTGCTGGACAAGGACCACAACTTCTTCTTCATGGAGATCAACTCGCGGATCCAGGTCGAGCATCCCGTCACGGAAATGGTCACTGGCATCGACCTCATCAAGGAGCAGATCCGGATCGCTTCGGGACAGCCGCTGGCCTTCAGGCAGCAGGATATCAAGCTGAACGGGCACAGCATCGAGTGCCGCATCAACGCGGAATGTCCGGACAAATTCACCCCCTGTCCGGGCACCGTGACGCGCTTTTACCAGCCCGGCGGCCTGGGCATTCGCGTGGATTCGGCGATCGAGAGCGGCAGCGTCGTCGTTCCGCATTACGACTCCCTGATCGCCAAGCTGATCGCCCACGGACAGAATCGCGACGAGGCCATCGCGCGGATGCGGCGCGCGCTGGACGAATTCGTCATTGAGGGCATCAAGACGACGATTCCGCTGCACAAGCGGATATTGAACGATCCCGACTTCCAGAAGGGACGCGTCTCCACCGGTTTTCTGGAACGGTTCACCGCCGGCCCTTCCGCCTGACCCCGTGCCCATCGCTCCGCCGACACGATCCCCACTGAACGGCCTCTACGTGATTCTCGATCCGGACGCGGCACAGGGGCGGCTGCTTCTCGACATGCTCAAACAGGCCGCCGACAGCGGCGCGCGGCTCTTCCAATACCGGGACAAGACCTCGTCCATGCTGGCATCCTATCGCCGGGCGCTTCCCCTGCGCCAGGCGGCGAAGGATGCCGGCGGCACATTTCTGGTCAACGACCGGTGCGATCTGGCGCTGGCAGTGGATGCGGACGGGGTTCATCTCGGCCAGGAGGACCTGCCACTCCGGATGGCTCGCGCGATCATGGGAGCGGGGAAACTGATCGGCATCTCGACCCACAACGATGCCCAGGTGACGGCCGCGAGCCAGGCAGGTGCGGACTATCTCGGCTTTGGTCCCATCTTTCCGCCAGGGTCCAAACGCGACCATGACCCGGTCGTGGGGATAGACGGGTTGCGGCGGATCCGGCGGCTCACTTCATTACCGGTCTTTGCCATCGGCGGAATCGCCATCGACCATGTCCGATCGATCATCGAGGCAGGCGCAGACGGCGTCGCCATCATTTCCGCGATCGCACAGGCGAACGACGTGCCGGCCGTAACACGTTCGTTCGTTTCGCAGTTCCGGTCACCAAATCCGCCAGTTCGTTGATCGCGGCGCTCCCGGCCATTGCGGCAAGCCCCTGTTCCCAGGAACGCGAGAGGAGCGGTTCATGGGGGAGCGGCCCAATCACCGGCACTCCGCTGCGCTCCCGCAACAGCGCAAGAGTGGATGACTCCTGCATACCGTCCACGGTCGCAGGCGCCGTCTCCTTCGTGCGATTCAAAATGATTCCGAGGATTGTAATTCGACGCCGTGCCAGTGCTTCCATTGTCAGCAGCACATGGTTGATGCTGCCAATGGCCGTGCGGCCGACGAGGACCGCGGGCAGGCCGATCCCTTCTATGAGATCACGCATATCCGCCTTTTTTGAAATCGGCACCAGGACGCCCCCGGCGCCCTCGACCAGCATCAGCGCATGCCGCGCTGCCAGCACGCGGAAGGCGGCAAGAATCTTCCGCTCCTGGATCGTGGTGCCGGCCCGCCGCGCAGCGTCGAGCGGAGCCAGGGGATCGGGGAAGCGATAGGGACTCATGGCTTCCACCGGATCCGTCATGCCGGCCGCGGCGTAGAGGCGCGCCGCGTCGGACCCCTCCCCCTCGCCGCCATAGCCGGTTTCGACCGGTTTCATGACTCCGACGGACAGGCCCCGCTGTTTCAAGCAGAGCACAAGCGCCGTGGTGACCAGCGTCTTCCCCACGCCGGTATCTGTGCCCGTGATGAAAATGCCTCGATGTTCAGCATTCATGGTTTCAGACTATCCGGTTGTCCAGATTCCAGACCTGTCCGGAACTGTCCTGCAACAATGCCAGCCGGTAAATCGTGTCCGCCACAGCTTTCAGTGCCGGCGTGCGGCCAAGGGCATGATCGGCCGAAGCCTCATCAGGAAACGCCGAACCGGCCAGCGCGGTTTTCTGCCATCCGGGAAGGACCATGTTCACCCTGATATTGGAGCTGCCCCATTCCTTCGCCGTCGTTTTGACCAGACCGGTCAGGCCGGCTTTCGATGCGGCATAGGCCGCCTGTCCCGCAGCGCCCTGCAGGCCGGCCAGCGAGCCGACAATAATAACGGAACCGCCATGCTGCCTGACCATGACCGGACCGGCGGCTTGCAGGCAGTGAAACGCGCCAGTCAGATTGGTTTCCACGACGGCGGCCCAGGTCTCGAACCCCGTGCGCAGCACCAGCTCGCTCGAGGCAACTCCCGCATTGCAAACCAGCACATCCAGCCGGCCCCACCGATCGATCAGTTGATTGACCATCTCGCGCGTCTGCTTGCCGTCCCGAAGATCGGCCTGCAACAGCATCGCCAGCCCGCCGCCTGCGCGCACCGTCACAGCCGTCCGCGAAGCCTGCGGTTCATGCGTCCTGTAATGGACACCGACCCGCCAGCCGGCCCTTCCAAAAGCCAGGCACAGGGCACGGCCGATCCCCCCGGATCCTCCCGTCACCAGAACGGTCGGGCGGACGCGGGGAGCAGGGCACGGTGCGTTGCGCCATTGTGGACGGGACTTCCGCATAGAGTGACGGCATTATCCCAGCCGGTCCGGCAGATGGCAAGGCAACTCTGACGCACGCGTTGTTGCGGGCCCGTCAGCCGATATGTTACGGTCTCGCCTCGCACACACCATGCGCCATCACCCGGACAGATATCTCGCGCTCGCAGTACTGCTGATTGCAGCCGGGCTGTCCGCCTCGCCGGTCAACGAAACATTTGCCCAGCCCGCGGCGCGGTCGGAGGCGGTCGAAGACGCGCACCTGTATTTCCCCGACGCAATCGGCAGCCGATGGCGCTACCGGGGACGCATCACGGAATTGCCTCTTCAAAAAATTGCCGAGACCAAGGGCTATATCAACGTGTCCGAGGTCACGGGCACCCAGGCCATCAAGGGCGTGACCATCATGGTCTTTCACGATAGCAATCCGGGCAACCACGGCCCGACCGACAGTTATTACAGGCGAGATGCTGCCGGGGTCGTGTACTACGGGTCCTTGCCCGGCACGCCCGTCGAGCGGCAGGTCGTTCCCTATCAAATCGTCCGGTTCCCGATCGCAATTCCCTCGTCCTTCCAGCAATTCGACCGCAAGGGGATCGATTTCGGCAGCGATGTGGACGGGGACGGCACGCAGGAAAAAGTCGACGTGGATGCATCCATGTCGGTAACCGGCAGGGAGTCCGTCATCGTGCCGGCCGGCTCGTACAGCAACGCCATCCGCATGGAAGCCCGCATGTCGCTGCGCATCCACCTGTCGAAATCGAAACGGTCCGTGGTCAGCACGGATCTGCTGACGGCTTGGTTTGCCAGGGGAGTCGGGTTGGTGAAATACACCGAGCATCAGGAGATGCCACCTGCCGCGACGGACAGGGGCTGGATTACAGAGATTACGGAGGAACTGGAGGAAGCGGACGTCAAAGCCGCGTCAACTTCCGCGCAAACACCAGTCGCTCCCTGACCCCTCATCATGCTCTCTCAGACTCTAACGCTTTATAATGCTTGATAAATTACTCTGCGCCTGATAGAATGCCGCCACTCGTTTCAACGTTCATGTTAAGGCCGGTCCGGGAGGGACTTGTGCAGACAGTAACGCGTCCGCGGGATTATCCGACCATCATCATCTTTTCGATGGTGACCTTGGGGGCCATGCTCGGTGTGCCGGCCTATGCCTACTATTACGACTTCACGGCCTTCGACTGGACGATGTTCGTCGTCCTCTACATGGTGACGGGGCTCGGCATCACGGTCGGCTACCATCGGATGATCTCCCACCGCAGCTTCGACGCTCCCAACTGGGTGCGCGCCTGCTTTTTGATCGCCGGCGGATGGGCCTTGCAGAACTCGGCCTTGAAGTGGTGCGGTGACCACATCCGTCACCACGCGGTCTGCGACGAGAACGACGATCCCTACAATGCCCTGCGTGGATTCTGGTACAGCCACTGCGGCTGGCTCTTCGAGAAATCCGCGCCGGACGACAACGCCAAATACGACGGCAAGCTCCGCAAGGACCCGCTGATCATGTGGCAGCACCGCTATTACCTGCCGATCATCCTGTCAGGCCTGGCGCTGCCGTTTGCCGCCGGCTGGGCAGTCAACGGCAGTTGGATGGGTGGTCTGAGCTGCTTTCTGCTGGCCGGGGTCTGCCGGATTTTCATGGTGCTGAACTCGACCTTCTGCATCAATTCCATCTGCCATATCTGGGGTTCGCAGCCCTACGGCACGAAGGACAGCAGCCGGGACAGCTGGTGGGTCTCGCTGGTCACGTTTGGCGAGGGCTATCACAACTATCACCACATGTATCTGCGCGACTACCGCAACGGACCCCAGTGGTACAACTTCGACCCCTCGAAGTGGTTGATCTTCTCCCTCTCCAAGATCGGACTTGCCTACAACCTACAGCGACGCTTGAGCTAGGCCTGGGTCTTTTTCCCCCGGCTCTAGGCCCACGGGCCACTTGTCACTGATTGAAGCCGTCGTATAGAGTGTGCCTGCACGCGCCCACGGTTAAAGGGCGACACGAGGTCTGTCCATGGCAGAGAGCACCCCGGGCCACGCACACAACCAGCCCGAGCAGCCCAAGCCCAACCTGCTGCCCGATGTGAAACACATTGTCGCCATCAGCAGCGGCAAGGGCGGCGTCGGCAAATCCACCGTCGCCACGAACCTGGCCGTGGCGCTGGCCGCCTCCGGCGCCAAAGTCGGCCTGATCGACGCCGACATCTACGGCCCCAACATTCCCATGATGCTGGGCGTCCGCAAGCCGCCGGAGCAGAAGAACGGCAAGCTCCTTCCGGCGGAGAGCTACGGCGTCAAGCTCATTTCCATGGGCTTTTTCGTGCCGGAGGAAAAGGCGATCGTCTGGCGCGGGCCGATGGTGCACACCGCCATCCAGCAATTCTTCCGCGACGTGGTCTGGGGCGAACTGGATTATCTCCTCATCGATCTGCCGCCCGGCACCGGCGATGCGCAGCTGAGCATTTCCCAGTTGGTGACGCTCGCCGGCGTCATCACCGTTACGACGCCCCAAGAAGTCGCCTTGCACGACGTACGTAAGGGCATGATGATGTTCAAGGGAGTCAACGTGCCACTGCTGGGCGTCATCGAGAACATGAGCTACTACGTCTGCCGTCACTGCGGGGAGCGCGAGGAAATTTTTTCCCACGGGGGAGGGGAGCGGGCGGCCGAAGCGCTCGGCGTACCATTCCTCGGAGCCATCCCGATTGATCCGGCCATCCGTGTCGGTGGCGACGAGGGGATGCCCATCGTGGCCGCCAATCCGGATTCGCCTCACGCCAAGGCCTTCAGAGACATCGCGGCAAGAATTGCGGACGAGTTGAAGCAGCAAGACTCGGCAGGCGGCGGCATCGCCAGCCTCCTGCGCAAAATCAAACGGCCGGCATCGAACGTCTAAGCTCTCAGGAAGCGCTGCGTGGCAGAATTGACGCGAATTGCAGACGCCGCGGACATCAAGCCCGGCAGCGGCGCAACGGTCGACGCAGGAGGAAAATCCCTTGCGGTCTTCAACATCGAGGGCACATATCACGTCATCGATAACGAATGCGTCCACCGCGGAGGACCGCTCGGAGAAGGCGATCTGGACGGCACTGTGGTCATGTGCCCCTGGCACAACTGGACCTACGACGTCACGACAGGCCGGTGCATCAACAACCCGTCGGCCTGCGTGAAATCCTACCCGGTCACAGTCGAAGGCACGGACATCAAGGTCCAACTCTGACTCCATCGCAGCCGACGTTCACGCACTGAGAGGGAATATCCAATGGCCTCAAAATCGGACGTTCGACACCACATCGAAACGACGGAACTGCTGGTCCGGCTCTACGTGTTCCTCAACCAATACCTCGATCGCTGCGTCAATGAAGCGGCTCATCAGTCCTATCCGGAGTCCGAACTCAAAAAGCACCTGGCGGAAACCAGGGCCCGACTTTCCGAAATCCTGGCCATCAATGCTGTCGTCAAGAACAAGGTCGAACAGGAGTGCGACCGGGTGCTGGCGCTGGGCACCGGATGCCTGAAGGGCGGCGGGAAAACCACCGAGATCGAACTGTTGAAGGCCGAGCAGGCGATCCTGCGGAATAAAACGATCGCCTTGAGCGATCTGCTGGCCGTGTTCCGCGCCGTCTGACGCTCCGCGATGACCGGCGACATCGTCGAAAAACATCAACTGGCGGGATTCGACGAGCGCGCGCGGGGATTTAACCGCGTCGTGGAGGTGCGCCGGACCGGTCAGGTGTACCGAGCCGTCTTGAACTATGAAGCGACCGTGATCGCAGCCGGCGACGACGAGTCCGAGCAAGCCGCCCTCCAGACCCTCATCAGGCAACTTCACGCCAGTGGTTTTACCCAGCTTCGCAGTCAGAGGAGTTTCTGCGGCGCCGACTATCTGGGCAGCCGCGAGCCTTGGATCGAGCATTCCGATCCTCACGTACCCCGATTCGCTGGCATTCTGGCCCGCTGGTTCCACTGGCTGGGAAAGGGACGGACCCACCCATGACTTTGATCCCTCTTGACGAAGTCCGTGGCAATCGAGCCTCCGCGCGTCCCAGGCTGCCACCCTGGTTCAGGGTCCGCCTTCAGCAGGGACCGGATTACCGGGATATCAGGCAGGTCGTGGACCGCCTGGGCCTCCACACCATCTGCGAAGAAGCCCGCTGCCCCAACATCTGGGAATGCTGGAATAACCGCACGGCAACCTTTTTGATCCTCGGCGATATCTGCACACGTCGCTGCCATTACTGTTCCGTGACGACCGGAAAGCCTTTGGCCGTAGATCACGACGAGCCACTGCGCGTCGCGCAGGCCGTGCAGGCCATGCGCCTCCGGCACGCGGTCGTGACCTCCGTCAATCGGGATGAATTAGACGATGGGGGCGCAGCCGTGTTCGCGGAGACGATCAGGCAGATCAGGCAGTTGAATCAGGCCTGCACCGTGGAAGTTCTTATTCCTGATTTTGAAGGGAACGAAACCGCTCTGCACACCGTCACGGCTGAACGGCCGGACATCCTGAACCACAATATCGAAACAGTCGAACGGCTCTTCCCAACCAACAGGCCTCAGGGCAAATACCGGCGCTCCATCGAACTGCTGGAGCGAGCCAAGCAGATGGGCATGACGACAAAGTCGGGCCTCATCGTTGGAATGGGGGAAACAGAGGATGAAATCAGGCAGGTGATGCGTGACCTGCGATCAGTCCGCTGCGACATCCTGACGGTCGGCCAGTATCTCCAGCCGACCAGGGAGCATCTGACGGTTTCCCGCTTCTACCATCCGGATGAATTTGTTACATTCAAAACCGAAGCCTTCGCGCTTGGCTTCAGCCATGTAGAATCAAGCCCGCTGGCGCGCAGTTCCTACCACGCGGCAGAGCAAGTTTTGCCCTGAATTGACTCTCCGCGCACCCCCTCCCTATAATGCCCTCCGATTAAATTTCTTCGCTTTTTCCATGGACAGAACCGACTTTTCCACAAGACTCCAGCAACTCAAAGCCACAGTCCGGCATGCCTTTGCGCTCAGACCGGAAGGAGAACCGCTCACGGCCGAAGAGCAAACCCTCCTGGAAAAAGTCGCGGCCGCCGTCGTCAATCGGCACATGGCCGGCCCGGCTGTCCTCTTTCTGGAATCGGCCGGACCGATGAATTTCCTCGGCAGCCAGGCCCTGCACTTCCTCGTTCCGATTTTGGATCTGACCTGCGACGCACCGGAGATCGAGCAGGCAGCGCGACTGCTCGAGCGGCGTGACGCCATTCCGCGTTTGATCGAACTCATTGAAGCCAAATCCGCTCTGGCCAAGTCTACTCTCGATGGAGCGCCCACTCGATGAGCGCTGCTGGACAGACTCCGCAGAAGAAAGCTGCCGACCTTCCGCTCTCCGTCATCATCGCGACCGATTGCGGCAGCACGACCACCAAGGCCATCCTGATCGAAAAGCAGGGCGATATCTTCCGGCAGACGTTCCGCGGGGAAGCACCCACGACCGTCGAGGCACCGTTCGAAGACGTGACCCGGGGCGTGCTAAACGCCATCGCCGAAGTCGAGGAATTATCGGGGCGGAAAATTCTGGACGGAGAAAAGATCGTTGTGCCAGCCGGCGCGGGCGGCAATCCGAAGGCGGGCGTGGACATTTATGTCTCGACCAGCAGCGCCGGCGGCGGATTGCAAATGATGGTGGCCGGCGCGGTCCAAAGCATGACAGGGGAGAGCGCCCAGCGCTGCGCGCTGGGCGCAGGCGCCATCGTGATGGATGTGCTGGCCTCCAACGACGGCCGACTGCCCCATGAAAAGATCGAGCGCATCCGATCGCTTCGGCCTGACATGATTCTTCTATCCGGCGGAACGGACGGCGGCACCGTGACCCACGTCGTCGAGATGGCCGAATACATCTCGGCCGCCGAGCCGCGCCCCCGCCTCGGCATGACCTATTCGCTGCCGCTGATCTATGCCGGCAATACACAGGCCCGCGGCCGTGTCACGGACATCCTCGGCAAGAAGACGGCGCTGGTTGTGACCGACAACATCCGTCCGACTCTCGAGAAGGAAAACCTGGCGCCGGCCCGTAACAAAATCCACGATCTTTTTCTCGAGCATGTTATGGCCCAGGCGCCGGGCTACAAGAAACTGATCTCCTGGGCCGGCGCGCCGATCGTGCCGACGCCGGCCGCCGTCGGCTTTATCATGGAAGCCCTGGCCAAACGCGACGGAATCAATCTGATCGGTGTGGACATCGGCGGCGCCACCACAGACGTCTTTTCCGTCTATGGCGGCGTCTTCAACCGCACGGTCAGTGCCAACCTCGGCATGTCCTACAGCGTCTCCAACGTGCTGGCGGAGGCAGGGCTGACCAATATCATGCGCTGGGTGCCGTTCGACCTGGACGAGCAGACGCTCCGCAACCGCATCAAGAACAAGATGATCCGCCCGACGACCATTCCGCAGACGCTGGATGAGCTGCAGATCGAGCAGGCCATCGCGCGCGAGGCCCTCCGGCTGGCGCTCATCCACCACAAGTCGCTGGCGACCGGACTCAAGGGAGTCCAGCAGGAGCGGACCATCTCGGATATCTTCGAACAGAAGGCCTCAGGCGGAAGCCTGATCGACATGCTGAAGCTGGACCTGATCGTCGGCAGCGGAGGCATCCTCTCCCATGCGCCGCGGCGCATCCAATCCATGCTGATGATGGTGGACGCCTATGAACCACTGGGATTCACCACGCTCTCCGTGGACAGCATCTTCATGATGCCGCACCTGGGCGTGCTGTCGACGGTCAACGAAAAAGCGGCAACCGACGTGTTCGTTCACGATTGCCTGGTCTACCTGGGCACCTGCATCGCGCCTATCGGGCAGGGCAGGGACGGCGAGAAATGCTCCGACTATCAGGTCACGTTCCATGGAAACCGCAAGCCGGAAAGTGGCACGCTGGCGTTTGGCGACTTGCACGTGATTCCATTGGGCGATACCGAGCGGGCGCAGGTCACCATGAAGCCGATCAAACAGGTCGATCTCGGAGAGGGGAAGGGCGTGCCGGTCATCCGCGAGACCAGAGGCGGGGTCGTCGGATTGATGCTGGACGGCCGTGGACGCCCGCTGCAGTTGCCCACTGATGCCAAAACGCGCGTGGCAGCCCTGACTCGCTGGCACCAAGCGGTCGGGCTCTATCCACAATAATATGGGGCACGCCTACACACCAGGGCTGACCGTAACCGAACGCACAACCGTGCGCAAACGACGGCTCCTGCCAATTCCCGGCACTGTGATGGTCGCGCAGGGGGACCGCGTCAAGGCGGGCACGGTCGTCGCCCAGACGGAACTGCCGGGCAAGGTCCATTCCATCAATGTGGCCAACCTGCTTGGGATCGCGCCTGATGAAGTCCGTGACTACCTGATCAAGAAGGAAGGGGAGCCGGTTCAGAAGGAGGAGGTCATCGCGGAGAACAAACCCTTCATCAAGTTTCTGAAAACGGAAGTACGCTCGCCGATCCAAGGCACGATCGACAGCGCATCCACCGTGACCGGGCAAGTGCTGCTGCGCGAGCCTCCGCGCCGGCTGGAACTGCTCGCCTACATCGACGGCGTCGTGACCGACGCGCATTCCGGGCAGGGCATCACGGTCGAAACCGACTGTACGCTGGTGCAGGGGATCTTCGGGGTTGGTGGAGAAACCTGGGGCGAGGTGAAGATGGTGGTCGACTCGCCGGACGAAACGCTCACGGCCGACAAGCTGACTGCGGGCATGAAGGGCAAGGTCGTCGTGGGCGGCTCGTTTCTCAGCTCCGACACCCTCGCGCGGGCCCGCGAAATCGGCGTGGCCGCCTTGATCGTCGGGGGCATTCACGACAAGGACCTGCGGGCCCTGCTCGGCTACGACCTGGGCGTGGCCATCACGGGCACGGAACAAATCGGCATCACCTTGATCCTGACCGAGGGATTCGGCACGATCCCCATGGCAGCCAAGACCTTTGCGCTCCTGTCCAAACATCAGGGGCAGACGGCATCCGTTTCCGGTGCCACGCAGATCAGGGCCGGCGTCATCAGGCCGGAGATCATCATTCCAGCCGGCAGCGGCTCAGCCCAAAGCCAGGCTGTTGCAGATCGAGGAGGGATTCAGGTGGGCGACCACGTGCGCATCATCCGCGATCCTCTGTTCGGCAGGATCGGGCAGGTCTCGGCGCTGCCGCCTGATTTGCAACAGATCGAGACCGAAAGCCACGTTCGCGTACTTGAAGTTGGCTTTCCGGATAAGACTCGTGCCATCATCCCCCGCGCAAACGTGGAGATCCTCGAAGGCTGACGATGAAGATTGCCCTGACGCTTGCCACCCTGTTTCTGAGTTGCCTGTTTACCGCCTGGGCAGTCCAAGCGGAGGAAGCGGTCACACCGCCGCAGCAAGTCCGGGTGCTCGATACTCCCAACGACTCCGGAGGAAGCCTGACCGTCACTTGGGCCAAAGCCGCTCAAGAGGGCCCAGACCTCCGATACCAAATCCTGATGGCGGACCCGGCTGCCACTGAACCGAACGTCCTCGCAGAATTCGCCTCCGATACGCACTACGCGAGGGATGTCAAGGAACCCTGGTGGACCAGACCGGCCTCGACAGACACGCACCAGTTTACGATCAAGTCCGGAAAGGGCATCGATCTCAAGGACGGCACGTCCTATGCCGTGGCGGTTGCGGCCGCGGCAGGGGGGCGGCGCGCGGCAGCGGCGCCGGTGCAGGCGACACCAGAGCCCAACTGGTTCAACTGGAACCAGATCAACAATCTGGCCATCGTGGTGATCTTCGGATTGATCGTGCTCGGCTCGATTCAGACTGCCAAGCGGCGCGAGATCTTTTTGCGCCGCATTCCCGGCCTCGATGCCGTGGATGAAGCCATCGGCCGCGCGACAGAACTCGGCAAGCCCATTCTCTATCTGACCGGCGCCGGAGACATGAGCGAGCCCTCGACGGTCGCCGCCGCGGTCATCCTCGGACGGGTCGCCAAGCGGGTGGCCGCCTACGAGACCGATCTCATGGTTCCGCACCGGGACCCCATTGTCATGGCCGTCTGCCAGGAGATCACCAAGCAGTCGTATCTGGAGGCCGGCAAGCCGGACGTCTTCAAGGAGGACTCCAACTTCTTCATCACGACCGATCAATTCAGCTACACCGCAGCCGTGGACGGCATCATGCTGCGTAAAAAACCGGCGGCCAATTTTTTCATGGGCTCCTACTTTGCCGAGTCCCTGCTCCTGACCGAAACCGGCGCGAGCACCGGTGCCATCCAGATCGCCGGCACCGATTCGGACCATCAGCTGCCCTTTTTCGTGACGACTTGCGACTACACCCTCATCGGCGAGGAGCTCTACGCGGCCAGCGCCTACCTGTCGCGCGAGCCGGTCCAGCTCGGCACGCTGCGCGGGCAGGACCTCGGCAAGGCCTGCATCCTGGTCGCGCTGGGCCTCGGAACCGCGATGGCCACGGCATCCATCCTGTTTCATCTGGATGTGTCGTTCTTGCTCGATCTTGTAAAGGATTGGAAATGACCTTCCTGCGACGCCAGCTCCCACTGCTTATTACCTTTGTCACCGGCATCCTGTTTGCCGTGCAGTATTACGTTCCGCATCCGCTCTCCGAGCAGATGCTCACGTCGGTCTCCAAATGGCTCCAGATCATCGGCGGGTTCGCTCTGGTGCTGGGCGTGACCAGCCTCTTTCACATCCATGCCGTCAAGATCAGGCGGAGGGAGTCGGGCTGGGGCTACAGCGTGGTGCTCTACGCCGCCATCGTGGCCACGATGGCGGCGGGCTTCGGCTACAGCCCCGCGGCAGGACAGTGGATCAACGGCAAGGAAACCATCAAGGGCGCGATGACGGCGTTCGGCTGGGTGTACGCGTACATGATGGTTCCGCTCCAGGGGACGATGTTCGCGATCCTGGCCTTTTTCATCGCCTCGGCGGCCTACCGGTCCTTCCGCGCGCGCAGCCGCGAGGCCGCCGTCCTGCTGATCGCCGCGGTGATTGTGATGCTGGGCCGCGTGCCGCTCGGCGAACATCTCATTCCGATCAGCGGCGATATCACGCAATGGATTCTCAACGTGCTCAACGCCTCGGTGCGCCGGGCCATCCTCATCGGGATCAGTCTGGGCGCCGTGGCCCTGTCGCTAAAAATTATCTTCGGCGTCGAGCGGGCCTATCTGGGTGGAGGAAAGGAGTAGCATGACCGTTGCCGAACGCATGCTGAGCATCGACCGCCGGATCATCTTCCTGATGATCGGTCTCTGCACCCTGATCCCGCTGCTGTACCCGGTGGGCCTTGCCATCAAGGTGTCGCCGGAAGTGCGCGCCGTGTACGATTATATGGAGTCGCTGCCCGAAGGCTCGGTGTTTCTTCTGTCGCTCGATTTCGACCCGGCCTCCAAGCCCGAGCTCTATCCGCAGGCCGTCGCGCTGCTGCGCCATGCGTTCAAGAAAAACCTGCGCGTCATCGCCATGACACTCTGGCTGCCCGGCACCGGCATGGCCGACGAGGTCGTTTCGCGCGTGGCCCGCGAGTCGGAGAAGACCGCCGGAAGGGATTATGCGTTCCTCGGCTGGAGCCCAGGCGGCAGCTCGGTCATCATCAACATGGGACAGGACCTCTACAAGGCCTTTCCCACCGACTACAACAACCAGCCGACAAAAGACCTGGAGGTCCTCAGGGGCGTGCAGAGCCTGCGGGACGTCAACTACGTTGTCAGTCTGGCCGCCGGCACGACCGGCATCGAAACCTGGTACGTCTTCGGCAAGGACAAGTACAAGTTCGAGCTGGGCGGCGGCTGCACCGGCGTCATCGCGCCCGGCCTGTACCCGCTGCTGCGGAGCGGCCAGATCAACGGCCTGATCGGCGGGTTGCGCGGCGCCGCCGAGTACGAAGTGCTGATCGGCCGGAAGGACATAGCCGTCGCCGGGATGGACGCCCAGTCGGCGACACACTTTGCGATCATCCTGCTGGCAATCCTGTGCAATGTTTTTTATTTCTCGATCCGGACATCACGTAAAGCGGTCGGGCAGAATTAAGCGGGGACAGCCGCCATGTCATTTGAAATGATGCTCGGCGCATGGGTGGCGACAGGATTGACCCTGTTCATTCTGACATTCCTCTATCAGGACAACCCGCTCTTCAAGCTGGCCGAGCACCTCTATGTGGGCGTCTCGGTCGGCTACGCGATCGTGAAGACCTACGACACCGTGGTGATCCGTTTGATCTACGAACCGATGGTCAAACAGGGCGAGTGGTCGCTGCTCATTCCGCTCGCCATCGGGGCGCTCATGCTGACGCGCTATGTGCCGGCGGCCGCCTGGATGTCCCGCATTGCCTTCGCTTTCGTGGTCGGCGTCGGGTCGGGCCTGGCCATCCCCCGCGTGATTTCCTCCTACATCCTGAAGCAGATCGAGGACACGGTCCGCCCCTTGCTGACACTGGCGGCCGACGGCGGCGCGACCTTCACCTACGACCTGCTCGATCCGGCCAGCAACCTGAACGCTGTCGTGCTTCTGGTCGGCGTGGTGTCCGTCCTGTTCTACTTTTTCTTCTCCGTCGAGCACACGGGACCGGGGAAGGCCGTAGCCAGGACCGGCATCATCTTCCTGATGATTGCATTCGGCGCCGCCTTCGGGTACACGGTCATGGCCCGCATGTCCCTGCTGATCGGACGGCTCACTGACTTGATCGAATATGCCCAGCCGCAATACGGATGGGCGACATGGTGCCTGCTGGCGATCACCATTGCCACCTTACTCGTCTTCCGCGCGCGCCGGCAGGGCACGGAGCCTCCGCAATGACCGAATCAGCGCAAAGCTCGAAGCCATTCCCGCTTCTCAGAAACCTTCAGTTCTCCCCCTTGAAGGAGGGGGAAGAGCAGTACGTCCTCTTGTGGGACCCCAGTGGACTGAGCACGGAGAAACTGATCGTTCCCCTGAACTACTTCTACCTGCTGCAATTCTTCGACGGCGAACATTCGCTGGAACAGGTCGCCGCCGAGTACCTTCGCAAGTTCGGCGAGTTTCTCGTCCCGGACCGCCTGCACCGGCTCGTGAGCGATCTGGACGACAAACTGTTTCTGGAAGGGGAGCGGGCGGACGCGGCGCGCCAGGCCGCCCTGGCCGCCTACAGGAATGCTCCGGTCCGCCAGGCCTCCTTCTCAGGAAAAAGCTACGAAGTGGACCCGGCAAAACTCATGGCGCAGATCAAGGGATGCTTTTCATCCAAGGAAGGGCCCGAGCGCAAGGATTCCGAGCACAAGGGACAGCCGATCAGGGGACTGGTCGCCCCGCACTATGAACTCAAGGACGCGGGACCGATCTACGCCTGGGCCTACAAGGAATTGCAGGAGGCGCAGGCGCCCGACCTGTTTGTCGTTCTGGGCATCTGCCACGCCGGACTGCAGAACGGCTATGCCGTGACCGGAAAGGATTTCGAGACGCCGCTGGGCCTCGTCAAGACGGATCGTGCAATCATCGGCCGGCTCCAGGCCGCCGCCGGTTTCTGCTTCGACGAGGAACTGGCCCACAAGAACGAGCATTCCATCGAATTCCAACTGCCCTTTCTCCAGTTTGTTTCGGGACAGGCGAAACCCATCACCATTGTGCCGATTCTCTGTTCGTTTCCGCCGACGACCTTCCTCGATCCCCAGCTGCACGACCTGCGCGAGCGGGTCGAGACATTCCTGAAGGCCTTGCAGGATGCCCTGGTCTCGGCAGGGCGGCCGGCCTGCATCATCGCCGGCGCCGAATTGGCCCATATCGGCATGCGCTACGGCGACTTGTCGCCGCCGACCGATTTCTCGTTCCACCGCTGCATGCAGCAGGATCTCACGATGCTCAAGCACGCGGAGGAGGTCGATGCCGATGCCTTCGCCCGGTTCATCGCCAAGGAAGGCGACTCCCGCCGCATATCCGGTTTTGCCGCCATTTACACTCTGCTGAAGCTGATCGGAGAAGGGAAGGGGCAGGTCCTGCGCTACGACCGGGGCATCACGGATCAATTCAATTCGACAGTCACCTACGCCAGCATGGCCTTCTGGCCAAGCTAGCGTCCACTCCGATTATTCCTTCACCGTCACCGTCATCGTGACCGACTCCAGCGGATTGTCCCGCTCGTCGCGCGGCATGGCAGCAATCTTGTCCACCACCTCCAGCCCTCGAAACACTTCCCCGAACACGCTGTATCGCCGGTCCAGTCCGCTGCTGTCCGCCACGCAGATGAAAAACTGCGAGCCGTTGTCGTCGAAATTCCTCGTGCTGTTGCTCTCCCTCGGCATCTTCGCCATGGACAGGGCGCCGCGCTTGTGCGGCCGGTCGTTGGCCTCCGTCGACAGGGCGTAGCCGGGCTCGCCGGTGCCGTGCAGGTTCCGGTCCGGTTTCTTGCTCAACGGATCGCCGCCCTGAATGAGAAATCCGGGGATCACCCGGTGAAACGTGGTCCCGTCGTAAAATCCCATCTTGGCCAGATTCAGGAAATTTTCCACGTGCCGTGGCGCGTCGTCAGGATAGAACCGGACATGAATCTCCCCGAATTTGGTCGCAATGACTGCGCGTGGGTTTTTCTTTTGAAACTGCATCGTCATGCGGCCACTGTATCAACTCTCTCCGACGCGCTGCAACCGGCCTGACCGCCTAGCTTTCCCCGCCTTCTTTTTGTAAGATGCGGTGACGACTCGCATTGCTGCACGATCCGCCGTGCGCGTGAAATGAGGTATGAGGGAGTGACCGTTCGTCCCAGGACGTTTGGAATCGGCCTTGCGCTCGTCGTCGTTGCCGGACTTCTCATTCTCCTGTTTCCCCTGCTTTCGGACCCGGACCGTTTCAAAACCCTCATTCTCCAGCAAGTCGAAGCGAGCCTCGGACGCAAGATCGAAGCAGGGGAGGCGACTCTCGAGTTTTTCCCCCGCCCGCACCTGACGCTCTCCCAAGTCGTCATCCGCGACCCGGACACGTCGCAAGTCTTCATCAAAGCCAGGCGATTCGATCTCGTCCTCCGGTCCACTCCGCTCCTGCGGATGCAGGTCGTGGTCAAGCGCATGCACATCGAGCGCCCGCAGATGACCCTGCGGCGGGATTCCTCCGGCCAATGGAATTTTCTGGCCTCCGGACGCGGAAGCGCCGAGTTGGACAACACGCTCGGCGATCCCCTCGGACTGGTCATGCTGATCCAGGAAACGGCGTTGACGGAAGGGGTCGTGACCATCGTCGACGAATTCCGTCCTGACGGACTGCGGACAATCGAATTAGCCGATCTGGCTGTGGCCGTCATGACGCAGCCCCAGGGCCTGCCGATGGACGTCCGCATCGCGGGGAACATCCCCATCGGAGCCGGCGTCTCTTCCCTGTCGCTGACGGGAACCGTCACGCAAGCCGCCGCCCCCTCCGCACAGCCCGATGTCGCCCGTGTGCCGGCCCTGCAGTTTCAAGGCGCATTGGAACTGTCGCGCGTGGACATGCGGCAGATGATGGACTTTTTCGGGCCCCGGCCGATTCCCGACCAGGTGCACGGCATGGCCACCATCAAGAGCCGGATCAGCCTGGTGCCGGGCGTGTCCGGCTATGACATGGTCCTCTCCGACAAGAAGGCGACGGTCGAGAACCTCGCCATCGCCGGCCAGGCCAGTTTATCCGGGATCATGACCAGACAGCCGACCTTCGCGCTGACCGTCTCGGCAACACCGGTGAGCCTGGACGAGTTGCTGTCCCGCTTTCCAGCCCCCTGGCTTCCGCCGCATCTCCAGCGCGTCCTGACGGAACGGGAGATCAAGGGCATCGTGGAGGTCGTCACGGCGACGATCACCGGCTCGACGACGCCTGCGCCGCATGCGTCGGTCACGGGAGAGTTTCGAGTTCAACAGGGGCAGGCGCTGCTGGGCCGGAAGAAAATTCAGGCAAAAAACCTGACCGCCACCGTCCTGCTCGACCCTGATCGTCTGCGGGCGGCCGACATCACCGGTCAATATGGTCCGCTGCAGGTTACGGCGGGCAAATTGGCCATCGCCTTTCTCGAGCAGGGGCCCTCCCTGGACCTGGACGTCAGCGGCGTCATGGCGGCCTCCGATCTGGTGACCACGCTGGCGACATCCATTGAGTCGGCCTCCATCACCAAGCCGTTGGCTCACTTGCGCGACATCAAGGGGCAGGCCGACGTGACCTTCAGACTTGCGGGAATGCTCAATCAAACCAACGGATTGACATTTACAGGGGCCGAAATCGTCCCGCAGAATGTGGGTTTCAAAAGTCCCTCGTTCCCGGACGCCGTGACCGGACTGTCCGGACGGCTTGTGTATTCGAAAGCCGCCCTGGAGTTCGACCGGATTGGGGGCGTGCTTGGGCAGAGGGAATTTCAACTGCATGGCACCATCGCGACGGAAGGGCCGGCGCAGTTCCAGGGATTCAGCCTCTGGGCGCGGGCGCCCGCAAGCCAGATTCTCTCGCTGCTCTCTTCCCGCGTGACGGACACACCGGCAGTACAGGGCCCCATCGGCATCGTGCTGTCGCTGGCCGGTCCGGTTGCGACGCCGCAGATGAAAGGCATCATCGAATTCAACGACGCGACTGTGGCCATCCCAGGCCTGCTGCACAAACCGGCCAGCCTGCCTGCGGCCCTCGAATTCGACGCGACACTCGCACGCGACACGACACTGACCGTGCCGCGCCTCGATTTCATCATGCCTCCAGTCCGCCTGTCGGGAAAAGGCATGCTGCAGTTCGAACCGGTTCTTCGAATCGGCAGCTCCCTGATCTCCGGCCCGATTCCGTTGAACGGGCTTCCGGCGGGCATGGTGATGGGCGGATTCGATTCCGGCACGCTGGAAGTGTCGCTGGACGTGAAGGGCAGGGGACAGAACTGGAAAACCTGGTCGTTCACCGGCTGGGTCGCCCTGACCGACGGCCGGCTCCCCAGGAAGGAGGCCGCTCCTCCCGTGACGGATATCTATCTCCGTGCGCAACTCGTGCGGGCCGGGGCCGACGTCAAACGGCTCGAATTCCGGATCGACGACAGTTTCATCCGCGGCTCGGGAACCATCCGCGATTGGCGGACAAAGCCGGTCATTACGGCCGCCATCGAGTCCCCGCATCTGGATTTCGAGCTGCTGATCCCCAAAGGTGAACGCTCTCCGGTCCGTGATTTTCTGGAAGATCTCGCCGCAACCAGCCGCGTGACCGCCACCGTCGACGTCACACGCGGGCGCTATAAACATCTGACGCTGAGCGAACTGTCGGCGCGCGTGACCATCGGCGATGAAACGGTGGAGGCCAGCCGCATCGGAGGCCAGATCGACGAAGGCACCCTTTCCGAAAGCCGGCTCGTTGTGCGCCTGCCGAAACTCAAGCCGGCGGAAGGGGAGGTTTCGTTGCGCCTGACCGGGCTGCCTGCCGAACGGCTCATGCCGTTCATGGGCGACGACCAGCGCGTGATCACCGGAGAGCTGACGCTTGCGGCGACGATCCAGGGCAACGGGAAGCATCCCCGCGGCGTCACCCATACGCTCAACGGAAACCTCTCGTTCCACGTCGACCATGGGCATATCGAAAAAGGCACCATCGTCCCGAAGATCCTGATGATCCTGGACGTGCCCAGCCGGCTGCAGGGCAAGATCGACCTTAAAAAGGAGGGAATGCCGTTCGAGAAATTCAGCGGCACCATCACCATTGAAAACGGCATCCTGGCAACGAAGAACCTTCTGATCGACAGTCCGGTCCTGAAAATCAGCAGCGCTGGCACCTACGTCATCCCGGCCGACGAACTGGATTTGACGGTCGTCGTCAGCCCGTTCGGATCCTACACCAAGCTCCTGCAGAACATTCCCCTGTTCGGACGGCTGCTCGCCGGAGAGCGCAAGGGCTTCACGACGGCGTTTTTCGACGTGAAGGGATCGCTGAAGGATCCCCAGGTCATCAATCGGCCGATGAAATCCGTCGGGGCCGGTCTCACCGGACTGGGACAACTGGCCTTCGACGTGCTCAAAAACACCCTCATGCTGCCGGCTGAAATCTTTTCATCCGGCGATGAGAAAGCGCCTGCGCCGGACACGAAGCCCGCGCCTCAGCCGGTCCCGCTGGAGCCGGCCGTCGCGCCGTCACAGGCCGGCTCGCCTTGACCCCCCCGAACCCCCGTGTTAGCATCACACGCATTCTGCACGTGATGCGATCAGCGCAGCGCCGACAACAACCATCCACCATGCCCGGAGATTTCGATGGCGAATGACCGCGCGACCCTCATGATCGCGGCCAGCGAGTTGGACTCGAATCTCTATTACGCCACCCGGTTCATCGCTCCGGACCCCTTCATTTTCATGGATGTGCGGGGAAAGTGCATTCTCTTGATGAGCGATCTGGAGATGGATCGCGCGCGCAGCCAAGCCACCGTCGACCAGGTGCTGTCCTACTCGGAATGGGAACGGCGCGCAAAGGCGCAGGGAACCGCGGCGCCAGGCTCGATCGACGTCCTGCACCTGGTGCTGCAGGACCACGGGATCAGGCAATTGCTCGTTCCCGCGAACTTTCCCTTTGGACATGCCCTCCGGTTGCAGGCGCTCGGCTACCAGCTGGAAACAAAAAAGGAGCCGTTCTACGAGCGCCGGGCCATCAAAACGGACGAGGAAATCCGCTGCATCGAAGACGCCCAGCGCGCGACTGAAGCCGCCGTCGCCGCCGCCCACGAGGCGCTGCGCAAGGCGGACATCCGCGACAACGAACTCTGGCTCGATGGTGTGCCGCTGACATCCGAACGGATCAAGAAGCTCATCAACGTGAAGCTGATGGAACGGGACTGCGTCGCGCAGCACACCATCGTGGCGGGGGGCGATCAGGCCTGCGATCCACATGACGAGGGCAGCGGCCCGCTCCCGGCGCACCGCAGCATCATCTTTGACGTGTTCCCGCGCTCGGCTGCCACGCGCTACTTCGCCGACATGTCGCGCACGGTCATCCGGGGCACGGCCTCGCCGGAGCTGAAGCGGCTCCATCAGGCCGTGAAGGATGCGCAGGAAGAGGCCATCACCAGGGTGCGCGCAGGCGCCGACGGCACGAATATCCACCAGGGAATCTGCGACCGGTTCGACGCGGCAGGCTATGCCACCGGCCTCGTGAACGGCCGCATGCAGGGCTACTTCCACGGCACCGGGCACGGAGTCGGACTGGACATCCACGAGCACCCGCGCATCAGCCGGAACGGCTCCATCCTGCAGGAAGGGGAGGTCGTGACGGTCGAACCGGGGCTCTATTATCCCGGGCTCGGGGCCGTCCGCATCGAAGACATGGTGCTGGTCACGAAGGACGGCTGCCGCAACCTGACGAACTACCCCAAAACGTTCGAACTGGGATGATCGCACGGACGGCACCGTCCGTCGCGTCGCGCCTCACGTTTCACGCTTCACGTGATTTATGCGCCTGACTTTTCATATCCGGCGATTCAATCCCGAGACGGATTCCCATCCCCGCACGCAGGACTGCCACCTCGAAGTCGGGCGTGGGACGACCGTGCTCGACGCGCTCATCCGCATCAAGAACGAGCAGGATGGGAGCCTTGCGTTCCGTTATTCCTGCCGGTCGGCCATTTGCGGCTCCTGCGCAATGGAGATCAACGGGTCGGAAAAACTGGCCTGCCGCACGCCGGTCCGCAGGGAATGGGAACGCCACGGAACAGTGGCGGTCGCGCCGCTGCAAAACCTGCCGCTCATCAAGGACCTGGTCGTCGACATGTCCTCGTTCTGGGGGAAAATCATCGACGTCACGCCCTGGCCTTCCACCGCTCCGCAGAAACAGGCTCAGCCGGAAACGTCCCGACCATCGCCGGCCGATCAGTTCCAGAACGTCGATGCCTGCATCATGTGCGGAGCCTGCGTCGCCGCCTGTACCGTCCACGAAGTGTCGAAAGAGTTTCTCGGCCCGGCTGCGCTGGCCAAGGCCGCCCGGTTTGTCGCGGATCAGCGCGAGCCCTCAAACGCCAGGCAACACCGGCTCGCCGCGCTGGAGCAGGAACACGGCATCTGGGACTGCACGCGCTGTAATTTTTGCGTGGAGGTCTGCCCGAAGGACGTCAAACCGATGGAGGCGATCATCCGGTTGCGGCGATGGGCGCTCGACGCGGGACTGACGGCCACCGGCGGCGCCCGCCATATCGCGGGATTCACCGAATTGATCGGACGGCATGGACGGCTCAACGAAACGCTCATGCCGTTGAAAATCGTCGGATTCAATCTGCCACGATTGTTCCACGTGTTGCCCCTTGGACTCGCCATGCTGCGCAAGGGGAAAGTGCCGAATCCGTTTGCATCGGCCCTCCCGGGCATGGCCGCGGTACGATCCATCTTTGCCGCCGTCACACGACGACCGCGCATGTGATGGCTGCGACCTTTCGCTTTCTCGAAGACATTGCGCTGGCCGATTCAGCCTTCGAAGCCCGCGGCAGCACGCCTTCTGAATTGTTCCGGGCCGCGGCGCAAGCCGTCATCGTGACCATGGTTGCTCCCGAGACGGTCGCGCCCAGACTCACGAAGTCGATCTTGCGGCAGGACAGGAGCCTTCAGAATCTGTTATTCGACTGGCTTGCCGACATCGTCTATCTGAAGGACGCCGAGGGGCTGGTGTTTCGGGACGTCACCTGCACGGTCGGGCAGAACCATGCCGGCGGGGACTGGCAGCTGGACGGAACCCTGACTGGGGAACCCATCGACCCTGCGCGTCATGAACTCCGCGCCGACGTGAAGGCCATCACGAAACATCGCTATGAGGCCCGGCAGGATTATGGCGGCTGGATCGCCACCGTGGTCATGGACATCTAGCGGGGTTGGGCATGAATCTGCAAACCCACATGGCCGTCAACAGGATAACGGATCAGATCTGGGAAATCCCCGCGGCTGAAAAACCCGGGATGCTGGTCCCGGCCCGCATCTATGCCACGGAAAAGATCCTGACGAGCATGGACAGCGGCGTCTTCGAGCAAATCACAAACGTGGCCTGCCTGCCGGGCATCCGGCGCTATGCCCTCTGCATGCCGGACGGACACTGGGGCTATGGGTTTCCGATCGGCGGGGGCGCGGCCTTTGACCGCGACACGGGCGTCATTTCACCCGGCGGCGTCGGCTACGACGTCAACTGCGGCATGAGGCTGATCCGCACCGATCTCACCCTGGCCGACGTCGCGCCACGGCTCGAGCTCCTCATGACGGAACTGTTCCGGCGCGTTCCTGCCGGGGTCGGTTCGCGGGGATTCGTCCGCGCGAACCGGCACGAGTTTGACGAGGTCATGCGCAAGGGCGCACGCTGGTGCATCGAACGGGGCTACGGCTGGCACCACGATCTGGAGCGGATCGAAGAGCAGGGCGGCATCCCCGGCGCGGATCCCTCGAAAATCAGCGACTACGCCGTCGAGCGCGGCATCCACCAGCTCGGCACGCTCGGATCGGGCAATCATTACCTCGAAGTGCAGGTGGCGGCCGATGACCGGATCTTCGACCGGCCGGCCGCCGCAGCCCTTGGCATCACCGGCCGCGACCAGATTGTGGTGATGGTGCACTGCGGCTCCCGCGGGTTCGGCCATCAGGTCGCAAGCGACTACCTCACGGTCTTCGAAAAAGCCATGCGCCGCCACGGCATCACCGTCAAGGACCAACAACTGGCCTGCGCGCCCTTCCGCTCGCAGGAAGGGCAGGATTATTTTTCCGCCATGAACTGCGCCGCCAACAGCGCCTTCGCCAACCGGCAGGTCATCACCCACCAGATCCGTGAAGTCTTCAGCGCCGTGTTCGGAACGTCGGCCGAATCCCTCGGCATGGAGATCGTGTACGACGTGGCGCACAACATCGCCAAGGTCGAGCGCTACCCGGAAGGGGAACTGGTCGTCCACCGCAAAGGCTCGACACGCGCCTTCGGGCCGGGGCGGCCTGAGCTTCCGGAGATCTACCGCCGCACCGGGCAGCCGGTCATTTGCGGCGGATCGATGGAAACCGGCTCCTACGTGCTGGTGGGAACCGATCGAGCCATGCAGGAGACATTCGGCTCGACCATGCATGGATCGGGGCGGACCATGTCCCGCGCACAGGCCAAGCGATCGGTGCGCGGAGAACAACTGCAACAGCAGATGGCACGGCGGGGCATCATCGTGAAAGCCGTCTCCATGAGCGGACTGGCGGAGGAAGCCGGCTTCGCGTATAAGAACATCTCCGACGTCGTGGAAGCGGTCGATCTGGCAGGCATCACGAAGAAAGTCGCGGAGCTTCGCCCGATTGGAAACATCAAGGGATAGGAGGATCGCCGGCCGATGGACCTCTCGCTCGGATCGAACAGTTTCCGCAACACCAACGGCGTCCTAGCGATCCACGGCAAGGAGCAGATCGTGCTGGAGATCGTGGCTGAAAGCGACCAGCTTCTGCTGACGATGGATTTGTACAACGCCTCGGGCCGCCAGGTGGCCCACCTGCGCCGGAACGAATGGAAATTCAACCTGGACGACCGGTTTGCGCTCAGCGCGACCGCCGCATCACCGTCACTCTACGGGGGAGTGCCCTGGCTGAAGCTCGACGATCAGGAAACGGGGGATACCGTGCTCGAAGCCAGCGTGCCGGATCGCGACAAGGTCCAGATTCTTCAAGGCAAGCTCTACACGCACAAAGGACAACTGCTGGAAATCACGTCCCACCTGTGCCGCATTGCCGGCGTCGTGACGATGTTCGGCGACACGCGGGACGTCCGCGGTGGCGCCATTGTCATCGGCTAGGCAGATTGCGTTCATCGCGCTGCTGGTCGCGCTGACGCTCACCGCCTGCACCCGCGCAGTCGAGCTCGTCGATCTCACGACCGGTTCCGCGCTCACAGGCACGCACAGTCTCTGGAGTCGCTCCATGGCCGTCACGTTGCAGACAGGGGAAATTGCGACGGGAACCTACACAAAACTCACCACCGCCCAAATCGGGCCCGACTCGCTGTTTTTTGGCGCCAACGCAGGCGAACTGCTGGGCCGGCATGCCGCCGAGCGGGCCTACGGACATGCCAGGCTGACGGGCGGGCAGGGAACCCTGGTGGAAATCATCTTCGCCAGCGACTGGCTCGGCCATGGATACGGTGTCGCCAGGACCAGCTTGAAGGAGGAATACCGCGTGACGTTCTGAACCGTAATGGGAAAGAGGCAGCCGGATTATTTATTGCGCATCTTCACCGCCACGGCGCTGATATGATCAAGTCTGATAATGGCGTCGAAAAATTCACGCCCGGTGAGCTCCTTCGATATACAACATGGTCGTCCCCACTTTGGTCACCACGCCTTGCAACTCGCCGCCGCCGATCAAACTTACGGTGATGCGCTCGCCCGGAAACTTTTCAAGATTGACGCGGATCGATTCCGGCGAATTCAGATCCAGATCATTGACGCCGACTGAAGATATGGCACGTTCCTCCATGAGGTGAACGACGCACGATTGTCGTCAAACAGGGTGGAGGAGTCAAGGCACGGAGGGCCGGCGGCGAAAACAGGCGAGGCCGCTGTCCGGAACAGCGGCCCCGCCTGGGCGCTTGTGACGCCTCACCGATTGCTATGAAGAACTGTGTTGCCTGCCGATCGGCTTCGAGCGGCTCGGTCATGGCGGAAACCGGATCGACCTGGCTGAGACAGGCTGAGGCGCATTCGTGGCGGCTGCAATCCAGGAAGGATCATCGGCTACAGGCCGTGCCGCACAATGCTCCGCGATCCAGTGCCTAGACGGAGGAGCCCTCCCGACTTAGAGGGTGGCCGCCGGCAAGTGCGAGTGGTCCGGTGGAGTGAGTTCGGTCATGCCCAACCCTCCTTTTCATTCCCTGAGCATGGCTCAGGGCGCTTGCGCACCACTACGGTGACACGCGGTGATGATATTCCACCTGGCAGAGATAATCCGTCAGTGCCGTCTGTTCATCCCGCGTCAGGGGTTCGAATCTGATCCCGTGGACACAACCGGTTCCCGACGTTTCAGCATGGGTCACCACTCCGCTCACGGCATGATGGTGCAGGACATCGCTCGTCAGGGTCGAGAGCCTGACCTCCACCCGCAAGCCAGGCGGAAGGCAGACCGGCAACTCGACCGACAGCCCGCCTTCGCTGATGTCCTTGAGGTGGCCGACTCCCAGCGAATGACCGCCCGGGCGGGACAGCACTTCGGCCCAATCTGTGTCCGGTATCCGATTCACCGATCGATGGCTTATGCTTGCCATGACGCACCTCCCATGAGGGTGGTGGGGTGGGAGCAACTGATAAAAAGACTACGCCTTCCCGACCGGCTCCGCAAGACCCCCCGAAAAAATATTTTCCGCTGCACAAAGAGCAACGGCCATGCCAGCACGTCGCCCTCCCATGCCATCGTGACTTCCATATCCAACCCCGCTATAATTTACCGGCAGATGCTCAGCGCATGGTTCATCAAATCCCGATGCGTATGCCTCTGAAATTTGCCCTCTACCCAGGTTGCGCCGCCCAGGGAGCCACGCCCGAACTCTATCAGTCGGCCATGGCCGTCATCGGCCGGCTGGGAATTGACGTGGTCGAACTGAAAGCCGCGGCCTGCTGTGGCGCCGGCGTCGTCACGGAAGTCAATCCTGACGCTGCCCTGGCGTTGAATGCCCGCACCTTTGCCCAGGCCGAGCAGCTGGGGATGGATGTGATGACGATCTGCGGCACCTGCCAGGGCGTCATGGGTGCCGCCAATAAACGGCTGAAGCAGGAGCCGGGCCTGCTGGACCGCATCAACCTGCTGCTGAAACCTGAGGGGCTGGCCTATCGCGGCACGGTCCAGGTGAAGCATCTCCTCTGGGTCATCGTCGGCGATATCGGACTTCAGGAATTGCGGCGGCACATCCGGGCGCCGTTCAAGGATTTCCGCGTGGCACCGTTCTACGGCTGCTACATTCTGCGGCCTTCGTGGGATCTCGGTTTCGACGATCCAGACAATCCGGCCTCGCTCGAGAAAGTCATCCAGGCAGTGGGCGGGGAATCAGTGACCTACGCCGGGCGGACCAAATGCTGCGGGTTCCCGATCATCCTGGAGAAAGAACCGATCGCCGTGGCAATGGCCGGCGCCAACATGAAAGAGGCCAAGGACGCGGGCGCCGACTTCATGGTCACGCCGTGCCCGCTATGCCATATGAGCCTGGATATTTATCAGGAGCGGGCGGGGAAGGCGGTCAATGCCACCCTGGATCTGCCGATCCTGCATCTCCCCCAGCTGATCGGACTCGCGATGGGAATTCCCGTGAAGGAACTGGGGCTGTCACGCCATCTCATCCCCGTGGATTCGATTCTGAAACGCATGGGGGACAAGGAGCATCGATCACATGAAAGTCATTAATATTTCGGATTATCAGAAGTTTAGCATCGAAAAGATGAAGAAGAACGGCATCTTTCAAACGCCCAGATTTTTCTGCGATATCTACTGTTTTGAGCCGGGGCAGGAGCAGAAGGGGCACATTCACGGAGAGCAGGACAAGGTCTATCTGGTACTGGAAGGAAAAGGAATCTTCCAGGTCGGGAACGAAAAACAGGTCCTGGGACCCGGCGACGGAACGATGGCGCCGGCCGGCGAGGAGCACGGCGTCCTCAACCATACCAAGGACCGGCTTAAAGTCCTGGTGTTTGTTTCTCCGAATCCCTAGCGCGCACTATCGGCTTCCGGCAGTCAAGGGAACGGTGACGGTGATCGCTCCGGCCAGGTCACCTTCGAGAGCGCCTTCTTTCGGGTACCCGGAAATATCCTGTTCTCCCTTCGGCTCCCCATGACACTTGAGACAGTCTTTCACGTAATAGATCGGCATCACGACCCGGAGCGTCTGGCCTTTATCGGTTAATTCGCTCACATAGGCTCCCGCATTGGGCCTTCCGGACAGCCATTTCAGCACGGACGCCTCGTAGTCATCCGGTTCGTTTTTCGGGTTCCGCGGTTGGAGCGTCGTCTGCTTGAGCCGCACGTGCGATCGGTCGGTGAAGCGTCTTGCCGCCTGACTGCCGTACGTCGCGGGAATGAAATTCTTATACCCGATGCCCCGCTGATTGATCACCACCTGCGCATCCCGCACCACTTCTTTGCTGGCAAGCACAAACGCCGGCAGCAACTCTTTCGCCAGGGGTGGGATCTGAATGGAGGAGGGGACCGTGGCAAGCGTCCGGAGATCGATGTTCGTTTCCTTGCGAAATTCATCAATGAGCTGCTGCTCGAACACGTCCGGGGTGAAGCCCTTGTCACCCTTGTGGGGATCATCGATTACCGTCTGGTTCCCGTCGACGACCAGACGCCCTACCCTCAACAATTTGGCCAGGAGCCGTGCGGTCTCTTCTGCCTCGATTCGCTCCACGGCCCAGGCCTCACGCACCTCCGCCACGTTCCACGTCAGCAGCCCCCACACCATCAGGATAGCCGTCAATTTTCCCGTGTTCATATCGCCTCCGTACAGTGCTCAGCGCGCACGATCCGATCGGCACGCTCCTTGACTATACTGTATGACCATCTTTTCCACATCGAACGGCAGCCCTTCGACGGCCGCCCGTCTGGGAAAGGCATAGGGTTCGTCCATCCACCGGGCGCGCATGCGCTCCAACTGGCCCGACTCGTCCAGCCTGAAGATCACTCCATTGACGAACCAGCGCAGGCGGTAGCTCTCCTCCGACATCACTACGGCGTATTGCCCGCGTGTCAGGAAGAATGTCTTTCCGTCGCCATACGCAAGCAATCGCCACTCTTTCTTGACACGGGCTATCATGTACTCCAGGACTGGCCTGGCGCCGAGGATCACGTCGATCCCAGGAGCATCGGATGATTCAGCCGACTCAAACGCGGCCGGCAGGGAATCGCACAACACCAGTCGGCTGGTGTGTAAATTGGCGACCGCATAATGCTGCGAGGCCGTGCCGTTCTGCACGGCGACGGCCAGCCCGGCAAGCACCTCGTCGCCTGCCGGCGCCTTGGGAGGCATTTCGGAACGCGCCTGAAGACGCTGCCGGATGCGATCGAGGACCTCCGGCCGCCGCGTGACGGCGGAAAGTCCGCCGTGCTGAAAATAGGGAATGGAATAGGCAAAGCCCGCCCAATCCCGGATCGGCACGTTGGATGGCACCGCGGACACGAACAGATCCAGCCGGCCTTCGCTGAGGTGCAGGAACAGATCCCGGAAACGAACGAGGTGCAGAACCGGCGTGACCGGACGTCCGCACTGTTGCGACAAGGCCTCCACGATGTGCCGGACGAGCTCCACGTCCAGACCGGTGACGCGCGATCCTTCATCGGTCCAGATGGCGGGAAACACAAACGGCCGGAACGGTTCCACCGCCATCCCGATCTGCACGCGCTGCCTGCGACAGATCGCGTCCAGCTCGTCGGTGGCGGCCGGAGCCACATACTGAAGTGCGTCGTACACAAGGCCGCAGCCTTGGAGCGGCGGCCAAGCCAGCGCCACGCAAAGCAGTACCCAGCGGGGAGCCGCGATCATGCCACCTGTCCCTGAATCCATCCGATTCACGGTTAAAACCGAATCCCCGTTGTCATAACCCATTGTTGTGAAATGCCGTCCACACCTTGAAAGTTGATCTGATACTGGCTGTACTCAAGCGCCACGTCGAGCGACACGCCGAAGGCCAGCGGAAACCGCACACCGACCTGACCACCGAACTGAGACCCGGGGCCGCTGGCGCCGCGGCCGGGGACAATCCCGCCGGCAAGCAATCCCAGATAGGGGACGGCGCGGTCTTCCATCGGTCCAAAGAGGGCGTGCCGGAGCATCCGGTTGATCGGCTTGCCTTCGGGAAAGTTCAACACGTCGATGAAATTGTTCCAACGAGGGTTGGCCAGAATGGCATTTTGATCCGTCGTCACGCTTTGGTCAGGGGCATGGTAGCTGAAATGGCGGTACAACCCGCGCACCTCCAGATTGCCGTAGCGCAGGGCGGTCAGGCCCGCCTGGATCGTGATTTCACGATCGTGCGGCGCATACGTCTGCTGGCGAAACACCACGTCGAAGCTGATCGGCCTGACCGGAAGAATTTCCAATGTTGCTTCCTGGGCAAACGCCACCGGCGCCCAGGCCAGCACACCGACCAGGACTATCAGAAATCGGAAGAGAGAACCAGCAGTCATCATGGCAAAAAAACAGGCGGAGCCGATCATAACTGATCGACCCCGCCAGTTGTCCATCTACAATATTTTCTATTGACCGGCTGGAGGTGTACTCTCAGTCAGAGGAAGTGTCGGCTTCCACGGCACCATCGGCATCAATGGCGCCGGTTTGGCGTCCGGCGATGCCAATAGTACCGCAATGGCTCCGCGCAACGCACCGGTCAAAGAGTGCGTGACGAGCGGGTAGGCGCCGGCCGATTCCACGACCACGTCAAACGTAGCTGCGCTACCAGGCCCGACCACATAGGTCTGCACGCCGTTCAGTTTGTTCGTCGGGTTGCCGCTTTCATAGACATTGTCCCAGATCTCGCCGATGGGATGAAATGCCGAGAACTCGTTCGGCCCGGCGTTCACGAAGTAAATGCGGACCCGCTCGCCAGGCTTGGCGTCCAGCTTTCCGCCTCCAGTCACGAAGGGATGGTACTTGAAAATCCCTCCGTTAAAGATGACGTTATCGAATTTTCGGTCGAACATCGCCTGCACGTCGTCCGGATTCTTGAACAACTCGGACTGAATCAAGACGTACTCCCGGTCGGCCCTGGCCCAGGCCTTGGGATTTTTCGGGTCCACGATGATCGCGCCGAACATCCCGCGTGCCACATGCTGGATCATCGGCGGCGCCCCGCAGTGATAGAAAAAGATGCCGGGCTTTTTGGCAACGAACGTGTATTCGATCGTCTCGCCGACATTGATGGCTTTGTAGTTCTTGAGGAAATCGATCTCGGCCGCGTGGAAATCCATCGCGTGCGGATGCTTGTTCCCGGCCGGATTGGTCAGCGTGAACTTGACCGTATCGCCCTCCGTCACCCGCACGACCGGGCCGGGGAACTGCCCGTTGAAGGTCCAGGCGGCATAGGTCGTGCCGTCACCCTCGACGACGAGATCTTTCTCGACCGCCGTCATCTCGACCGTGTGCGTTTTGGCCAGCACGGGCATGCCTGTCAGAGCCAGGATTTCAATTAGAAGCAGAACAGTGAACACCGTTCGCATGACACTCCTCCTTGCACAAAATGAACTGGGCAAGGATAGTGCACTGGGGCAGCATAAAAACATGACCTAGGTCATGTTTTCAAAATTTAAACGGCGTGGGCGCGCCTGGCAGTGGAGCAAGGGGGAGTCGCAAGTTGCTGGAGCTTGGCGAGATTGCAAATGACCAGAGACTTGGCGGTGCCGGAAACCAGCTTGTCCCGCTTGAAACGGCCCATGATCCGCGTGGCTGTTTCGACCGTCATGCCGACCATGTCGGCCAGGTCCTGCCGGGTCAGCCTGACGGTCAGGCGCACATGGTTCCCTTCGCGGAGGCCGGCGCGGTCCGCCAGCTTGACCAGCAGCGCGGCCAGCCGCTGTTCGGCCGGATTCAAGGCCAGCACCTTGGTCGTTTCTTGGGCCTCGTTCAGGCGGGCTCCCAGATACTGGATCACCTGCAAAGCCGCTTCGGGGTTCCGGCGGAGCAATGCGTAGTAGGCGTCCTTGCTGAGGCTGAGCACGCTGACGTCGCCCATCGGCTGTGCGCAGCCGGGATGCGTGCCGTTGTCCAGTACGGCCGCGTCGCAACAAAACAGATCGCCCGGCATGAGCACCTTTAATGTGACCTGCTTCCCTTCGGAAGACGTCTTCACGCACTTGACGGTCCCGGCCTTCAAAATATGGAAGGACGTGGCCTGATCCCCCTCGCGGAAGATGAATTCATCCTTCCGATAATGGGTTTCCACCACTTCCCCGGCAATCTTGGAACGCTCGCGCGAGCTCAAATGCTCAAAGAGGGGAATTTTGGAGAGGGGATCAGGCTTCATGGCAACTCGTTCAAAGCAGTTTCTTCACCGTGTCGACGATCACGCGCGCGCTGAGTCCGAAGTGGTCGACAAGTTCGTCCGGCTTCCCGCTGTGCGGGATTTCACGCACAGCCATCTTGTGGACCCGCACGCCTTCGCTTCCGACCGCTCCCAGAACCGCGTCGCCCAGCCCGCCGTGTTCGTAATGGTCCTCGACCGTCAGAATCCGGTTCTTCGTGGCCCGGGCGCTCTCCAACAGCGTCAGCCGGTCGATCGGAGCCACGCTGTAGAGATCGATGACGCGGACGGGGATGCCGGCAGACTTCAATTGGTCATGGGCCTTCAACGCCTCAAAGAGCGTCACGCCTGCTGCCACGATCGTGAGTTGATCGGACGGACTCTGGCGAAGCACCTTGCAGCCGCCGATCTTGAACGTCTCCTCCTGGCCGTAGAGGACCGGCGATTTGGGCCGGCCGGCGCGGATATAGACCATGCCGCGATGCGCCACGGCGGATTCGACCAGTCTATAGGCGCAGACGGCATCCGACGGGTAGAGCACGACGACGCCAGGCTGGGCCGCCATCATCGCGATATCCTCGAGCCCCATTTGCGACGGCCCGTCCTCGCCGATGCTGACCCCGACGTGCGTGCCGACCAGCTTGATGTTCGACTGGCTGATGGCCGCCATCCGGATGAAATCATAGGCGCGGGTCAGGAAGGCCGCGAAGGTGGCAACGAAGGGAACCTTGCCGGTCGCGGCCAGACCGATCGCCGCGCCGATCATATTTTGCTCGGCGATGAAATTCTCAAAAAACCTGTCGGGGAACTGTTTGCCGAACTTATCCGTGAAGGTCGAATTCTTGACATCGGCATCAAGCGCTACGACGGACTGGTTTGCCTCGCCCAGCGCGGCCAGCGCCGCGCCGAACGCTTCCCGTGTCGCCACCATCTCGCCGGTCTTGTAGGCGGGGGGCGCCATGGGTTTTGCCGGCCTCGCGCTGCGCGAAGGCACCGGCGGAACTCTGAAATTCGGAATGGCCGTGGTCGGCTTGATCTGCTTCATCAATTCGTCGATGGCCTTCTGCGATTCCTCGCCCTTCTTCAGCGCCTTGCCGTGCCAATCCATCTTGTTTTCCGTAAACGAAATGCCCTTGCCCTTGAACGTCTTGGCCAGCAGGACGGTCGGCCTTCCCTTGGTCTTCGCCGCATCGGCAAAGGCTTTCAGGATGGCGGCATGGTTGTGGCCATCCACCACGATCGCGTTCCAGCCGAACCCGGCCCAGCGCGATTTGTAGGCCTTCATGTCGTGCTGGAGCATCGTCGGATCGCTCTGCCCCAGCCGGTTCACATCCACGATCGCACAGAGATTGTCGAGCTTGAACTGGCGTGCCAGCTCGACAGCCTCCCAGACCGACCCTTCCACGGACTCGCCATCGCCCATCAGCACGTAGGTCCGATAGCCGGTTTTGTCGACCTTCTTGGCATTCAAGGCCAGACCGACGCCGGCTGCGAGCCCCTGACCGAGCGATCCGGTCGCCACGTCCACGAAGGGCAGCCGGGGAGTCGGGTGTCCTTCAAGGTCTGATTTCAAAGTCCGCAGCTTGATCAATTCCTTCACATCGAACAGCCCGGCTTCCGCCCAGGCCGCATAGAGCAGGGGCGCGGCATGGCCCTTGGAGAGCACGAAACGGTCGTTGTGGGGATTGCGCGGGTTCTTGGGATCGTACCGCATGACGGAGAAAAACAGCGCGGCGACGATATCGGCTGCGGAGCAGCAACTGGTCGGATGCCCGGTCCCGGATTCCGATGTGGCGCGGACGCTTTCGATCCGCAGCGTCGTCGCCTTGTTGCGCAGCATGGTCAGCAGGGAAGCAGGTACGGATGCCATTGAATCTCCTCGTTGGTTGCGTAAAACGCGATGGGATGTGCGACGCGTGGGAGCCTAGCAAACAGGGACAGAAGGAGTCAATCGGCGGAATGCTGCATCATCATCGCCTGCGACGGGCAAACGGGTCTGGGAAATGGGGCTCTATGCCCGGCGATGAGCACGAAAAAACTGGTACAGGAGATAGGCGTTCAGCGCCACAACCGCCGCCAGCATCGTGTAAGCCGCTTCGGCCGGAGCCAGTTTGAGATCCACGAGCACCCGCGACAAGCCGAAGCCGACGATCACCACATCGAAACTCATGCAGACCCGCCGGAATGTCTCAGGCTCCATCCAGCGGATGAGATAGCTGCCGAGGGGGATGCCGACCAGCACGCTCGGGACGATATAGGGAATGATGTCCATGCTGCCGGCGCTGTAGAGTCCGATGAAAAAATAGGCGACGGCGGTCAGGGAGGATTCCGCGGTGCGGATGACGCTCAGCGCCGCCCGGAAGTCCTGCTTGGCATAGCCCTGATTATTGAACAGCAGCGCCAGCGGAGGCCCGGAGACCGTCGTCACGGAGTAGAGTGTTCCGATGCCCATTCCAAAGGGCACGCCGATGGCCTTTTCCGCGCGGATGGGCTTTCTGATGCCGGCCGTCTGCAGAAGAATCAACGGCAGGAGCGTGACGTAGGTCACGAATTTGGCCCATCCGGGCTGAACCAGGGAGAGCAGATAACTGCCGATCCCCACGCCGATGAGCACGCCGAAAAGCATGGGCAGCACCCGCTTCCAGATGTGCGGGACGCTATGGCGGTTGATCAGCAACACATAACTGTTGATCACCAGCTCCACCAGCACCAGCGCCGGGTTCAAAATCCGGTTCGTGTAAAAGAGCAACGCGACCGGAACGGTGATGGAGGAAAAGCCGTATCCCAGTGCCCCGTTGACCGTGGCGGCCAGAAACGTGATCGCGATGAGCACGATCTGATCCGTGCTCATGAGGCCCGCCTTCCGGACCCTGCCGCAAAATCGCTGAGCGTGTAATTATCAAGGATGTCGGCAATGGCATTGCGGACGCCCAGCATCACATGCTGAATCGGGCAGCTTTTTGTATCCGCATGCGGGCAGTCCTTGCATTTTTGGTAGGCCGTCTTGCTCACGCAGGCGATCGGGGCGAGGGGACCGTCGAGAATCCTGATCACCTGACCGAGCGTGATGGTTTCCGGCGACTTCAGCAGACCGTAGCCGCCGCCCACACCGCGCCGGCTGATGAGCAGTCCCGCATTTTTCAAGGTCAGCAGAATCTGCTCGAGGAACTCGATGGGAATGTTCTGTCGCCGACCGATCTCATGACGCTGGAGCAGTTTCTTGTTGTACTGCTCCGTCAGCTCGATCAGCGCGCGCAGGGCATATTCGCTTTTTTTCGAAAATCGCATCGCAATTGTAAAGAGAGTATATAAACTATTCAGACAGTAAAGGATCGCCGCCGGCCCGTCAAGACTTTCCATGAGCCGAAGAAAAATAGTCGGACGGAAATCGCGGATGTCACGATGCGATTCGACTGAGCAAAAAAGCTCTTGGAGGGACTCTGCCGCTCCTTGACAGTCGCGCGCGACTCTTGCTAGTTTGACGCGGCCTTGCGATGTTTTTTTGATCCTGCCGAACGTCATAAAGGACATTCGTGACTCTCCAGGAATTGATTCTGACCCTCCATCGCTTCTGGGCCGATCAGGGCTGCGTCATCCATCAGCCCTACGATCTGGAAATGGGGGCAGGGACCTTCCACCCTGCCACATTCCTGCGGGCACTGGGACCGGAACCCTGGAAAGCCGCCTATCCTGAGCCCTGCCGCCGTCCCACGGACGGCCGCTATGGAGAAAATCCGAACCGGCTCCAGCATTATTATCAGTACCAGGTCGTGCTGAAGCCCTCTCCGGACAACATCCAGTCACTCTATCTGGAGAGCCTGACATGCCTGGGCATTAATCCCAAACAGCACGACATCCGGTTTATCCAGGATGATTGGGAATCGCCGACGCTCGGCGCCTGGGGACTGGGCTGGGAAGTTCGTCTGGACGGCATGGAAATCACGCAGTTCACATACTTTCAGGAAATCGGCGGCATCGAGTTGAATCCGATCACCGTCGAATTGACCTACGGCACCGAGCGGATCGCCATGTACCTCCAGCAGGTGGACTCCGTCTTCGACCTGGCCTGGAACGACACGGTCTCGTATGGCGACATCCATCACCAGACTGAGGTGCAGTTTTCGAAATATAACTTCGAGGAAGCCGATGTGCCGATGCTGATGGCGACGTTCCAGGCGTTCGAAGCCGAGGCGAAGCGGCTGATCGGAAGGGGCCTGACGCTGCCGGCCTACGACTACTGCATCAAGACGTCGAACCTGTTCAATCTCCTCGACGCGCGAGGCGCCATCAGCGTCACGGATCGGACCGGCTACATCGCGCGCGTGCGCGGGCTGGCCCGCCTCTGCGCCGAACACTATCTGCGCGAGCGCGAGTCCATGGGGCACCCACTGCTCACGGCCCGAAGACCGGCGGCGAAAGCGCGGTAGGGAAAGCGGATGGCGCGCGCAAAGACATCCCCCCATGCCGGCGTTCCAAAACCGGCCGCAACGGCGGCGGGCGCCGAGTGTCTCCTTGAAATCGGCGTGGAGGAACTGCCCTATCAGTTTGTGGCGCCGGCCCTGCGATCCCTCTCCGAATCGGCCGAACGGCTGTTCAAGGATCACCGCTTGACGCACGGGCCCGTCAAGACCGTCGGCACGCCTAGGCGGCTCGCACTCGTCGTCCCGCAACTGGCCTCCCGCCAGACTTCGGCTGAAAAGGAGGCGATGGGTCCGTCCAAGACCGTCGCATTCGATCCATCCGGACAGCCGACGAAGGCCGCGCTTGGATTCGCCGCGTCGCATGGTGTGGCCGTGACCGATCTGGAAGTGCGCGCCACGCCGAAAGGCGAATACATCTTTGCCGTCAAGCGTGAGCCCGGACGGCAGACCCCGCTGCTCCTGCCTGAACTTCTGTCGGAGCTGATTGGCGGGCTCTCGTTCCCCAAATCCATGAAATGGAACGACTCGGGATTGCGGTTTGCCCGGCCGATCCGCTGGCTGACGGCGCTGTACGGCGGCAAGGTTGTGCCGATTCAATGGGGCGGGGTCAGGGCCGGCAATCGCACCTGGGGACACCGCTTTCTCGGATCGGGAACCCCGCAGGGCGTCGTCGTCAAGGATTGGAAGTCCTATGTGACGGCGCTCGAACGCAACGGCGTCATTCCTGATCAGGATAAGCGCCGCGCCATGATCCTGGCGCAGTTGAACCGCCTGGCTGCATCCGCGCACGGCCATCTCCACCGGGACGAGGCGCTGCTCGAACAGGCGGTCTTCACCGTGGAATACCCGCAGGCGATTCTGGGCTCGTTCAACTCCCAGTACCTGTCGCTGCCCAAGGAAATCCCCATGACGGCGATGAAGGAGCACCAGGGATTTTTTCCGCTGATCGACAAGGGCGGCAGCCTGCTGCCGCAATTCCTGTCGGTCGCCAACATGAAGGTGCCCGGCATGAAACTGATCCAGAAGGGCAACGAGCGCGTCCTGGCGGCCCGTCTGGCCGATGCGAAGTTTTATTTCGACGAGGACCGAAAAATCACGCTCGCGGATCGTGCCGACCGGCTCTCGCAGATGACGCTGCACCAGCGGCTCGGCACACTCAAGCAAAAAACCTTCCGTGTGCGCCTGCTGGCCGTCAAGCTGGCGGAAAATCTGAACCGGACCGATCTTGGCAGGGCCGCCGAACGCGCGGCCCTGCTCGGCAAGGCGGATCTGCTGACCGGAGTGGTCGGAGAATTTCCGAGCCTGCAGGGCATCCTGGGCGGGGAATATGCCAGGCACGACGGAGAGCCCGATGACGTGTGTCAGGCGATTCAGGAACAGTACCTTCCCGCGGGCATCGAAGGGGAGATCCCGCCGTCTCTGCTCGGAAAAATCCTGTCGGTGGCAGACCGGCTCGACACCATCGTCGCATTCTTCCACGTCGGCCTGGTCCCCAGCGGTTCGGAAGACCCCTTTGCGCTGCGCCGGCACGCGACCGCCATCATCCGCATCCTGATCGAGGGGCAACTACACGTGAACCTGCTGGAACTGGAAACCCATGCGAAACGGCTGGTCCAGCAGGACGGTTTCAAGGCCACCAGCGACGCATCAGCGCTGGCGTTCATTGCCGACCGCCTTCGCTTCTACGTCAAAACCGCGCATCGTTTCCGGGAGGACGTCGTCGAGGCCGTGCTGAAATCGACCCAGCGAAACACGTTCGATCCGCTCGATCTCCTGGCCCGCATGCAGGCCCTGCAGGAAATCACGGCCAGGCCTGAATTCGATCCGCTGATCATCGGATTCAAACGCGCGCACCGCCTGATCGAGAAGGAACAGTGGGAACGCCGCAAGATAGACGTGGCGCTGTTCAAGCACCCGGCCGAGCAGGATCTCTACAAGACACTTGTCGAGACACGCAACGGATCGCTGACGCAACTGGCGAAAGGCGACTACCGGGCCACGCTGAATACGCTGGTCAGCATGAAGATCCCGGTCGACGCGTTCTTCGACGGCGTCATGGTCAATGTGCAGGACCAGACCCTGCGCGCCAACCGTCTCTCCCTGCTGTATGAAATCGACCAGTTGTTCCTGGCCTTCGCCGATTTCTCGCAGATCACGGTGCAAGGGGCATAAACCCGTGTGCGTGCATGAAGGACGCGCTCAACGAGCAGGGGACCGTAGCCGAGGCTCAGCGCCGCCTGCGCCGTTTTTCCGTGCTGGTCACCTTGGTGCTGATTCTCGCCTGCAACGCCATCATCCTCTTCGGCATCTGGGCGAGCGGGATCAACCTGGACGGACTATTTCGTGCCCCCGATCGTTTCGACCCGAACCGACACGAATGCCTTCGCTACAACTGGCACAAGGTTTCGGGGGTGCAACAGCCGGTGCGACTGTGCTACGAATGGATCGACCTTTCCGATCCGTCCGGCAACACCCATACGTTTCAGCCCGACACGGACATCGTGCTCGGATCGGACGGGAAACTGCATTACGCGCAGGAAGAGCGGGTGGACTCGCGCCTGTGGCTCCTGCTAGCCTTTGCCGGCGCAGTCCTGGCGGCCGGGATGGCCATGTCGAAGCTTCTGATTACGCGCTACCGGACCCGCCAGGAGGCGGCGGACGGCACCAGATCGTGACGGCGCAACGGATCGCGTCTCGCTAAAGAGGATCGGCGTGGTAAAAAAATACGTCTACTATTTCGGCGACGGCGAGGCTGACGGCGCCGGCGACATGAAAAATCTATTGGGCGGCAAGGGCGCCGGCCTGGCGGAGATGACCAACCTCAAGATTTCCGTTCCGCCCGGCTTCACCATTTCGACCGAAGCCTGCATCGAGTACTACAAACGCAAGAAAGCCTACCCGCCGGGAATGTGGGAGCAGGCGCTGCAGGCCCTGAAGCGGGTCGAACGCTCAATGGGCGCCGGGTTCGGGGACACCGTCAACCCGCTGCTCGTGTCGGTGCGCTCCGGCGCGCGGGCCTCCATGCCGGGCATGATGGACACGGTGCTCAACGTCGGACTCAACGAGCGCACCGTCAAGGCCCTGGCCGCCAAGACGAACAACGAGCGGTTCGCCCAGGACAGCTACCGCCGTTTCGTGACGATGTATAGCAGCATCGTGCTGGGCATCGAGCGCGAACACTTCGAGAAACTGCTCAACAAGAAAAAAGCCGAATGCCGGGCCAAGCACGATACCGATCTGGACGCCGGCGCGCTGCAGCACCTGGTCGTCCAGTTCAAGGCGCTGGTCAAGCACGAAACCGGCCACGAGTTTCCGGACGATCCGCTGGAACAGATGAAGAAGGCGATCAACGCCGTCTTCGCCTCCTGGTACGGCAAGCGCGCGATCGAGTACCGGCGCATCTACGGCATCCCGGAAACCTGGGGCACCGCCGTCAACATCGTCGCGATGGTCTTCGGCAATATGGGCGAGACCAGCGGCACCGGCGTGGCCTTCACGCGCGACCCGGCCTCGGGCGTCCCGCAATTTTTCGGTGAGTGCCTGATGAACGCACAGGGCGAGGACGTCGTGGCCGGCATACGGACGCCGCTGCCGGTCAACGCGCTCGCCAAGTCGCTTCCCGCCACCTACAAGGAACTGGAGAAAACCTACCACCGGCTCGAGCGGCATTACCGCGACATGCTGGACTTGGAGTTCACCATCCAAGAAGGCAAGCTCTACATGCTGCAGACCCGCGTCGGCAAGCGCACGGGCATCGCCGCCGTGCGCATTGCCACAGACATGGTCAAGGAAGGGGTCATCAGCAAGGAGGAAGCGCTCGGCCGAATCGGTCCTGATCAGCTCGCGCAGTATCTCTATCCCATCTTCGACAGCAAGGCGGAGGCCGGCCAGAAACCGCTCGGCAAGGGCCTGCCGGCCGGGCCAGGCGCCGCCGCGGGCAAGATCGCGCTGGCGCCCGATCGAGCCGTCGAGATGAAGACGAAGGGGGAGCGGGTCATTCTGGTCCGCCAGGAAACAAGCCCCGACGACATCCACGGCATGAACGCCGCGCAGGGCTTTCTCACCGCGCGCGGCGGCATGACCAGCCACGCCGCCGTCGTGGCCCGGCAGATGGGCAAGGTCTGCATCGCCGGCTGCGACGCTGTCGAAGTGGACGGCTCGACGTCCGTCAAGATCGGCGGCCGCTCGTTCAAGGAGGGCGACTACCTTTCGATCAACGGCTCCAACGGCAACGTCTACGCCGGCGACGTGCCCGTCGTGGAATCCGAAGTCATCCAGGTCATCCAGGGCAAGATACAGGCGAAGGAATCGGACAAGTATCAGCGATTCACCACGGTTCTCTCCTGGGCCGATCAGGTCCGCAAGCTGCGCGTACGGGCCAATGCCGACGTGCCGGACCAGGCCAGGATCGCCCGCGGATTCGGCGCCGAAGGCATCGGGCTTTGCCGCACCGAGCACATGTTCTTTGCCGAAGACCGCATCCCCATCATGCAGAAGATGATCCTGGCCAGCACGCCGGAGGACCGCGGGCGCTATCTCGAGCAACTGCTGCCGCTCCAGAAGCAGGATTTCATCGGTCTGTACCGCGAGATGAAGGGCTATCCCGTGACGATCCGGCTGCTCGATCCGCCGCTCCATGAGTTTCTGCCCAAGCGCGAGGACCTGATGGTGGAGATCGCCCGCCTCGAATTGACGGGCGGGGACGGCCCGACGATCGAAGAGAAGCATCGCCTGCTGGCCCGCGTCGAGGAACTCCACGAATTCAATCCCATGCTGGGCCTGCGCGGCTGCCGTCTGGGCATCACGATGCCGGAAATCACGAAGATGCAGACCCGCGCCATCATCGAAGCGGCCTGCGAGGTGGCCAAAGAAGGAAAAAAGATCGTCCCCGAGATCATGATCCCGCTGGTCGGCATGGTCTCCGAGATGAAGTCGCAAAAGGACCTGATCCGGGAAGTGGTCGCGGAGACGATGAAACGGTGCGGCATGAAGTTGTCCTATCTGGTCGGCGCCATGATCGAGCTGCCGCGCGCCGCCGTGACGGCGAAACGCATCGCGGAGGAGGCGGAGTTCTTTTCCTTCGGCACCAACGACCTCACGCAGACGACGTTCGGCTTCTCGCGCGACGATGCGGCCAAGATCGTGGACTTCTACAAGATGCACAAGATCCTGGACGCAGACCCCTTTGCCCAACTGGATCGCGAGGGAGTCGGCGCGATGATGCGCATGGCCATCAGCGAGGGACGGCAGACGCGTCCCGGCATCAAGCTTGGTATTTGCGGCGAACATGGCGGCGACCCGAGTTCGGTTGAGTTCTGCCATGAGTTGGGATTGGACTACGTCAGCTGCTCGCCCTATCGTGTCGCCATCGCACGCCTGGCTGCCGCGCAGGCCGTACTGGCCGGCAAGGACGCAGCCAAAAGCGCGCGCAAACCAGCCGTCAGGAAATCCCGCCGTCGATCACGGTGAAGACCGCCTTGCACGACATCCGCTGCATGACCCGGGCGCTGCAACTGGCCGCCCGGGGCAGGGGGCGCACCAGTCCCAATCCGATGGTCGGCGCCGTGGTGGTCTCCGGCGGACGCACCGTCGGGGAGGGCTTCCATCGTCAAGCCGGCGGCCCGCATGCTGAAGTAATTGCCCTTCAGGCCGCAGGATCCCGCGCGAAGGGCGGCACGCTCTACGTCACCCTGGAGCCCTGCAGTCATACCAACAAGCGCACGCCGCCCTGCGTCCCCGCCATCCTCGCCGCAGGCATCCGCCACGTCGTGGTCGCTATGCGCGATCCGAATCCAAGGGTGAACGGGGAGGGGCTCCGGCAGTTGAAGCGGGCCGGCGTCCGCTTGTCAGTCGGATGCCTGGAAGAACGGGCGGTGCAGTTGAATGCCAGCTACGTCCACCGGATGCGGACCGGCAGGCCATTGATCGTGTTAAAAATGGCCATGACGCTCGATGGCAAGACGGCGACGGCATCCGGTGAATCACAGTGGATCACGGGTCCCGAAGCCCGCCGTCACGCCCATCATCTTCGCAGCCAGGTTGATGCCATCATGGTGGGCGTCAACACGGTTCTGGCAGACGATCCACAACTGACCGTCAGGCTGGGCCATCCAATTGCCCGGCAGCCGCTCCGTGTCATAATGGACAGCCGGCTCAGAACCCCCCTGGCCGCGAACCTATTGTCGCAGCGGTTGCGAAGGGGCACTGTCCTTGCCACCACGCACTACGCCTCCAAAATACGCCTTGCCCGTCTCAGGCAACGGGGGATTCAAATACTGGTACTGCCTAGTGAACGGGGACAGGTCTCTCTGCGCGCCTGCCTGAGGCAATTGGCTAAGATGGGAATCAACCAACTCCTGCTCGAAGGAGGCAGCGAACTCGCAGCTTCAGCTCTACGGTCCGGTGTAGTCGATCGCCTGCGCCTCTATATTGCGGCCCGGCTCCTTGGAGGCAACGATGCCAAGGGTATAATTGGAGGCTTCTGTCCGCCCCGTCTCGCCCGCGCCCTTTCAGTTTCCGGTCTAAGTGTGAAGAAAATCGGCCGGGATCTGATCCTCGAAGGCACACTCTAGCCACGCTCTGTTTCCCGTAAGCTTTTAACCCGCTTGGTACGCGTTCAGATACATCTGCACAAATGTGTACAATTCAGTAGACGGCCGTAGGTAAGTTTATATTTTAATAATATCAAATATTTATGAGTGATTTGACAAATCCTTGAATTGAGGCATTGGGCTTGCTCTCTCCTGTCGCACGTCATGAAAGTCCTCGAGCAACATTCAGCGTCGCCATCGTTCGGGTTCTCAGCATGCCCGGGCGAAGCCTCCATCTCGAATGCCATGCTCGGCTCCACATTCCGGGCGCTCGATGCGGCCCTGCAAGCCCGCGACATCTGCACTCACACCCATTGCCAGCGCGTCATCTATTATTCGCTCAGGCTTGGCCGGATGATGGGCCTGTCCGATCATGAATTGGTCACGCTGGAGCGGGGAGTCTTCCTGCACGATATCGGAAAAATTCACATGCCGGACTCCGTGCTCCTGAAGCCCGGACTCCTGTCAGAGACGGAACGGACGGTCATGCAACAACATTCGCAAATCGGGTATGAAATGCTGCGCCACAATCCGCTTCTGACCGATGCGGCTGAAATCGTCCTGACGCATCACGAGCGATACAACGGCAGCGGCTACCCCATGGGACTCCAGGGGGATGACATTCCGCTCGGCGCGCGCATCTGCGCGATCACCGACACCTTTGACGCCCTCACGTCGATCCGTCCCTATCGGACCCCCATGAGCTTTCAAGACGCCTGCGACTACATTCAATCCGAGCGTGGGCGCCACTTCGACCCGCATATCGTGGACATGTTCACCGCCCTGCCTGCCTCGCAGTGGCAGGAAGTCCATCGCCTGGCCAGCACCAGCACAGCCCTGGCCAATCTGTTCCAAGCCGCCTGATCCACCTTTTGACAAGCTCTTCGTGACGATGATACCGTGACGCCGTGCGCGCCACGTCCATCGTCTTCCATCAAATCCTGACATGGTTGCTGGTCGGCTGTTGGCTGTTCGGATCGACGGCGGCCACCGCAGCTGCCCCGCAGGATTGCGCGGTCGCGGCAGAGCAGGGCGGCATCCTGTTTCCCGTAGACAAGTTGGATGCCTCCGTCCGCTGCCAGATTGGATTCATCACCAACGAATACACCACGACGGGCCAGGTTGGCCCGGTGCAGACACCTGTCACTCCTCAACTGTATGAATATCTTCTGGACCGACCGCCGCTGATCGCCTCGCTCACGGAACGGCTCGGCCTGGGCGCGTACCAGTTCATGATGCGGGAGCCAAACCAGTTCTGGGTCAACGATGGGGAAGGCACGCAGGGCCTGCTCTCGCTCGTCTATCAGGACCCCACGCATCGCATCTACCACATCGACGGCTATCACGAGGGACAGATATTTCCGATGGTGCGCGCGAAGGCCGTCGTCTTCATGAACCTCGCGCCCACGACCACGCCCGATGGTTTGCCGGCCGTCCAGACCTCGCTCGTTGCCTATACGCGGCTGGATGCAGCTCTGCTGGCCGGACTGGTTCGCATCCTGCGGCCCATGATTGGAGAGGCCGTGACACGCAAGCTGTCGCGCGGCTTCGAAGTGACCAACCAACTGGGCGTAGCCATCGCGCAGGATCGGGATCGCGTGATTCAGCAGGCCTCTCTTGTGCCCTGGCTGTCCATGGAAGAATTGCAGACACTGGTCGGCTGGCTCTACACCGTCCCGCAGCGCGCGGTAACTCCACCGGCAGAACACGCACCGGTCTCTCCCGCGCCGCTGCCCGTGCAGGCCTCCCCATGACGCCGCGCCAGAGCTACGTCCTCCTGTGCAGCATCGGCGTCTTTTGCTTTCTCAGCTATAACCTCGTCCGCATGCCGGTCCTATCGCTGTTTGCCGAATCGCTCGGAGCGGGGCCTGAAGCCATCGGCATGATTGTCTCGGCCTCCACGCTCACCGGCGTCTTCCTGAAGCTGCCATCCGGCGCCCTCTCCGACATCTACGGCCGCCGGATATTGCTCCGCATCGGCGTGCTGGCCTTCGGCGTCCCGCCGTTCTTCTATCCCCTCGTCAGCGACACAGCCACATTGACCGCCTTGCGGTTCATGCATGGCCTCGCCACTGCCATCTTTGCGCCAAGCGCATTGGCGACGGTCGCCGAACTGTATAAGGAACGGCGCGGCGCGGCCCTGGGCACCTACACGGCCTGCACGCAGGCCGGCTCGCTCCTGGGACCGGTCATCGGCGGCTGGCTCTACTATCAAGCCGGCTTTCCAACAACGTTTGTCACCGCCGGCATCTTCGGCGCCATCGCGTTAGTGATTTTCTTTAGCCTGCGATTGAATCCACCGCCGCCGCGTGGCGAGAAGGGGATGGGCCCGTTAATTGCCGACATGCTGAAGGGGTTTCGAATCGTTGCGAAGAACACGCGGGTGCTCGTCACCAGCACGACCGACGGCGCCAAAATGATTGCCAACGGGGCCTTGATGGCATTTCTTCCGATCTACGGTCTCTCCGTTGGGTTAAACCCGGGGGAAGTCGGCCTCCTGTTCGGCGTGCAGGGCATCACGTCGTTCTTCTCCAAGCCGATCATGGGGCGCGTGTCCGATCGAGTCGGACGCAAGCCTCTGATCCTGGCCGGCCTGTGTATCTGTGCCGTCACCTTCGTGCTTATTCCACATGCGACATGGTTCCCGGTTTTGCTCCTGCTGTCGGCTGGATTCGGTTATGGCGAAGCCGTCGTGACCTCCTCAACATCAGCATTCGTCGCCGATCTGTCTGAATTGAAGACGCTTGGAGCAGGGATGGGCATGCAGGGCACCATCGGAGACATCGGCCATGCGAGCGGCCCATTGCTGGCCGGATTCCTGATCGCCAGCTTGAGCTACCAGAACGCCTTCGCGCTCATTGCCTCGATCCAATTGACTGCGGCTGCGCTCTTTTGGCTTACCATGAGGAAGTGCGCCTGAGCGATGCTATAATGCCGCCACATTGAACCGGCCATGAAGCAGGAATTTGGAACGGGTGACATCATTGTCGGCGTCCTGGGCGCAATCGGTGTGGTCGTCCTGATCGTGCTTTTTGTCTATGTCGTCAAGAACGTGCTGTTGAAGAAGGAAGGGGAGTAACGTGTTCGCGGGCATAGTCGAAGAAATGGGGGCAGCCAAATTGCTGGAGAAAACTCTGGTCGGCACCCGGCTGACCATTTTGGCGAGGACCGTGATGGACGATCTGCCCATCGGCGGCAGTATCAGCGTGAACGGAATCTGCCTGACCGTCGTCAAACGGGATGACAAGGAATTCACCGTGGACGTGTCTCCCGAAACGATGGGCGTGACGAACCTTGGAACGCTCTCGGCTGGCTCGCCGGTCAATCTCGAACGGGCCATGAAACTCAACGAGCGGATCGGCGGCCACCTGGTCGCAGGGCATGTGGACGGAGTCGGAACTGTCCGGAACAGAAAACAGGACAGCAATACAATTGTCCTGACAGTCGAAGCTCCGCCGGATGTGCTACGTTATTGCATTCCGAAAGGTTCGATCACAGTGGACGGAGCGAGCCTGACAGTCAATGAGGTGACTGACCGCTCGTTCAGCGTCGCGATCATCCCCCACACGGCCACGATCACGACTCTTGGCCTCAAGCAGCAGGGCGACACGGTCAATCTGGAATCGGACTTGATCGGAAAGTACGTCGAGCGGCTGTTACAGGAACGGGGACAACTCCCGCCAAAATCGGAGATCGTGATTGATCGGGACTATCTGCAGAAGCGGGGGCTGGTTTAGCAGACTGGCTAAAGGATTCCGACATCTCTCTCGCGTTCCCACGGAGGTGCCCATGCTCACTGTGGCAAACGGCTGGCTGGTCCGATGGTTTCTCCTGCTCGGACTGCCGATTCTGTTCACGCTAACCGCGTGCGGGGAGACGACCAAGGACTACCAGGAATACCATCGCATCATTTCCTCGGGGGCATTTTCCGTGCGCGACAAACCGGCGGACCAGACAACGCTCACCGATGACGAACTCTCGCAAAAAGGCTATGTCAACATTGGCACGATCGACATCTCATCCGTGAAGCCACCTGACATCAATGGCATCAAGCGCGAGGCGGCAAGGAAGGGTGCGGATCTCATCAAGGCCAACATCTCATCCCAGATAGGCCATGAAACAACCAAAACCTGCATTGACATCATGTCCAAGAACCATGACATGACGGCTGCCGGAGGCAGCAATCTGGTGGACTGTCAGGAGTATTTGGTCGAAGATACGACGGTCAATCTCTCCGTCTTTAAAGGTTCGCTCTGGCGCCATGATCCGCAGGAAAAGGTTAAATGAAAAGCAGCGGCGCGTGAACTCGAAGGACGCACAAGATGATGAAATGATCGGACTATCCGCAGAAACGCGGTGCGATTTAGTTATTCCTCCAGCGTCGAGATGTCGCCCGGGTCTTGGCCCAGTTCCTTCGCCTTCAGCACCCGCCGCATGATCTTGCCGGAACGGGTTTTGGGCAGCGACGACACAATATCAATTGCCCTCGGTACGGCGATCTTGCCAAGTTCCTTGCCCACATGCTCCATGAGTGCCTTGATCAGTTCCTCGCTCTGCTTCTCTCCCTGTTTCAAAATTACAAACGCCTTGATCGCTTCACCGGCCGTCTTGTGCGGCACGCCGATCACCGCCGCTTCCGCAACCGCGTGGTGACTCACCAAGGCGCTCTCCACCTCGGCAGTCCCAATCCGGTTGCCGGCAACTTTGATCACGTCGTCGGCCCGGCCCATGAACCACATATAGCCATCTTCGTCCTTCCGGCATACGTCGCCCGCCGTATAGCAGCCTGGGATGGTATTCCAATAGGTCTTGTACCGCTCCGGGTCCTTGTAAATGGTGCGCATCATGGAAGGCCAGGGCTTCCTGATGACAGCAAACCCTCCTTCGTTGGCCTTCACGCTCCTGCCTTCGCGATCCACGACATCAGCCTCGATACCCAGGAATGGTCGCGTGGCTGAGCCAGGCTTGAGCATGACGGAGGGGAGGGGCGTGATCAGGATCGCGCCGGTTTCCGTCTGCCACCAGGTATCCATGATCGGATACTTGCTGCCGGTCACATGATAGAACCATTCCCAGGCTTCCGGATTGATCGGCTCGCCAACGCTACCGAGCACCCGCAACGAAGACAGGTCATATTTCTTCGGCCATTCCTCGCCATATTTCATCAGCAGTCGGATCGCCGTCGGCGTCGTGTAGAACACCGTGACGCCATAGTGCTGGATGATGCTCCACCACCGGCCGGGGTCAGGATAGTCGGGCTTGCCCTCGGCGGTTAAAATCGTCGCGCCGTTGAGCAGCGGCCCATAGACAATGTAACTGTGTCCCGTCACCCAGCCGGGATCGGCCACGCAGAAGTAAATGTCGTCGTCGTGCAGATCGAAGACATACTTGGCGGTTAAATAGGTTCCGACCATGTAGCCACCATGCACATGGACCACGCCCTTAGGCTTGCCGGTCGTGCCGGAGGTGTAGAGGATGTAGAGCGGCGACTCGGCATCTAGTTGCTCAGGCTCGCAGACCGGCTTTTGATCCTTCAACCAGTCGTGCCAGTCAATCTCCTTCGGCGCCGAGAGAGGGACAGCCGGCTGCTGCCGGCGCACGACAACGACCTTCTCGACGGTCGAACAATTGGCCACCGCCTGGTCCACGACGATTTTCAGATTGACGACCTTGCTGCGGTCGTAGCCGACATCGGCGGTGATGACGAGCCGCGCTTCAGAATCCTGAATCCGCGACTGCAAGGCCGGCGCGCTGAAACCGGAATAGACGACGCTATGGATGACGCCGATCCTTGCGCAGGCCAGCATTGCGACAATCTGCTCAGGAATCTTCGGCATGTAGATGGTGACCCGGTCGCCTTTTTTAAGTCCGAGCGACTTCAAGGCATTGGCGCATTGATTCACCTGACGATAGAGTTCCGCGTAGGTGAAGATGCGTTCCTCGCCCTGTTCACCAACCCAGATGACTGCGACCTTGTTCTTCCGCCAGGTTTTGACGTGCCGGTCAAGGCAGTTGTAGGAGATATTGCAGGTGGCGCCGACGAACCACTTGGCCCAGGGAAAGTCCCACTCCAACACCTTCGACCAGGGTGAAAACCAGTCCAGCTCCTTGGCCGCCTGGCTCCAGAAGGCTTCCGGATCTGCAATGGACTGCTTGTAGGTTGTCTCGTAGTCCTTGATGTAGGTCCGCGATTTGGTTTCCGTGGTCGGGTGGACGACCCGCCTTTCGTGGAGCAGCGCTTTAAACTGTTCAGTCGGTTCGGCCATGGCATTCCCTCTTATGACTGCGCGCCATTATGCACAAGCCCGCGCGACACGCGCAAGCCGGTTCCTTGACAGTCAAAAGAACGCGAGAGTAGCATGCGCCCATGAGTGTCGGTCGGATGACACGCATCGTTCTCGCCGCCTGTATCACTTCGTTTCTCGTCGCTGGCATTGCCGATGCCCAACTTGGCCGTCCCGAAGGGCTCTACTACAAATCCTGGGCCGTCATCTTCGGCATCAATGATTATCTGCTGGCGCCAAAGCTCACGACACCGGTGGCGGACGGCAAAGTCCTGGCCGAATCCCTGCGCAAACTCGGATTTGAAGAAGTAGTTGAGGTCTACGACAAAAACGCCAGCTCCAAAGGCATGCATCACATTCTCAAAGACGTGCTGCCGCGCAAGGCCGGCCGCCAGGACCGGATCGTCATCTTCTTCGCCGGCCATGCCGGCATCACCCAGGACCGCAATGGCCAGGACCTCGGCTACCTCGTGCCCTGGGACGCCCAGACCAACAATGTCTCCAAAGCCGTGACGCTGGACGACCTTAAGGAGTTTTCGCGGCGCGTCATGGCGAAACACATCCTGTTCGTGCTAGACACCGGCATCAGTGGGTGGGAAATCACAGCCCCGCAGCAATTGTCGCTGGAAGGCCGTGGCACGCAGGAAGACGAAACAGACAAGCGGGCTGTGCAGGTGCTGACTGCCGCCAATAAAGGAGAAGCGACGGCCCAGAGGGACGGGCAGAGTCTCTTCCTTCGCACCCTCGCGGCGGGCTTGCAGGGCGCGGCTGACACCGATAAAAACGGCTGGCTGCTGGCAAGCGAACTCAGCACGTACATCAAGCAGCAGGTCGAGAAGACCACGGCTGGCAAGCAGCACCCGCAGATGGCGCGCCTGGATGGCGACGGCGACATGATTGTCATCGAAGGAAAAAAAGGAACGTTCCGGGCCGGCGGAGAGCCGAAAACGGACGCCGAGCGCATCGTGGCCGCCAAGGAATTCTACGATCAGGCCTTCACGATCATGCAGCAGCAACGCCCGCCGCAGGAAGCCCTGGCCAGCCTGAACAAGGCCCTGGAATATAATCCCGCCTATGGCGAGGCCTACATTCTGAAAAGCTTCGTGCTGTCGGAATATCTCTTCAACCAGGACGACGCATTGATCGCAGCCAACCAGGCCGTCAAATATGCGGCGGACAACCAGGATTCGCACTACACGCAGGGGCTGATTCTGCAGAGGAAACAACAATACAAGGAAGCGGAACGGGCCATGCTGCGCGCCCTGACGCTCAATCCAACCAATACCGACGTGCACCTCTCGCTGGGAGATCTCTACGCCGAGGATTTGAAGGACCAGAAGAAGGCCCTGGAGGCCTACACGAAATATCTGGGAAACGGCGGAACGGAGAGCAGGGCGAAGGACTACATCGAAAAAGCGGGCGTGGCACCTGCGAAACCGTAATCAGTCCTGTGCGCCGCCCTTGAGATAACTCAACCCGATTTTCAGCGCCCGCCGAGTCACTTCCGCCCATCGGGCTTCCGGATATTCCATCAGCACCGCCGCCGCCTTGGGATCCTGCACATCCAGTTCCTTGACCTTGATGATCCCATCCTCGATTTTCACGTCAGCCACATGCACCCCCATGCTAACCGTTGGTTGAACCGCCGATCACCGGACAGTTACACATCGTTTTTCCTGTCAACCGGACGATTTTCGTCGCGTTGACAGGTCTGGGGGTGCATGTTAGCATCTTTTTCAGAGGCAGATGCAACGCTGAAGACGGTTCCAGCACCACGGACCGGGCCTCAACCAAGGAGGATGCATCCATGATGTCCATAGTCCACGGAATGTCGCGAGTGCTTCGCGGAAGTCTTGTCGCCGCCCTCAGTATCAGTCTGGCGGCCTGCGGCGGCGCCCCGAAGTGGGTTTCGCAGGGGTCCGGCGCACTCAATACAAAAGACGACAAGGCCTTCTACGGCGTCGGCTCGATCATCGGCATCAAGAACGAGCCGCTGGCCTGGGACGCGGCGGAAAACCGGGCGCGCGCCGAAATCGCCAGGAATTTCCAGACCTACACCGCATATCTGATGCGGGATTACGTCGCCTCCACGACCGCCAACGACTTCACCAAATCCACGGAAGAGCAGAACGTGGAGCGCGCAATCAAGACCTTCTCCGCCGTCACATTGAACGGAGTCCATCCCGTCGAGCGCTACAAAGACGAGGACAGCGGCACCTATTACGTGCTCGCCAAGCTGAACCTCAAGGACGTCAAGAACAAGCTCGAAGAATCGAAGGAACTGAACGCGGAAGTCCGGGACTTTGTCAAAAAGAACGCCGACCGCCTGTTCGACAAGCTCGAAAAAGAAGAAACCAAGCAAGCGCCCAAGTAATCGCAAGGCGCGGGGGGTAAGGAGTCACGGATGGGACAAGGCTGCGCGGAGACACAGCACGCCAGTTCTCAGCACTCAGGACTCAGCACTTCCTTGATACTCGCTTGCGCCCTGCTGACCTCTTTGGCTGGCTGCGGAGCCGAGACCAAGGTCACCCGCGTGGATTCAGGGGTGGTGACCGATCTCAGCGGACGGTGGAACGACACCGATTCCAGGCAGACGGCGGAAGCGATGGTCAAGGAAGCGCTGGGCACGCCGTGGCTCGACAACTACACCCGCAACCATCGCGGGAAACAGCCGGTGGTCGTCGTCGGCACGATCACGAACAAGAGTCACGAGCACATCAACGTGCAGACCTTCGTCACCGACCTGCAGCGCGAACTGGTCAACTCCCAGAAAGTCACCTTCGTTGCCGGCAGGGGTGAGCGGGAAGAAATCCGCCAGGAACGGGAAGAACAGGCCATGCATGCCCGCGAGGACACGCAAAAGGCCCCGGGCAAGGAGATCGGCGCCGACTACATCATGAAAGGCTACATCTCGACGATTCTCGACGAGGCCGACGGCGTCAAGGCGGTGTTCTACCAGGTGGATCTGGAACTGGTCGACCTGGAAAGCAATGTCAAGGCCTGGTTCGGACAGAAGAAGATCAAGAAAGTCGTTGAACGCAAACGAACCGTTTTTTAGACCCCACGGGTCTTGTTGAAGCCTCCCAGACCACGAGCGCGCAACCAGTGATCGCGCGTCACCTCGCCATCCCGCTCCTCTGCCTCTCCGGCCTGGCGCTCCTTCTGAACGCCTGCGGCCCGGCCGTCAACCGCTACGCATTGATCGACGAGCGTCTGCGCGCGGGAGATGCCGTCCGTGCCGACACGATCGTGGAGGAGGCGCAGAAAGAGTATGGCTCCAAAAGTCAGGTGCTCTACCGCATGGACCGGGGCATGACGCTGCATCTCGCCGGCCGCTATGACGACAGCACCGCCGTCCTTGAAAAGGCTGACCAGGAGGTCGAGCAGCTCTACACCAGGCGGATCACGACGCAGGCCAAGGCCTTCCTCTACAACGACACGGAACTTCCCTACGAGGGCACGGCTTACGAGCAGGTGATGCTCAATGTCGTGAAGGCGCTTAACTATGCCGTCGCCGGCAATCTGCAAGAGGCGTTGGTGGAGGCGCGCCGGCTCGACCACCGCTTGAACGTGCTGGCTGACCAGACGGAGGACAAGCCGGACGCCTATCGGGATGACGCGCTGGCCCGGTATCTCAGCGGCGTACTTTACGAAGCAGCCGGCGACCTCAACGACGCCTTCATCTCGTATCGAAAGGCCCATGACGCCTATCTCGCCGCCCATTCCTGGTCGCGGACGCCCGTTCCGCCCATGCTCCGGGGCGATCTTCTCCGCATCACCGATGCGCTTCACCTGACCGACGAGCACGCGCAATACCGGCAGGCCTTCGCCGACGCTTCGTGGCAGCCGGGCGCCGATCCGCGACAGCTCGCCCAGGTCGTGGTCGTCAGCTACAACGGCCGCTCGCCCCGCAAGGAGGATCACTTCCTCGACCTGCCGATCAGCCTGGATGCCCTGCGGCTGGTCCTGCTGACCAAAGCCGCGATCGGCCCCCAGTCCAACACGCGCGAAGCCCGGGCGGCGGAAAGCGTATTTTATGGATTGAACGGCCGCATCGTGCGAGTCGCGCTGCCGCGCCTGATTCCACAGAAAACCGCTGTCGCCTATGAGCAGGTGAGCCTCGTCGGCGCCGAGGGTTCCTACAACGCTCCGTCCGAACTGATTCAGGACCTGAGCGCGTTGGCAGCCAGGGATTTCTCGGAGCGGTACAATGCCCTGGCTGTCAAGGCCGTGGCACGCGCCGCCATCAAATATGCCGCGGCCGAGGGCCTCGCCCGGGGCGCGCGAGTCGCGGCGGGGCGTGACGCCGGCCCGCTCGTCGGCCTCCTGGTTGGCAGCCTGGCCAAGACCCTCGCCATCTCGACAGAAGAGGCGGACAAACGCGGTTGGCGGACCCTGCCGGATGAAATTCACATCGCGCGGCTGTGGGTTCCGCCTGGTTCCTACGAACTGCGCGTCCGTCCCATTGGGAAAGGCGGGAGCCAGGTTGGACGCGAGACCGTGCATCCGGTGACTCTGCAGAGCGGAGAAACGAAGTTTTTCACGGAACTGGCACTGCCGTAACGAGTAACAATGACCGGAAACCGGATAGTGCAAACAGGAGGGACAGACATGAAACAGTCCCACATCATCACCGCCCTGGTGATCGTCATGACAGGAAGCCTGCTTGCCGGATGTTCGTGGTTTGGGCACCGTGCGCAGCCGGCCTGGGTCGAGGGAAACAGCGGAGACTATCCGGCCGACCAGTATCTCCTCGGCCTCGGGCAGGCGGACTCGCGTCCCTCGGCGGAGGAGCGTGCCTACGGCGCTGTGTCCCGGATCTTCAAGGCCAGGGTGGAAGCGGAAGCCAAGGACTGGGAATCGTTTCTGGTACTGGAAGCCAAGGGCAGGGCCGACACGGAGCGACGGCTGACACTGGACCAAATCACCCGCGTTTCCACGGACAAGGTCCTGGAAAGCGTCCGCGTGCTGGATGCCTGGGTGAATCCGGCAACCAGGCAGCACCATGTCCTGGCCGGCATGCAGCGCGCGCAGGCGGGAACGGCCCTGGCCGAGCGGCTGGTCGAATTGGACCGCACGATCGAATCGGATTTATCCGACTCCCGTCAAACGACCGAGACACTGGCGACGATCCGGAGTCTCCGGCGCGCGGTCAAAAACCTCGTGCTGCGCGAAGCCTACAACGCCGACCTGCGGGTCATTCGCGCAAGCGGGCAGGGGACACCGAGCCGATACCGCGTTGCGGAGTTGACAGGAGCGCTCGAAAAGTTTATGGCTGCTCACCTGCTGGTCGGAGTGGAGGTCCAGGGAGACCAGGTTGAGCCGGTCCGCCGCGCCGTGATCGAGGGATTGCTCCGGGAAGGACTGCCGGTGACAGCCAAACAAGCCGGCGCCGAAGAGACGGCGGCCGGACGTGACGGGAGCAAACCGCTGGAGCTGCTGGTGAAGGGGACGGTGCGGCTGTTCAATGTGAATGTGCCCGATCCCCGGTTCCGCTACGTCCGATGGTGCAGCGATTTCGTCATTCTGGAGCCGGCCACGCAACACGTCGTCAGCGCCGTGTCGCGCGGAGGCAGAGAGGGACATTTGACGCAGGACGAGGCAACGGCCAAAGCCGTCCGGGTCATGCAGCAGGAAGTCTCATCGGAACTCGCAAAAACTCTGGCCGGATATGTCTACGGCGACCAGGACCAGCCGGTGAATCTTCCGCCGGCCGCATGCCCACAAGGAGATGAGGCGCCGGCTGCTCACAAACCACCGCTATGAGGAAACGATGAAAAAACGTCCGGCTCGTTCCGATTCATCCGAGTCTCATGACTCGGGATCCCGCCGCAAGACGCCCAGCCGCGTGTCCAAGCAACGTGCCGTGGAACGGCTCAAGCGCGACACGGAGGCGGTCAACCAGACCAGCCTCCTGACGACGCTCAAACGGCAGGGCTACGAAGAGCTGCCGATCGAAGAAATCCAGGACCGGCTGTCGAAGCTCCGCACAGCATTGGCCGAATTCATCGTCTCCCGGAGGGCCTAGCCGATGCCCTACTATTATTTTGATTCCACGGCACTGGTGAAGCGCTACAGCCGTGAACGGGGCTCCCGCATCGTCAATAGCCTGATGACCAAGCGGGAAAAAACGATCATCATCGGCGGCCCCACGATCACCGAGTTCTATGCTCTCTTCGCGCTCAAGGCGCGCGAAGGGCAGTTGACCCGCGACGACTGGTACTCGGTGCTCTTCAAATTCGAAGCGGAATCGATGCGAGGCGTGTATCACTTCGCCACGCCGACAAGCGAAACATTCACCGCCACCAAGCAACTGCTCCTCGATTTTCCAGTGTTGCGGGCACCGCAGGCCGTCCATCTCATGCTCGCGCACGAATTTCGATCATTACGGCTGTCCCTTGTCAGCACCGACCGGCAAATGCTGGAGATGTGCAAGCCGCTCGGAATGAACCCGATCAATCCGGAAGACGAATAGAGGAAGGGAGCAGCTTGTGACCTACTGGGTAAAAGTCGTGTTTGTGGACAATCAGGAATTGCTGGTGAAGGACGCGATTCGTCACACGATCAGCGAGGACATGGAAGTGCTGGAAGTGGATACCGCGCGGGAGGTCACCATCATCCCGATGAAGCAGATCAAGTACATCTCCTGCGACGCCACGGTATTCGCCAGTAAACAAAAGACGTAGCCACTGCGGCCCTTCCTTTGTCATGATCTCGTCGCAGGTCATCCCAAGAACCACCCTCATCCAGAGCTGCCACGAGATAGAATCTACGCGACACGCGCTAGGATTCTTAGTAATGTTCCCAACGCTCCTTCTCGTGGGATGCACCTCCACTTCTGATCGCATTAGTGTGCGGGATGATGTGGGGTATGCACTTGCGTTAGTCGTTGAATCACCTGTGATTAAGGCTGAAGTCGCTACCCCTTATATGAGATATCGATCTGGCCCAAACGTCATGGAACGTCTACAGGGAGCAGGAGAGCAAGCATTGAAAGATGCCAAGGAAGGTGCTTCTCTAGGTCAGGTTTGGTTGGGAAGTGGGTGCAGAGGCAAGAGGTGCTTAGGTGGATTAGCTCTTGCCCTAGTCACCTCGGCTGCGGGCGGGACAATTGGCACTGTAATGGGATCGGTCTCTGGAGCAATGGCTGGCCACGTGGAGACAAGTGATGTTATTGCCGCATTGGTAGACGCAGTCGAGATACCACAGGAGCTCGGAAGACGCCTGATGAGTAGCGCACGTGAATCGAAGCCGAAGCGCCATAGATTTGAACAACTTGAAGCCCATCCCCAATATATGCAGCCCATTTACCTGCGAGAACAAGACATAGATTCCCTCTTACTTGTCCAACTAAATCGTGTTGCCTTGCTGGGAACAGACAACGAAGGTCCTCATCAACTTGTAATTGACCTAGACCTCAGTCTTTTCGCAGTGCCTAAGAAGACAATCGTCGCTCGGGGTATTCCAGTTAATCCGCCATTGAAACTGCGAGACATGCGAGGATGGGAATACCGAAGCAGAGGCCGTACTCTACAAGAATGGCTTCGCGACGATGGGAAACCCTTGGCCGAGGAACTGGAAGAGTTCTACAAAGACATGCAAGGCCGGTTTATAGCTTACTTGGGTTTAACACGTTAAGTAGCAATCGAATTAGCTCAGGGGTACCTATGACGCTACCGTTTTGGCCTCAACAGAAATCTTCATCATAAACGGCTGCTCAAAAAAGCCAGCCAACGAGGCCGCAGGGAGCCCGGCGACCGAGGCATACTTTTTCTGGTATGTCGCAGGGAGACGGGCGACCGAGAACAAAGTTGGGGGCTTTTTTCAGCAGCCTATTATTTTCCCGCCAGCCGTTTCGCCAGCCGTTTCGCCAGCCGGACCATCGCAGGGGATCGGTCAGCCGGATCGAGCAGCACGTTCAACACATGCACCTGCGAGCGATCCGCCAGCGCGGCCTCCAGCGCGCGGACCAGTTCGCCGTGCGTCTGAATCCGATAGCCGGCTCCGCCCCCCATCAGCTCGCAGATTTTCTCGTACCGCCAGTCGTGGATGTCGTTGAACGGGCCTTCCATGATTTCCCGCTCGGTCGAATACCCTCGATTGTTCAGGACGATGACGATCGGCGCCTGTTTATGCCGCACGCAGGTGGCCAGTTCGGTGCCGGTCATCTGGAATGCCCCGTCGCCGACCAGCACGATCGGCCGCAAGGCCGGATCGGCAAAACCGACGCCGACCGCCGCAGGCACGGCAAACCCCATCGAAGTGTAGTAGGCCGGCGCAATGAACTCGAACCGCCGGTGCACGCGCAGATCGGCCGCCGCGAACAGGGCCTCGCCGACGTCGGCGATCACCAGTGTCTTTTCATCCAGCAGGCTGTTCACGTGCGTGAAAAGCCCGCGCAGCGTGGCGGCATCCGATGCAGCCGGCGGGCGGGGGTTGACCGGCTCCGGACCTGGCAGGGATCGGCGCGGAAACGGCTCTACGGACAATTCGCTGAGCGCGCGCACGAACTCGTCAAAGCGGACATCCTCGTACCGGTGGTGCTTGACCGCAATGCGGTCGCTCGTCGCATGCACCGTGCGCCCTTCCGCAATGAGGGGAGAGTTCGCGCTGACATCCTCGATATCCGTCAAATGGGTGCCGAGAATCATGAGACAGTCGGATCCGTTCACGAACTGCTGGACATCGTCACGCCCGATCAGCCCGCCGTAGACGCCGATATACAGGGGATGGTCCTCGCGAATCACCGATTTCCCGAGCAGCGTGGAAGCCACCGGCACATTGAGCCGCTCGACGAGTTTCAATAGCTGGTCTTCCAGCCCGAACCGGCCGAGTTCGGCGCCGACGAGCAGCACCGGCCGCTTGGCGGTTTCAAGCATTGTCCGCACTTCCGAGACGGCTTCAGCCAGGGCGGCCGAATTACTGGGTTCGTCCTCCACGCAGACAGGATGCGTGGGGGTCGGCAGGGGCACGTGCACCAGATCGCGCGGAACTTCCAGATAGATCGGCCTCTTGTACCGCCGCAATGCGGCAAAGGCCCGTTCCATATCCCGCTCGGCCGTATGAGGATCGTCCAGCACGACGGACGCCACGGTCATCTTTTCAAACACTTCCTTCTGAGTGGAGAAGTCCTTCACCATATGATGGAGATAGGGGTTGTGGATCCGCTCGGAGAGGCCCGGCGAGCCGGTCAGCACCACGACCGGCGAGCGTTCGGCATAGGCGCAGGCAATCGCATTCACCAGGTTCAACCCGCCGACGCAGTAGGTGATGCAGACGGCACCGATCCCGTTGATCCGCGCATAGGCATCGGCCGCGTAACCGGCCGCATCTTCCCGCGTTGTTCCGATATGTTGAATGGGGGACTGCTCGATCAGCTTGTAGAGACCGAGCACGTAATCGCCTGGGATGCCGAAGATGTGCCGCACGCCCAGTTGGTGCAGCCGTTCAATGAGGGCGGAGCCGATCGTTCTGGTGACGACCATGGTCAGCGTTCCCGATCTGCAGCGCGTGACGGTTGTATTGTAACACAGGCGCTTTGACCGCGGAGAATGCCCGTGTTATGACAGGGCCGCGTCAGTCGGAGGGCGGCTCAAAGTGACCGGGAGGACGCGACTGCCAGGGCACCGTCGCCTGCTTGGATTGTTTGGCCAGACTGCGCAGGCTCACTTCGGCCGCCCGGATCAATTTCGGATCGCCGCCCTGAAGCACGGCTGTCAGCAGGGCATAGAGTCCGCGATCGTGGCGGGCCGCGAGCAGAATACGTTCAAGCACAGGATCGAGTGAATCGTTGAGCGCCGGTTCCGGGTCATCGCCGTCGCCATTGATCAGCCACTCGAGATGTTTGGGGTCGCCGTAGAGCCAGGACACGGGAACTCCCAAAGCCCTGGCCAGACATTCCAGCGTCGAGGCGGGAGGATCGGCTTCTCCTGATTCGATGGCTTCAAGCGACGACAGCGGAAGACCGGCCTGTTCAGCCAGTAATTCGACGGACCGGCCGCGAGACAACCGCCATGCCTGGATGGTAGAACCAAGCGACATGGCGGGATGATACTGAATCGTTCCCGGAGGCGCAACCGACAATGCCGACAGTCGATCACTCATCGTTCGCCGAACTGACCGCCGCGCAATCATCCCGGATCAAACGCCTGCTCAAGGAGAAGCAGGCCCGTGACACCGATCGCGTGTTCGTCATGGAAGGCGCCAAACCGATCCGGGAATTGCTGCGCGTGAAATCGCCCGCGATCGAGGCGGTTGTCGTCACGCAACCTTATCTCGATATCTGCGAGCCGGCGGTTCTCCGGTCGCTTGGCACGCAGTCCGTTTTCCTCTGCCGCAATACGCTGTTCGAGAAACTGTCGGGTGCAACGACGTCCCAGGGCATTCTCGCCGTGATCAGGAAACCGGCCTGGGACCAAGCCACCATTTTCAAACGGCCTCAGGTACTAGGCATCTACGGCGAATGCCTGCAGGATCCGACAAACGTCGGGACGATTATCCGAACGGCGGCCGCATTTGGATTGGACGGACTCTGGCTCTCCGCCGATTCCGCCGACGTCTTCAATCCGAAGATTGTTCGCGCAACCGCCGGAACGCTACTGAAGCTGCCCGTCTTTGTCGTGAAGGACGCAAGCGTACTGGCACGATCTCAGTGCGTGCTCCTGGCCGCAGACTCCTCGGGCAAGCACGCACGCCGGATGGATGAAATCACCAGCATTCCCGCTAAAACCCTGATTGCAGTGGGAAATGAAAGCCGGGGGCTGTCCAGCGACACGTTGCGGACAGCCGCAATCCGCTTCCACATTCCGATCAGCCAGGACGCGGAATCCCTGAACGTGGCGGCTTCCGCCGCGATCGCAGCCTACTATTTCAGCCGGGTTCCGAGGGAATGAGAGTCGCGCAGCGACACCACATACGGTGTCTGATTGCCATTGCCTGGTGGTAATGCTGGCGCGGCACTGCACGGTTGAATGCCGTCCGGACATTTTCGGTCGCGCCAAGAAGCGCGGCGCTTAGGAGAGGGTTAGCTGCGGGGGGTCATGCCGCGCGCGGTGTGGTGCCGAGGGACAGAATCGAACTGTCGACACCAGCCTTTTCAGGGCTGTGCTCTGCCAACTGAGCTACCTCGGCACGGGCGACACCATAACAACGGCTCTTCGAGACTGTCAAGCACACTGCGCATTGCTTGACGCCCTTCGACAGCGCGGAGTATTCTGCAAATCGTGAAGACAAAAGAAAAAGGGCCCGGGAAAAAACCTGAACGGGCGGAAGAGACTGCCCTCGTCGAAGTGGAGCAGAAATCTCCGCACGACTACATCGTGGAACTGGTCAGGAAGGCCAGGGCCGCGTCGAACAAACTCGCCACGCTGTCCACCGTTGTGAAGAACCAGGCGCTGACAGCCATGGCGGAAGGCTTGGAAGCCAGGGCCGACGAACTGCTTGCAGCCAACGAGAAGGACCTCAGGGCATTCGAAAAGGCCAAGGGAAGCAAGGCCATGGCCGACCGCTTGAAACTAACGCCTGAACGCATCAAGGAAATGGCCAACGGCATCCGGCAAATCGTGAAGCTGCCCGATCCGCTCGGCGAAGCGCCAAAGATGTGGCGGCGCCCGAACGGCATGCAGGTGGGCAAGATCCGCGTGCCGATCGGTGTCATCGGCATTATCTACGAATCGCGTCCGAACGTCACGGCGGACTCCGCGGCGCTGTGCCTGAAATCAGGCAACGTCTGTATCCTGCGAGGCGGGTCCGAAGCCATTTACTCGAACACGACGATCGCCGCCATCCTGTCGGAAGCCGCGGAGAAGGCCGGCGTGCCCGCCGGCGCCATCACCTTTGTCGAGCGAGCGGAGCGGGAAGTGGCCCACGCGCTGCTGAAGCAGGACAAGTATGTGGACCTGATTATTCCACGAGGCGGCGACGCGCTGATGAAGACAGTCACGGAGCAGTCCACCATCCCGGTCATCAAGCACGACAAGGGTGTCTGCCATATCTATGTGGACGCCGACGCCGATCCCGCCATGGCCGAAAAGATCTGCCTCAACGCCAAGGTGCAGCGGCCGTCCACCTGCAACGCCATGGAGACGCTGCTCGTCCATCAGCAGATGGCGAGAACGTTCCTTCCGGAACTCGTCAAGAAGTTGATCGCCGCCAAGGTGGAGGTGCGCGGCTGCCCCAAGACCTGCCAAGTGATTCCAGACGTCAAGCCGGCCGCTGAGGACGACTTCGGGCAGGAGTTTCTGGCGCTGATCCTTGCCGTCAAAATCGTCCGGAACATGGACGAGGCCATGGCCCACATCGAGGCCCATGGCTCGCGCCACACGGAATCGATCATCACGAACGACTACGCGCGCGCCATGCGGTTCCTGCGCGAAGTGGACGCCAGCGCGGTCATGGTCAACGCCTCCACGCGCCTGAACGACGGCTACCAGTTTGGTCTGGGCGCCGAAATCGGCATCAGCACGACACGCATCCACGCGCGCGGGCCGATGGGTCTGGAAGAACTCACCTGCTCAAAATTCATCGTGCTCGGTTCCGGCCAAGTCCGGGAATGACGTGGACGCTTCCGCGCGCTCGGTTCTGACGCAGCCCGGCACCGTCGTTTTTCCGTGCAATCTTCCGTTTCTCAAAGATCTTGCAGCCGCCGGCGGCCGCATGGCACGCCAGCGCAGCGGCCATCTCGTATTCTACGGTCCGCACAATCGCCGCTTCCTCGCCACCGATCCGGACGGCAACCCCTTGCACGAGTGCGAGTGGGGGAGCACCGCGTCGGGCAAGGCCAGGCTGCTGCGTGCCCGCATCCGTCTGGAATGGGAACAGTGGGTCGGCCTCAGGCCTGAGGGGCTGGTCAACGCGACGACACTGGACCTCTCCAAAAAGCCCGGCTGGCAACGGCTCAAGCCGGACGACCTCAGGCAGATGGCCGCGCAGGCGATGCGCGTCCCGCTCGACGCCGTCAAACTGTTTTACAGCGATGACGACTTGGTCATTGATTCAACAGGCACCGCGACTATCAGGCACAAAAGGGACGCCTTCTACGTGCTGGACGACGGCACCTTCGAGCATGCACGGTTCATGGCCTGCATGGGCGCAATGCACTGGACCACTATTGATTTCCTGCCGGTGGTGGAGCTGTTCCAGAGCCTCCTGCCGGGCACCGGCTCCGCCGCCTTCGAATTGATCCGCGGCCTCTACGACGATCAGAACGAAGGCCCCCCGACGCCGCTCCGGTACCGCGGCATCCCGACCTATCCCTCGGAAGCCGCCTTCAAACTGTTCAGTTCGTTCTTCACGCCACAGGCGCCGGGCGGGATCAATCCATTTCCGGTCTTCATGGATGTGCCACGCTCGCACGAAGTAACCTGGCTGCCGACGGCCGATCCACCGTTGCGGTTTTTCGATTACGATCACAAGCTTTGCGTGACCGTGAAGGGGATGACTGTCCAGAAAGTCACCAGACTGGATGATGCCTCCGGTCTTCCATTCTCGAAACCAAGCCCTGATGGCAACCCCCTTGAACGAACGGTGGCGATAACCAAGACGACACTGGTCTTGCAGGACCGCGAGACAAAAATCGAAGTGCTGCTGAAGCAGTCGTGGGGATCGTTGCGCGAATCCATCATCGAGAAACGGCCGCTCGCGCCGGCCGGCTGGCAGTCACTCTTCGGGGAACAGCCGCCACAGGTCAAGCCAAAGGACGCTTTCTCAGCCGTGTTGCTCTATCCGGATGATGAAACGGAAATCAGTGAGATCGCTTCACAGCCATTTGTCGCGGACTACATCCAGGACAGCTTCGAGCAGGATCCACAACTCGCCGCACAGCTCGGCAAGGCCGCACGGATTCTCATTGATAATTTCGATGGGGCGATCAAGACTTGCATCAATCTGGACCGGCCCAGGAACTACATGGTTCTTTATAGCCATACCGCCTACGCCCAGCGACAGGCCCAGAATCTCTGGAGCGAACTGGCCCGATCTCAACGGTTCGACCTGGCCAGGGGTATCTCATTCTTATCAGCGACCAGCAGATCGGATGCCTATCGCGCATCCCACGACCTGTTATTTCTCTGGATTCCCTTCCCGATCTTCACAGACGCCATTGCACAGCATGAGGCGGTCAAGACAATCCCCGCCACGCTCGGGCAGGGAGGCTTAGCCTTCATCGTCGGACCGGCGTCGCTCCAATCCGCATTTCAAATGCACCCCCAGCTGCAGGTCCTGAGCGCGGAAGCGGTCGAAACCCTGCCGACTTTTCAAATGCACCGGACCATTCTGCCCAAGGCACGCCTTAAACAGGGATTGACGCTGTTTCGTGTGTCGAGATAGTCGAGCAGGCCCTTCCAGAAAGAGCATGGCCTGTTGTTTCTGACCAGCTCATCATCTATACTGTGCAGCACACTGCAGAGTACGCGCCTAATATCGCCCGAGGAGAAATGATGACCACTTACACGAGATCCATGGTTGCTTCGGTCCTCACCCCGGCGCTGCTTGTCCTCTTCGGATGCTCCACCGCAATCATCAAGGTCGACAAATTCACGCCCAGCAGTCCACAGGTTCAAAAATTACCTTTGAAGGTTGCCCTTGTCGTTGACAAACAGGCCAAATCCCAGCCGGTGAGCCTGAATTTCCAACTCTATGGGGTTGATGTCGTACCCGAATTGGAACCAGGCCTGTCTGATGCTCTCAAGAAGGAATTCGATGGTTTATTTGAAGAGGTCACGCTCGTTGAGAATGCCGGCCAGGCTCAAGGCAAAGACCTCATCGTCTCTGCAAGCACCAGACTCAAGGAATCCGGCATGATGGCCTTGGAGTGCCGAATGGAGGTCATCTTCCGGGATACTTACACCAATACCGTCGTCACACGACTTGAGCGGGCTGAATCCATCAACACCAAGCCACCGGCCAGCGTGGGTGCCTATGCGTTTCTGACGGGTTTGTCATTGTTTATGGGTGCGCCCATCTTCCTGCCTCTCGCCGCGATGAGTCATGGCGATAAAATCACCGAGGAACTCCAAACTGCCATTCCCGAAATAATCCGTACCATCGGCAAGGACGTGACATTCGACCGCGGCATCACGCTCATGGCACGCAAGGACCCTTCCGTGCAGCAATTTGCCGTGGGCTCGGGAGGGGCTGAACGGAGAGTGCCGGCCAGCGACGTGGATACGGTGCCTGTCGTCAAGCCGGTTTCACATAAGAACCATTACGCGATTGTGATCGGCATCGAACGCTACCGCGAGAAGTTGCCAAAGGCCGACTATGCCGATCGCGACGCCAAACTTGTCGGGGACTACCTAGTCAAGGTCATGGGGTATCCGGAAGAGAATGTGATCGTACGCACCAACGAAAATGCGTCTTTGACCGACATCACGAAGTACTTCGAGAACTGGCTTCCAAACAACGTGGAAAAGGACAGCTCGGTGTTTGTCTACTATTCCGGCCATGGCGCGCCCAACCCGAGAACCGGCGATGCCTACATGGTTCCGTATGATGGCGATCCGACGTTTGTGGATGCCACCGGTTATTCAATGAAACGCCTCTACGCAGCACTCGATAAGCTTCAGGTCAAGGATGTGACCGTTGTCCTTGACTCGTGCTTCTCAGGTGCCGGGGGGCGTTCCGTGCTGGCAAAAGGCGCCAAACCGATGGGGCTCTCGGTCGAACATACCTTGACCGCGAGCGGCAGAACCACGGTCCTTGCTGCCAGTGCCGGTGATCAAATTTCCAGTTCCTATGAAGAAAAGGGGCACGGATTGTTGACCTACTTCTTCCTAAAAGGCCTGCAAGGGGAAGGGGACCTGAACAAAGACGGAAACATCGATATGGCCGAACTCTACGAGTACGTGAAACCCAACGTCTCGAAAGTCGCCCGCAAGCAGTACAACAACGAACAGACGCCGCAATTGCTCGGCAGCCCGGACTCGCTCAAGCGTGGAGGTCGCCTGATCGAACGTGCGAGCCCGTAACGCTTTCCGCTGCCGCCTTGACAGAACAGCCCTGACGCGATAGGATACGACTGCCTTTAACGCTCATCCAGTGAGGTGAGCAAGGAGTAGCGCAATGCACGGCCTGAATCACGCCGTCGTCCAACAACCGACCTTCTTGCCAGGTAACAGCGGCGGGAAGGTTTTTTTGTGCCCGAAATCCGCATGACGACGCGCGCTGCCCACGAAAAACTGATCATGGACGCCAGCGAAGTGACGCGGGCCTTGACGCGGATTGCCCACGAGATCCTCGAACGCAACAAGGGCACGAAGGAACTTGCACTGGTCGGCATCCGCACGGGCGGGGTCCACCTCGCGCACCGGCTGGCCAAGCGCATCCAGGACATCGATCACGCCAAGGTGCCGATCGGCGATCTGGACATCACGCTCTACAGGGACGATCTCTCGCTCCGGAAAGAACAGCCGATCCTCAAGACCACGCACGTGCCGTTCAACATCGCGGATCTGAAAGTCGTGCTGGTGGACGACGTGCTGTTCACCGGTCGCACGATCCGCGCCGCCATGGACGGCCTGATGGACCTGGGCCGTCCGGCCGAGATTCAACTGGCTGTGCTCGTGGACCGCGGACACCGCCAGCTTCCGATCAAGGCCACCTACATCGGCAAGAACATTCCGACCGCCGGCGATGAAGTCGTCCAGGTCTTCCTGGAGGAGGATGGCGAGGAGGACCGGGTGATCATCCGGCAGGGAGGCACGCCATGAGCTTCAAGCACAAACATCTCCTGGGCATCGCGCCGCTCTCCGCTGAAGAGATCATGCTGATCCTGGAAACGGCGGACTCGTTCAAAGAGGTCAGCGGCCGTGAGATCAAGAAGGTGCCCGCCCTGCGAGGCAAGACAGTCGTCAACCTCTTCTTCGAGCCCAGCACGAGAACGCGCACCTCCTTCGAACTGGCCGCCAAGCGGTTGAGCGCGGATGTGATCAACTTCTCGCCGTCCAACAGCAGCGTGGTCAAGGGGGAGACGCTCCTGGACACGGCCCGGAACATTGAAGCCATGCAGGCCGATATCATCGTCCTGCGCCATCCGGCTGCGGGGGCGGCGGAGACGCTGGCGCGGGGAGTGAAATCCTCCGTTATCAATGCCGGCGATGGCTGGCACGAGCATCCGACACAGGCCCTGCTGGATCTCTACACGCTGCGCGAAAAGAAACGAGACTTGAAGGGCCTGAAGGTTGCCATCGTCGGCGACGTCGCGCACAGCCGCGTGGCCCGCTCCAACATCCATGCCCTGACCAAGGTCGGCGCCGAAGTGCGGGTGGTCGGCCCGCGCACCATGATGCCCTGCGGCATCGAGCGGCTTGGCACGCGCCTCTATGACAAGCTGGACGAGGGCTTGCGCGGCGTGGACGTGATCATGATGCTCCGCTTGCAACTGGAGCGGCAGGGCCGGGCGCTCTTCCCGACCATCCGGGAATACTCGCGCCTCTACGGCCTGACCGCGGAACGGCTCAAACTCGCCGAGGCGGGCGCGCTGGTGATGCACCCGGGGCCGATCAACCGCGGCGTGGAAATCGCGCCGGATGTGGCCGACAGCTTTTCCTCGGTCATCCTGGATCAGGTGACCAACGGGGTGGCTGTCCGGATGGGCATCCTCTATCTGCTCTCTGGAGCCAACGCATGACGATCCTGATCAAAGGCGGGCAGGTGATCGACCCGGGCCGCGTCAACGGTCCGGCCGACGTCCTGATCGAAAATGGAAAGATTGCCGCAGTCGGGCCGAAGCTCAAGGCGCCGGCCGGCGCAAAAACCATCGATGCGGCGGGCAAGGTGGTCATGCCCGGCTTTATCGATCTACACGTCCATTTTCGCGAGCCGGGCTTCGAATACAAGGAAACCATCCAGAGCGGCACCGCCGCGGCCGCGGCCGGCGGTTTCACATCCGTCTGTTGCATGCCGAACACCAATCCGGTGAACGACAATCAGTCCATCACGGAATTCATCCTCGAAAAGGCCCGTGCGTCCGGCAACGCGAACCTGTTCCCGATCGGCGCCATCACCAAGGGTTCTGAGGGGAAGGAACTGGCCGAGATCGGCGATCTGCGGAGGGCCGGCTGCGTGGCCATTTCCGACGACGGCCTGCCGGTCATGAACAGCCTCGTCATGCGGCGGGCCATGGAATACGCGATCGCCTTTGATGTGCCGGTCGTGGACCACTGCGAAGACCTGCACCTCTCCGAAGGCGGCTGCATGAACGAGGGGCTCGTCTCCACGCAACTGGGCCTGCCGGGCGTACCTGCTGCGGCCGAAGACGTCATGGTCGCCCGTAACCTGGCGCTGGCGGAACTGACCGGCGCACGGCTGCATCTGGCGCACCTCAGCACGGCCGGATCGGTGCGCATGGTCCGGGATGCCAAGACGCGCGGCATCAGGGTGACGGCGGAGGCCTGCCCGCACCACTTCATGCTGACCGAGGAGGCCTGCTGCGGCTACAACACCCATGCCAAGATGAATCCGCCGCTCCGAACCGGGGCGGACGTGCAAGCCATCAAGGACGGATTGCGCGACGGGACGATCGACGTGATCGCCACCGACCATGCGCCGCACGCGGCGCAGGAAAAACAACAGGAATTCGCCGCGGCCCCGAACGGCATCGTCGGCCTCGAGACGGCATGGCCCTTGACCCTCACGCTGGTGGAGGAGGGTGTGCTCACGCTTGAAGCAGCCGTCGCCAAGTTGACGACAGAACCGGCTAGGGCCTTCAGCCTGCAGAAGGGCACGCTGGCGCCGGGCGCCGATGCCGATGTGGCCATCGCCGATCTGCACGAAGGTTGGGAAGTGGATCCGGCCCGCTTTCGCTCCAAGAGCCGGAACACACCCTTCGCCGGATGGAAAGTGAAGGGGCGCATCACCACCACGATTGTGGGCGGCCGTGTCGTCTACGAAACCACCTGATCGATCAGTACATGGATGAGCCCCGCGTACCTTCAAAGAGATTACTGGTCTGTGCCGTCATCGAGTGTCTCGCGCTGGCGGTTTGGATCGGAGGGCTGGTCGTGATCATCACCGCCATCATTCCCGCCGTGTTCAACTCCTTCGGCATGGAGCAGGGAGGACGGTTCCTGACGAGGGTGTTCGACGGGTATAATACGATGGTGCTTGTCGCCATGGCCGCCATGGGAGGCGCCATCGCGATTCGCGCATGGGGGCAGCAGGCAGGAAGGCCTGCCGTGCCGGGGCGGACGGACGCGATCCTGTTTGGCGCGATGGTGCTGGTGGCCGTCCTGATCATCTTTATCCTGGGACCGCACACGATTACACTCCAGGAAGAGGCGTTTGCAACCCAGGAGGAGGCCGCGCGGAAAGTTGCCTATGCGGATTTTTTTCGGCTGCACATGATCGTCCGCGGGCTGTATATCGTGAACCTTGTCCTTGGAATTGGGCTGCTGACGGTGAAGCTCAAGGGATTCTTGAAAGAAGGGCTGTAGGAAGTGAACAAGGCACTCTTAGCACTTGCCGACGGAACGGTCTTTGAAGGCCAGGCACTGGGCCATGAAGGAGAGACGATCGGCGAGATCGTCTTTAACACAGCCATGACCGGCTACCAGGAGATCCTCACCGATCCGTCCTACAAAGGACAGATCGTGACGATGACCTGCCCGCACATCGGCAACTACGGGGTGACGAGGCAGGATGTCGAGTCGCGGCGTGTCTGGGCCGAGGGCTTCATCGTCAAGGAGTCCAGCTGCAGACCCAGTAACTGGCGGGCCGAACAATCGCTCGATGAGTATCTGGAAGCAGCCCGCGTGACGGGCATCCAGGGCATCGACACGCGCGAGTTGACCAGGCATCTACGCGAAAAGGGCACGCAGCAGGGCGTCATTTCCCATATCGACCTTGACCACCGGCGCGCAACCGAGAAGGCTCGCACGGCCCCCTCAATTATAGGGCGGGACCTGGCCGCGGAAGTGACCTGCGGAAAAAGCTATGATTGGACGGAAGGCTCCGGCTCATGGACACCGGTGGCGAACGGCCACCAGCCCAAGCAGCCGGCGCGCCGGTACAAGGTCGTGGTCTATGACTTCGGGGTGAAACAGAATATTTTGCGCCGGCTCGTGGATGTCGGCTGCACGGTGACCGTGGTGCCGGCCTCCACTTCGGCCACGGCCGTCGAAGCCATGAAACCGGACGGCATTGTGCTGTCCAACGGCCCCGGCGATCCGGAGGGAGTGCCCTACGCGATCGAGTCGGTCAAAACATTGATCGGCACGAAGCCCATTCTCGGTATTTGCCTCGGCCATCAGATTTTGGGATTGGCCTTCGGCCTGAAAACCTATAAATTGAAATTCGGTCACCATGCCGCCAACCACCCGGTGATGGACCTCCGCAGCAGGAAGGTCGAGATCACGTCGCAGAACCATAACTTTGCCGTGCGGCCTCCGGCCGGAGTGACGGTCGGCGCCGCCACACAGCCGGTGATCACAACGCCGCTGGGCCGCGTCTCGGTCAGTCATCTAAGCCTGAACGACGATTCTGTGGAAGGCATGGTCTGCCTCGACCGGCCGGTCCTGTCCGTCCAGTACCATCCCGAGGCATCGCCTGGCCCGCACGACTCGGCCTATCTCTTCGAACAATTTGTGGGAATGATGGAGAAGACCCATGCATAAACGGATGCTCAACGGCGTGATGGCACTCGGCGCGGCGGCATTGCTGTCCGGCTGCTTCACGATCAATCTGCCTCCCGGCCCAGGACCGCTGCAGGAAAAGCAGGTCAGCGGGTTCGGCTCCTCCAAGGTGCTGATGCTGGACCTGGTCGGCATGATCAGCTCGACCGAGGAACGCGGGTTCTATCCGATGCCCAGCCAGGTCGCGCGCCTGAAAGAAGCGCTCACCAAGGCGGCCGCCGACCCGGACGTGCAATCGCTCGTCCTGCGGATCAACACGCCGGGCGGGACTGTGACGGCCTCCGACGTGCTCTATCACGAGTTGCGGCTCTTCAAGCAGAAGAAGAAAGTCCCGATCATCGCCTCGATCATGGATGTCGGCGCCTCGGGCGGCTACTACGTCGCCATGGGGACGGATAAAATCGTGGCCCATCCCTCGTCCGTCACCGGAAGCCTTGGCGTGATCATGCTGACGATGAACGCGAACGGCCTCCTGGAAAAGATCGGCGTGCACGCCAACGCCATCACGTCCGGCCCCAGGAAGGACATGGGTTCGCCATTTCGAGCCATGACAGACGAGGAACGCGCGATCTTCCAAAGCGTCATCAACGGTTTTTACGAGCGGTTCCTGACCGTCATCAAGGAAGGACGGCGCAATCTGACTGCCGATGAGATTCGCAAGCTGGCGGACGGACGCATTTATTCTGGTGAACAGGCCAAGGCTCTGGGCCTGGTCGACAGCATCGGCTATCTGGACGATGCCATCGAACTGGCCAAGAAAGAAGCCGGCTTGACCGATGCCCGCATCATGGTCTACCAGGAGCCGGGCGAGTACCGGCACAATATCTATTCGCGTGCCCTGGGCCAGGAGGGGAGCGGAAACCCCTTGGCAAATTTCGATCTGATGGCGCTCGTGCGCGGCGGGACACCGCAATTCATGTATCTCTGGATGCCGTGAATTGAACAACGCAGAACGATGAAGGATGAACGCTGAGCACAAAAAAGAGCGGACGCATTCACGCGATGCGTGGGAGCGGCTGGCCGCCACGCAGATCGGGCGGCGGGCCGTGCTGTACTCCGGGGCGCGCGGCCTGCTCGGCCTCTGGGCGACGCTACGCCTGGGCGCGGCTGCGGGCGCGCTCGGATCGCTGGCCGGCTGCTACAAGGCGCCAGGCACCGCCCGCGATCAGTTCATTTATCTGTCGCCGGAAAAAGAAATCGAGATGGGCGTCAAGGCCTTCCGGGACGTCCTCCGGTCGGCCCCGCTCTCGAACAATCCGGAGGTCAACGATCTGATCCACCGCGTCGGCCGGCGCATCGCCGACGCCGCGAACAAACCCGACTACCACTGGGAATTTGCCGTCATCGAAGAGCCGAACATGGTGAACGCCTTCTGTCTGCCGGGCGGCAAGGTCGCCGTCTTCACCGGCATCCTGCCGATCGCCAAGAACGAGGCGGGGCTGGCGACCGTCATGGGACACGAGGTGGCGCACGCGCTGCAGCGGCACGGCGCCGAGCGCATCAGCCGCAGCATCCTCGAACAAATCGCCCAACTCGGCACCATGGCCGCCGCGGTCAGCGGGGCCGTCGACCCCGGCGTCATACAGGGCATCCAGAATGCCTATGGCGTTGGCGTCTCGCTGCCATTCAATCGCCGGCAGGAATCGGAAGCGGATTATATCGGCCTGCAGTTGATGGCCAAGGCCGGCTACGACCCGCGTGAAGCGGTGCCGTTCTGGGAACGCATGAGCGGATGCCCGCGCAAGATGATCGGCACGCTCTGTTTCCGGTCCGCCAGTTCGATTCCGGAGTTTCTCTCGACGCATCCCTCGGACATCACGCGGATCAATCAAATCGAGGCCTCGCTGCCCAATGCCCTGCAGTACTACCATCCGGGGCAGGCGCCGGGCGCACCGACAACTCCCGGCGCGCCGGAACCGCCGTACCAGCCGCCCATCGGTCCGCCGGTTCCGCGGAAGGTCGGATAGTCGATGCCGAAGCGGACCGACATGAAGAATATCCTGCTGATCGGCTCGGGCCCGATCGTGATCGGACAGGCCTGCGAACTTGATTACTCACGCACCCAGGCGTACAGGACCCTGCTTGAAGACAACTACCGGGTCATGCTTATTAATCCGCACCCCGACAGCAATACACTGTGCCAACCCTCGATCGGACCGCCCAGACTGGGATAACAGCACACAGGACGCATGCCAAAACGGACAGACATCAAGAGCATTCTTCTAATTGGATCCGGCCCGATTGTGATCGGGCAGGCTTGCGAATTCGACTATTCCGGCACCCAGGCCTGCAAGGCCCTCCGGGAGGAGGGCTACCGGGTGATCCTCATCAACAGCAACCCGGCCACGATCATGACCGACCCGGAACTGGCCGACCGCACCTATATCGAACCGATCACCGTGGATGTCGTCGAGCAGGTGATCGAGCGGGAACGGCCCGACGCGCTGCTGCCGACGATGGGAGGGCAGACGGCTCTGAATACGGCGATCGGCCTGGCCAAGCGCGGCACGCTGGCGAAATACAACGTCCAATTGATCGGCGCGTCCGTCGAGGCGATTCACAAGGCGGAAGACCGCGAAACCTTCAAGCAGGCCATGCAGCGCATCGGCCTCCGGGTACCGGACAGCGGCGTGGCCAAGACCCGCGAGGACGCCATGCGGGTGGCGGAGCGGGTGGGATTCCCGGCCATCGTCCGACCGTCGTTCACCATGGGCGGCACCGGCGGAAACATCGCCTATAACCGCGAAGAGTTCGAGCGTCACGTGGACTGGGGCCTGGCCATGAGCCCGGTCGGGGAAATTCTCGTCGAGCAGTCCGTCATCGGGTGGAAGGAATTCGAGCTGGAGGTCATGCGGGACCTCAAGGACAACGTCGTCATCGTCTGCCCGATCGAGAATTTCGACGCGATGGGCATCCACACCGGCGACAGCATCACCGTCGCGCCGGCCATGACGCTGACGGACAAGGAATATCAGGTCATGCGGGACGCCGCGGTCCGGATCATCCGCGAGATCGGCGTGGACACGGGCGGCTCCAATATTCAATTCGGCCTGCATCCGAAGACCGGCGAGATGGTCGTCATTGAGATGAATCCGCGCGTTTCGCGCAGCTCGGCGCTGGCCTCGAAGGCCACCGGCTTCCCCATTGCCAAGATCGCCGCCAAACTGGCCGTCGGCTACACGCTCGACGAGATCACCAACGACATCACCCGCGTGACCAGGGCTTCGTTCGAACCAACGATCGATTATGTGGTCTTCAAGATTCCGCGCTTCGCCTTCGAAAAATTCCCCGGCGCCGATCCGACGCTGACGACCCAGATGAAGTCCGTCGGCGAGGCCATGTCCATGGGGCGGACCTTCAAGGAGGCCCTGCACAAAGCGCTGCGTTCGCTCGAAGTGGACCGCTACGGGCTGATTTCCCTGCGCGGCCTCGACCATGGGATTCCGGATGGAGTCAACAAGGACGACCTCATCGCGCAGGTCCGCACCGCACTGCAGACGCCGCATCCGGACCGGCTCTGGCACATGGCCGACGCCATGCGCCTCGGCATCTCGAACGAAGAGTTATACGCGCTGACGCACGTCGATCCGTGGTTCCTGGACCAGGTGCGTGAGCTAGTGGACTTCGAGCCGAGGCTGAGAGCCGCCGCATCGTCACTGGACCTTGATCTTCTCTGGAAGGCCAAGCGACTCGGCTTCGCCGACCGGCGTATCGCGCAATTGACCGGCAAGGCTCAGGAAGCAATCCGGCAGCAACGGATCGCCGGCGCGCCGGCCGGCACCACCGGAGGCGTCACCTACAAGCGCGTGGACACCTGCGCCGCGGAATTCGAAGCCCAGACACCCTATCTCTATTCGACCTACGAACGGACCTGCGAGGCGCGGCCAACTGAACGGAAGAAGGTGGTCATTCTGGGCGGCGGGCCGAACCGCATCGGGCAGGGGATTGAGTTCGACTACTGCTGCGTCCACGCCGCCTTCGCGCTCCGGGAAGAGGGTGTGGAAACCATCATGGTCAACTGCAATCCGGAAACCGTCAGCACCGACTACGACACGTCCGACCGGCTCTACTTCGAGCCGCTGACCGAAGAAGACGTCCGTAACATCGTGGAGCGCGAGAAACCGCTGGGCGTCGTGGTGCAATTCGGCGGGCAGACCCCTCTGAAGCTTGCCATCCCGCTGGAACGGGCCGGCATCAAAATCCTCGGCACCAGCCCGGACGCCATCGACCGCGCGGAGGACCGGGAGCGGTTCCGCGAGTTGTTGAACACACTGAACCTCCGGCAGCCGGCCAGCGCCACGGCCCGCTCCGCTGAGGAAGCCGTCCGCATCGCCACCAGGATCGGCTATCCCGTCATGGTCCGGCCGTCCTATGTGCTGGGTGGGCGCGCCATGCGGATCGTGTACGATGAGCTCGGCCTCATGCACTACGTGGCCACCGCCGTCAATGCATCGCCCGAGCACCCGGTGCTCGTCGACAAATACCTCGAAGACGCCATCGAAATCGACGTGGATGCCATTTCGGATGGGAAGCAGGTGGTGGTCGCCGGCATCATGGAACATATCGAGGAAGCCGGTGTGCATTCGGGCGACTCGGCCTGCTCGCTTCCGCCCTATACCCTCGACGCGACGGTGGTGGACGAAATCCGCCACCAGACGGTTGCGCTGGCCCTGGAGCTGGGCGTGGTCGGGTTGATGAACGTCCAGTTCGCCGTGCGCGACGGCGACATCTACATCCTCGAAGTCAATCCGCGTGGCTCCCGCACGGTGCCGTTCGTCAGCAAGGCAATCGGCGCGCCACTGGCCAAACTCGCCATGAAGGTCATGATCGGGAAGACCTTGGATCAGCTCGGCTTCACAAAAGCGCCGATGCCGGCCCACGTCTCGGTCAAGGAAGCGGTCTTCCCCTTCACCAAATTTGCCGGGGTGGATGTTCTCCTGGGCCCGGAGATGAAATCGACCGGCGAGGTCATGGGCATGGACGCCGACTTCGGCTGGGCCTTCGCCAAATCCCAGTCGGCGGCCGGGGTGTCGCTGCCGCGCGGCGGCACGGCCCTGCTTAGCGTGAAGGATCAGGACAAACCCGCCGCGCTCGACGTGGCCCGCCAACTGAAGCGGCTCGGATTCCGGATCGAAGCCACGCGCGGCACTGCAGCCTACTTGAAGGAGCACGGCGTCGACAGCGATACGGTCAACAAGGTCACGGAAGGCCGTCCGCATCTCGTCGATCACATTAAAAACGGGGAGATCAGCCTGGTCATCAACACGGTCTGGGGCCAGGCCTCGCAGGCCGATTCCGCGTCGATCAGGCGGGAAGCCCTGCAGCGCGGGGTCCCGTACTGCACGACCATGCCGGGCGCCAGGGCGGCCGCCAGGGCGGTCGAAGCTATGCTGAAAAAAGGGCTGACGATCCGTTCCCTGCAGGAATATCACCGCCGGTAATTGTTGGAGGTTGAATGTCGACACCGATCACCAAGAAGGGCTACGAAGCGCTCAAGGCCGAACTGGACCGCCTCAAGAAGGTCGAGCGCGCGAAAGTGATTGAGGCCATTGCCGAGGCCCGCTCGCACGGCGACTTGAGCGAGAACGCCGAATACGACGCCGCGAAGGAGCGCCAGGGTTTTGTCGAATCCCGGATCAACGAATTGGAGAGCAAGCTCGCCGACGCGCGGATCGTCGACACTTCAGGACGGACAAGCGACACCGTGGTTTTCGGCGCCACCGTGCTGCTCATTGAGATGGACGCCAAACAGAAAAAACAGTACAAGCTGGTCGGCCAGGACGAGGCGGATCTGAAAAATGGCAAAATCTCCGTTCAATCACCGGTCGGCAAGGCCTTGATCGGCAAGCGCGTCGGCGATCAGGTCGCCGTCACCACTCCCGCCAAAATCGTCGAATACGAAGTGGTCGAGATCTGTTTCGACGATCATTGAGATGCCCTCCGCCATTTCCGTCATCACGCTGCTCACCGACTTCGGAGATCGCGACTCCTGTGTCAGTTATGATGAAGCTGTGAGCCTGATTCCCGGTTTGATCGGGAGCTAGGATGCCGACTGCCATCTCTGTCATCACGCTGTTGACCGATTTTGGCGACCGCGATCACTTTGTCGCCAGCATGAAGGGCGTGATCCTGGGGATCAATCCGCAGGCCCGGATCGTGGACCTCTCGCACAACGTTGCGCCGCATCAGATCGAGGACGCGGCCTATCTACTGAAAGCCTCCTGCAAATATTTTCCCGACGGCACCGTGCACGTCGCGGTCGTCGATCCCGGCGTCGGCAGCCTGCGACGTCCGCTCCTGGTCACGACATCACGCCATTTCTTTGTGGCGCCCGACAATGGACTGTTGAGTTATATCTACCAGGAGGAAACAGGCGTCGAAGTCCGCCAGATCGAGAACAAGCAATATCGGCTAGATTCCGAAGGCGCGACTTTCGACGGGCGCGACCTCTTCGCGCCGGCAGCCGCATGGCTCACCAAGGGTCAACAGCCAGGCTCCTACGGCAAGCTGGTTCAGGACTGCGTGAAACTGCCTCTGGCCGAGCCGGCATGGCAGGGGAGCATGCTGGCCGGGACTATCGTCTATGTCGACCGCTTCGGGAACCTGATCTCGAACTTGACACCCTTCCACGTGAAAGAAGTGCAAGGCAGGACCAGACGTTCCGGCGTTTCCATCCGAATTGGAGGAATTACGATCGACGGCCTGGTGCGCAGTTACAGTCAGGGCGACCCCATCACGCCCCGTGCACTCGTTAATAGCAACGGCCAGGTCGAGATCTTCGTCAAGGAAGACAGCGCGGCGGAAACATTGAAAGTCCGGCGCGGAGAAACCATCACGCTGGCCTGAAACGATTTCGCGATCTGCTTGTCTCGAATCACCGGATAAGGGATACTTTGATCCGGACTGCACGCTAGCAGGAAAGTCAGCATGGGCAACAAGGTACGACGGACCGACCTCCGGCTCATTCGTGACGAGAACAGCGACCCCTTTACCCTGCCGGCAGGCGGACGGACGGTCTCACGCGGCGACGACCTGACCTGTCCGAACTGCGAGCGGAGGTTCGCCAGACGATCCCACCGCAAGGGCCTCTGGGAGTTTCTCTGCAGTTTCCTGCTCATCTATCCCTACCGCTGCCAGCTCTGTGCGCACCGTTTTCTGGCCACGCCAAGCCTGGCACCCCGGGCGCCTCATCGCGAGTTCGAGCGGCTGCACATCCGGTTCCCTGCCTCCTTCCAATCCGCCTACCTGGACCAGACGATCGCCGGTGAGGGGACAATCACCACCCTGTCGATCCGTGGATGCAGCCTGACCTCTCAACAACCGCTGAACAAGGGAAGCCTGCTCCGGCTGCACATCCGTTATGCCGAGCAGGAGGCTCCGATTGAAGTTGGCGTAGCCGCTGTGCGTTCCACCAGCAGTAAAGAACTGGGAGTCGAGTTCCTCTACCTGCAACTGAACGAGGAAGCACGGCTTCGCCGACTTCTGGAACACCTGCTCTACGGCCGCTTTCACTGAGTTCAGTACAAAACTACTTCGGCAGGGCGTTCCACTTCTCGAGATATTCCCGGACGGCCATCACGAAGGTCGCGTGGCTCCAGGTCAGGGGAGAGACAGAAAGCGGCGCGTGGGTGTAGGGATGAACCTGCTCTGCCAGCACGCCGGACGGCAATCCGTGCCGCACGCACCATTCGAGCAGTGAGACGGCCGGCTTCAGATCCGCCCTGGTTTTCGCTGTCGCGATGATCCATTCGGCCACCCACAACGTGCAGATGAACCAGGGGTTGCCCGGCACGTTGGCAATGTCCTGGCTCTGCTGATGGTAATAGTCGTTCTCGTACCGCGCGATGCCGCCCACCGCCGTCTTGATCGCGAGCTTGTCCCTGATCGTTTCCATCGTCCGCACGATGCGGGGATCGTCAGCGGCAAACATGCCAAAATACCAGAGCCCGTACATCGAGGAGTCGATCGTGCGATCGTGCTCCCAGCTCTTGTCCTCCTTGCGGTTGGCCATCCGCACAAACCGCTTCAGTTCCGGGTGATAGAGAACGGATTCCGCGCCGGCTTTCATCTGCTCGGCCGCCTTGAAATATCGCTCCGCCGCCTCCGTCTCGCCGAAGGCCTGTGCGAAGTTCGCCGCCGCTGTCAGGCCGGCCCAGACCGCCGCGACGGTGAAGGCCAGTACGCCGCGCCGTTCCTCCCAGAGATCGTAGGAGGTTTTAGGAAGCCCCGTGTCCGGATGGCGATAGGCGACGAGAAAGTCGGCGGCACGGATGATCAGGGACCGGTAGAGCGGCTTGACGTACTCGACGTCTTTCCACTCCTCAAAGTGATGCCACAACGCCCATAAGACGAGCGCCGTTTCGTCCTCCTGGATTGGCAGGTCCTTCTGTCCTTCGCGTATCCAGGGATGCCAGCTCGAGGCCAGCGTGCCGTCCGGGTTGTACTTGTGGAGCAGATAACCTTCCTTGCTCAGAACATCGCGGCAAAACCGGTAAAACACCCTGGGACTCCATAAATACCCCGACCGGTCCAGCGCGTGCGCCACCAACGCACCGTCACGCGGCCACATGTAGGAATAGGTGTCGCGGACGGCCGAGGCGATATCGGAATCGTTTGCCGCGATGATCGCCCCGCCATTGTCCACCTGCGTCCGGATCACCAGCAGGCTCAGTTGATGGAGTCGAACAATGTCAGTCGGCAGATCAGCAAAGTCGGGGCGGTGGGACGCCAGCCAGAGCTTCCAGTAGGCCGCCGTCCGGTCCAGAAAACTCCAGGGCCCGCGGTGCCGCACGGAACGATTGATGCGGGTCACGTCTTCAAAGTTGGTCCCGACGGCAATCCAGTAGTAGACGGCCTTCGTGTCGCCCGGTTTCACGCGCAGGTGCGCGCCAACCGTCGAGTCCACCGATCCCTGCGCGATGGCATTGCCGGACAGGTGTCCGTCCTCGGCATCCTTCCAGGTGCCCTGCAGATTGTTGACGCCCTTGTGGCCACAGGCCCATTGCTGAACGCCGATGTGCCAGCCCTCGACGGTGTCCTTGGCGTCCGTGGGCTGCTTGCCCGGCGTGGCGGTATTGACGAGAAACCAGCGCGCCCCCTTGTAATGATAGACGCCCCGACGCTCCGGCTCGTAGTAGGCAGTGTCGCCGACTTCATGCGAGGAAATATTCAGGTCCAGGTGGAAGAACAGACGTACATCGATCTCGTGCTTCGCTTGGTTCGTCACACTGATCCGGCGCACGTAGAGATTTTCGTGAAAGTCGACCGCATCGTGGCAGACGATCCTCACCGGCAGATCCTTGTGGACGAGCTCGACTTCCGAGACCATCGTCTCGCCGGCATATTTCAACTGCCTCGACCAGCCGGCGTCGTCGATCCACCGGAACTGGCCGTCGATCCAGACCCCGAACCGGTTCACCAGTCCCTTGGTGTGGTTCTCGAGTCCGACATGCGGCCAATAAAGATCGCGAAGCTGATAGGTTTGATCGAAGGTGACGAGGAGAGAACCGTTGCCCAGGGGAAGATCACGCGGCATGGAATGGCCCTACCTTATGAATCAACAGGTCCGGAGTATACCCCACTATGGATTTCTCTGACAGAAAAACAATAACTTGAGTCTGCCTGGCACGCGTTCATGCCCCGGTCACAGTGCGAATGGACGCATGGACGATTGCAACCAGGCGGGTCAACTCGCGCATGGTGACGGTCAGCGGCGGCATCAGGACGATCACGTTGCCCAGCGGGCGGAGAAACAGCCCCCGCTGGCGCGCCTCCATCACCGCGCGATGGCCGATTCGACGCTCGATCGGGTAGGGAGCCTTGCTCGCCCGGTCCTGGACCAATTCAATCCCCACCATGAAACCCTGTTGCCGGATCTCTCCGACATGCGCCAGCCTACTGAGCGGCCGCAGGAGCCGAGTCAACGCCTTGATCTTCGGCTGGAGTTGCGCCAGTGTCCGCTCCTTGCGGAACAGGGCCAGATTCGCCAGGGCGACCGCGCAACCGAGCGGATTGCCCGTGTAGCTGTGCCCGTGAAAAAACGTTTTCCATTCGTCGTAGCGGCCCAGAAAGGCCCTGTAGATTTCTTCTGTCGCCAACGTGGCTGCCAGCGGCATGTAGCCGCCTGTCAGTCCCTTGCTGACCGCCATCAGATCTGGGGTCACGTCTTCGTGCGCGCAAGCGAACATGCGTCCCGTGCGACCAAACCCCGTCGCCACCTCGTCGGCAATGAGCAACACCTTGTACCTGGTGCAGAGTCGGCGGAGACGCGTCAAATAGCCGGGCGGCGCCGTGATCATGCCCGCGGCCGCCTGGACCAGCGGCTCGATGACCAGCCCGGCAATATCGCGATGCCGCTGTTTCAAGATTCGCTCGACCGGATCGAGGCAGGCCATCGTGCACGAAGGATAGGTCAACTTGAGCGGGCAGCGGTAGCAGTAGGGAGGCTCTGCCGTGATTGTCCGGACGAGAAGGGGACGAAAGCGACGACGGAACAGGTCGATCCCGCCCACGCTCATGGCACCGGCCGTATCGCCGTGATAGCTGAGTTGAAGGTGGAGAAACGTCCGCTTGGGACCGGCGCGCGGAGCGCTCTGCCGCCAGTACTGCACCGCCATCTTGAGCGCGACTTCCATCGCCGTGGAGCCGTCGTCCGAATAGAACACGCGCGTGAGGCCGCGCGGGGCGATGCGGATGAGTTCGCGCGCCAGCTCGATCGCCGGAGGATGGGACAGTCCCAGGAGCGTACTGTGCGCCATTTTGTCAGATTGCTTGTGCAACGCGCGGTCGAGGACCGGGTGCCCGTGCCCATGCACGGTGAGCCAGATGGACGAGACGCCATCGAGATATTTTTTCCCGTCTGTATCGTAGAGGTAGGCGCCTTTGGCACGCGTGATGATTAACGGATCCTCCTGCTCCCACTCGCGCATCTGCGTGAAGGGATGCCAGAGAAATTTCCGATCCCACCCAGCCAGTTGTCGATATCGTCTTCGTGATGCCATGCCCATCCTTCGCGCCTTGATATAATCCATCGCGGGCCAGCGGATTATATGTGCCGGACCGCGCTTTGACAACCGTGAGCCCAGCGCCTATAATGATCCAATTCGCTAGCAGGAACAACGACTTGCAAACCCACACCAGGAACTTCTCCATCATCGCCCATATCGATCACGGGAAATCCACCCTCGCTGATCGGCTGTTGGAGGCCACCGGGGCCATCACTTCGCGGGAGGCCCGCGCGCAGATCCTGGATGCCATGGATCTCGAGCGTGAGCGGGGCATCACCATTAAAGCCCACGCCGTCGCCCTCCAGTATCAGGCTGCGGACAAAAACAAATATGCGCTGCATATCATCGATACGCCGGGCCACGTAGACTTCACCTACGAAGTGTCCCGCAGCCTGGCCGCCTGCGAGGGCGCCTTGCTGCTGGTCGATGCCAGCCAGGGCGTCGAAGCGCAAACGATCGCCAACGCCCACCTCGCCATGGCGAACAACCTCGTGATCATTCCGGTCATCAACAAGATCGACCTGCCCGGAGCCGACGTGGAAGGTGTGAAACAGCAGATTCATGACGTGCTGGGCCTGGATGCGAAGGATGCGCTCCTGATCAGCGCGAAGGAGGGGACGGGAGTGTCTGAAGTGCTGGAGGCCATCGTGTCCCGCATCCCTCGGCCGTCCGGCGATCCCGCCAGGCCGCTGAAGGCGCTCGTGTTCGATTCCTGGTTCGACAATTATCAGGGCGTCATCGTCCTGACCCGGGTGATCGACGGGCAGATCGGTCCCGGCATGAAGATTCAGGCCATGTCGAACAACCGGACGTTCGAAGTCATGGAAGTCGGAAAATTCACGCCGAAGCGCACCAAGGCGGAGCGCTTGGAGACCGGCGATGTCGGCTATGTCTGCGCCGGCATGCGGGAAGTGGCGGATACGAAGATCGGCGACACCTTCACCGACGCCTCCCGGCCGACCGATGCGCCGCTTCCCGGCTACAAGGAAGTCCGGCCGATGGTCTTCTGCGGCCTCTACACGACAGACACGGCCCGCTTCGAGGATCTGCGCGACGCGCTGCAGAAGCTGCGTTTAAACGACTCGTCGTTCGTCTACGAACCGGAATCGTCGCTCGCGCTCGGATTCGGATTCCGGTGTGGATTTCTCGGCCTGCTGCACATGGAAATCATCCAGGAACGGTTGGAGCGGGAATACAACCTGACCTTGATCACCACGGCGCCGACGGTCGTCTACCAGGTGCTCACGACGGCGGGAGACGTCCTGACCATCGACAATCCGGCCAAGCTGCCGCCGCCCTCGTCCATCGAAAGCTTCGAGGAACCGTTCATCCGGGCCACCATCATCGCGCCGGAACGCTACGTCGGAAACATCCTGAAGCTCTGCCAGGAGCGCCGCGGCATCCAGCAGGGCATGCAGTATCTGGATCCGACGCGGGTGATGCTGACCTATGAGCTGCCGCTCAACGAGATCATTCTCGATTTTTACGACCGGCTGAAATCCAAAACGCAGGGCTACGCCTCGTTCGATTACGAAGTCCTCGGCTACCGAACCGGCGACATGGTGAAAATCGACATGCTGCTCAACGGCGAGACCGTCGATGCGCTCTCCTTCATCACGCACAAGGACAACGCGCAGGCGCGGGGGAGGCAGATGGCTGAGAAAATGAAGGAGCTGATCCCAAAGCAGATGTTCGAAATCGCCATCCAGGCGGCGATCGGCAGCAAGATCATCGCCCGCGAAACGATCGGCGCGATCAAGAAAAACGTGACCGCCAAGTGCTACGGCGGCGACATCAGCCGCAAGAGGAAACTGTGGGAAAAACAGAAAGAGGGCAAGAAGCGGATGAAGCAGGTGGGCAAGGTGGAAGTGCCGCAGGAAGCCTTTTTGGCCCTGCTCAAGGTGACCGGCGAATGACGCTCGAACCGGACCCGTCCAGCCTGCCGACGCCGATCGAAGACCCCTCCGTGCCGTCGGTGGAAACCGATGCGGCCGACATGGCGCCCGATCAGACGGCCGGCTCGCGCTGTAAGCCGCTCTGGCGCGAATACACGGAAGCCATCATCGTGGCCATGCTGCTGGCCTTCGCCATCCGCGTTTTCATCGTGCAGGCCTTCAAGATTCCCTCCGGCTCCATGATCCCGACGCTCCTGATCGGCGATCACATACTGGTCAGCAAGCTATCCTACGGCATCCAATGGCCGGGCGAATGCCGCTACAAGGTGGCGCTCCCGCCCATGACATGCTATACCACCAAAAATCTGATCGAGTTCGGGCCGCCGCAGCGGACCGACGTGATTGTGTTCCGCTACCCGGAAGATGAAGAAAAGGACTTTATCAAACGCATCGTTGGCATCCCCGGCGATGTCGTGCAGATTCGCAACAAGGTGGTCTACATAAACGGCGCCGTGGCGCCGGACCAAGTCTACACCCAGCGCGTGGATCCCGGCGTCATTGATGGAACGATCAACCCACGGGACAACTACGGTCCGGTGACCGTGCCGGCCCGTTCCTACTTCGTCATGGGGGACAACCGGGACCAGAGCCTGGACAGCCGTTTTTGGGGCTTCGTGCGCGAAGAGAAGATCAAGGGCCGGGCCCTGCGCATCTACTGGTCGTGGAGCGGGCAGGGATCCTGGCAGGAATGGGTGCGATGGGAACGAATCGGAAAAACAATTCAGTGAACAAGACCGGCGCCGCGACGGCCAAAAGCCGGGTTCGCGGAAATGAAGGGCAGCGCCTGCCTGTTCCCGATCTGCGCGCGCTCCGCGGCCACATCGCCAAATTCCCCCAGGCCAGCGTGCTGGTGGTCGGGGATCTGATTCTCGACCATTACATCTGGGGCAAGGTCAGCCGGATTTCTCCCGAAGCGCCGGTGCCCATCGTGCACGTCAGTTCGGAATCGCTCAAGCTGGGCGGAGCCGCCAACGTCTACAACAATATCGTCTCGCTCGGCGGACGGGCGGACCTCTGCGGCATCATCGGATCCGACGAAGGCGGGCGCCAGCTTCTGAAGGAAATGGGCACCCGACGGCAGGGGCGCGGCGGCGTGGTCATCGACCCGGACCGTCCGACCACGAGGAAGACCCGCGTCATCGCGCACAACCAGCAGATCGTCCGCTACGATGTCGAAGGCCGGACCGACATCAGCGCGCAACACCAGAAACGGATCATCCGCTACGTCGAATCGCGGCTGCGCGATATTTCCTGCCTTGTGGTGTCGGATTACGCCAAGGGCGTTGTGACGGCGGCCTTGATGGCCGACTTGACGCGCCTGGCCGCCTTGCGGCGCATCCCGGTCATTGTCGATCCGAAAGTGGAACACTTCTCCTATTACAAAGGCGTCACGGTGGTCACCCCCAATCATCTCGAGGCCACGCAGGCCGCAGGTGTGCACGGGGACAACGACCAAGCCGTCAGTCAGGCCGGCGATATTCTCCGGCAGCGGCTGGGTTGCGAATGCGTCTTGATCACGCGTGGCGAAAAGGGCATGAGCCTTTTCGAATCCAACGGCTCGCGCTGGCACATCCCGACCGTGGCGCGGCAGGTCTACGATGTGACCGGCGCAGGCGATACCGCCATCGGCACCCTGGCTCTGGCCATGGCAACGGGCGCATCCATCCGGGACGGGGCGGTCCTGGCCAACCACGCGGCCGGCATCGTCGTCGGCAGGGTCGGCACGGCAACCGTCGCCGTGCAACAGCTCACCGAGGCCCTGACGCATGCCTAAGCCGACCCCGCCGGTGACAGTCGTCATTCCGGCCCGGTTCGGCTCCTCTCGATTCCCCGGAAAACCCCTGGCCCTGCTGGCAGGGAAACCGCTTATCCAACACGTCTACGAACGGGCCCTCTCGTCGCCCGGCGTGCAGCGTGTCCTGGTCGCCACCGACGACGTCCGTATCAAGAAAGCGGTGCTGGCCTTTGGTGGAAATGTTGTGCTGCCGAAGGGAACGTTCCGGACGGGGACGGACCGGGTGGCCGCCGTGGCCCGCCTGGTTCGCGGCAGCGTATTCGTCAATCTGCAAGGCGACGAGATCGCGCGGCATTCGCGGTTGCTGACCGATCTGATCGTGCCGTTTCTCAGGAGCGGAGCCGCCATGGGCACGCTGAAGCGCGCGCTGACCTCCTCGGACGAAGTGCGCAATCCCGGCATCGTGAAGGTCGTGACGGATGCCGGCGGCGACGCCCTCTATTTTTCCCGCGCGCCGATTCCTTGCGACCGCGATCAGGGACCGGGAAAATTCGTCGCCGGGTTGCATTATGTCCACCTGGGGATTTACATTTATACGCGTGAGACGCTGCTGCGGGTGGCACGGTTGCCGACCAGCCCGCTGGAGGAGGCCGAGAAGCTGGAGCAGCTCCGCGCGCTCGAGCACGGCATCAGGATCCGCGTCTGGGAGACGAAGCACGATTCCCTGCGGATTGACACACCGACGGATCTCAGACAGGCAGCCTCGGTCCTGACAGGCATGGCAAGACGACGGACAACCGCCCGGTCGGCCGCACGGGCCAATGCGAGAGGCAGACGATGAGCAAATTCATCTTTGTGACCGGCGGCGTCGTCTCCTCCCTTGGAAAGGGACTGGCCTCGGCGGCGATCGGCAATCTGCTGGAAAGCCGCGGACTGAAAATCACCTTCCTCAAGTTGGACCCCTATATCAACGTCGACCCCGGGACGATGAACCCGTACCAGCACGGCGAGGTTTTCGTGACAGAAGACGGCGCGGAAACGGACTTGGACCTGGGCCACTACGAACGATTCACGTCGCTGACGCTGACCAGGGAAAACAATTACACCACCGGACGCATCTACAATTCGGTCATCACCAAGGAGCGGCGGGGGGATTATCTCGGCGGGACCGTCCAGGTCGTGCCGCATATCACCGACGAGATCAAGCAATGCATCCGGACCGTGGCCAAGGGTACGGACGTCGCCATCGTCGAGATCGGCGGCACGGTCGGCGACATCGAGAGCCTGCCGTTTCTGGAAGCCATCCGGCAAATGCCCTACGACGTCGGACGCGAGAATGTCCTCTACATCCATCTGACGCTGGTACCCTACATCGGCGCGTCCGGCGAATTGAAAACCAAGCCGACCCAGCATTCGGTAAACAAACTGCGCGAGATCGGCATCCAGCCGAATATTCTCCTGTGCCGGACCGACCGGTTCCTGCCGCCTGACCTGAAGGACAAGATCGCGCTTTTCTGCAACGTGGAAAAGGGCGCCGTCATCACGGCCAAGGACGTGGAAACTGTGTACGAGGTGCCAATCGTCTTCCGGAAAGAGGGACTCGATGAACTGATCGTCCGTCAGCTCAAGCTGGAGACCGGCCCGCCGAACCTGCGCGAATGGGACGCGATGGTGCAGAAGATTAAGCGGCCCAAGCACGAAATTTCGATTGCGCTGGTCGGCAAATACATCGGCTTGAAGGAATCCTACAAGAGCCTGACGGAAGCCCTGGTGCACGGAGGGGTGGACCACGAAACGCGCGTCAACATCAACTGGATCGAGTCGGAGGAAGTTGAGCGGCGGGGCGCCGAGCAGACTCTGCGGGAAGCCGACGGCATCCTCATTCCTGGTGGATTCGGCGTGCGCGGCATCGAAGGCAAGATCCAGACGATCCGCTTTGCCCGTGAGCGGGGGATTCCCTTCCTCGGCCTCTGCCTAGGCATGCAGTGCGCGGTGATCGAGTTGGCCCGCAATGCAGCCGGCCTGAAGGATGCCAACAGCTCCGAGTTCGATCTGAATACGCCGCATCCGGTGATCCATTTGATGGAGCATCAGAAGTCGGTCCACGACAAGGGCGGCACGATGCGGCTCGGCTCCTATCCCTGCCGCCTGCTGGACGGCAGCCTGGCCCACAAGGCCTATGGCGTTCTGGACGTCAAGGAGCGGCACCGGCACCGGTACGAATTCAACAACGCCTACCGCGACCGGCTCGCGGCGCAAGGACTGGTCCTGAGCGGATTGTCTCCGGACGGGCAGCTGGTCGAAATCGTGGAGCTCAAGGGCCATCCCTGGTTTCTGGCCACGCAGTTCCATCCTGAATACAGCTCGCGGCTGCACCGCCCTCATCCACTGTTCAGCGCGTTTACCGGCGCAGCCCTGCGAAGAAAGTGCGGACGGTAGGGGAACGCCTTCATGCTGCATGACGTCGACATCGACTCCTTCAAGGTCGGGGCATCGCACCGGCACTTTCTGATTGCCGGCCCCTGCGTCATCGAGAGCGAGCAGCTGGTGTTGGAAACCGCGCACCGCATCGCGGAGATCGCCCGCACCCTTGAGATTCCCTACATCTTCAAGTCGTCCTACGACAAGGCCAACCGCACGTCCATTTCATCCTTCCGCGGCCTAGGCATCAAGGAAGGGCTCGCAATTTTAAAGAAAGTGAAGTCACAGGTCGGCGTGCCCGTGCTGACCGACGTGCACAGCGTGGAGGAGGCGGCGCAGGCAGGGGAGGCGGTGGACGTGCTGCAGATTCCGGCGTTTCTCTGCCGCCAGACCGATCTGCTGGCGGCCGCGGCTAAAACCGGACGCGTGGTCAACGTGAAGAAGGGCCAGTTTCTGTCTCCGGGAGACATGGCCAACGTCATCGCCAAGCTGGAAGAAAGCGGCACGCGGAGGATTCTGCTGACGGAACGCGGCTCATCGTTCGGCTACAACAATCTGGTCGTCGACATGCGCGCGCTGCCGATCATGCGCACGTTCGGCTATCCGGTGGTGTTTGACGCAACCCACAGTGTGCAACTGCCCGGCGGGGGCGGCACCAAGTCGTCCGGCCAGCGCGAATTCGTGGCCCCTCTGGCCTGCGCCGCGGCGGCAGCCGGCTGCGACGGATTTTTCATGGAGGTGCATCCGGACCCGGACCACGCGCCGTCCGACGGCCCCAACATGATCCCGTTGCACGATCTGAAAAAATTGCTGGAGCGATTGATGCGGATCTGCCAAGCCGCCGGCAAGGGCGCGGAGAGCGACCGATGAGCGTTCAACAGGGCAAACGCGTGCTGGAAATTGAAGCGCGCGCGATCGCGGCGCTTGTGGATCGTCTGGACGAGCGATTTGCCAAGGCCGTCGATCTGCTGCATGGGTGTGCCGGCAAAGTGGTGGTCTCCGGGATGGGCAAGTCCGGCCTGATCGGACAGAAGATCGCCGCCACGATGGCCAGCACTGGGACACCAGCCTTCTTCGTCCATCCCGCCGACGGCATTCACGGGGATCTAGGCATGCTGGCCAGGCAGGATGCGCTGCTGGCGATCTCGAACAGCGGGGAAACGGAGGAAGTGCTCAAGCTGCTGCCGTTCATGGAACGGTTCAGTATCCCCGTCATTGCGCTGACCGGCAAAGTTCATTCCACATTGGCCAAGAACAGCGACGTGGTCCTGGATGTCTCCGTTTCCGAGGAAGCCTGCCCGCTGGGACTGGCCCCGACCTCAAGCACGACGGCCGCGCTAGCCATGGGAGACGCGCTGGCTATCGCGCTCCTTCAGAAACGTGGTTTCAAAGAAGACGACTTTGCATTGTTTCATCCGGGTGGAGCGTTGGGGCATATGGTGCTGCTCAAGGTCCAGGACCTCATGCACCAGGGCAACGCCATCCCGTGCGTGAGTGCCCAGGCATCGGCCCTCGACGCTGTCCGAGAGATGACCTCCAAGAAACTCGGCATGACGACGGTGGTCAACGCCAAGGGCCAGCTTGCAGGCGTGATTACCGACGGCGACTTGCGCCGATTTCTTGAGAAGGGGAACAGCCTGGCCAAAGCCAGGGCCAAGGACCTGGGAAACAAGTCTCCACGGACGATCCAAGCCGATGCGCTCGCCGCCAAGGCCCTGCAGACGATGGAGCAGTTTTCGATCACGTCGATCGTGGTCGTGGATGAACGGAACCGCCTGACAGGCGTGATTCACCTGCACGACCTGCTCAAGAATGGCGTTGCCTGATCGCGGATCTCTCCGGAAACAAGAAGGGGAGCAGAGCATGCGAACGACGGACGCGCTCAAGCAATCCGACTCGATCGCCAATATCAACCTCCCCAATTTCCTGACGGTCGTCAGAATTCTGCTTATCCCGGTCTTCGTCGTGCTGTTTTCAGATCCGACACCGGACCGATCGCTGGCCGCGGCCATCGTGTTTGTGGTGGCCGCCGTGACGGACCTGCTGGACGGCTATCTGGCGCGCCGGCATTCCCAGATCACCAGACTCGGCCGTCTGCTGGACCCGATCGCCGATAAGCTGCTCGTATTATCCGGCCTGATTCTGCTCGTGCAATTCGACCGAGTGGAAGCCATCGTGGCCATCCTGATCATCGCCCGTGAAGTCGCCGTGACCGGCGTGCGTGCCATCGCAGCCGCCCAAGGCATCATCCTCGAGGCCGAAACAACTGGGAAGTACAAGATGGTCGTTCAAGTCGCTGCGATCGTGTTCCTGCTGCTTGAAAAGGATGTCCTGCCGCCGCCCTGGCATCCGCATGAGATCGGAACGGGGCTTCTCTACACAGCCCTGGCCCTGGCTCTCTATTCTGGGAATCGCTATCTCCTGAGCTTCTGGCAGCAAAGCTCAACGAAAGGATTATAGGTGGCGCCGCTGCAACCGGACGACTGGCTTCCGATCCTTCTAGCCATCGGCGGATATCTGGTGGGCTCGATCCCGTTCGGCCTCGTCGTCTCGAAGTGCCTGGGAGCCCCTGATCCACGGACCGTCGGCAGCCGCAACATCGGATTTACCAACGTCCTGCGGGTCGCCGGCAAGAAAGCCGGGATCCTGACCCTGGCCGGCGATATGGGAAAAGGCTGGATTATCGGCTGGCTGGCAATCCAAACCACCGATCATGAGGTCTGGAGATTGTTTATTGCCGTCTGTCCCATATTGGGCCATCTCTTTCCCATATTTCTGAAGTTCAAAGGGGGAAAGGGGGTCGCCACGGCCATGGGGGCGGTGGGGGGCATTACGCCTCCAGTAGGTCTGGGATTGATCGGTATCTGGCTGCTTACGGCCGCCCTCTGGCGCTACTCCTCAGGGGCAGCCCTGGCCGCGTTCTGCTCGTTACCTTTTTTGGGTCTACTGACAGGCAAGAGCGCATCGTTCCTGGTCTTTGCTTTGATTGTGACCGGACTGATCGGGGTCCGCCACCGGGGAAATATCGCGCGCCTTTGGCGCGGCACAGAACCAAAGATCGGCCAATCATCTAGTTTACATAATACCTCTTATCAGACTTAGCGCATGATGAGGATGATCCGATGACCGCCGAGTTTTTGGGCCGTATCCGGAAGGAATTCACGCTGACCGCCAGAGGAATCCACGAGACCGTGCTGGCCATTGCCGAACGCGTCAACCGCAAGGTCCAGATTCTCAAACTCCATTGGCAGGCGGCTACGCTCGCCGGTCAAATCGAGCAGCTCCATCAGCAGCTCGGCACCGTCCTCTGCGCAGTCCTCGCTCCGCAAGACACCCGCGGCGCGCACGACATTGCTCACGGGACGACCGAGCAGCACCTGGCTGAAATCGCCTCCCGCGTGCGCTTGCTCAAGAAGGAGCTCCTGCAGGTCGACCCGCGGGTCCGGCAGATCGAATCCGAAGCCCTGCGCGAAGACCTCCTCAATCTGGAGCGCGACCTCTTTCTCCGTTCAGCGACGATCGAACGGCTCCGCGTCGTGCCGGGCGCTTCCGCGGACGGCTGCACGGCCGGTCAACTCGGGCTGCCGGCCTCGGTTCGCGTCGTGGCCGTGCTCCGCGGCCCCTCGCTGCTCCTGAATTTCGACACAGTTGTCTTCAGACCGGGCGATACGGTGATTCTTCTGGGCCTTCGCGACGAATTGAAGACCGTGCTGCCCCTTTTTCTGGAACGCACGCGAGCGACCGCATGAGCCGTTTTGCAGACGACGCCAGGCGATCCACCCGCATCCGCTCGATTGTCCGGACCTCCCGGGCTCTGTGGGCGCTTATGATATTCCTCTGGCTGCCGCCATTCGCCGGCACAGCCGTTGCCGAGACAAGCGGGCTGCACCTCCTTGAGGAGATGCAAAACGTCATCACGGATCTGGCGGAACGCGTCAAGCCGTCCGTGGTGAGCGTCGGAGCCATCCGGCCCAAGGATTCCCTTCGCGACAGGCCCCCGAATGCGCAGGGATCAGGCTCCGGCGTGATCATCGATCAGGACGGACACATCATCACGAACAATCACGTCGTGGGCGACGCCACCGAAGTCGAAGTCCGGCTGTCCGACAGGACGAAGTTCACCGCCCAGGTGATCGGCAAGGATCCGGACACCGATCTGGCGATCCTCAAGGTCACCACCGACAGAAAATTGCCCAGCGCGCGGTTCGGCGACTCCTCGACCGTCAAGGTCGGGCACTGGGCGCTCGCCGTCGGCAACCCCTTCGGCCTCGATCGAACCGTCACCCTCGGTGTCATCAGCGGGACCGGGCGCGAGAATATGAACCTGTCGCGTTATGAAAATTTCCTGCAAACGGACGCGTCCATCAATCCGGGTAATTCGGGCGGCCCGCTCTTCAACATGCACGGCGAGGTGATCGGCATCAACACCGCCATCATCAACTTCGCCCAGGGCATCGGGTTTGCCATCCCGTCCAACATGGCCCGGCAGGTCATGGACCAGCTCCTCGTGCAGGGCAAGGTGGTCCGGGGATGGCTGGGCGTGGGCATTCAGCCGGTGACGGCTGAGCTCGCCGCGAAGTTCGGCGTCAGCGAGGGCGAGGGCGTCCTGGTGAATGAAGTGTTCGAGAAGGACCCGGCCGCCCGCGCCGGCATCAGGCCTGGCGACATCATCACCAAGGTGGACGGCAAGGCGGTGGAGACACCGAACATGCTGTCCCGCCTGATCGCCACCCTGCCACCGGGCGCCACGGCACGCATCGAGATCGTCCGGGACGGGCAACGCAAGCTGCTCCCCGTCCCTCTCAGCGAGCGGCAGGATACCCCGGTCATCGTCTCCCTGCCCCCGCCGTCGCGATCGGAGCTCAAACTCGGGCTCGACGTTCAGGAATTGACCGTTGAATTAGCGGACAAGTTCAAGCTCAAGGAATCGACCGGCGTGCTGATCGCCAAGGTCGATCGGGGCAGCATCGCGGAAGCGGAGGGCCTGCGCGAAGGCGATCTGATCAAGGAGGTCAATCGCGTCGACGTGGCGACCGTGAACGCCTTCACGGCTGCCGTGCTCAAAGCCAAGCGCGGCGATACGATCCTGCTGCGGGTGCTCCGCGAAACCCGGGCGTTTTACGTCGTCCTGAAACCGGCCGACAAATAGACCGTTCAGGCCATCGCGTGCCTGGCCGCCTTGTGCTCCTCGACCACCCGCGCGGCCAGTTCGCGAGGCACTTCCTCGTAGGTGGCAAACTCCATCCCATAGGTCGCCCGCCCGCCGGTGATCGAGTTCAGCATCGGCGCATAGGTCAGCATCTCCGCCAGCGGGACGGCAGCCTCGATCATCTCGGCATGGCCCTTGGCCGTCACGCCGATGATCCGCCCCCGCCTGGCATTGAGATCGCCGATGACCGTTCCCACCGCGTCGTCCGGCGTCACCACCTCCACATGCATGATTGGCTCGAGCAGCACCGGCAGCGCCTGTTCCATCGCCTTCTTGAATCCCATCGAGGCGGCAATCTTGAATGACATTTCGGACGAGTCGACGACGTGGTAGGACCCGTCATAGACCGTGACGCGCACATCCACGACTGGAAACCCTGCCAGACCGCCCTCGTGCATCGCTTCGATGACCCCCTTTTCAATCGCCGGAATAAAATTCCTCGGGATGGCGCCCCCGACGATCTTGCTGGCAAATTCAAAGCCGCCTCCCCGCGCCACCGGATCTACCTGCAGCCAGCAGTCGCCATACTGTCCGTGCCCGCCCGTCTGTTTCTTATACTTGCCCTGGGCCTGCGCCATTTTCCTGATCGTTTCCTTGTACGGCACTTTCGGAACGTGGATGTCCACCTCCACGCCGTATTTCCGGCGCAGCTTTTCGAAGGTCACGTCGACGTGCAATTGTCCCATACCGCCCAGCACCATCTCCTTGGTTTCGGGGTTACGGATAAACTCCAGCGTGGGATCTTCCTCCACCAGTTTGTGCAGGCCCACGCTCACCTTCTCAATATCGGATTTGGCCTTCGGTTCCAGCGCGAAGGAAAAGACCGGCTTCGGCAATGTGACCCGGGGAAACAGAATGGGATGTTTCTCGTCGCAGACCGTATCCCCCGTCTGCGTCTCTTTGAGCTTGGCCATCGCCACGATATCACCGGCGCCGGCCTGTTGGACCGGCATGTATTTCTTCCCCAGGATCGCAAACAGGTGCCCACCCTTCTCCTTCGCGCGGCGGCTGGCATTGTAAAACGGCGCATCAGCGTGCAGCGCTCCGGACATGACCCGCAGATAGGTCAAGTGCCCCGCGAAGGGATCAATGAGGGTTTTAAAGACGTAGGCTGAAAAGGGTTCGGTGGCCATCGGAGCACGCACGGCCTCCTCTCCCGTATGAGGGTCCGTCCCCTTGACCGGACGAAAAATGGCCGCCTCCACAGAAGACGGCAGGTACACGGCCAACGCGTCCAGTAGAGGCGTTGTGCCGACGTTTCGAACTGCTGAGCCGCACAGGACAGGCACGAACTTCCGTGCGCAGGTCCCCGCCTTCATGCCTTTGAGAATTTCCGCCTCCTCCAAATCGCTTTGGGCCAGATATTTTTCCACCAATTGATCGTCCGTCTCCGCCGCGCTTTCCACGAGCTTCTTCCGTGCCTCCGCGACCCGGCTGACAAGATCAGCCGGCACATCTCCCTTCAAAGCCTTTGCGCTCCCCGCGACGGGCCGGCAGGCCGCGCCCTCGACGACCTGGACCACTCCTTCGAGCCGTCCTTCCGAGCCGATCGGAATGGTCACCGGTACGGTGCGGATCTCGAGCGCCTCTTCGCAGGCCTTGAGCACCGGCTCCATTGCCGTCCGTTCCTTGTCCAACTCGTTCACAAAGAGCAGACAGGGCAATTGGAGGTCCGCGATCGCGGCCCAGATCTTTTCCAGTTCCGGCCGCATGCCGGATGCCGCTCCCAGCACGATGAGCACTCCATCGGCCGCACGGAGCGCAAGCCTGGCCTCTCCCTGAAAGCTCGGCGCGCCGGGCGTATCCAGCAGGTTGAACGTGATGCCCTTCCAGGAAAAATGCGCCACGGCCGTGCTGGTGGACACTTTCCGGTGAATTTCCTCCGGCTCGAAATCGGATACCGTGTTCCCGGCCGTCACGGATCCCATCGCCGGAATCGCGCCAGCCGTACAGAGCAGGGCTTCGACGAGGGATGTCTTCCCGGCTCCGGCGGCGGACACGACCGCGATGTTCCTGACCGTTTCAGCGTGTGTATCTGTCACCATACGTCCTCCCACGGGAAAGGCCGCAGACAATCAGGCCACGTGGCTCTTCCCGTTCATTCGTACCGAATCACTCGCGGCGCCTGCATGGCCTCGACCAGTTCCATCCAGAGCGTGTCCGGCATCTTGTCGAAAATGCTCGACGGATCGGCCGGCATCGCCGCCCAGGATCCCATGGCCATTTCAAATTCCAACTGTCCGGGCGCCCACCCGGCATAGCCGGCATAGGCGCGAAAGGTTTCCGTCGGGTTCGGCTTCATGATGACCCGCTCGAGGATTTCCCGGCTCAACCCCAGATAGACGCGCTCCAGCACTTTTCTCAGCTGGTCCGGCGCCTCCGCCACGCGAAACAACATGAGAATGCCGTCCGGTTGAACTGGCCCGCCCGCAAACAGAACGTAGGACGTCCCCTTCAGTATGGATACATTCGGGAGCGCTTCTGAAAGCGGGACCGCGGTCGGCCGGTTGATGATGACCCCCAGCGTCCCTTCCGCCCCATGTTCACAGACCAGCACAACGGCTTGACGGAAGTTCGGATCCATCAGGCTCGGATGCGCGACCAGCAGCACACCCTTCTTGATCGCAGAAGTGGAAGGGGCCGCCGGCCTGTCCTCCGCCAGAACACACTCCGGCAGTCCAACGAGATAACACGGAATGACGGTGGACAGGGCGAGAAGGGAACCGGAAAGAAACCGGTACAGAGTGGAACTGCTGCCTGGCCGCGCTACGGTAGTCATCCTGCACCCACCGCAGTCGATTTTCCGCACGACCCGGAGCCGTGCGGCTCCGCGGAGACTTGCTTATACCAAAACACGACAGGCCAAACAAATCATTTCTTGACCCGTCCGGCAGCGGCATGCATGGGCGGAGTCTGGTTCAGCCATCCCTGGTCGGCAAAACTCGTGTACCGCCCGTCGCCGACGATCAGGTGGTCCAGCACCTGGATGCCCAACAACTCGCCCGCCGCAACCAGCCGCGCGGTCAGGACCCGGTCCTCTTCGCTTGGACTTGGATCGCCGCTCGGATGATTGTGCACGAAAATCACGGCGGCCGCCGACTCCCGAATGGCCAGATTGAACACCTCGCGGGGGTGCACGATGCTCATGGTGAGACTCCCCTCCGACACCGTCGCCTCCCTGATGATGGCATGCTTCGCATCCAGCAGGACGACTTTAAACATCTCCTGCCGGAAATCCCGCAGGAGCGGATAATAATGGTGAAATAGTTCCACACTGGAGCCGATCTTTGTCCCGCTCGACAGTGGGGTTGCCAGTACGCGCTTGCCGAGTTCGATCGCCGCTTTCAATTGAGCCGCTTTGGCTGGGCCAATGCCTGAAATTTTGCAGAGCTCCTCCACGCTGCGGTTTGAGAGCCCTTGCAAGCCGTCCAATTGCCGCAGAAGTTCCATAGCCACTTGGACTGCCGACGAGTCCCGACGTCCGACACGCAGAAGAATGGCCAGCAGTTGAGCATCCGACAAGACCTCAGGACCGTCCTGCAGCAGTCGCTCCCGAGGCCGCTCGCTGACCGGCCAGTGATGGATGCCGCCTTTTTTCTTCACTCTCTACCCCCTCTCTGTCCATTTTGTGACCTGAATCACCCAGAGCAGTGACTTTTTCTCTACATATTAATCACTTGTTATACACAGTATTTTCACACTTAAATTACGTAACATATTGATATTAAACGATAGTACATTTTTGGGCTTGGGATTTGCTTAATCCAATCTACCTACGCCCACAAACCATGGGCATGGCGGTTGAGACTTGGAGGAAATTATGGACTGTCCAAAATGCAAAGGGCTGATGATGATGGAGCGGTTTTCCGACTTCTTCCTCATCTTTTACGCCTGGAAATGCATTAACTGTGGCTCTATCGTCGACCGGACCATTGCCGCCAATAAGCGGAAGAGCCTGGCCGAACTCGAACAGCAGCCGGTTCCCACCCGCTCGCTTGGCTGAGCTCCCGCCCGATCTGAAACTCGCGACGCTCATTTAATTCAGTATCCTAATTGTGGGGGGCAGGCACATTATAGGCTCTGTCCCCTGAGATCGTCAAAGCCAACTGCCCGGACCTCCCGCCACCTCCGCCGTGTCGGCGACCAGAGCCTCCCCACGCCATCCGCTCTGCCTTGACCCTCAAAAAAACGGTGTGCTACAGTCAGCCACCTCATCTCCTAAACAACGATGCGCGTCATCGCAGGCACTCAAAAAGGACGGCGGCTGCATGGGCCCAGGAGCCCCGGACTGCGTCCGACGGCGGACCGCGTCAAGGAAGCGCTGTTTTCGATCCTGGGAAACAGAGTCGTCGGCTCGCGATTCCTCGATCTCTATGCAGGGACCGGCGCCATCGGCATCGAAGCGCTGAGCCGGGGTGCCCAACAGGTCACCTTTGTCGAGCCCAACCAGGCCGCGCTGCGCGTCCTGCGCGCCAACGTGGCCCAATGCAAGCTCGACAAGGCGGTCGATATTCAGACCTGCCAGGCCAGCGTGTTTTTGCGACGCCCGCCGAAGGGAGCGGTTCCGCACGATCTCGTCTTCGCCGATCCTCCCTATCAGCAGGACCATCTCGCCGAATTGTGGTCGGCGCTGGCCGGGTCGGCAACCATCGCCTCCGATGCGCTGATCGTCCTGGAGCATTCCAGCAAGGCGGTGCTTTCACCGGCAAACGACCGCCTGAGCCTACTGCGGCAGTATCGCTACGGCGATACGACGCTCTCGGTGATCGAAATGGCGACGCAGGACGCGCCCGTGCTATGAAGATCGGCGTGTACCCCGGCACATTCGACCCGATCACGCACGGCCATACCGATATCATCGTTCGGAGCCTCCGCGTCTTCGACAAAGTCATCGTCGCCGTCGCGCCCAATCCGACCAAGCGTCCCCTTTTCGATCTGGCTGAACGCCTGGAGATGGTCAAGCTGGTCACCAAAGGCCTTCCGCACGTCGAGGTGGTGACATTCAAGGGGCTCCTGGTGGAATATGTGCAAAAACGCAAGGCCCACGCCGTCATTCGCGGACTTCGCGCCATTTCCGACTTCGAGTACGAATTCCAAATGGCCCTGGTCAACCGGAAGCTGAACAAATCCGTGGAGACCGTCTTCCTCATGCCCAGCGAGGAATATTCCTATCTCACGTCCACGATCATCAAGGAAGTCGCACGTTTCGGCGGACGGCTGACCGACTTCCTCCATCCGCAGGTGGCGCAGCGATTGTTACGGCGCATCGGGACACGGGCCACATGAAACTCGCCGCACGCGCAAGCCGGATCGTCCCCTCGCCGACACTCAGCATTGCGGCGACCGCCAAGGCCATGGCCGCCCAGGGAATCGATGTCGTCGATTTCGCGGCCGGTGAGCCGGACTTCGACACGCCCGATCCGATCAAGGCGGCGGCCGAGGCGGCCATCCGGTCCGGCTTTACCAAATACACGGCCAGTTCCGGCATCGATGAACTCAGGCAGGCCATCGCCAAAAAGCTCGAAGCCGATCACGGCCTCCAGTACGAGAAATCCCAGATTCTCGTGTCGTGCGGCGCCAAGCACACCCTCTACAACATTGCCGAGGCGCTCTTTGAGGCCGGCGACGAGGTTCTGATCCCGGCGCCATTCTGGGTGTCCTACCAGGACCAGGTGCTGCTGAACGATGCCACACCCGTGCTCGTGCACACGCGCGAGGAAGACGGCTATGCCATCACGGCGGACATGTTGAAGGCCCGCATCACCCCGCGCACCAAAGCCATCATCGTCAACAGCCCGTGCAATCCGACCGGCGCGACCTACGACCGCGCATCCCTGGAAGGCATCGCCCAGATCGCCCTTGCGCATGATCTGGCCATCATCTCGGACGAAATCTACGAGAAGATCACCTACGACGGCGTGCGCCCTATCAGCATCGCCTCGCTGGGCAGGGACGTGGCCGCGCGGACGATCATCGTCAACGGCGTCTCCAAGGCCTACGCCATGACCGGCTGGCGCATCGGCTATGCTGCAGGGCCCAAGGATGTGATCACGGCCATGGCCAACATCCAGAGCCAAAGCACCTCCAACCCGACGTCGATCTCGCAGAAGGCCGCCGTGGCGGCGTTGAACAGCGGAGACGCGTTTCCCAAACTGATGGTGCAGGAGTTCGACAAGCGGCGCAAAGTCATCGTGGATCGGCTCAACCGCATCCCCGGCGTCAGTTGCCGGATGCCGACGGGCGCCTTCTACGCGTTTCCCAACGTCTCGGGGCTCTTCGGCCGCGGGCACGCCGGCGGCGCGATCACGTCCGCATCCGACCTGGCCGCCTATCTGCTGCAGGAAGCCAAGGTGGCCGTGGTGCCGGGTGAGCCGTTCGGGAGCGCCAGCCACATCCGCCTTTCCTATGCAACCAGCCTGGAGGCCATCACCAGCGGGCTGGACCGCATTGACGCGGCCATTCAAAAACTGTCCACGACATAGCCCTCACGACGGGGCTTGACTCACGCCGGAGTGCGCCTATCTGCGATATACTGACGGGTGTGTGAAGAAACGGAACGAGGTGGATTGTGCCGATTTACGAATACGCGTGCCAGAGCTGCCAGCACCGTTTTGAAGTCAAGCAGAGCATGTCGGACCCCCCGGTCACGAGCTGCGCGCGATGCGGCCAGGCTGTCACGAAAGTCATCTCCGCCCCGGCCATCATGTTCAAAGGCACCGGATGGTATGTCACGGATTATTCCGACAAGATGAAACCGGGTGCTGAGTCCAAAACAGACGACAAGAGTGAACCGGCTCAGAAGAAAGAGGGCGAATCATCCACCGCCACTGCCGCTGCTGCGAACCAGCCGGCGCCGGCATCACCTGCTGCGTCCGAGAAACCGGCGAGTCCGCCGGCGGCTGCCGGGTCGAGTTCATCCTCGACAACCCCGGCAACGCCGTCCTCTTCCTCGCCCAAATAACCTTCGCGACCGTTTCGCTATCGCTTTTTCGCGGGCGCAGCCTTCTTCTTGGCCGCCGCTGGCTTGGCCGACATCTTGGCGACTTTCTCCCGCTCGGCCGCCAGGCTCTGCTCCAGACTTGCCACCTGATCAGCCCTGGTCTTGAGCAGCCTGGACAATTCCTCCACTTTATTCACCAGCGCGGCCTTCTCGGTCATCAAGGTGGCCGCGTGAGCATCCGCCTTGGATTTTTCAGCCGCTGCCGCCTGGGCATCGGACTTCAGCTGCTCGATCTGGGCCTGGAGAGCCGGCGGCCAGTAATCGCACCCGCTCATGCCAAGCGCCATCATTACGACGAGCCCAGCCAACCCGACACCTCTCCCACCTTGCATAGTAGTCATCGACTCTCCTCCTTCCGGCTCTGCGCCATGACGTTCACCCCTCGCACGTTCATCTGCTCACGCGACTGCAATGCCTTCCCGGTCCAGCAGGGCCTTCAACGCTTCCCGCGTGACCGGCCCTTCCCTCAATACACGCACTGTTTCCGTGACATCAACCACTGTGGACGGCACGGTCGCGGAGGCCGGCCCGCCGTCCAGAATCAAATCCACATCACTTCCAAGACTCCGTTCAACGTCGAGCGCTGTCTGCGCCGGCGGCTCGCAGGACCGGTTGGCGCTGGTCCCCGTCAAAGGGCCTGTGGCGTGAAGCAACTGCGCCAACAGCGGCTGCTCCGGCAACCGCACCCCGATGGTTCCCGTCCCGGCCGTCAAGACGGCAGGGATGCGTGGCGATGCCGGAAATACGATCGTCAGGGGCCCGGGCCAAAATCGTTCCATCAAGACTGTTGCGGCAGGCGGCACTGAGGCCACCAGCCTCTCGAGCTGCGAGCGATCCGCGATCAAGACCAGGATCGGCTTCTGCGCTCGCTGCCCCTTGATGGCGCAGACACGGCGGACAGCCGCTTCATCGAACGCGCAGGCGCCCAACGCATAGAAACTATCCGTCGGCATGGCGAGCACGCCACCATCGCGCACGAGTCGCGCAGCTTCGCGTGCGATCGCAACGCCGGTGTCTTCCCGAAAGATCCGTACCGGCGCCATTTCAGTTGTCGGAACCGTCATCGTTGCGCCGCTCCAGCTCGGATAGCCCGTTGGGCGATGTCGGATCGATAGTGGCACCCGGGAAACGAAATGGTCCGCACCGTGTCATACGCCCGCTGCAACGCGGTTGAAAAGTTCTGACCGACTCCGGTCACGCCCAGCACACGCCCGCCCGCCGTCACCACATCGCGCCCCTGCCGTTTCGTGCCCGCATGATACACCAGAACGTCGCCGGACAAAACTTTTTCGGGAAGCCCGGAGATCGGCACCCCCGTCCGGCAGGACCCCGGGTAGCCACCGGACGCCATCACGACGCAGACAGCGGACCGGTCGTGCCATTCCACCGTCAACTGGTCCAACCGGTGCTCGGCCACAGCCTCGACCACGTCGACGAGATCGGTCTTGAGCAGCGGGAGGACGACCTCGGTCTCGGGATCGCCGAACCGGGCGTTGAACTCCAGGACATAGGGTTTCCCCTTGACGACCATCAGCCCGGCATAGAGCACGCCGGCAAAGGGGCTGCCGGATTTCGACATGGCGTCCACAACAGGCTGCAACACTTGTTGGAGCACGGCGGCACGCAGGGCTGGTGTTCCGAGCGGCGCCGGCGCATAGGCGCCCATCCCGCCGGTATTCGGTCCCGTGTCTCCGTCCCCAACACGCTTGTGATCCTGCGCCGGCACCATGGGCACGACGGTTTTGCCATCCGTAAAGGCCATGATCGTCAGTTCTTCCCCGTCCAGAAATTCCTCGATAACGACCCGACTGCCGGATTGGCCAAAGGTCTTTTTCTCCAGCATATCGATGACGGCCTGCTTGGCCTGCTCCAATGTCTCCGCGACAACGACCCCCTTGCCCTGCGCCAATCCGTCGGCCTTCACGACGATCGGCGCGCGCTGGTTCTCAAGATACACCAGTGCCTGCATCAAATCGGTAAAACTCTGCGATGCTGCTGTGGGAATGTGATGCCGGAACATCAATTCTTTGGAGAAGGTCTTACTCGACTCGAGTTGAGCCGCGGCCCTTGTCGGTCCGAAGATTTTCAGCTTGGCCTTTCTGAATTCGTCGGCGATGCCGGCCGCCAGCGGGGCTTCCGGTCCGACGACGGTCAGATCAATTTTCTTGGAGCGCACGAAGGCTTTGAGGCCCGCGATATCATCCGCCTGAACGGCCGCGCAGGTCGCCAACTGTTCGATGCCGGCATTGCCCGGCGCGCAATAGAGCTTCGTCACGCGCGGGCTCTGCGCAATCTTCCACACGAGCGCGTGCTCACGCCCGCCGCTGCCGACCACCAGAATTTTCATCGTGGAATCACCGAAGGCGGAATGAGGAAACAGAATAAGGAGAAAGCCATACCCCCTAGTGCCTGAAATGTCTCATGCCCGTCAGAATCATCGCGAGACCATGTTCATCCGCGGCCTTCACAATCTCCTGATCGCGAATTGAGCCGCCCGGCTGAATGACCGCCGTGATCCCGGCCTGGGCCGCCGCATCGAGCCCGTCGCGGAAGGGGAAAAACGCATCGGACGCCATCACGCAACCCTTGACCGGCATCTGCGCCTTCATGGCCGCCAACTTGACGCTGTCCACCCGGCTCATCTGTCCGGCACCGATGCCTACCGTCTGGCCCGGCTTGGCATAGATAATTGCGTTCGACTTTACGTGCTTGCAGACCTTCCACGCGAAGGCGCAGGCGGCATATTCCTCCGCGGTCGGCTTCCGCTGCGTTGGCACTTGCAGTGCCCTCAGATCACCGAGCACGCCGAGATCTCGATCCTGCACGATCAGGCCGCCGACGAGTTTCTTGAGATCCACCCCCTCGGACATCGCCTTGCTCAGCGGCCCGACATCCAGGAGCCGCAGATCCTTCTTGCGCTTCAACTCGGCCAGCGCATCCTCGGCAAAGCCTGGCGCAATGACGACTTCGACGAACGTGGAGGTAATCTCCTTCGCTGCCGCCAGATCCACGGGGCGATTGAAGGCCAGCACACCGCCGAAGGCGGAGACCGGATCTGTTTCACGCGCCTTCACATAGGCCTCGACCGGCGTGGCCCCGAGAGCGACACCGCAGGGATATTGTGCTTGATAATCGCGACCGCGATCTCGTCGTATTCCTTGACCAACTCGAGGGCGGAATTGGAGTCGAGAAAATTATTGTAGGACATTGCCTTGCCGTGCAGAATCTTCCCGCGCGACACGGACGGCTCCTTTGAATTCAGCTCCCGATAGAACGCGCCCTGCTGGTGCGGGTTCTCTCCGTAGCGGAGCATCTCCACCCGCTCGAACTGGAGGGACAGCATCTTGGGGAACTTCCCATCGCCGCCCGGCACCTGCTTTTCCAGATACCCGGCAATTAGGCTGTCATAGCGGGCCGTGTGCTGGAACACCTTCATCGCCAACTCGCGCCGCAGCGCATGGTCCACCTTGCCGGCCTTCAAGGCTTCCATCACCCGCGCATAGTCGCTCGGATCCACGACCACCACGACGTCTTCGTGGTTCTTCGCGGCAGACCGCAACATGGACGGTCCACCGATATCGATATTCTCGATCGCTTCTTCAAACGGGCAATTCGATTTTGAAATCGTGGCTTCGAAGGGATACAGATTCACGACGACGACATCGATGGGGCCGATCCCGTGCTGCTGCATCTGGGAAACATGCGCCGGCACCGAGCGGCGCCCCAGCAGGCCGCCGTGGATTTTCGGATGGAGCGTCTTGACCCGCCCGTCGAGAATCTCCGGCGAACCGGTATAGGCCGCTACGTCGGTCACCGCCACGCCGGCATCGCGCAAGGCCTTGGCCGTGCCGCCGGTCGAGAGGATCTCGGCGCCCAGGGCCGCGAGTCCCCTGGCCATGTCCACCACGCCGGTTTTGTCGGAGACGCTGACCAATGCGCGCTTGATCGAAACCATGGCATCCCTCTTGTGGATAACTCAGGTGAGAAAACCGCGCGCAGAATATCAGATGGACTCGTGAAGTTCAACCGGCGCATTCTACGCATTGACTTCATTCTCTCTGCCAACTACAATTTTGCAGTCGAGGTTCCACCCATTGCCTTCCCAATTCGTTCATCTGCATCTCCATACCCAGTACAGCCTGCTTGACGGGGCGAATCAGATCGACCCGTTGGTGAAGCAGATCAAATCCTTCGGCCAGCCGGCCGTGTCCATGACCGACCACGGCAACATGTTCGGCGCAGTGGAATTTTACCGGAAAGCCAAGGAGGCCGGGGTCAAGCCGATCATCGGCTGCGAAGCCTATATGGCCCCGGGCAGCCGCTTCACCAAAGACAGCGCCCTGGCGCACAACGATTACTACCATCTGATACTGCTCGCAACGAATCTGAAAGGTTATCAAAATCTCATTAAACTTGTCAGTAAAGCTTATCTTGAAGGTTTCTATTATAAGCCACGGATGGATAAGGAATTGTTACAGCAGCATCACGAGGGATTGATCGCGCTTTCAGGTTGCCTGAGCGGCGAAGTGGCCTACCTGATTGGACAACACGATCTGGAAGGAGCCACGAAAGCAGCCGGCGAGTATCGCGAGATCTTCGGAAAGGACCATTATTATCTCGAACTGCAGACCAATGGGCTGGAACATCAGCGCATCGCCAATGCCGGGTTGCTCGATATCCATAAAAAGCTCGGCATCCCGCTGGCCGGCACCAACGACTGCCACTATCTCAAGAAGGAAGATGCCCGCCCCCACGATCTGATGCTCTGCCTCCAGACCGGCAAGACGATCAACGAGCCGAACCGGATGAAGTTCGACACCGATCAGCTCTACGTCAAATCGACGGACGAGATCGCCGCCGAGTTCAAGGAACTGCCGCAGGCCGTCTCGAATACGGTCAAGATTGCGGAAGCCTGTAATCTGGAACTGGCCCTGAACCAGACGCACCTGCCCCAATACAAGGTCCCGGACGGGTTCACGCGGGAAACCTACATGGAGCACCTGGCCAAGGAGGGACTGGTCGCGAGGCTGAGAGAACGGCCCAGTTCGATTCCGGCCATCACCTATGAAGTCCGGCTCACGGAGGAATTAACCACCATCTGCTCGATGGGATTTGCCGGCTACTTCCTGATCGTCTGGGACATCATCCGCTTCGCGCGCTCGCGCGGGATTCCGGTCGGGCCGGGCCGCGGCTCCGCCGCCGGCAGCCTGGTTGCCTACGCGCTGCGCATCACGGACCTCGACCCGCTCGTCTACACCCTGCTCTTCGAGCGGTTCCTGAATCCGGAACGCGTGTCGCTCCCCGACATCGACATGGACTTCTGCATGGACCGGCGCGGGGAAGTCATCAACTACGTCGTCGAGAAATACGGCTCGGACCACGTCGCGCAGATCATCACGTTCGGCACGCTCGGCGCCAAGGCGGCCATCCGCGACATCGGCCGGGTGCTGGAGATTCCCTATGCCGAGGTGGATCGCGTGGCCAAACTCGTGCCGAACCAGCTCAACATCACGCTGGAAGACGCCCTGCTGCAGGAACCGAAGCTGCGCGAGCTGACCGAGACCGAACCGAAGATCGCCGAACTGATGTCCATCGCCAGGTCGCTGGAAGGGCTGGCCCGCCACGCCTCCACGCACGCGGCCGGCGTCGTCATCTCCGAGGGACCGCTCACGGATCACGTCCCGCTCTACAAGGGCACCAACGATGAAATCGTGACGCAATACTCCATGGGCGACGTGGAGAAAATCGGGCTCGTCAAGTTCGACTTCCTGGGCCTGAAAACCTTGACAATGATTCACTACGCGGTGTGCCTGATCAACCGGACGCACCCCGATCAGCCCCCGCTGGCCATCGAGCAGATCCCCTACACCGATCCGCAAACCTTCGCCCTGCTCGCATCCGGCAAAACCACCGGGCTGTTCCAGTTGGAAAGCGCGGGCATGCGGGACCTTCTGACCGGCCTCCGCCCCGACCGGTTCGAGGACATCATCGCGATCATCGCGCTCTACCGCCCGGGCCCCATGGACCTCATCCCCGATTTCATCAAGCGCAAGCAGGGCAAGGTTTCGATCACGTACGAAGTGCCTGAATTGGAACCCCTGCTCAAGGATACCTACGGCGTGATCGTCTATCAGGAGCAGGTCATGGCGATCGCCAACAGGATCGCCGGCTTCTCTCTCGGACAAGCCGACATCCTGCGCCGCGCCATGGGCAAGAAGAAGCCCGCGGAGATGGAAAAGCTCCGGATGAAATTCATCGAGGGAGCCAAGCAGCACAAGATCACGGAACCGAAGGCCAAGAAGCTGTTCGACCTGATTCAGAAATTCGCCGGCTACGGATTCAACAAGTCCCACGCCGCGGCCTACGCGGTGGTGACCTACCAGACGGCCTACCTCAAGACCCACTACCCCACGCAGTTCATGGCCGCCCTGCTCACCAGCGAAATGGGAAACGGCGACAAGATGGTCGGCTACCTCACCGAGTGCCGGGACATGGGCATCAAGGTGCTGCCGCCGGATGTCAACGAGAGCCAGAAGGACTTTGCCGTCGCCGACGGCGGCATCCGCTTCGGCCTGGCCGCCATCAAGAACGTCGGGGAAGGCGCGGTGGAGTCCATCATCGCCGTGCGCAACGACAAGGGAAAGTTCCGGTCGTTCTTCGATTTCTGCCGGGGCATCGACCTTCACAAGGTCAACAAGCGCATGCTGGAGGGCCTCATCAAGGCCGGCGCCTTCGACTCGACCGGCGCGCGCCGCGCGCAGCTCATGGCCGTGCTGGACCAGGCCGTCGACGAGGGCGCCGCGGCCCAGCAGGAACGCGAACGCGGGCAGACCAGCATTTTCGGCGACGATCCGTCGGCCGATTCCGCTCATGGCCTGACCGAAGCCGCCCTGCCGGACCTGCCCGAATGGGATCAGGGACAGATGCTCAAGTACGAACGCGAGCTGACGGGCTTCTACATCACGGCCCACCCGCTGTCCCGGTTCGAATCGGCGCTGAAGAGATTTTCGACGGCGACGACCGGGACGCTGGGCGAGGCGAACGACGGCCGGGAAGTGAAGCTCTGCGGCATCGTGACGACGGTCAAGTCACTGACCACCAAGAAGGGCGACCGCATGGCCTACGTGCAGATCGAAGACCCTCAAGGGCTGGCGGAGATCATCGTGTTCCCGGACCTCTTCAAGTCCGCGTCGGACCTGCTGGTCCCGGAGCGCGTCATCCAGGTCACCGGCATCGTGGACCGGGCCGAAAAGGGCACGCGCGTGAAGGGCACGAAGATCGACGCGCTGGACAGCCTGCTCGCCCGCTCGGTCTCGCGCATCAATATCCGCGTCAACGACGGACCGGACGCCTCGAGCCAGCTCGGCCAGGTGGAACAGATCCTCCGGCGCCACCCGGGACCGACCGCCATTTCCTTCACGCTCTGCCTGCCGCCGGACATCGAAGCCGACACGGCGCCCGTGCCCAACGTGAAGGTCCTGCCGAGCGAAGGTTTCGTGGCCGAAGTTGAAAATGTGCTGGGCAAAGGCGCCGTCGTCATGCTGTACTGCGGGGATAACACGGTATGAAAGACTATCTCGAATTCGAGAAACCTCTCCGCGAGCTTGAAGAGCGGATTGAGAAACTGGCCGGCTCCGGCTCGACCAAGCCGGCCGTCGAAGAGGAAATCCGCAAGCTCAAGGCCCGCCTCGCCCAGACCGAGGTCGAACTCTACAGCCGCCTGACCCCCTGGCAGCGCACCCAGCTGGCCCGGCATCCGCAACGTCCGGGACTTCTCGATTACCTCAACGCCTTCTGCCGTGATTTTGTCGAGCTGCACGGCGACCGCGCTTTCGGCGACGACCAGGCCGTGGTCGGTGGGTTTGCCCGCTTCAACGACCAGTCCATCATGGCCATCGGGCACATGAAGGGAAAAACACTCAAGGAGCGGATGCAGCGGAACTTCGGCATGCCCAATCCGGAGGGCTACCGCAAGGCGCTTCGGCTGATGAAACTGGCGGAGAAGTTCAACCGGCCGATCGTCACGTTCATCGACACGCCGGGAGCCTATCCGGGAGTCGGCGCGGAAGAACGCGGGCAGGCCGAAGCCATCGCGCGAAACCTGTTGGTCATGTCCCGTCTGACCGTGCCCATCGTGTCCATCGTGACCGGAGAGGGCGGCAGCGGCGGAGCGCTTGCGCTCGGCGTGGCCGACCGCGTCCTGATGCTGGAGCATTCGGTCTATTCGGTGATTTCGCCGGAAGGCTGCGCCGCAATTTTATGGAGCGATCCGACCAAGGTGCAGGACGCCGCCAGCGCCCTCAAGATGACGGCCGGCGACTTGCGCGGGCTGGGCGTGATTGATGACGTGATTCCAGAGCCGGCAGGCGGAGCGCACCGCGATGTCCGCATGACCGCAGAACGGATTGCCAAATCGCTCGCCGGCCATCTCAGCCAGCTCAGCGAACTCCCCACTCAGGACCTGCTGGCCCAGCGCGACCAGAAATACCGCGCAATGGGCGTCGTTTCGGAACCGCCTGCGACAGCCTAAGCTTTCCTCACGGATTCTGCCACATCGCGCCGTCAAAGACCGGATGAGCGTGATGGGTGAGCTTCACGATGTCGCCATCCTTGACCATCGACTCCAGCGACCCGACTTTCTTGTTCACGGTCACCAGCAATTCCCCCTTGCTCAGAAACGGCATCGCACCAGCCAGTTTGTCCTGATTCGACTCCAGTAGGCCCTTCACCGTCACCGGAACGGCCACGTCGAGTTGCAACTCGGATTCCCCGACGCTCTGCTGCAGCGTCAGCCCGAAGAGCAGCACCGTTACCACGACGGCATCCTCACGCCTTACCCTCCCGCCGCATCGGATCCCTTGTGGCAGCGAAAACAGTCCTGTCTTCTGGGGTGCCGCTCCGGAAGCGGCCGGCTCTGCCCGGCCGCGTGACACCGCACGCAATCCTTCTCGGAAAGTCCTTTGTGCTCAAGCGTTGCCGGCATGGCAGGATTGCGATCGCGCGGCGACGGCAGGAGTGACACCCCCGCCACCACCAGGACAACCGCCCCCACGAAGAGCCAATCGCTCTTGCGCAACGTGATCATGCCAGGTTCATCGCGGCCATGCCTGCTCCCTCCGTCATGATGCGCGCGACGTCAGGCGGCAGTCTTTGCATCGGAAACGTCGCCGGCCATTCCAGGGAAGCGCCGAGGGAAGGACGCGCGTGCGCGCGCCGAAAAGCGTCGAAGCGGACCGCTAGGCCTGCGGGGAGGATTCTGCGTTGAACGATTCGTCAGGAGAACCGGCAGCAACGGCTTCCTGGTCGCCGATCAGCAATCCATCCTCAACCGGCAGCATCGCCTGCTCCGCCTCGCCCAGTTCCTTGAATTCCCGCAACGGCGGCAGTTGCGACAGGTCGCTGAGGCCGAACTGCTGGAGAAAGAGCTTCGTCGTGCCATACATAATCGGGCGGCCCGGCACGTCCTTGCGCCCCACCATCCGGATCAGCTTGCGCTCCAGGAGGGTGCGCAGAACGGTCGACACTTCGACGCCACGAATCTGCTCAATGTCTGCGCGCACGATCGGCTGCTTGTAGGCAATGATCGCCAGGGATTCCATCGCGGAGCGGGACAGCTTCGGCGAGGCCTTCGCCTTGGCGAGGCGCTTGATCCAGGGCGCATGCTCGGTCCGCGTGACCAGTTGCCAGCCGCCCGCCAATTCGACCATCTGCAGGCCGCGTCCCTCGCGATCGAAATCCTCCCGCAGGGACTGCAAGGCGTGCCTCAACTCATTTTTCGAGACGGTCCCCAGCGCCACCATGAGCCGCTCCATCGGGATGGGTTCGGCTGACACGAACAGCAGCGACTCCAGAATCGCCTTGAGCTCCTGCTCCTCCAGCGCCTGCAGGCGGGCGGATTCCTCGCCCTCGGCCATCGGAGTGGCGTCTGCCAGGGGCGCTGCTATTGGAGTTTCATCCTGCATCGGTTCTCCGGTTTCCAGTTTTTCCATGTCGTCCATGGCTCCCCCCTTCTACCAACCTTCGGTTGAGCCGGTCGCTCTGTTGCGTCTTAATGCAATTGACGCGACCGGAGAGAGTCTTCAACCCAGTCCCCGCAGTTGGTTAAAGCTCGACCGGCTCGTCGTCGGTGATTGGTGCAAATGACCGCATGACAAGGATGGCGCCGAAGGCCTCGCCCTGGAACAGCCGTACCAGCTTCATCTTCACCAGTTCCAGCAGAGCCAGGAACGAAACGATCACGACCAGCCGATGCGCCTGGCCCTCGAAGAGCGATTGGAACGTGACGGACTCCCTGCTGTCCAGCGCCTCCAGAATCGCGTTCATCCGATCCTTCACGGTCAGGTTCTCCGGCACGATCTCCACCAGGCTGCCGGCCGGCAGGCGCGCCAGCACGCCTTGCAGCGCGTCGACCAGATCGAAGAGACTCACGTCGTCCAGCGAAACTTCATCCGACCGGACCGCCGGCAGCGGCATCGGGTCGCGCGCATAGACCTCGCGCCACAGCCGCTCGCGGTCGTCGAGCTGCCTGGCGGCATCCTTGAACTGGCGGTATTCCAGCAGCCGCCGGATTAATTCTTCGCGCGGGTCAGGTCCATCCTCGTCGTCCATGTCCGTCTCGTCCACCGGCAGGAGCATCCTGGATTTGATCTGCACCAGCGTCGCCGCCATCACGAGAAACTCGCCGGCGACGGCCAGATTGAGCGACTTCATCATGCTCAGATAATCCAGATATTGCTGCGCGATCATGGCGATGGGAATGTCGTAAATGTTGACCTGGTTTTTCCTGATCAGATGCAGCAGAAGGTCGAGCGGCCCTTCGAAATGCTCCAATCTGACATGATACGGCAGTTCCATCTGCTCGGTCTGGTCCATCAATTCCTCGCGTTCGGAGTCCTCGATCACGATACTCCTCCCCACGACCTGTCGCAAAATCCGTTTATTTATACAACCTTATGGGGTGATATGCAAGGGAAATTCTATATGTTGTGGTCGGCAGGCTGCACTAGCCCTTCCGCATGGTCCACAAAAACACGAGGGTAAAGGCCGCCAGCAGAGCCGCAATGCCGTACAGGATTCGAGGATCCTGCAGGCCGCCTGGAGACCGTCGTGTCTCGCTGACTTTTACGCGGGAAAAATTCGGCTGCGCATCGAACATCACCTTCGAAAAATCGTCGAGTCCCTTGAACTGCGCGTCGGAAAAATCCGCCGTTCCCCGGAAGGTGGCCCGCCGGAAATACGCATCCTGTTCGAAGACTGTAAAGGTGAAAAACGCCTCCCGCTCGAACAGCGCTTCGGAAAAATCCAGGATGCCTCCAAACCGGCTGCCGGAAAATCCGGTTCCCATCTTGAAATAGGCCCGAGAAAAACTGGCCTCCTTCTCGAACGTCACTTCAAGAAATTCCGACAGGCCGTTGAACCCGGCCCGCAGAAACGAAACCGGCTCGCTGAAGACGGACTGGTGAAAACGGGAATGGGGGCCGAAGACCGTTCTTTCGAAACGAACCGGCTTCGCGAAGCGCGTCTGGACAAACAGGGCCTGGGAGAGAAACACCGTTTCGGAGCCGTCCACCGGCCCCAGAAACACCATGTGGGAAAAATCGGTGGTGCGTTCGAACGTCGTCCCGGTCATGGTGACCGGTCCCTGGACGATGATGACCTCGTCCTTGCGCTGCGTCCCGATGGTTCCCCGGATCACCGACTGCGTGAGAACGATCGGACCGGCAAGCCTCTTGACCTCTTTGATCTGCCTGGCGCGAAGCGCCCCGCGAACAGCTTCCGGCAGATCCGGCACGGTTTCGAGCTTGACCGCGGGCAACGCATCGAAAGACAGATCGCCGACGATCATCGCGCCGGCAATCTCCACGCCCCTGCCCTGCTTCAACGCGGCGAACACCTCGTCCGCCTTGATGGCCTGCGCCTCGCGTTCCTGATCGGTGCAGCCCGAGCCGAGATGCCGCACGAATCGCGCCGGCTGACCGGCGCCCTCGCGCTCCATCACGCAGGCGGCCTGCGCGCGGGGCATGCTCCAGCCGGCGGCACAGAGCCCGAGCAGGGCCGCGATCAGCGCCCGACTCATCACGAGCCTCCCTCCGCCATTTTCAGCAGGGCGTCGTGCTGCTCCTGCGTCAGCCGGTGCATCCCGAGATTGAGACGCCGCGTCAGCTCGGCCTGGTCCGGCGCCTCCAGGATCCGCCGCAGAGCGGCCAGGCTCTGCTCGGATGTCGACGAGGACCAGCGGCGCACCTGCGTGACGGCCACGTAGCCGTAGCGGGCTTCCGTCCGCAGCTCGTCGCGCACCAGCGCATCCAGTTGATCGAGCGGCCGCACGCCGGACGCAATGGAAAAATGCGCGCAGAGACCCTCCTTCAGCACGTAGACCAATCCGCACGATTCGGCGGACAGATACCGCTGGACGTTTTCGCAGATCAAGGCGCTGCGGAGCCCCCAGATCTGGTGCGCCAGTTGCAGATCGGCGCTCTCCCGCGAACTCCGTTCGCGGAGCGCGCCGGCGACAAACAGAAAATGGCTGGTCATGTGGGTGGATGCCGGCTGGAACCGGTTGAGAGATGATCGAGATCAGACAGACATGGGCCCCGGTGACACGGCGACAGACGCGGACGCTGCGGCTCACTCCTCGTCTTCGCCGGAAAGCTCGTCCGGCTTGTCGAGATAGTCGCCGCGCCCCTCGTCCAGTGATTCCTCGTCGTCCATCTCGTCCCGCATCGCGTCGGGCACTTCGTCCGCGAGATCGTCGTCAATCTCGATATCGTCCGGCATGGCCTCCCGCAGGGAGTCCTGCCGCGACGACTGCGGTTTCAATGAACGCACCGGCGCCATCGGCCGTTGCGGCAAACCGGCAGGCTTGGTTGCCACCGGCGCCTTTGCAGCCGCTGCAGTCTTCCTGCCAACAGCCTTCTTAGCCTTGCGCACGCTCTTCTTCCTTCCGGCCGCGCGCTTCTTCTTCATGACCTTCATTTTTTTCTTCGGTTTCCGAGCCACACGCTTGGCGGTTTTTTTCTTCTTTTTCTTCGCCATTGCCTCCCCCTCATCCGCAGCACATCGAATATGCCCGTTGCGGCCCCCATCTAGCATGAAAAGCTGACGGCTTGCAACCAGCCCGCTCAAACACCCGTAGATTCCACGCAATACAATGGCTTGCGAGCTATCTGCAGCTTGTCGCCAGCCTTTTCAAATGCCTGTTATCGCGCAACCGTGGCAAGAAATCGTTCGATGACGTAGGTACTGATCTGCCCGCAAGGCCCGCTGAGATTCGCATCGCAGCCATGCGTAGCCCAGGGCAGACGGAGGAAATAATGCGGCCGCTGCGACTGAACCAACCGGACCGCCAGCCGCTCGCTTTGCGCCGGGAAGACCAACTCGTCGCGTCCTCCATGGATCAGCAAGGTCGGCACGGTCGTGGACGAGACGAACCGGATTGGCGACGCAGCATCGTAGATGGAGGAAACCTGGGACGGATTCCCGCCCAGGTACGCTTCCAGAACGGCGATGGAATCCAGCACCCGGGGATTGCTGGGATGCTCATAGCCATACTTCATGTCCGCCGGCGCATAGAACGACACCACGCCGCGAATGTCCGGGTCGGCCCCCAGATAGGCCAGCGACAAGGCAATCTGCCCGCCCGCCGACCGCCCCAGCAGCACGATCCTGCGCGGATCGAGACCATACTCCCCGGCATGCACCTTCAGGAACGCGATGGCTTCGCGCACATCGTCCCGCGCGGCCGGGAACGGCCACTGCGGAGCAAAGCGATAACTGACCGAGGCCACCACGTAACCACGCGCGGCCAGATAGCGGTTGAGACCGGACAATTCGCCACGATCCCCATGCTGCCAGGATCCGCCATGCACGATGACGACCACCGGTGCCTGCGTGACGCCATTCGGCCTGTACATATCCAGCACAAGCGACTGATTCCCGTTCGTGGCAAAGACGACCTCCTGCCTGGTGACATCCGGCGACGAGATGCCGAACAGCAAATCGGAAAAAACAAGCGGCGAGGAACGCGACGGCGCGCCCGGCGCAATCCGGGGACTGACTTCTCTGATCAACGGCGGAAGGGTGCCCGGCCACGAGGAGGTCAGTGCAACGGCCCGAACCAAAGGGGTCGCAAACAGCACCGCAGCCACCGATCCCAGCACTGCTCCGGCCACGCCGAGCCAGGACTGATTCCAGCCGGGCCACCAGACCAGCAACGACGGCACAACCAGCCAATGTCCCCATTCCGTCACCCCGAGGGCGGCGAGCCACAGGAGCGAGGCCGGCGCTTCCATGACCGTCAGGACCGACAGCCCGACGCACAAGGCCCCGAAAATTAAGCGAACCGGCTCAAAATGAATCCCCACTTGCCTCCGTGCCTCTAATAGCTATAGAAGTGATACCATAAAGTCAGTGATCGGGAGGAACATTCCGTGACAGTCTTTCGAATCGCCATCGTCGGTGCCCTGCTCGCTCTTGGCGCGCTGCCGGGCGCGGCGACCCCTCCGCATTTCCAGATCACGATCGAAAACGGCGCGCCCTATTTTCTCCCGGCCTCGGCCACGATCACGACCGGGACGCCGGTCCGATGGAATAATCCCACGCCCACGGAACACACGATCACCCACGACGGCTGCATCACCGACGGCCCCTGCGCCTTCGATTCGGGCATGATGCTGCCCGGTGAGCACTATGTACTCCCCAATCTGCCTCCCGGCCATTATCCCTACCATTGCCGCATTCATCCCATCATGCGGGGAACCCTGACCGTGACCGACTCCGCCGCCCCGCCTCAAATCTGACCGGCTCCGCAGCGATTGCTTGCTCCTTCTCCGACCCTTCATGTACCTTACGCGCCAGACTGACCGTTGGTTGTTTTGAATCACTGTCATGAAACCGGCTGCCGTCGCCCATCAACCACTCACGCTGACCGATCAGGTCCTCGCACTCCGCGCCTGGCGCATGCCGGACATGATCACCTATCAGCACGGCACCGATGAATGGTGGCTCACCCCTCTGGACGACGCCCTGCCCCTCGTCCGCCTCAACCGTGCCGGCTTCGAACTGCTGACTGCCATGGACGGCCACATGACCGTCGGCGAACTGCTCGGCCGGTTCGGCAAATGGGTCTGCGGACCGGATGGGCAGACCGGCGCCTGGTTTCTGGAACGCTGGTCGCTCCCCAACTATTCGCTCTGCTACTACGGGACCGAGCCGCCGGCCGGCGGGCACCGGTTGAACATCAAATGGGATCTGCTGCTTCAGCAAATCCGGGAGGGCTGGTCCGGGCGAACGGAATTCGAGGGCGGAGAGCATCTCGTGCAGTTTCACACGCGTGACATTGCGCAGCACGAAGGTCACTTCGACACGATCGAGACGACTGTCTCCCATCTATTTAGAGAACCAGGTGAAGCCTTGCAAGGGCTGACCTACGGACGAGTGCTGGCCAGACACCTCCGGCAGCTCGGCTGGTGGGCCACGAAGCCCCGCACCCTCGTCGAAGTCGGCGGCGGTCTGGGCTACGTCGCGCGCGAAATCGCCGCTGAATTGTCCCCGGCCGAACGGAGCGGTCTCCACTATACTTTCCTCGACCTCACCCCACCATTCGTCAAAGCGCAACTGAAGCTGGCGAGCACAGCAGACTGGCGCTGCAGCGGCCTGAACGCAAACGCCGAACGGCTGCCGCTGCGTGACGCCAGCGTGGATATCGTCATCGACAATGAAAATCTCGCCGACATGACGCCGGTGAATCTCTCGCGCGTGGAACTGGAAACCGGCACGGGTCGCACGGCGGCCCACCAGGAGGCGATCGACTGGATTCGCCGCATCCGCCTGCCCTTCGATCCCGACCTGCCGGACGAATTCGTGTTCAACCTGGGGCCGGTCCGGTTTCTATCGGAACTCTGGCGCGTGCTGAAGCCGGGCGGCCGCGCGATCCTGATTGAGTTCGGGGTGGAGACAGGCTGGCCGGAGCCAGTGAAATTACCAGGCCACACAGAATACGAAGTCCAGTACACACATCTGCGGCATGCCGCCCGCTGGCTCGGCTTTCAGGAACAGTACGCCGCGCTGCCGAAGTTCTTGATGATGAAGCCGGACACGCAGGTCCTCTGCACCGGTGCGGCCTATGCCATTCAGCGATTCTGCCAGGCGCAGAACAAACCCTTCGCCATCCGCGCCTACAGCGAAAAGGAACTGGCCCAGGCGCTGGGCCCCATGCTGCCGAAGCTCTCAGGCTGCCACTACCATGCGGTGAGCGACCCTGCCTGGTTCGGCCTGTGGGACTTCAAAGTGATGTTACTGGAGAAACCGGGCGCGGCACCAAAGCCGGCCTTCAAGGAAACGCAGGGGTTCCGCTGGTACTCGCAACGCTAACGCTCACCGCTTCAGACGCGCGGCCAGATCGATCAGCATGCCCTCTCGCAGGCCGACGTCGCTGACCAGCCCTTCCGAAAATCCCAGCGTCTCCATGACGCCGCGTAGGATGAGCGTGCCGGCTACCACGACATCTTCACGACCCGCTTCCAGGCCCGGCATCTCGCGGCGCTGTGTTTTCGTCCGGCCCAGGATCTCCCGCTCGAGCCCGCGGATCGTCTCGAGACTCAGCCGGTAATTATGAATGCGGATCGGCTCGTAGGTCGTCAGCTTTTGCGCCATGGCTGCCAGTGTGGTGATGCTGCCAGCCGTTCCGACAAGGGTGACATTCTGGAGATCACCGAGCAGGGAGCGCGCACCATGTGTGATGATCCTGACCGCCTCGCGCACGGTATCTAATTCCTCCCTAATCGGCGGGTCATGTAAGAGAAAGCGTTCTGTGATCCTGACCACGCCGATCTCAAACGAATGGACAATGGGAATGTGTCCGTGACGATCGAGAATGAACTCCGTGCTGCCGCCGCCAATATCCAGCCCAAGTATGCTGGAGACGCCGCCCGGCAATCCGGAGCGAATTCCCAGGAGCGTGCGGCGGGCTTCCTCCTCGCCGCTGATGATTTCGACCTCGAACCCGACCTCCTGCTTGACCCGCCCGAGAAATTCCTCCCGGTTCCTGGCATTGCGCACAGCACTGGTCGCCACGGCAATCTGCGCATCCACATGATGCCGATTGATCACGTCTCGCCAGTCGCGGAGCGTTTCGACCACGCGCGCCACAGCGGCTGGACGGAGCAGACGATCACGATCCACCCCCTCGCCCAGGCGCAGGATGCGCCGGTCCGAATGTACCTCGGTCAACCGGCCGTCTTCGGACACGCGGCCGATGAGCAACCGGCAGGTCAGAGTCCCAATATCAATGCCCGCTAAAAGCATGGGTACGGCTATCGGATTCCTATGATTCAATGCCCCTAATGTCGTCCATCTCGGCGAACAGTTTTGTGCGCTCCGCCCGCAACATCGAAACCTGCTGCACGATCTGATTGATCTCGCGATCCGCCAGGACGCGCTCGGCCGATTCGCCCCGCTCGTGCAAATCCACCGCCCGCTCGCCGATGTCGCCGCAGAGATCCCTGATGCGATCATCCAGCTTGCGCAGGTCCAGCCGCAACCGGAGCAATTCTGTTTCTTCCAGCGCGCGCGTGGCCGCCTTGGCCGTCCCGTATCGCAGCGACGCCCATCCGGCCCTGACATCGTGCTTCATCCGTTGCAGCAAACCCATGCGTCGCTCCTTAGGCACAAGACGATAGGCAATGGGCTATAGGGCGGAACCTGTCTCCGACCAATCGCCTATAGCCTATCGCCCATCGCCTGTTCAGCTCACCGACCCCAACACCAGTTTCGTCTTCCACCGCCGCCGCATCGCGTCACGAGCAGCCTGGTGCGCCGGCGCCTTCAGCCTTGGGTCCGCCTGCACCGTCGCCAGCGCTTCCCGGCGCGCCTGCTCCAGCAGCGCGTGGTCCCGGATCAGGTTGGCCACGCGAAACTCCGGCACGCCCCACTGCCGCGATCCGAAAAACTCGCCCGGCCCTCGCAGGCGCAAATCCTCTTCGGCAATCACAAACCCGTCGTTCGACCGGATCATGACGTTGAGCCGCTGGCGCGCCGGGCTGCCCTCCTCACCGGCCGCCAGAGAGGCCATGAGCAGGCAGTACGACTGCTGCGCCCCGCGCCCCACGCGGCCGCGCAATTGGTGGAGCTGCGCCAGCCCGAACCGTTCCGCATGCTCGATCACCATGGCCGAGGCATTCGGCACGTCCACGCCGACTTCGATGACCGTCGTCGAGACCAGCACCTGGATCTCGCCGGCTTTGAAGGCTGCCATCGTACGCTCTTTCTCCTCGCCTTTCATCCGGCCATGCAGCAGGCCGACCCGGACGGACCTGAAGATGGATTCCTGCATGCGTTCGGCGCCCTCGACCGCGGCGCGCAGATCGACCTTTTCGGACTCCTCGACCAGCGGATAGACAATGTAGACCTGGCGGCCGGCGCGCACCTCATCCTGCAGGAACTGATAGGCCCGGCGCCGTTCCGGCTCCTCGAATACCCGCGTCTGGATCGGCTTGCGTCCGGGAGGCAACGCATCAATCACGGACACGTCCAGATCGCCATAGACTGTCATCGCCAGTGTACGCGGAATCGGCGTGGCCGTCAGGACCAGCACATCCGGCCGGTAGCCCTTGGCCAGGAGCGTCTTGCGCTGAAGCACGCCGAATTTATGCTGCTCGTCCACCACCGTCAGGCCCAGTTTGGAAAAGTGCACGTGCTTTTGAATCAAAGCGTGCGTCCCGATCGCCACCTGCGCCTCGCCCGTCTCGATCTGCTTACGGACCGCCGCGCGTGTCTTCGGTGTGCCGCCGCCGGTCAGGAGCACCGCCCTGAGCCCCAGCCCCTCCAGCAACCGGCGCATGTTGAGATAATGCTGCTCGGCCAGAATTTCCGTCGGCACCATCAGCGCCGCCTGGCAGCCGGACCCGCAGGCCGTCACCATCGCCAGCAGCGCGACCACGGTCTTGCCGCATCCCACGTCGCCCTGGACCAGCCGGTTCATGGGACGAGACGAGGCCATGTCCCTGTGAATCTCCGCCAGCACCCGCTCCTGGGCCTGGGTCAGGCGGAACGGCAGCAACGCGCGCAATGTGCCGACCAGCGGCGTGGCCGTGTCGAACCGGACGTTTTTGGCTTCCTCCTTCACCAACTGCTGCTGTGACGCTAATCCAAGTTGCAGCAAAAAGAATTCCTCGAACGCCATTCGCCGGTGCGCCGGCGTCACTCCCTGATTCAATGCATCGAGATCGCCAGGCGAATGCGGAAAATGCACTTCCCGCAACGCCGCCCGGATTGGCAACAGCCGCTGCCGTGACCGGATCGCATCCGGCACGACATCGGCCATCCCGCCCAGATACTGATCGAGCAATCCATGGATCAGCGTGCGAAGCGGCCGGCTCGTGATGCCTTTCGTTTCAGGATAGACAGGCACAATCCGGCCGACATGCAGCGGGGTATCCTCCTCATCCAGCGCTTCGTACTGCGGCACGTCCATCCGAAGATCCGTCCAGCCCTTGCGTCCTGCCAGCGCTGTCCCGCTGACCATGATCCGCCGCCCCGGCTTGAAGACATCCTCCAGATAGGGCTGATTGAAATAGACGCACTGAATTGCGCCGGTCTCGTCCTCGATCGTCACGTTCAGCACTGTCATGCGCCGGCGCGGAATGCGATTCAACCGAACGCGCCCCACGGTTCCGCAGACGGTCGCAACGATGCCGGGCACGAGCTGGCCGATCGGCAGCAAAGACGACCGGTCTTCATAGCGACGCGGCACGTACCACAATGCGTCCTCGACTGTGGCCACGCCCAGCTTGGCCAGCAGGGCCGCGCGCTTCGGCCCCACGCCTTTCGCATATTGAATCGGCAGACTCCACAGTTCGGCCGGCGCGGAATGGGCTGACGTCCTCTGCTCGAAAACATCCGGTGCGTTGAGCCGGCTCAGGATCGCCTGCGCGTCCACCACCCGCTGCCGGCGTTCAGTCGGATCGGTCAAAGCGTCGAAATCGCCGAACACGGCGCGGAGCGCCAGCAGATCCGTTTCCACGTTCGGAGGATAGACATCACCGGCAAGCGCATCGAGCACCTGGGCGGACACGAACGGTCCCAGGCTTTTGACGGTTCCCAGATGGGCATAGGCGTCGCGGCTGGCAAATTCGATGGGACGGGCGAGGCGCTGCACGAGCTGCTGCAGGCGCTCCAGACGGGTCGGTGGCGATGCGGGCAACTTGTCAGGCAAAGCGGCCGTATGGTAGCATACGACCCGACAGTGAACAAAGAACCTCAGTGAGAAGGAGTTTCAACCGTGGCATTCGCGTGTGACATCTGCAGCAAGCGGCATCAGTCCGGGAACAACGTCAGTCACGCCAACAACAGGACCAAGCGGACCTTCAATCCCAATTTGCAGACCGTCAAGGCGCTGATCAACGGCGCCCCCAAGCGCATCACGGTCTGCACCCGCTGCCTGCGTTCGGGCTTCGTCAAGAAATCCGTCTAGCTCTTCGGGCCTGACTCTTCTGTCAGTGGATTCGTGTGTCCATCGGAAGCTGACGGCTCGGCCTGCGGCGTCGGGACGAACAGATACGAGAGCCCGCCTCCAAGCCCCATCATCACGAGAATCAGCAGGAAACCGACTGCCCAGACCGGCAGCGGTGTCAGCCCCGCCGCCACGTTCACAAAACTGACCAGCCACAGCCCGATTGCAACGATGAACAGGTGCTTAAATCGCTGCACCCTGGCCAGACATCCGCTGATTGTGAAGCCGACGGTTCCCCAGAAGATGTTGGACAAGCCGATCACAATTGGCGTGACCTCCTCACCCATGCCTTGAACAATCTGCGCGGCGGCAAAGCTACTTGCCAGCACCAGACCAAAAACTATGGATACGTCACGGGCGATGGCGATGAAGTTGAAAGGCATGTACGGCACTCCTTACAAGCACTTGAGGGTTTCTCCGTCAGCGTCAATCGGGAGGGGCTCCGCCCGATGAGCCTCCGGTTCACACGAAGTTATTATGAATGAAAGCTCAGACGAAATTAAGGGTTTTATCCGCCGCCTCGATTACGATACTGCCTGAATAGGCGGCGGTACACGCCAAGCGAGGGATGGAGCGGGCGATGGGATTTGAACCCACGACAACTTGCTTGGGAAGCAAGGACTCTACCACTGAGCTACGCCCGCTCTCGATTCGATGAAGACGAATGAAGTGGTCGCATACTACAGCCCACTCTAGGGCAAGTCAAGGAACGCTCAACCCTTGTATTCAACCAACGCGAATTTTCGGCGGCCAATGCGGAGCCGGTACTGCTGGCCTGATTTGAGCGCAATCATCGCGTTGGGGTCCTGCTTCCGCTGCTCGTTCACCTCGACCCCGCCCTGTACGACCAACCGGCGTGCTTCGCTTTTGCTCGGCACTAACTTCGTCTTTGCGACCAAATCGACGATGCCGATGGCAGGCGCCGCACTGTCTTTGACATCGGCCCTGGTCAACGTGATTGATGCGTCCGGTTCAGTGGGAAATTCCTTCTCCTGAAATTTCTGCTGAAAGCCTTCGCGGGCTTTTTTGCCGGCGTGGTCGCCATGGTACCGGTCCACGATCTGCGCGGCCAGCGACTGCTTGGCCTCCATCGGATGCATTGCCTTCACGCGATCGAGATTTTCTGTCGTCAGCAACTCATAGTACCGGAGCATGAGCGCGTCGCTGATGGACATGAGCTTGCCGAACATCTCCTCCGGCTTGTCTTCCAGCGCGATGTAATTTCCCGCGCTCTTGCTCATCTTCTTGGCGCCGTCGGTGCCTTCCAACAGCGGCATCGTCAGCACCACCTGCGCCTCCTGTCCGTAATCGCGCTGAAGATCGCGCCCGACCAGCAGATTGAACTTCTGGTCGGTCCCACCCAGTTCTATGTCCGACTTCAACGCCACGGAGTCATAGCCCTGGATGAGCGGATACATGAACTCGTGCACGCTGATCGGTTTCTGGTCCTGATAGCGCTTGCGGAAATCGTCTCGTTCCAGCATCCGCGCCACCCGATAATGAGCGCTGATCTCGATCAATTGCTCCGCCTTCATCGGGCTCATCCACCGGCTGTTGAAATCCACGGTGGTGTTCTTCGGATCAAGGATCTTGAAGATCTGCCGTTCGTAGGTCTTGGCGTTCTTCTGCACCTGTTCCCTGGTGAGCGCCACACGGGTTTCGGAGACGCCGGTGGGATCGCCGATCATGCCGGTGAAGTCGCCGATCAGAAAGATGACCTGGTGCCCAAGGTCCTGAAAATGCTTCAGCTTGTGAATCAGGACCGTATGGCCCAGGTGCAGATCAGGCGCTGTCGGATCGAACCCGGCCTTGATCCGCAGCGGACGCTTTTCCTTCAGCGAACGGGCCAGCTTGGCTTCCAGTTCGCTCTGCTGAATCACCTCCACGGCTCCGCGGAGGATCAAATCCATCTGTCGTGTGAGTTCGCTCATGCCTTGACCATTACCAGAGGACGGAGTTGCTCCATCCGCTTTTTCCCGATCCCCTTGACCTCTTGCAACTCATCCACCGTTCGATACCGGCCGTGCGCCTTGCGCCACTCCACCATGCGCTGCGCCAGCACCGGTCCGACACCAGGCAGCGATTGCAATTCGTCCGCGCTGGCACGATTAAGATTCACTTTCGAACTGGACTTCGCGGGAGCCGTCGCCACGGCCGGAGATGCTGCCGGAATCTGCGCGGCGCTCGGTTGAACCGGCTCAGCCTGCCGGATCTCCTCCTTCGGCACAGGCCAGCCGATCCACAACACTGCTGCAAGCGCGGCAATCAGCATGGCGGCTTTGATGAGCAGCGACCGCGTCATGCTATGACTTCTTTCTCGCCAGATGAATCGCCATTCCCTCGACATCCTCCGCCGCTTCCATGAGGCCTTCCGACAACGTCGGATGCGCATGGATCATCTCGGCCACTTGCGCCGGCGTCGCGCCCAGATGCATGGCCATGGCCGCTTCGTGCACCAGATCGGCGGCATGCGATCCGATGATGTGCACGCCAAGGATGCTCTTCGTCTTGGCATCGGTGATGATCTTGAACATGCCGGTGATGTCGCCCGATCCTTGCGCCTTGCCCAGGGCTGCGTACCGAAACCGCCCGATCTTCATGTCCGTGTCGGGATTGCGTCCAATCGCCTGCACCTTCTCGCGCGCCTGCTGTTCCGTCAGGCCGACCCGCCCGATTTCCGGCAGCGTGAAAATACCGGCGGGAATGAGATTGTAGCTGACCTTGCTCGCATGACCGAGAATATTCTGCACGGCGACCTTCCCCTGCGCCGAGGCCACGTGCGCCAGCATCGCCTTCCCGACCACGTCACCGATCGCGTAGACCCCTCGCACATTGGTTTCCATGCGGTCATTGACAAGAATTTCCCCCCGTTTGCCGACCTGCACCCCGGCCTTCTCGAGCCCGATGCCTTTCGAATTGAACCCGCGCCCAACCGAGACCAAAATCTGTTGCACGTCGACGACCGCCCCGTCCTTCAGCGTCGCGCGCACGATGCCCGGCTGCCGCTCGACTTTTTCGGCGGTGGTGCCGACAGATAGTTCGATTCCACGTTTTTTTAATTCGCGCGCCATGAACGAGGCGATTTCCTCGTCTTCCAGCGGCAGGACGTTCGGCATCATCTCGACCAACGTCACCTTTGTCCCTAGCCCGCTATATAACGAGGCGAACTCGCAGCCTTCCACGCCGCCGCCGACAATCAGCAGGCTCTTGGGGACCGATCCGAGATCGAGTGCTTCCTTACTGGTGATGATCTGCTTGCCATCGATCGGAAACAGCGGCAGGTTGGGCCAGGACGATCCGGTGGCAATCACGATGGCGTCCGCCTGCACCATCGCCTCCGTCCCATCGCGCTTTGCGACGCGGAGCGACTTCGCGTCCCGCAGCTCGCCGGTGCCCTCAATGTGCTCGATGTTCCACGTCTTAAAGAGAGTCGCGATGCCCTTGACCAGCCCCTCCACCACCTTGTTCTTGCGGGCCACCATGCGGACCGGATCGTATCCGACCGATCCCTCGACCATCAGGCCGTAGTCAGCCGATTTTTTGACCTTGTCGCCCAGCTCGACCACGGCGAGCAGCGCCTTGCTGGGGATGCAGCCCCAATTCAGGCAGACCCCACCCAGCGCCTGATTTTCAATCACCGTCACCCGCGCACCCAGTTGGGCGGCCCTGATGGCGGCAACATATCCGCCTGGCCCGGCCCCCAGGATGGCGATGTGCTTCGGCGCGGTCATTTTTTCTGGGAAGAGAGAAAGGCTTCGTACTGCGCGGCGGTCATCAACCCGTCCACCTGCCTGGGATCGCTCAATTCAATGATGGCGATCCAGCCCTTGCCATAGGGATCCGAGTTGACGACTTCGGGATGATCCTTCAAATCTGTGTTGATCTTCACGACCTTGCCGCTCACCGGCGAATAGATGGACGACGTCGTTTTCGTGGACTCCACTTCGCCGACCTGCTGATTGGCCGTCACCGCCGCCCCGACTTTCGGCAGGTCGAGAAACACGATGTCGCCCAGCGCATCCTGCGCAAAATGGCTGATGCCGAGCGTGGCCTGCTTGCCCTCGACGCGAATCCACTCATGTTCCTTGTGATACTTCAGCTCCTTCGGGTACATGGCCTTCCTTCCATAGATAAATACCGGTGCAATGAACCGACAGCGCGCTGATCGTAGAGAGTGCTCCCCCGCCTTGTCAAGGAACCTCCAGCGGGCTTTCCAGATAGATCAGGCCCAGGCCGGATGGGAGCGCAGCACGGTCGGCCGCCGGTGCCACGCGCGCCCACGGACGCGCGGCATCATCGACCGGCAACGGCTTCGCCAGCCAGATGTCGTCGGCTTCGCCGAGCAATTCGACGGCGCGGTTCACGAGCGTGCCGCCGGGTCGGACGACCGCCGGAACCGTGCCGGGTGGCGGAACCGTCACGAACGACGCCGGTACAAGCCCATCGGCCGTCACGTAGAAATCGAACCGGACGGCCTTGGCCTCCAGCAGATCCTCGCCATAGTGCAGCAATGCCGTCATGGGATCGGACACCGCCTCCCGGTGCAGCTCCAATGCAAATTGCAGTACCGGCGCTCGACGCCGAACCGCATGCCGGAGCCGATCCATCACTGTCAGCGTTTCACGTGCCTTCCAGCCCAGCCACCGCCAATAGTCCTGCGTCCCCTCCTGCCGTGCCGGCTGGCCGTTTCGTACCGGGGCGACGCGGCCTGCCGCCGCATCCGGGAACACGAGCGTCGCCGGGTCGAGCTTGATTGCAAAGTCCCGCTCGAATCCACGCAGGGCATGGAGTGAAAACCCTTCCTGGGGTCCGGACGGCGCCTCGGCACGGAACAGCACGCCGTCAATCCCGGTTACAGCCAGATCGGCTAGAAATCCGATCAGATATTCCTGATAGGCCGGATGGAACAGATCCAGTTCGTTCGACACGCCCATCCGCCCCGTCATCCGGTCCAGCGCCACATCGTTCCATCCCAGCTGGCGGTCCAGCCAGTTCATCTGCCGCAGGCTGACCGAGGCGAACACGGCGAGGCCGTGGCGATGCGCTGTCGGCACCGCGTAGCCGAACACATCCTTGACCGTGGTCGCCCAACTGGTTCTGAAATAGACACCGGCCGGAGATGTGTCACGTCCGGCGTTCGGCTTCGTGCCCGCATCCAGCACCAGCATCGTGATGCCGGCCTGACCGACGCCCTGCATCCACTGTTCGACGGCAGCCGCGTCCGGAATGGCGCGCGGAGAAACCAGCAGACCGGTCAACCCGCGGGACGTATTGGCGAGAATGCCCAGGCGCTGTTCCAGGGCCGCGATGCGGTTCCTGGCCTCCGGCACATAATTCGCCTGTTGCGGTTGACCGGTAGGCGGCAACAAAGCCAGCAGACGATATTCCGCCAGCGCGGCCTTGAAAAAACCGGACTGCTCATAGGAACGGGCCAGCCACCAGCGGGCTTCGGCCTGGCGCGGAGATCGGGGATAGGTTTCGACAATGCGGCGAAGGATGCGAGCGGAGGCTTCATAGCGTCCCTCCGCGAAGTGGCCCTGCGCCTGCTGGATGAGAAGCGACTGCACCTCGTCGCCGGGCATCACGCGGACCGATGGCCCGCAGCCTGCGAAGGTCAGGATGGCCAGGAGAATGAACAGATGGGGAAACCGCTTACCGTGCAACCAGGTCCATCTCAGGGAAGAAGTAGCCGATCTCGAAGCGAGCCGTCTCGGGGGAGTCCGAGCCATGCACCGCATTATACTCGATGTTCGTCCCATGCGCCTTGCGAATTGTCCCGGCCGTCGCCTTCGCGGGGTCGGTTGCGCCCATGAGATCGCGATGCCGCTTGATGGCGTCCTTGCCTTCCAGCACCAGCACCACCACCGGGCCGGACGCCATGAACGTCGTCAGGCTGTCAAAAAACGGCCGCGCCTTGTGGACGGCATAAAACCCCTCCGCCGTCGGCTTCGACATCCGCATCATGCGGACCGCCACCGGCCGCAAGCCGGCCCCTTCGTACATTTTAATGATGTCGCCGATCGCGTCCTTCTTCACCGCGTCCGGCTTGATGATCGCCAAGGTCCGTTCTGACATAACTCAAGTTGCTCCTTCGTAAATTGTGACTGTCCAGGTGAAACGCGCGCCATTATAATGAGGCCGCCCGCGCATCCGCAAGCGCCAGGGGGACAATGTCATCTCACGACTTCACGAGAGAATATCCCTTTCCCGACCCGCGCAAGGCTGATGCCGAAGGCTTGGTTGCCCATGGCGGCGACCTGAATCCACAGCGCGTCCTCTCCGCCTACGCGCAAGGCATTTTTCCCTGGCCCTACGATGCGAAAACGCCCCTCCTTTGGTTCTCGCCAGACCCGCGCATGGTGCTCCGCCCTTCCGAACTACACATCAGCCGTAGCTTGCAGCGGACCATCAGGCAGCAACAATTCGAAGTCCGGTTCGACACGGCTTTCGAGCAGGTCATCAAACAGTGCGCCACCATCCGGCGGCCCGGTCAACGGGGCACCTGGATCACGCAAGACATGATCCAAGCCTATATCGAACTGCACGAAATGGGATTTGCGCACTCGGCGGAGGCGTGGAGCGAGGGGAAGTTAGCCGGCGGGCTCTACGGCGTGTCGATGGGAGCGGCCTTCTTCGGCGAATCCATGTTCGCCGCTCAACCCAACGCCTCCAAGGTCGCCTTCGTCCACCTAGTCAGGCAGCTTCAAGCGTGGGACTTTCAACTCTTTGATTGCCAGATCTACACCGAGCACGTCGCGCGCCTGGGCGCCACCCCTTGGCCGCGCACGAAGTTTCTGAAAGCGTTGGCGAAAGCGCTGGAAGAGCCGACGAGGAAAGGGTCATGGGAACAGGAGTGATCGGCGGTCGGCCTCCCTTCCTTGCTCGCGCAACGCGCGGCCTCGGAAGGCCCTCGTTGGACGCGCGCAGTCGAAGGAAGGCCGACCGCCGCTCGAAGGAAGGAATAGTCCCAGAAAAATAATAAAATAGAAAGGCGACGAGTCGCTTCTGGACCCGTCGCCTTTAACGCTTCGCCGCGTTCAGCGGGCTATGCCAATAGTGACTGCCCTCTAAACCTTGCAGCTTCTTCTACTATGAGATCAGAAAAGTAGCCTGTCCCATTTTCCGTCTACGAACCAACACGCTAATAACACCTCTCCCAAATCAATAGAACCCCGACCTCCCCAAGTCATTGAATGTATTGGCACTCCCTCCCAGAGCGGGCAGTAGTTAACCGGTTTACCAATCAGTGCGGGGAATGTGCCCGTCCACCGGGGGGGGAACTCTCGCGAACGCCTTTCGATATACCCTCTGAGATTTTTTTCCCAAAACACTTTGACTGCCCTGAGGGCGGTGCCCTTGACACAATTACCCGAACACGCCTAGCCTACATGCCAACCTAAGGTATCCTATGCCACGCCTAAGGATTTTCCTCACTTGGTCCGGAGAACGAAGCAAAACCATAGCGCATGTGCTGAAAACCTGGCTTCCCTGCGTAATACAGGGAGTCGAACCGTGGATGTCAGAAAGTGATGTGGAGAAGGGATCGCGCTGGCGCAGCGAAATTTCTGCTCAGTTACAGCAAGCCAAAATCGGAATTATTTGCCTTACTCCTGAAAATCTACAGGAACCATGGATACATTTTGAAGCTGGCGCAATATCCAAAGTTGTAAACGAGTCAAGAGTATGTACCTTCCTGTACGATCTCAGCCCTGCAAGCGTTAAGGAACCTCTAGGTCAATTCCAAGCGACGAAGGCCGATAAAGAAGATACTCGAAAGCTTGTTCACACCATTAATGCGGCGTTAGAGGCGGAACATCTGGACCTAGCGCATCTAAATGCGATTTTTGAAAAATGGTGGCCTGACCTCGAAAGAGAGCTTGCCAAGATACCAAAGGCCTCCCAAAAGCAACAGAAAGCTAGCCGACCTGTTGAAGATTCTTTGGAGGAAGTTGTCAGCCTTGTCCGTGAGCAGTCCCGCATAACTGACGAGCTTCGAGTGAAACTCGATGAGATATCGAAGAGATCGGCCATAAGCGCTGTAAGCCAAGCCCTCATGAACCGATCTATTTATGGCTTCAAGGATACACCTGCTTCGTTACTTGCATCGCCGGAAAGCTTCCCTAGTTATAAAGATTATGTCGAAGTTCTAGAGGCTGCTCTTGAAAAACAAAAGCTAAAAACTGATCTTGAAAATAGAAATGCCAAGGCACAACTTGAAGCCATTGAGATGTTAAAAGAAGAGCTCAGGAAGAGCGATAAGGAGAACGACGGGTAAGCAACTCTTCGTTCTCTCTCCTGACATGGGGGAGATTTTGCGCTTTCTATGATCGGTATGTGGTTAAAGATTCTTCTCCGCAAGTATTCTGGCTTCTTACATCACCTCGAAACTCTTATGCAGTAGGCCTAGCCCTCCCAATTAGATGGGTATAGAAATCGATAAGGGTCTTCACGGATTCATCGAAGATGACTTTAAGGTTGTTGCTGAATCGTTCGAACATTGGCAGCCCGAATTCGACTTGCTATGTCGCTTGCACGATATCTACGTGCGGTTGATGAGCCTTATTGAAATAAAGGAGGACCAATTTAACTTGCCGGGCCAACTGTTTCTTATGGCCAATAACTCTCTCTATGGTGTCACATCCGCATTACTACGAAGACGAACAGACGACGCTCAGGCTTTAATGAGAAGAGCTATCGAAGGCGCAGGCATCGCCTACCGCGTGTTTGAGCGGCCTGAGTTGCTTAAGGTGTATCAAGAAGCCTACCCACATGTTCTAGAAGAGAAAAACCCGAAACAATTCACGCCGACATCAAGATATAGAGAAGAATTTAGCTCCGCCAAACTATTCGGTCGCGAAGGCAAGACTTGGGAGCATCTTAAAACCTTTTATGATCTGGCGAGTGCTAGCGCATCACATGCCGGTATAGGTGCGCTCAAAGGGCAGAAGTGGAAGGATAGTTACATGATTTTACCGCGCCGTGAAACAAGCAAAGTTGAAGTAGGTCGAGCTTGGCACGCAGTGCTTCATTCCTATTGGAACGTTTTGAAGGTGTTTCTGTCCATGTTAAGGGGGTGCATAAGACATGGCATGGCCGGTGTCGTTGAAGAAGACATGAAGAAATGGCTTGCGGGTTATGAGAAATTGTTGCCCGAAAGAACTCCGTGGATTCCCGAATTACAACTCCCGAACAATGAATAACGAAGCCAAGTTAAAGAAGGTCAGTGATCGCCTGTACGTTAAGCCCTGCAAAGGCAAGGACGGAAAGGACTTTGAGGTTGAATGGAAGAAAGAATTAGAGATGATGTGGCTTGATTTGACTAATGTGAGCCTCCGCCACACCCTCTCTATAGAGAACCCAGTATTTGCTGTAGGGAGGGACAGAAAAAGAGACGGAGATGTAAACCGGCCTAAATTACCGTACGACGAATACGTGAAAGAGGAACATAGATCAATTAGTGCCACTGGCCTCCTAGATAAAAAGCCGGACTCTCTCCGAAGTGATACGATCTCACTAATCATGGCTGACGGTGCCATTGAAAGGGGAACCTATTCCGAAGTGAAGAACGTAAATATCTTTCCCCTTGAATCCGACTTGACACAAGAAGATGTGGAAATGGGCAGAGCAAATGGATCGTTGGGCCATTGGATAGAGGATGGGGAATTCTACCTTGACCTTGGCATCCCAGCGGATACGTTTGATTGCGCCTATCGGGAGTTGCAAGAACCGAAAGGCAAGGCGGTAGTTCTTTGTGTTTATGTGGATGCTTTCAATACGGATATTGACCGCGCCTTCCGCCCGCCCGACATGGCAAAGACTTTTTACATCGAAGCGAATTCAAGTAGCCGTGCATACTTCAAGACGCTAATGATTTCCGAGCCTGTTCGGACAATTTTGAAAAACTCGCATCCTAATCAAGGAAATACTGAAGAAGAAAAGGCCGTGCGTAGTGAACCTAAGCGTTCACAATTGATTGAAGAGGGCGGTTATAATTGGATGGCTTTTCTTTGGAAGATATTAAGAGGCCGGTGAGAGCCGCTGAGGTGTTAATAGGGTGTTAGAACAGCCGATGAACAGCGGGATTAAGCGGCAGATTGAACCAAGACGCGGCAAACCAAGAGTGGCTATCCCGCAGTAAAAACGAGGGGATTGCTCATATCTCCAACGAGTTGAGCAATCCCCTTCTTGCTGATTTGTAAACCGCCGGTTGAACGGAATCAGTCCACGCGCCCCAGCAATCGTAACAACATTTCGAAGGCGCGCACTTGGGGAACAGCCCTCGGAACGGGGCGAAGCGTTAAAGGCGACGGGTTTGCAAGCGACCCGTCGCCTTTCTATTTTTATATTTTTAGGAGGTTCTTTTCTTTCGAGCGGCGAGCCATCTCCCTTCAACTGCGCGCGTCCAACGAGGGCCTTCCGAGGCCGCGCGTTGCGCGAGCACAGAAGGGAGATGGCCCGCACGCTCGTTCCCTGAAGATTCTACGCCGAGAATTTACTGGCGATTTCTGAGGGCTTGAAGACGCCCCGTTCGGTGATGATGGCGGTGATGAGATTGGCCGGCGTCACGTCGAAGGCCGGGTTGAGCACGTCCACCCCCGCCGGCGCGATGGACGGTCCGCCATGCAGCGCGGTCACTTCCTTCGGGTTACGCTGCTCGATGGGGATCTTGTCGCCCGATGGCGTGGCCATGTCGATCGTCGAATGGGGCGCGGCCACGTAGAAGGGAATGTTGTGGGCCTTGGCCAGGACGGCGACTGAATAGGTCCCGATCTTGTTGGCCACGTCGCCATTGGCGGCGATGCGGTCTGCGCCGACGAGGCAGAGCTGGATCTTCCCCTGCTTCATGAGCGACCCGGCCATGTTGTCGGTGATGAGCGTGACGGGAATCTTGTCCTGCATCAGTTCCCACACGGTCAGGCGCGCGCCCTGAAGCACCGGCCGCGTTTCACCGGCCAACACGCTGATCTTCTTCCCCTCTTCCCACGCCGCACGGATGACGCCCAGCGCCGTGCCGTAGCCGGCTGTCGCCAGCGCGCCCGCGTTGCAGTGGGTGAGGATCGTCTGCCCGCTTTGCACGAGCGCCGCTCCGTGCTTGCCCATCGCCCTGTTCATGGCGATGTCCTCATCGTGGATGTGCTGGGATTCTTCGATCAGTACCCGCTTGATCTCGGCTATCGGCTTCGCGCGCGCCAGGTTGAGTGTCCGTTTCATGCGCTCGATGGCCCAGAACAAATTGACGGCGGTCGGCCTCGTGGCGGCCAGCGCGTCGCAGATCCCGAGGACGGACTTGGCAAAATTCTCATATTCTGTCGCCGTCACCGCCTGCGCGCCCAGCGCCACGCCCATGGCCGCCGTCACGCCGATGGCCGGTGCGCCACGCACCTTGAGATGGCGGATCGCCTCGGCCACCGCCCGATAGTCGCGGCAGTCCAGGAACTCGATGTGCTCCGGCAGCCGGCTCTGGTCCAGCAACCGCACCGCCCCGTTTTTCCATTCCACGGTGGGAATCATGTAATCCTTTTATGACCGCCGGCCCTCGTGTTCGAGAATCGTCACCATGATGAGAATCAGGGTGGCCTGGGCCAGCAGCATGATGGCCTCCGCCGTCCCCACCTTGCGCAGCACGATGGCCGCCAGCCCCAGGCAGATGGTCAGGACGAGGATCATCGCCACGCTCGCCTGCCGGCTGCCCAGCACCCGCTCCAGCCGGTGGTGCAGATGGTCCCTGCCGACATAGTCGATCCACTGCTTGATCGTCTTCACCTTCCCCGCCATGATCCGCTCGACCGTGATGTGGATCATGTCATAGATCAGGACGCCGAAAATGAGAAGCGGATTGCTGAAGGACACGATGGGGCTGCTGTCCGCCCAGTTCCCCTTGACCGCCAGACAGGCCAGGGTAAACCCAATAAATGTGGCTCCACCATCTCCAAGAAAAACAAGAGCTTGCTTCTTAAACCTAAAGTTAAACGGGAGGAATCCAAAACCCGCCCCGATCATGGCCACGGCAAGCCAGCCGAGTCCCGGCTGGTTGGTGTCGAAAGCCACGGCCCCCATGAAGAGCGCGATCAGAACGGCCAGGCCTGACGCCAGACCGTCCATGCCGTCAAAGAAGTTGAAGGCGTTCGTGATGCCGACGATCCAGATGAAGGTCAGCAGGATGTTGGCCGCATCGCCTGCCGCGCCGCTCGGAAACAGCGACAACACCTTGCCGGAATAAATAACCAGACCGGCCGCCGCCAGTTGGGCGACCAGCTTGCTCCAGGCCGGCAAGTCCCAGGCATCATCGGCGATGCCGACCAGCAACAGCAGCGAGCCCGCGACCAGGATCGCGGCCATCCAATCCTCCAGGATTGAATTGACCAGGATGGCGCCGACAAATCCCAGGTAGACGGCCAGCCCGCCGATCCGAGGAATGGGCGTGTGATGAATTTTCCGCTCGCTCGGCTGGTCCACGAAACCCCACCGGGTACCGAGCACGATGCTTGCCGGTGTCAGGGTGAAGGCGGCGGCAAACGCGAACAGCAGAACGTAGAGCCACCGGATTCCCTCCGCGATGAACCATTCGCGCACGGACGGCACCAGCAGGATGCTGACGCCGACAAAACCGAGGCCGGCCGCCGGCGGCAGCCAGAGGGCGGTGCGAGCCGGCTGCGCAGTCATGCCAGCTCCTCGCGCAGCACCGTGACGACACGCCGGACCATCCGGTTGGTCAGGGACGGATAGATCGGCAGGGAGAGGGCCGTGCGATGGGCCTCGTCGCTTTCCGGGAAACCCTTGAGGTCCAGGTACCGGTGCAGCGGCATGAACACCGGTCGCCGGCAGTGCACGCCGCGCCGCTCCAGACGCACCATGGCCTTCTCCAGCGTGCTGTGCCGGCTGTCCTGCAAGCGGATCACATAGCGGTAGAAACTATGGCTGCGGCCTTTCGGCACGACCGGCAGGACGACATCTGCGCCCGCGAGCGCCTTGCGGTACATCGCCGCGATGGCTTTGCGCCGCAGAAGAAACTGCCGCAAGCGCCGCATCTGGCTGAGCCCCAGCGCCGCCTGCATGTCCGTCATCTTCCGGTTGAAGGAACAGGGCACCAGCAGCGGCTCCTCGTCATATTCCCGCAGCACCCGGCCCCGCTCGAGGATGACCGCCTTGCGGGACAGCAGCATGCCGCCTTCTCCCGTGCAGAGCAGCTTGGTCGCATAGAAGGAGCAGACCGCCGCCGCGCCGACGCTGCCAACCCGCCGTCCTCGCTCCATTGCGCCGAGTGTCTGCGCGCAATCCTCGATCAGCGGCACAGCCAGGGCCTGCAGCCTGGTCAGGTCGGCCGGCAAGCCAAACAGATGCGGCACGATGATGGCGCGCGTCCGTTTCGAGAGCGCCTTCTTTACCTGGACGGGATCGATCGCGTAGCTGTCGAGTTCGATGTCCACAAGCTTCGGCGTGGCGCCGATGCGGCGGACTGCCAGCCACGGCGCGACACAGACATAGCTCGGCAGAATGACTTCATCTCCGCGCTTCACGCCGAGAGCCAGCAGCGCCAGCTCGAGCGCCGCCGTCCCTGAGCTGACGGCCACCCCGCCCCGCACGCCGACGAAGGCCGCTATCTTACGTTCGAATGCCTCGACACGCGCACCCTGCGCCAGCCAGCCGGACCGAACAGTCTGAACGACCGCCCGCGCATCCTGCGCATCCAGCGTGGGCCGGGAATGGGAGATGGGCCGCACCGATCTCATCCCTGCCGGATATTGATGAAGAGCCGCAACGGGACGAAGCCTTCCGCATTCTTGACCCGGCCCTGGATGCCGCGAAAATGGGCGGAGGAACGGATGATGTCCACGATGGTGAGCCCCTCGATGTTCGTCTTCCTGACCTGCGAGTGATGGGCCTCCAGCGCGGCGATCTTCTTCTGCAAGACGGGATCGATATTCACGAAGACGGTCGGGGAAAAGTTCTGGGTGGTCGGCCCTTCGTAAAACAGCACGTTGCGCGTGTAGCGGGTCGCCGTGATCGTGCTGATGGCGAGATGCCGGTGATCCTGGTGGGTATCGTCATGGTAGTGGACGAAGATGAAGTGCGGGTCCACCGCCTTCACGACCCGCTCGATCTTCCGGATGAGCCCCGGCCCGGCCGGCACCTCGGTGTCGCGATAGTTGCCCCAGAAGATTCTCTCGATGTGCAGGTGCTTCGAGGCCCGCTGCTGTTCCCGGCGGCGCACGCCGCCCCGCCCGCCCTGCTCGCCCGCCGTCATCACCATCTGAAACACCCGGTGGCCGTTGAGTGCGTACTTGATCAGCGTGCCGCCGCAGCCGGCCTCGATGTCGTCCGGATGCGCGCCCAGCGCCAGCACCCTGATCCGCTTGTCCTGTTTGGCCGCCATCAGTCTTTCTCCATCGTTACGGTTCCGTCCTGCCGAGACTGTGAAACGACTGCCCCCCGCAGGTCAAGAGTAAATCAATTGCCGACAGGCCCGGCACAAACGGCTCGTAACATTGCCGGTAGACCGGATGTTGAAACTCCTGCACGTCGACGGCAATGCCCGCCGTCTCGAATTTCTTGAAATCCATATAGTCCCCGGCGCCGGCGCCGGCCAGATAGGATGTGGCGCCGACTGCCCGGCAGATTGCGATCAGCCGCTCCGTCGGTTCATCCGGAAGCGGCATCTCCGACGAGAGACGCATCGGCGTCTTGATGCCGAACTCTCCGAACAGCCATCGGATCACGGTAATATTGAGATCGGCCAGGCGGTCCCACGATTGCTTGTAAATCGCGCGCAGGCCGGCCAGCGCCGGTTCGCGATGCGCCGCGTGGGCATAGTGCATCTCCAGGGCCTTGAGATGTTTCGCCCGCCAATCCGTCGTTTGATTGATCCGCACATCCTTGATGAGTTGCCCAAAATCATGCAGCACGGGCACCGTCACCCACTGCCAGCCCTGAGCCGTGCGGATGCGGTTGCGGTTCTGCCATTCGTTCTTCTTGAACTGGACGGAATCGAGCGCCACGAACAGGTCCGCCCTGTTGATCTTATCCAGATACCCGAGCCAGGGCAGAAACTGAGGCTGGTGAATGGTCACTTTCATTGTGCAGGCGGCCCCGGTTTCACGAAAATCGGGTTGCTGAGGATTTCCCCTTCCCCATGCACTTCCACGCGGTAGTACGCCCCCTGACCGGCCGGCAGCGCCGCATCGACCACCCGCCAATGAAAGGGCGTGGCGCCGGCCATGCGCGCCAACACCTGGCCGGACCGGATGATCGTCACCTGCACCGGATGCGCCCCGCGATCCGTCGCCGTCACCGCCACGCGCACCGCCGGCGCCTCCGCGCTGCGCGCGAACGGCTGTCCGACTGCGGCGGCGCGGGCGCCGTCCTGCGTCTCGACCTGGAACGTGTCGAGCCGCAAGCCGAACGGGCGTCCGGCCTGCGACAGCGCGTAGAGCCGTCCCGCCCTGATCGCGTCCACCAGGCCGGCGGCCGTCCGTTCCCTGACCGTCACGATGTTCAGCACCTGGTTGAGTTCGATCCCCGCCTGACCCGGCCGGTGATAGGCGATCTCGCCGACGACGGACGGCACATCAGCCCGGAGCCCGCCGAGATACTGCAACAACAACTGGTCCCAGAGCGCGCCAGGCTCCGTGATCGTGCGCGTATCCTGGTAGATCCCGCCGAAGCCCGCATAGCCGGTCGTCTGCAGCAGCGACACCGGATAGGGATCGGTTTTCACCGTCACCGATCCGAGCGGGCCGTAGGAAAGCACGTTGAAATCGACCGCCTCCGGCATGGACCAGATGACCGCTCCGCCCCGCTGCACCGCCGTATCGATCAACGCCTGATAGGGCCGTTCGCGCAACTGATCATCGTAGAGACTGAACAGCGGCGACGCGTAGGGCCATGCGAGCAGCAGCAAGACGACGGCGCTTGCGGCCAGCAGCCCGGCCGGAACCCGGAAACGCCTGGCTACCCGGACCACCGCCACCCCAACCTTCACCTCCCGGTGGGCCTTGAGCCGCCACAGCCATCCGGCATAGACGAGCAGCGCAACAGGCCACAGATTGCCCAGTGTCGCCCATCCGTACCGCGCAAACCCCGCGTTGCCGGGAACCGGCAGGGCCGCGTAGTCGTCCGGCCGCGTCAATCCGATCACGAGAAGATTTTTTTGCGCGTTATGCATGGTCAGGTTCCGGCCCGGCAGCGATCCGGTCCAATAATAGTGCGGCGCCGCCTCCACGCCCGGCACCAGCAGCACGCCGGGATGCCTGGCCTGCGCCTCCGCGATCGCCGCGACATACCGGCCGATGCCGTATGCCACCACGGACGGCAGTGTCACCGTCCTCCGGATGACTCCGTGGAACGGAAACAGTCCGTACTCATAGCGCAACGCCAGGTTTTCCGAAAACACGACCGCATCGATCCCCAGCCGCTCGGCCAGCTCGGCAATCTGGTCCAGACTCAGGGTGCCCGTGCTGACATCGCTGTGCACGTGAAAGGCCACCGTGAGCGCCGTGCCTGACGAGCCGGGCGGTTCCGCACTCAGCGAATCCGGCGGCCCGCCGCCCACCATACCCACGATCAGCAACACCGCGATATGCAGGGACAGCTGTGTCACCATCGCGGCTCCGATTCAATGCGGACTCCCGACCCCTTAAATGTGGCTCGCCTGTTCATACACCGACTCGATCGCACGAACCATTGCGTCGTGACTGAAACGCTCTCCGATCCTGGTCTGCGCCGCCACGCCCAATTCCCTGGCCCAGTCCGGCTTCCGAAGCAACTCGTCGATCGCGCGAGCCAGCGCCTCTGGATCGTTCGGAGGAACCAGTAGTCCGCTTTCCCTGTCCTGCACGACGGCCGGCATACCGCCCACGCGCGACGCCACCACTGGACGTCCCGCGGCCATGGCCTCGATCAGCGCGCGCCCCATCCCTTCGTTCAACGACGGTTGGACATAGATGTTCATCCCCGCCAGGCAGTCCAGCACGTCGGTGCGCGCTCCCAGGAAGCGAACGGTTTTCGAAATTCCCCGCGTTTGTGCGAGCCGTTCCAAATCATCCCGAAGCGAACCGCCGCCGATGATCACCAGGTGCAGGGGCGGCCAGTCCCCCTTGAGCAATGCCGCAGCCTCCAGCAACACCCGATGCCCTTTTACCGGCGTCAGCCACCCGACCGAACCGACGACGATCGCATCAGGCGGACAGTCGAACCCCGACGGCCTTCTTCGGACCTCGCCGCCGGCCGTGCGGAACCGCGCCAGATCAATGCCGCTCGGCACCACGGCGAACCGGTCCGCCCATCCCACGCCGCGGGCCAGATGCTCGTCCCGCTCAGCCTCAGTCAGAGCGATCATCCATGTCGTACGCTTCGCCAGCAACCGTTCGACCTGCAGAAAAAGCCATGACGCCAATCGGCCAAAATGCCCGTAGAAGACGTGGCCATGGGGGGTGTGCACGGTGACCGGCACATGCGCGATCCAGGCAGCCAGCCGACCCAGCGCGCCGGCCTTGGAGGTGTGGGTGTGCACGATGTCCGGCCGTTCCAGGCGAAACCAGACCACCAACTGTCTGAGAGCGATCAGATCCCTGAATGGGTTGATCGATCGTGTGAGCATCGGGAACACCTGCCAGCGCACGCCGGCCTGCTCCAGCCGTGCAACATTCTCGGCGGTTGCGCTGCTGCCGCCTTGCACATTGTCCGTCTCCGCCAGTCCCGCAACAACAGTCGGTTCGAACCGGGACCGGTCGTGCCCGATGGCCGTCAGCAGCGTGTTTTGCGCCGAGCCGCCCCAGTCCAGCCGCGTGATCACGTGAATCACTTTGTACGGCGCGCCGGTCTTCGTCATGCGTTTTCCATCACGAATGTGGAGGACGGCAGGCATCGGCCAGCACGTCCGCCAGCGCGGTGCAATGCCGGTCCCACGTGTAGCGCGAGCGAACGGTTGCCAGCCCCTTTGCGACCAGTTCGGCCCGCTCGACCGGCCGTGCGCGGAACCGCCTTATAATGGTGCGCAGGGAATCGGCGATGGCCTCAGCCTGCGTCCCTCCGGTCAACAGGGCCGGATCGATCCCGCGCAGAATTTCCGGCGTGGCGCCGACGGGCGTCCCCAGCACCGGCGTTCCGCAGGCCAGCGCCTCGACGGTGACCAGGCCGAACCCTTCCAGCTCATAGGTCGGCATCACGACGAGATCGGCCGCCTGGTAATATTTCGGCAGGTCGTCCTCCGGAATGAACCCCGGCATCCGCACGTGGTCCGTGACCCGATGACGCTGAATCTGCCGTTCCAATTCAGCACGCAGCGGCCCTTCCCCGCCGATGAGCGCCAGGACGCTGGGAACCTCTTCCCGGACCATCGCCACCGCCCGCACAAAATGTTCCAGCCCCATGCGGGGAACCAGATTGCGCACCGTCACCAAAATTATCCGGTCTTCGGGCAAGCCCAGTGCCCGGCGGACACCGGCGGGATCGCCCGCCGGCACGAACCGCTCGATATCAACCGCGCCGGGGATGACATGGATCAGGTGTCCGGCAATCCCGTGGACGGCCTGCACCCGCTGCTTCATGAACTCGCTCAATACGATCACGCGGTCGCACCGTTTCATCGCCGTCCATTCGCACCAGCGCCGCACAGTCGCGTTCGCCAGGTACCGAATGCGCGAGACGGACGCCGGATCGGTTCTCGATCGGTATTCCTCGTGCGCCAGCGAGAGACACATATAGATCCATGACCCGGCAGACGACCGGTGGCGCACGATCGGGCCGAAGCCGGCCATGGCCTGGTGGATCACCGCCACCTCCGGCCTTGCATCGCCACAGGCGCGTTCGAACGCGCCGATGGAGTTCCGCAGCGACGACGTTACATAGGCCGGCTCGCTCGTGCGGCGCGCGGCGTAGCGATGCTCCGTGACATCGTTCCCGATCCCGGCCTGGGGGCGCGGATCGTCCTGCGGCTCCCGGACCGCCAGCCCGACCCGGCATCCCAGCTTGCGCAGCCCCAGCGCCTGCCCGCGCAACATCCGTTCGGCCCCGCCGATGACGCGCGCGGCCGACACCTCGGCCAGCAGGACGACGTGCGCAGGATTCACGAATGCGCTCCCGCGGCTACGGACGTTTTTCTGGCCAGGACTTCCAGCGAAGGGCCCCAGCCAAGACGATCGAGCCCCGACACTCGCGATGTCCAATACCACCACCGATCCGCCAGCTTGAGGGCACGATAGCCCCATGCGCGGAGCGCAGAGTCCTGTTTGTAGGCATAGCCCCGTGCCGGCGGCGACGTGCGCACTGCGAGCGGCGCAAACCCGAACCGCGGAAGCAGGAGCGAGAATGTCCGCCGGCCGAATCCGTACAGATGCAGCACCGCCACCTGCTCCATGCCAAGCGGCACGAGCAAACGCTTCAGCCTGGCATGCAGCGGCGCATTGGGAACCCGGATATAGAGAAGCCCGTCTGGTTTCAGCACGCGGGCCGCCTCGCGCAGGGCCTCGAAGGGATCGGGCAAGTGGTCGAGCACGTTGATAAAGGTCACGGCCTCGACCGACTCGTTCGCGATCGAGGGAACCGGCCATGTCTGACTGTAGACGTCCAGCCCGCGCCGGCGGGCATGGACTGCGGCATCGAGCGACGGCTCGACGCCCATTGCCTTCCAGCCCCGTGCCTGGCACAGGGACAGAAACCTGCCGCCTCCGCATCCGACATCCAGCACCGTCCCGCGTCGCGGCAACAGACGCCCCAGCCAGGCCAGCGCATGCGCATAGACATTATCCCGTTCCGTCCCGGTCTGCTCTTCGTAATTCTGTTTCCAGTATTCCGTTTCGTACCATGCCGTCAGGTCCCGGCTGTACGGAGGATTGACCGGGGCCAGCAATCCGCATCCCCTGCACCGCCGCAGGCCTGATACCGCGGCATCGTCCCACTCGCTGCTGCCGCAGGGACAGGTCGTGACCATCAGGACCTCCTCGTGCGCACGGTCATATCTTGCGGGCCAGGACTCCGACGAAGACACGCAGAAAATAATGCCGCGCCTCGAGCGGTTCCAGACCGGCCCGCCGCATCACCCGTGCGAGCATGTGCCCGGAAAATGTCCGCCCGATCCACTGCCCCAGGCCCGTCGCGGCGATCGCAGGCTGAAAGGCCAAGGGTCCCCACCGGTACGGCACTCCGATGAACAGGTGACCGTTCTGTCGCGCGACGCGCGCCATCTCGCGACAGGTCTCAAGAGGCGCCGTCACATGCTCGAATGTGCTGTTGTTCCAGACCAGATCGAACGCTTCCGTCCGAAACGGCAGCGCCGACAGGTCGCCGACGACCGTGCGCAGTGAGGAATCCCTCTTTCGCGCCTCGCGCAGCGCGCTTCTGTCGATGTCCAGCGCCACGCTCGTCACGCCCTTGCGCTGCGCAAACAGGGAGGAGGCCCCGGCCGTCCCGCTCCCAGCCTCCAGCACCCGATAGCCTGAACGCAGCGACGCCTTCTCCGCCAGATACTCGACCAGACTGCCGTTGACCCGCCGGCGAAGAATTTCGTAGAGACCGGCTACCGACCCTCTGGGCCCGCGCCAGCATGACCACGATTTCATCTCATGGTTCATGCCTGTTTCTGCACCACCGCCAGAATCGACGACCCGAACGGCAGGTCCGCGAATCGGAGCAGCCGCCGCTCCATCCCGATCAACCGCGCGCAGACGCGGTTCAGCCAGGGCGGGACCGGTCCGATTTCCGAGCGAGGCCGGGACGATGGATCCGTCGCAAGCTGTTCCCAGAATCGCCGCGCGGCGATGGCCGGCAGAAAACCTGGGAACAGATGCGTGAGTCGCATGATCGTGACCGGTCCGCCGGACAGCAGGGACCGGAGTTCCGGTCTGGTGTACCGCCTCGTGGCGTGCACGGCCCGGTGGTGCGCGTCGCTATAGAGCCAGCGATAGGCCGGCACCACCAGCGCGATGATGCCTCCGGGACGGACCACCCGGCAGAGCTCCCGGTAGGCCCGTTCCGGATCGACACCGTTGCATTCCAACACATCCACACAGACCGCGGCATCGAAGACGCCGGCGCGAAAGGGCATCTCGTTGACAGAGGCGCGGCAGGCGGTGCGCGCTCCCCGGCGCGGCCAGAATTCCGTCGCATGGCGGGAGTCGTCGAAGCCGATCACGCGCGAGCCCAGTTGTGCGTGCATCTCCTGCAGCAGCATGCCCGTCCCGCAGCCGGCATCCAGCACCAAGCTCGACCGGCCGATCCCCATGGCCCGCAGACAATCCAGCATCAGGGCCCGAAGGCCGGTAAACCACCAATGGCCGGCCTCGTGCTCGTAGAGGACGGCATATTCCTCCCGCTCCATGGCGCTCCCTGTCAGCGGCCGGCCGGCGCGGCCTCAACCGGATGGGAAAATGTGTCGGGATCGTCCGGGTCGTATCGTTGCGACTTGAGCATGACGAAGTCGGAGTCCTCCAGAAACCGGATGACATGCGATTCATTGACACGCAGCCGGACTCCCTGCGGCGCCGCGAACTGCAGTTGCTCCCGCTCGCGGGTTTCGACGTGCACGATCGACACCTCGGCCCGGCCCTTGGTCAGAAAGAAACAGACTTCCGTCTTTTTATGGTAGTGATGACCCAATTCGGCGTCCCGCTTCATCGAACCGAAGACGAGCGTCTCCCACGGCCCGCCGTTCAACGCCTCCACGAACAGCCCCCTGCCGTCGCGTCGCTGGAACGTCGGGACCAGCACGTCGTGTTTCATAGGGCTCTCCAGGGTTTGTCCGACGAATGGACCAGCCGGCGATGCCGCAAGACCCGCCATATATAACATTTTTCCCCCTAAAAGGTTAGAATGCGCGGGGTTGGCGCCTGCACAACATGGATGGAACTCGCGCATGATTCCGGTCTGCGAACCGGTGCTCGACGGCAACGAGGAGCGGTATGTCCTCGACTGCCTGCGATCGAACTGGATCTCCTCGTCCGGACGCTACATCACGGACTTCGAGGAACGGTTCAGTTCGTACTGCGGCGTGACGCACGGCATTGCCTGCAGCAGCGGCACCGCCGCCCTGCACCTGGCGCTCAAGGCGCTGAATATCGGGCCTGGCGACGAAGTGATCATTCCCTGCTTCACCCTGATCGTCGCCGCGAACACCGTCCTGATGGCCGGCGCCACGCCGGTGCTCGTCGATGTCGATCCGGACACCTGGTGCATGGATCCCCGCCAGGTTGCCGCGCGCCTGACGCCCCGCACGAAGGCGATCATGGCGGTGCACATGTACGGACACCCCTGCGACATGGATCCGATTCTTGAGATGGCTAGGCGGCACGGCTGCTTCGTCATCGAAGACGCGTCCGAGGCGCACGGCGCCGAATACAAGGGCCGCAAGGTCGGCGGGATCGGCGACGCCGGCTGCTTCGGCTTTTACGGCAACAAGATCATCACGACCGGCGAAGGCGGCATGGTCGTCACCAACCGGGAGGCCGTGGCCGCGCGCGCCCACCTGCTCCGCAACCAGGCCTTCGAAGAGCCGCGTTTCGTGCATCGCGACATCGGATTCAACTACCGCCTCACCAACCTGCAGGCCGCGATCGGACTGGCGCAATGCGAGAAACTCAAGGAGAAGGTCGAGCGGAAGCGGGCACTGGCCGAATCCTACCGGCGCCTCCTGGCAGGCGCCGCGGAACTGACGCTGCCGGTAGAAGCGCCGTGGGCCAGAAACGTCTACTGGATGTACGGGGTGTTGTTGCGAGACGGCTTCGGCCGATCCCGTGACGAGACCATGCGGATGCTTCACGAACGGGGCGTGGAGACCCGTCCATTTTTCCATCCCTTGCACCGGCAGCCGGCGCTGGCCGACCGGTTCAAAAATGATCGTTATCCCGTGTCCGAAAATCTCGCGACGCGCGGCCTTTACATTCCGTCCGGCCTGGGCCTGACTGCCGCGCAAATCGAGGAAGTCGCCGGCAAGCTGCTGGCGTGCCGGACCTGAGGGACATGGACGGCCGGCACGCGGAACAGCCCCTCGCAACCGACCCGCAGGCGCGCGGCCTCGTCTCGATCGTCCTGGCGACGTTCAACGAGCGTGACACCATCCTGGACACCATCCGGAACATCTTCAAGCACGTCTCCGGCCCGGTCGAAATCATCGTCGTGGACGATGACTCTCCCGACCAGACCTGGCGGCTCGTCGAAGGCCTTCGCGACAACCGTATCGTCCTGATCCGCCGCCGCGCCGCCCGCGGACTGGCCTCCGCCTTCATGCGCGGCATCATGGAATCCCGCGGCGACATCGTCGGCTGGATGGACGCCGACATGTGCATGCCGCCGGAACTGCTGCCGGTCATGATCGACCGTCTGGCCTCCTGCGACGTCGCGATCGGATCCCGCTATGCCCACGGGGGGCAGGACCTCCGGCACCCCCTCCGCACCACCGCCAGCCGCCTGATCAACGGCCTCGCCACTTTGGTGCTCGGCTACGGCATCCGCGACTACGACAGCGGGTTTGTTGTTCTGCGCCGCTCGGTGTTCGACACCGTGCTGCCGCTGCCCACGGGATACGGGGAATATTTTATCGAATTCATCTATGGCTGCTGCCGGAAGGGATTGCGCGTCTGCGAAGTGCCCTATACGTTCGTCGACCGCACGAAGGGTCTTTCCAAGTCCGCCCAGAGCCTGTGGAAGTTTTTCACGCTGGGGCTGCAGTATGTCGTCCGCATCTTCCGCGCGAGACTGCGCCGGCCCGACTAGCCCCCCGCCACTTCACGCACGAGCGCCAGCACGCGCTGCGCCGCTCGATCGCCGCGAAACATCTCGGCCCGCGCCAGCGAGCGGCGGCGCAGGTTTTCCTGCAGGCCGCGATCGGAGAGCACGGCCGCGAGCGCCTCGCCGATCGCCTCCGCGCGCAAGGGATCGACCTGCAGTGCTGCATCGCCCACCACCTCCGGCAGCGACGCGCGATTGGACACGATCACCGGCGCTCCGCACGCCATGGCCTCGACGGCGGGCAGGCCGAATCCCTCGTCCAGCGACGGCATCACGAACGCTTCGCATCCGGCATAGAGCGCCGGGAGATCGGCATCGGCGACCACTCCCGTCAGGACGACTTTCTCCCGGATGCCAAGCCGACGCGCTTCACCCAGGATGGTATGCCGCCTGTCGGCGTAGTCCCCGGCCAGAACCAGTGAACAATTCCGCCTGACGGCCTCGGCCAGTCCTGCAAAGGCCTGGACAAGCCTGAGAAGATTTTTATGAGGCAGAAAATTTCCGACATACAAGACGTAGGGCCGGCGAACCGCATGGCGCTGATACACCTCTTCCCCGGACGGCACGGGACGAAATTCCGGCGCTACCGACAGCGGGATCACCGTAATACGCTGGGCGCCGATGACGAGGCGGGACGCGATCGTTCGCTTGGCATGCTCCGAATCGGTGATGATCGCCGCCGCCCGCCCGGCATAGAGACCGGCCAGCCACGTCATCACCCGGTCATAGACCGGACGCGCCTGACCGAGATATTCGATGAACAGCAGATCGTGGATCGTCAGCACGACCGGGCAGGATGCCCACAGCGGTCCCTTATAATAAGGAGAGAGAAAAACAGAAATCTGATCTTTGGCCAGCCGGCGTGGAAGACTGATCTGATCCCACCAGAGTGTCGGCCTCCTCGGAACGATCCGAACCGCCGCGCCCTGCAGCGCCTCCAGCGTTGGCAGTTCCCGGTCGCTATAGACGACGCAGTCCACGCCCTGCCGCCGCGCCCCGCGGATCACTGCGGCCAGATACCGTCCGATGCCGGTCCTGATGCCGGCCGAAAGTTCCCGGCCATCAATGCCGATCGTCACCTCAAGCACCCACGTGCGTCTTCTTCGCCTGCACGATCAACTCGCAGAAGCCGACATACTTGTACGCAAGCACTTCAAAACCTGCATCGCGAAGCTTCGCCAGCAGCGATGCGCGTGTGAAATGAGTGATGTGTTCATGCGCGTAGGCGCCGGGCAGCACCTTGCCGTAAATCCATTCGAGCACCCACCAGAGCCACCGCCCGTAGTCCGGCGTCCCCAGAATCAGGATCCCGCGAGGCTTCAGCACGCGCCACGACTCCTTCAGGATGGCCGGATCGTCCGGCACGTGCTCGATTACCTGTGAATTGATCACCGCGTCCATGCTCCCGCTCCTGAACGGCAGCACGAAACAGGTTCCGCGGATCAGCTTCCGATGCCGCGGTGACAGCCAGCGGAGCTTGTGCTGCTGGATGTCGAATCCGATTGCCTCGGGAAGATCGAGAATGATCCGGCTCGACCCGCAGCCGACGTCCAGCATGTCTTTCCTCCCGTGGACGAACTCCAGGACGATCCGGTGCCGCGTCCTCTGCCAGTACCGCTGAAGCCAGATGGGACTGTCATAGGCACGATAGTCGTAGTCGGCCGATTCCACAGAGTTGCGAAGCCGCCACATCCGGAGCAGCGTCTTGAACAGGGCCCACCCGAATTTGACCAGCCTGGCATGCGACCGCCCCGCGCCCCGCGCCATGTAATGGAAGGGCACCTCGAGGATCTGCCGGCCCTCGGCGTGAATACGGATCAGAATTTCCTCGAGAACATCGAAGTCGCGCGCCTGCACCGTGAGCCGGCCGAACAGATCGCGCCGGTACATCCGGAATCCGCTTGAGAGATCGTTCACGGGCAGCGACAGCACGCGCCGATAGGTCCGATTCAACACGTGGCTCAGGAACCTCCGCAGCAGGCTCATGTCGGCCTGTCCACCCGGCACGTAGCGCGACGCGATCAGCACGTCGGCCTCGTGCCGCCGCTTCCAGAACTCCTCGATAAATACCGGACGGTGCGACAGGTCCGCATCCATCGTGACGACATAAGGGGCCGTGGTTGAAGCCAGCCCTTCCATCAACGCGCCCCCGTAACCCGGCCTGCCCTGCAGCACCACGCGCGCGCCCCACCGCTCAGCCACCTCGCGGGTGCTGTCGTGCGATCCCGCATCGACCACGACGATCTCGCTCCGCAGGTTGAGACTCTCCAGCTGGCCACGCAACGCCGGCAACAGCAACTCCAGATTCGCCCGTTCGTTCCATGCCGGGATGACGACTGCAACGTCAAGGATGTCTGCCATGTTCTTCACCGATTGCCCGGCACGGTTATGCGATCGGTCCCCGGGATTGTCGCACTGGCCCCAATGCGGCGTTGCAATGCCCATCCCAGGCATCCCACTCCAAGCAACTTGCCCGCTATCATGACCGACCACAGTCCACGATGGAAACCGGGAAACTGCTCCAGGGAATAGAGGCTCCCGATCAACAGGACGCTGCCGATCAGCAGTCCCCAATCCAGCTGAGTCCAGCGTCCCTGCGGTTCTTTCAGTAGAAGCAGCATGAGCGGAAACAGAAGCACAACCAGATGATGCTCTTCCGTCAAAGGAGAAATCAGAGCTATCACCACCAGGCCAAGCCCCCAGACCCAATCCCGGGCTGCGGGAATCGATGCCGCCGAGCGCGGCGCAGAACGGGCAACCACGATTAGAATTCCCAGGACGGCAGCAAGCCAGAGACTCTCCGCAACCCCCGTCCCGCCGCTTTCTCCAATCCACCGGTGCAGGATCCCGCGAAGAGACAGATTCGCCGTCCATGCCGCCAGGTATGAAGGCGGCGATGCCAAATAAGACACATAGGCCCGGTAATGGTCTGCTCCGAGGAGTATCCAGCCGAGCGCGGCGCCTCCCGCCACAGCCACGCACGCCGTCGCGCATGCCCGGTGGCTCCCCATCCACCACAGCACGATCAGCACGAAGGCATATTGCACTTTGATGTGAACGGCGATTCCGAGCAGAACGGCGACCATCCAGATCCGTCCGGTCACCGCTCCCCACCAGGCGGCGGTGACCAATGCCAGCAAGACCGCATTACTTTGCCCGAGCGCAAAATTCTCATAGAGCGGCTGAAAGTTCATCAGCACGAACGCGCCCATCGCAAGACGCAACGCCGTGGCGCCATGCTCGCGCGTGAGTATCAGCGCCATCGCCACCAGCAGACAGGCTTGATTGAACAGCAGCCACGCCGCCGCGGCCGTCTCGTAGGGCATGCGCACCCATGGCTGCATCAGGACGTAAAACAGCGGAGGATAATTGGGAGCCGCCATGGCACGGCGAATTCCCAATTGCGCGTCCATCGCCGCGATCGCCAACGGGTCGAACGGGTTCCAGCCCAGGGCGACGATGCTGCTGTACGTGTAGTAATGGGCAAAATCGATGAACGGCGACTGCAGGAGAAATTTGATGAGACTGTGCACGTAATGAAAGCCGCCCAACAGCAGCAGCACGGCCACGAGCAGCACGGTGGCATTGCCATCCTGGCGTCCAAAGGCCTCGGCCGGCAGCGGCTCACTCGACAGAGCGGATCGCAGGCGACCCATGAGACCGGCCCTGCCAGACCAAACGGACTGTCCGCGCTCTACCTGCATCGGAATCATGCCGCGCTCCGGCCGTCCCGGCTGAGCTGCACCAGCAGCAGCACGGCCAGACCGGCGATACCTGCCGTTTTCCCCAGCATGGCCAGCGAATAGATGCCCTGATGAAAGAGCGGAAATTGATTCAGTGAATACCGGCTGGCCAATAACACGAGGCTGCCGAGCAACAGCAGCCCGCGGACAGAAAAAATCGTCGGCATCACAGGAGACAGCAACAGGCATGTCAGGGGCAGCAGGAGCACCACGAGATGGTGCTCCTCGGTCATGGGGGAAAACAACAATACCGCTGACAAGGCCAGTCCCCACGCCCAATCCACATGTTCCGGATCGCGCTCCACGACATTGTTGGCGGCGGGCACAGCAAAAAGAAGAAAAAGCGCGCCCAGCAGCATCCAGAGGCCATCCGCCATGACATTGTTCGTCCCCGATAGACCGAATAATCGGTAGAGCCCGGCCCTCACCGACAAGTTCAGGATCCAGTCGGCGTACACTGCCGACGACTCATGCAGCAAAGCAAGATAGCCGCGATAGTGCGACGGCCCGAGCGCCAGCAGTCCCGCGCCAGCCCCCAGTCCACAGAGCAGCATCGCGCGCAAAAAGGCTTGCCGGGCGCCTATCCATCCAAGAAAAGCCAGAAGAAGCACATATTGAATCTTGATATGCACCACGCCTGCCAGCGAAGCGGCGACAAGCCAGGGGTGCCTCGCGCGCAGCCCCCACCACGCCGTCGTCAACAACAGCAATATCGCCAAATTGGTCTGCCCCAGGGCCACCGTTTCCAGGAGAGGCTGAAAGTTCAACACAAGACACGCGATCAGCGCGAATCGGACCGGCGTCACAACAACCGTCTTCGCGGCGCACAGCATCAGCGCCGCGAATAGGCATAATTGGCTGAACAGCATCCAGATCACGGCAGCCGTGCGGAACGGGATCCATGTCCACGGTTGCATCAAGACGTAAAACAGCGGTGGATAGTCCGCCCCGCCTCCGGCTCTCCGAAGCTGAAGCATCGCATCCACCTGCTGAATCGCATGGGGATCGTAGGCGTCCAGTCCCAATGACACGACCGTGGCAAAAGTGTAGTAATGCGCGAAGTCGATGAACGGCGCCTGCAAATAAAACTTCAGAAGATCATGGCCGTAGCGGGCCAGACTGAACGCCACGGCAAGGATCAGCATCGCCGGCAGGACCGCTGACGCCCCATTGGACCGCCCCCCTGCGACCGGCAGGACGCGAACACGCGCCAGACAATCTGCCGCCGCGGCGGCGCGCGCGCGGAGCGGCGAGTCCGTCCGGCTTGGGATTGTCGCGCAGGCGAGGACACCGGAGCGCACGGCCAACTCAATGATCGCGATCCTTTTCGCCCATGCACCCCCCCATTGCGGAAAATATTTTTCGAAGTAGTTCATTCGACTCTTCAACGACTCATACAGCATCGCAGCCGGCACTTGCCGCGTGGACACGCCCCAATGATGGGTGGCGCTCGCCGATGGCGTATACCACAGTCGGTGACCGGCATCGCGCAGCCGGTGACAGAGATCAGCATCTTCGTAATACATGAAGAACCGCTCGTCGAACCCGCCGATGGAATCAAAGGCGCTTCGGCGCACGAGGAGGCAGGCCCCTCCCCCCCACTCCACGTCCTGTTCCTGCTGGTGCAGGAGCAACGTTCCACGCAACAACCAGCGATGGAGCCAGAGCCGCCGATAGACGGCAAAACGCAGCGACGACCAGCCGATCAAATCGCCCAGCATCCCCCACGGCGAGGGAAACCGGTCGTGCACCGACGGCTGCAGCGAACCATCCGGATTCCGCAATGTGCAGAAGACACCGCCGACGGCGGGATTGCAGTCAAGCCGCTCCGCCATGGTCTTCAACGCGCCTGCAGCCAGCTCGCAATCGCTGTTGAGAATCAGCGCATAGCGGCCTCGGCCAGCCTTCACGCCGGCATTGGCGGCCCGCCCGTACCCAAGATTCTCCCGATTCTGGATCAACCGGACGGCGGGAAAACGTTCGGCCACCATGGCTTGCGAGCCATCGGTCGAACCGTTGTCCACTACGACGACTTCAGTTGCGCGCTCCGGATCCGCAAGCGCGAGCGCCGCGAGGCAGCGCTCGAGGCGCTGTGTCGTGTTCCAGTTCACGATCACGACCGAGACATCAGATGGCATCGAATCGGATCCCCGTGGTCGAAAGACGTGCGGCATCCAATGGCGCATGACTGCACACGGCAAAGAGACTGTAGGCATGCTCGGTGTCGGCAGAGATCGCAAACCGGCTCAACGGCATCCGCTGCGGAGGCGTCAACCCGTTCCAGAGGGCAATGGCGGCGACGATGAACGAGACCAGCCGCCGCGGAACCAGTCGTTTGATCCCGAGCACATCCCATGCACGGACGCGTCGGCAGGCCGCCTCCAGGGAATATATTTCAGACGGTCTGGCCTGCCCGGCAAGCCGGACATGGGCAAAATGCTTCGCCAACAGGGCCTGCAGCTCATCCGGCGCGAACTCGTGCAGATGGAACGGGTTGCGCGGCCCCCGATGCACCAGGGCGTTGGGCGTTGAAAGGATGGCGACACCGGATGGACGAAGCGTCGCGGCCACATCACGAACGAACCGGGCCTGCTCACGAAGATGCTCGATCACTTGAAACGCGCAAATGAGATCCATGCTTTGCCGTCGAACCGCCAGCTGCACGCCATCCATGCATGCGAACGACAGGCCGGGCCGCTGATACCGCTCGGCCGCGGCCTGCGCCACCGCCGGTTCGTAATCAATGCCGAACACCAGCCTGCCCGGCCCGGCAAGTCGATCCGATCCGTACCCCGCCCCGCATCCGATATCGAGGACGGTCCCTTCCACGATCAGATTCCTGGCCGCTTCATACGCGCTCAAAAGCTCAAGATAGAGGGTGTTATGGGATTCCACGGGCACGCGTTCCCCCGAATCCCACAGCCCGGCCTCACGCTTCATACCGGCACCTTGGACGCGGTAACATGAACGGCGCCGCCACGGCCCCACGCATGCCGCAGCGGCACGCATGCTGCGAGCAGAAATTCGAACGGAAACGCCCATCGCGCAAGCAAGCGACTGAGCCGCCCCCATCCGGCATCCTCCATGGCATACATACAGCTGCGCGAGCAGTCGACCGGATGGTACTGATAGTGGACGTCGGTGACGGCGAATCCGGCTCCTGCCAGGCACCGCTCCAGCGTCCCCGGCGAAAACAGATGCACGTGCCTGGGCGCGTCCACGCCATACCAACACCCCTGGAATACACGTGCTTCCCAACTGTCCGCGTTCGGCGTGCGGAGCATCAGCAGACCGTCCGGCTTCAATACGCGATGCGCTGCCGCCAGGACAGCGAAGGGATCGGCAAGATGCTCGATGACATGCCACATGGTCACTACGTCAAAATGGCGGTCGGGAAAAACCTGCAGCTGCCGGAGATCGGAATGCACCGTCAGTCCCAGCTCCTGCTGCGCGTAACGACGGCTGTTGGCCCCCTGCTCGATCCCTTCGCACGCCCAGCCGAGATCGGCCAGAAACGCCAGATACCCGCCGCTGCCACACCCGATATCCAGCACGCGCCCGCCCGGTCGCCGGCGCGGCAGTTGCGACAGCAACCGGTGCAGCGGGAACGTTGCCGCTTTGCGTAACCAGCCTGTCACGGCAGAACGACCCGTTTCGTATCCGTACCAGTCCTCGGCCACCGCCCGCTTCAGGCGTTGCCTGAAATTATGGTCCCGCGGCACCGCCGTCACGTAGTCCGGATAGTACGGAGCCAGCTCCTTTTCCGTCAGGCACGGATGGAGCGACACCAGCCCGCATTCGGCGCAACGCCAGTAGGCAAACCGTCCGGCTCCCCGGAACTTTTTGTCCGTGACTTCCCAGAGAAATCGCGCGCCCCGCGAGCCACACAACCCGCAGGCGCGCGATTTGCCCGGGTGAACCGGCTCAGCGATGACAGAATCTGGCTGCTTCATAAACATCCAGAATGCGCGCGACATATCGTTCGACGGAAAACTCCTGCCGGGCTCGCACCGCACCGGCCTGGCCGAGACGCTGACGCAACGCCGGCTCTTCGACCACTTTCCGGATCGCGACTGCCAGTGCGTCAGGATCGCGCGGGGGCACCAACAGTCCCTCGGATCCGTCGCGAACGATCTCCGGAGTGCCGCCGCTGTTCGTCGCCACGATCGCCTTGCCGGACGCCATCGCCTCAAACAGAACCCTCCCGCAGGGCTCTGCGTCCGATGCCAGGACGAGGATGTCCAATCCTCGCATGACCTGAGGCATATCCTGGCGAAACCCGAGAAACCGGATGCGTTCTTCCGCCTGCGCATGCTTGACCTGGCGGCGCAACATCTCCAGCCGGGCAGATTCCTCCGAAATCTGCGCGTCGCCGACGATCACGAACTGCACATTCATGCCACTGCGGAGAAGCCGGATCGCGGCATCGATAAAATGGACATGCCCCTTGCCCAAACCGATCCTCCCGACCATGCCAACCACCATGCTGTCTGGCGGCATGCCAAGTTGACGTCGGAATGACCCGTCTGAATCCTGCGGATTGAATGCGCCGAGATCGACGGCATTGAGAATCGTCACCGACTTGTCCCACGCAGAACTGCCACGGAACCGTTCACGGATCGCCTCCGAATTGCACACGATCCGGGTGGCCAGCCCGGCACATACCCGGTCGATATCGTGCATCGACCCATACAACAGGTTCCGGACATGCCAGACAACCGGAATGCCTTCCAGCCGGCCAGCCAGTCCAGCGCACACGTTCGTTTGCGGCCCGTTCGAGTGCAATACGTGAGCGTTCTGTTCACGTATGATCCGGCATAGCTGCATCACGGCGCGCAGCACTCGTGAAACATTCTTCAGTGGCCCGAACGGGACCGGAAAAACGGGGACCCCCTCCCTGGCCAACGTCGCGGGAAACGGCCCTTCCAAGGGACCGGCAAAAAGCGGTCTCACCCTCGTCCGATCCAGCGCATGCAGCAGGAGGAACAGACTGTTCTCCGCGCCGCCAATTCGTGCCACGTGATGAAGATAGAGCACGTTAAGCGGCATGATCGGATTTCCTCGCCGCCCGTTTGAAAACCGCCTCGTACTGTTCGACGATCCGGTCCCAATGAAACAGCTTCTGCGCTCTCTCCCCCGCTGCCTGCCCCAACCGGGTCCGCAACGGCTCATCGACGATCAGACGAGCCATGGCATCACCAAACCCGCGCCAGTCTCCCGTCTCCACGATCAGGCCGCCATCTTCTGCCACTTCCGGCAAAGCCGTGTTCCGGACCGTCACAACCGGTTTCCCGTAGGCCATTGCCTGGGCAAGCACCACCCCGAAGGTCTCGAACGTCGAATGCAAGGCAAACAGATCGCAGGCGGAATAGAACGAGCCGAGTGTGTGCCGCGGGATGTAGCCCGCCAGGCGCACCTGCTTGCCGATGCCGAGTTCCTCCACCAGCGCGCGCAAGGCCGGCTCCTCGGGGCCCTTGCCACCAAGCACCAGTACGCCCCTGCCGGTCTGCCGGTAACAGTGATGGAAGGCGCGAAGCAGCACGTCCACCTTTTTTTCACGAGCCAGTCGTTGCAGCGAAAAAATAAACGGTTCGTCGATCGGAATGTCCAGTTGTCTGCGGATTTGCCGGCCATCCTCCTGTCCCGATGGCATCTCCACGCCGGCATGGATGACGTGCCCTGTCTGACTGCCGAACCCGCAGATCGCGTCTCTGCAGTAGTGCGAAATGAATGTGGCATCGGACACGCCGGCCAGCAACGCCCGCTGCCACCACCGCCAGAGCAAGGGCACACCGGGGCCAGGCGCGTCACGGCCGCTCAGCGTGACCACGGTGGGAACGCCGAGCCACTGTTCCGCGGCCAGGCCGGCCAGACCGGTCGGCATCAGATAGTGGACGTTCAGCACGTGCGGCCTGAACGCCTTGACGGCCCGCCGCACCGCCGCCACGGCCGAGAGCGAAAAGGGAGGAATCGTACCGGCCGTCCAGCGATGTCCGGGAATCTTCATGAAGCTGATCCGGTCGTGATAGCGCTCGACGGGAAACGTGACGAGCGTGTCGTACTCATTGCTTCCCTGCTCCTGCAAGAGACCATCCGGCAAAGACGGCGTGAGCAGCCGGACCTCGTGCCGCGCGGCCAGCCGGCGGCACAGTTCCAGCACGACGAGTTCGGCTCCGCCCACCACCGGAAGAAAAGTCTGGCTCAGGACAAGAATCCGCACTACGGCCGTTCCTTTCCCATCACCCCTGCCCTTGGCGGCCAAGCCGCTGCGTCAGCTCGACATGCCGCCTCGCAATGTCCGTCCAGCGAAACCGGCCGGCGACCGCCGTCGCGCCCTCGCGCAGTCGTTGCTGCAGGCGATCGTCAGCCAGCAGATCTCGCAGGCCCTGCGCCAACGCTGCCGATGACTGCGGCGGGACCAGGAAAAGAGTCTCCCCATGACGCAAGCTGGGATCGTCGTAGCGCGGCGTGGTCGTCATGATGGGAACGCCGGCCTGAAAGCCGGCCATCAGCGTGCCGCGCCGCAGACTGGCGCCGTCGTCGTAGGGCACCACGTAGACGTCGAGGCCGGCCAGAAGATCGGCGGCCTCTTGCGCAGGCAACTCCCCTGTCCAATGGATGCGATGCGCCACGTCCAGCCGCTGAGCCAACCCCTCCAGTTCGAGCCGGTGGGCCTGATCTTCCTCGCGGACGGCTCCGATGCAGACGAGATACACCGCCGGATCAGCCGCCAAATCAGGCAGGGCCTGCAGTAGAACATTGAGTCCCTTTCCCGGAACCGCAAATCCAAAGGTGCCCAACACAACGGCCTTCGAATCCAGGCCGAGCCGCCGGCGCAGCCGAATCCGGGACTCCTCCCTCGGCATGGAGGATGACGGAAGGTTGGCGCCAATGGGAATCTCGGCCAGCTTGCCGGACCACCACGGAAGGCGGCGGCGAACCAGGTCGCTGAGCTCTGCGTGCACGCTGACAAGACCGTGGCTGCCTGCCGCCAGCAACACGGCATTGGGCTTGGCGATCCACCGCCCGCCAACGAGAGTATGAAACGTCGTCACGATCACCGTCCCGCGCAGAGTCCATCGCAGCAGCCACGGCAACAGTTTCATCGCCACGCCGAAGCCATACGACTCCGGGGTGTATTGCAGAATGACCGCGTCCGGCCGTTCGTGTTTCAGCAGCCGCCAGACGCGCAGGCAATCAACCATCCCCCACCGATCCGCAAAGGCAACCACCCCCGGCTCACGGCTCAGACTGCGCTTCGAGGTCACGACAAGGCATTCGTGCCCCAACGCTTCAAGGGCGGCGCGCAGGCACCGTGTGTAATCCCCGACACCGCACGGAACCGTCGCGGGTTGATAGTGGGCCGTCATGAGGGCAAATCGCATGACGCGTCACCGTGCCGAATCCACGGCGACTGATTTCCTTCCAACGATCAGCCAGTACATGCCCAGGCGGTTCAGCAACGGCAGCACGTTGCAGATGCGGTCGATGGCATGGAGCACGCCGGCAGCCCGACGCTCCGTCCAATCGGGGAACAGCTTCAAGAGCACGTGCTGCGCTTCGCCCAGATGGTTGTACGACCGCCACCAGACGATTTCCAGGCCAGCATCCCGAAGAAGATCCCGAATCTCATCCGCCGTGAAATTGGTGTGATAATAACTCAGCCCCAGTGTCTCATGGCTCCACACTAGCGTCGGAGGCGGAAGCACGGCTGGCCAGGCCAGCCCGATCAGTTTTTCCATCACGTTCAGCGGGTTCATCCAGTCGCTCCACAACAGTCCGTGACGATTGTTGGTGGTCAGAAAAAAAAGCCCCCCGGGACGCAGGCAGCGACGGATCTCGCGAAGCGCTGCACGCGGATCTGAAAGATGCTCGATCACTTCCGAAAAATTGATCAGATCGAAATGTTCGCTTGGAAACGGCAGTGCGGCCGCGTCCACACGGGCGAGCGGCCAACGCTGATGAGCGGCATGGACAATACGCAACGACTCGGGGTTGAGATCCACGCCGATGAACGACCATCCCGCCCGGTCGAATAGTGTCGTCATCAAGCCATGCTGGCAGCCAAGATCGAGTATCGTCGCTTCCGCGCGCGGGAAGAATCGCTCCAGCATCCGCCGCAGCCAGAGATGGCGCAGGCAATAGACCGGATCAGCCTGCCTGGCCGGGCGATCACCGAACGATGGAAGTTCCTTGAGGCTCTCCGCAAAGGTCTCTTCGTCACGGGACGAGGCATAAAATGCCTCGACCAATTCCGACGCCAGCAGTTTTTTGAACAGGGCGAGCTCTGCCCCGTACCGCTCCCACTCGCGGCAGCGTCGAACATAGGCATCCCACACCCAGAGCGTCCCCAGCAACAGGAAGCTCGCGGTCACAGCTGGCATGGTCCGGATGACCACAGCGGGGATGAGGACCACTACCATTGTCACCAGCAGCATGCGATGACGCCAGCCGCGGGCCAACACGCCGACCCAGGACCCGGACTGCCTGGAGTCCGGAAGATGGGCAAAAACTCCCTGATTGATCAGATGACGATCCACCTTCATGGTGTTCACCCGCGTTCCCATTGCCGCATTCCCGCGGTCGTCATGTGCCTACATCCCGCTCATACATGTGGACTCCGCCGCAATGCCATCAGCTGACTCGCCAGCGCGGTATAGAGCAAGACTACCCCGTAAAACTTGATCTCGGCCAGAAAAATCCATGGCCCGCGCGCCAGGAGCGGGTGGACATAAAAATCGTCCACCACTCCGATGAGGATCACCGCCAACCCGGTCAACGCCGGCCACAGAACCTCACGGGACACCGCATGCCTGACCATGCGATCGAGAAGAACCCCGATGCACGGCAATAGCACCAGCAGATGACACACGGTCGCGTTCGGAGCCGCCAACGGAATTGCGACCATGAGCAGCGCCAGCTCGACGTCGCTCAGGCGATCGGGTCCCGGCGTCTGCCGTCCCCGCAACAAAAGCAGCAGGGTGGCGCCGATGACGACAAGCGCCGCACCCCACGCCAGCCACGCCGGGCCGACAACCTGACCGGAAAGCCCCCAGCCGCACGCGTGCGCCACCGTCGCGAGAAAGCCGGCCAACGAATGATTCTCGACGGAAATCAGCGGGACGGTGAACTTGGGCGCCACCTGCTCGAAATAGATCGCCGTGTCTCGAAACCCGAAGACTTCCGCCGCGCCGGCGCTCATCGCGCAGGCGACGGCAAGCGCCACGCCGCCGACGCGGAATTGTCTCTTCCAGAGCAGGTAGAGCACGAGCAGACCCGGATGGAGCCTGATTGCCGTGGTGATGCCGAGCACCACCCCTGCCGCCACATCACGGCCCTGGCGGTACAAGACCCAAAAACCCGTCATGCCAAAAAATATCAACGCATTGACTTGCCCAATATCAACGGTATTTCGAAGCGGATGGAAGATCGCCGCCACAAAGAGCAGGCCGAAGACGGTCAGACGCTCAAACTCAAACCGTCGGACGAGAAGCCAGAGCGCCCACCCGATCATGAGCAGCGACAGCGCCAGCCAGATCAATTTCGCAACCGGAAACGGCACGGTCGAAAACGGCAGAAACACGAACATCATGGCAGGCGGGTAGGAAAAAATGTGCACGTGCTCGAATCCGGGGTGCTGATGGAGCGTCCCCGCCTGTCTGGCGGCCGCCACCAGATCGGCGTTCACGTTTTCGTCGAACCATGATTTGCCTGGCTGGGGATCGTAAAAAGACGCGCCGGTCCTGGCCACGACGGCCGCCGTGTACCCGGCGGCAAAATCCCGTAGATCTCCCTTCCCGGCAACCAGCACGACGCGCATGCCGAATTGCACGAGAACAGCGGCCAGCACCAGACCCAGAACGGTCAGCGTCCCAGGCAGGGGGGCGGAAATCCTGTCACGATTCTCGGAAATCATCATTCAGATCGTCCGTCAATGCGGCGGGCTTGACGTATCCGGCGCTCACCCCGGGTGTTTGCCTGACTGCATGACGGGTGTACGGTTGAATTGAAGGGGGCATCGGCCAAACCGGCCGGCGTAAAAATCCAGCACACCCCGGGCGACCGCCCGTGCATTATCGTGCAACCCGCGCCGACGCTGGGCCCAGGCAAACCGCATGGAGCGCAGCGTGTACAGCGCAAGGAGGAGCGGACGATACAGCATCGGCGCATGATCCAGGAACAAGAGCAGACGATTCCTGGCATAATAATAATCCGCGCTCGGCGACCCTCCTTTCATGGCCTGTGACACCTTGTGGAATATGCGCGATTTCGGTTCGTACCGGCAGCGATATCCGCGTTGCCGGACCCGCAGGTTCCAATCCGTCTCCTCGAAATAAATAAAATACCGCTCGTCGAGACCGCCGACTTCCCGAAAGACCTGAGCCGGCGCCAGGAGGCAGCAGGCGGTGATGTAATCCACTTCCCTCGGGCTGTCCCACTGGCCCCGATCGATCTCTCCGGCCCCGAGATGCCACTGGCGTCCCGTGTGCCAATCCACCATCCCTCCGGCAAACCACAGACGCGTGACATCCGGATGATGATAGATCTTGGAGCCCGCGGCGCCCGCCCGATCCTCGCACAGTGCGTCCAGCAGAGGCCGTAAAAACCCGGCCTCCACCAACGTATCGTTGTTGAGGAGGAGGATGTGGCTCACATCCTCCTTGATCGCCCGCTCGATGCCGACGTTGTTGCCCGCGGCAAAGCCGATGTTTTCAGGAAGACGGATGATGACCGCATCGGGAAACTGCTTCTCCAACCGGTCGACGGACTCGCGTGCCGATCCGTTATCCACGAGGATCACCCGGAGCGGCACATCGCGCACCAGGCGAAGCGACTCAAGACATTCCCGCGTATCCTGCTCCTGATTCCAGTTCAGGACCACCACCCCGACGAGTTCCCGGCTCCGGCTCATCGCACCAACCCCCGGACGGTCAGCTGGGACGCCGCCTGTGCGGTTCGGTCCTTGGGTCGCTGGCTGCGCAGCCAGGCTGTCAGCCTGGCCATGCCCTCCTCGAAGGACACGCGCGGACGGTACCCGAGCGCCGACGTAATTTTGGCGATATCGGCCACGCAATGCCGGATATCCCCGGCGCGGAAGGTCTCGAGAATTTTCGGGTGAATCGCCTGCCCGAGATTTTTTGCCAGTACCACCGCGATATCGCTCACCGTCGTCGCCCGGCCGGTCCCGACATTCAAGGCCTGGTAGTCGGCATCGGGTTTCTGGATCGCCAGGAGCACGGCCTGCACCACGTCGCTCACGTGCACGAAATCACGGCTCTGGCGTCCGTCTTCATAAATGAGCGGCGGCTGGCCGTTCAAGAGCCGTGACGCAAAAATGGCCGCCACGCCGGTGTAGGGGTTTGACAGGGCCTGCCGCTCTCCGTAGACGTTAAAAAACCTCAGGGCGACGGCGGGAAGACCATAAGCACGTCCCACACAAAGGCACATTTCCTCCTGATCGCGCTTGGTAATGGCATAGATGGAGGATGGGTCCAGCGGCTTTGTTTCGGGAGTCGCAACCGCTGTTGCGGCGTCGCCGCACTGCGGACATGCCATCTCCCACCGCTTGGCCATCAAATGGGCTTCCGCACGGAACGCCGAAGCCAGAGGACCGCATTGGGCGCATCGGTATGCCCCTTCGCCGTAGATGGACATCGAAGAGGCCACGATCAGTTTTCGGACCTTGTGCTTTTTCCGGCTCAGCACCTGCAGTAGATTGGCGGTCGCCTGCGTGTTGGACGCGACATACGAAGCGATCTCGTACATCGACTGACCCACCCCCACCGCCGCCGCGAAGTGGACAACCACGTCCGCATTCTGCAAACACCGGGTGAGGGTCGCAGAATGTCCCGCATCACCTACAACCAGTTCGGCGGATTTGTCCAGGTACGATGGCCTTTTCCTGCCAGGGCCGTGGACTTGCGGAACCAGCGCGTCGAGAACACGAACTTTCACTCCCTTGGCCAACAACGCGTCAGCCAGATGCGAGCCAATGAAGCCGGCTCCCCCGGTGATCAACACTCGCTTTGCCATCCCGCTCATGACACCTCTGCCGTTTTTACTGTTCAGTCCAGCAATCGTTTCAATTCTACAAGGTCTGAAATCCTCACGCACCCCAAGACTACCAGCATCGCCACGTACCCCATGGTTCCTGAAAAGACGGCGATCGCGACGCCCGAACCCTGCGCCAGCCAAAGTACGGATACCATTCCCATCATGGCAAGCGCGTGCCGCCAGAGCTCTCTCCACTCGATACGCACCGCAAACTCTCGCTTGAGCATGATGCCGACCAGCGCAAGATTGAACCATTCGCACAAGACGGTCATCGTGGCGGCGCCCACCGCTCCCCACCGGGGAATAAGCAGCAGATTCCCGATGATGTTCAAACAGGCGCTCAGGCCATATACACCGACCAGCGGCCAGACCCGGCCAGCGGCCATGAGCGCCTGGGTCGGAATCATGATCAGTACAAGCGGAAGACTGCCCCAGATCAGGACCTGCAGCGGGGCTGCAGATCCTGTAAATTCGCTGCCGAACAGGAGAAGGGTCACCGGCTCTGCCACGAAACAGATCCCCGTCATCAATGGAAGAACGAGGCCCAGAAGAGGCTGCCAGCTTTTTTCAAGAAGCTCCCGGCTGCCGTGCAAGTCCCGATCGGCCAATCCCGAAAAACGCGGGTAAAAAGGCCGTGCAATTGAGGCTGCCAATGGAATAATGGCGTCAAGAAACCGATAGGCGGCCGCGTAGAGGCCAAGTTCACGCGTACCACGGAGCCATTCCAGCATGACCATATCGATTCGATAATACACCGCAAAACCAATGAGCAGCAGGCCGAATGGAAGCGCCTCACGGATCATGCCGCTGACAGCCGACATCGGAGCAGGGAATGTTCCCGGCGGCCACCCGGCCAGCACGTACGTCACGGCAACCATGACCAGATTGGCCGCAGTGGCCCCAAGAAGCAAGGATACCGTTTTTCCACCAAGGAGGAGCGCGCCCGCGACGGCTGCCGAACCGAGCAGCGAACCAAGGATCTGGCACACGGCCACCGTGCGCAAGTTTTCTCGGACGATCAGGGAAACGAGCATCGGCGTCGTCACAGCCGACAGGACGCTCGCAAACCCCGCCAGCGCCAGCGACGCCAGCAGCACCGCATCGCGATGCAGCATTGCTCCGCATCCCATCATGACAATCCACCCCAACCCAGCACACAGAAACAGCGTCTGCCGCAGCGTTGCGATCACCTCCGATTCCCGACTGCGGATCCGACTGATTTCTCGAATCGCGTAGGTCGCCAACCCAAAATCTGTCATGGCTCCGAACGGATATGCGAATGCCAGCACGTACGCATACCGCCCCAACTCCTCCGACCCCAGATACCGGACGATCGCAATCGATGCCGCCATATTAATCAGCTTCGTGATCACTTGCGCAGTCGCCAGCGACAGAATGTTGTTGAACAGCCGGCCTTCAGACATGAAACCGCTCCCTACGACGGCACAATGGATTCATGCCCGTGTACCCACGAGACAAGTCCTGCGCTCGGGTTCCACAGCCAGGACCTGGCACACGGCGGAACAACCGCATCACACTGGCACGGAACCAAGCTGTGAGCTTCGGCGATTAAACGCGGGAGGGGACGAACGTTCTTCCTTGTCGCCGGATTTCCTTGAACGCAAATGGACCACCTTCGCAATTAAAGCCGCATACAGCCAGAACGGCTCCATGATCCTGACAATAATAAACGTGTTGGCGCCGATGCCATGGATAAGCATGCCCACAAAGCCCAGGAGAAACCCTATGATGATTCCATGAAAATACGGATCGTCTATTTCCTGCAAGGCGGACCGGGCAAGCCGATAGATCGACCACATCAGAAACCCGAACGCCACGATGCCCAATAGTCCGACATCGGCAAGCAGCTTGGGATACATCGCATCCATAAAAGGGCCGCCGGTGACACCCTTGCCCCATAACGGTGATTCTTTCCAGGACTTCACCGCCTCCTGCCACGACCGGAGGCGGTCCGTCGTGGACGTATCAACCTTGACGGCGCCGATACGATACTGCTCGCCTTCGCGGGACGACTGAGTAAAGGTATACATGACGCGATTCTTGACGGACTCCGGAGCCCAGACTGGAGCAGCCATCACCCCGAGCAGCACAAACGTCAACAGTAAAGGGCGGCGGCGGCTGAGGTAAATCATAAATACCATCACGACGACTCCTGCGGCCAAATACGACGAGCGGGACAAGGTCGCCTGCAGGGCCACGAATCCGGTCATAAGCAGCACGAAATGCCACATCCTGTTGCGGGATGCGCCCGGCGTCACAAGGAGTCCCGTCACGATGGAAAGCATGAACACCAGATATCCCCCCAGTGTGTTCGGCTCACCCTCCTTCCCTTCGAACGGCGCCGAAGCTCGCTGGCCGTTCGCCATTTGAAAGATGGCGTAGAGCGACACCAGGAAACAGGTGACCAGACTGACGGTCACAAGATGCTTGATCTGCTTTTCTTCTGTCACCAGATTCACCGTCATGAAATACAAAAAAAAGTATTCATAGTACTTCAGCAGAAAGAAGAACCCGGCGAACGGGCGGACACGCCCCAGCAGCACGCCGATCAGCGTCGCGACAATGCTGGCTCCGAGATAGTAGGCAATGGCCGTGTTCAAGGGAGTCTGGAGGTACTGCACGCCCTGCCGAACCAGCGCGATTTTCGCCAGCCATGCGCACCCCACGAGCATCATCAAAAAATCGTCGAGCCGAAGGGTCAGGCCGCGCGCGAGCGTCGCTCCGCCACCAAGGCCCTGCCCCGCGACTTCGAACTCGGGCCCCAGCAACATGGACACGACGATGAGATACAACCCCGTCAAAGGAAACAAAAACGCGACCAGCAAAACAAGCATGCCGATCGTGATCATTTCCCCTATCCCCGGCTTCGTCAATGTAATCACAAGCGCGAGCGGGACCGCCAGCAGCGCCGTGAGCAGCACCTGCGTGGCGCGTGATTCAAAAATCTCTTGCAACATCACAAGTCCCTATTCGGCAGGGGGCACAGAAGTTGGGCGTGATCGCAGGTGCAGTTCTGCTATTACCGATATTCGTATCGGTAATAGCCGTACTCGGGCGTGATTTCAGCCCGTACATTGGTCAACACAGTGCCTAGAACCTTGCCCTGTGCATGGTCGACAAGAAACTTTGCCCGTTTCAAAGCGCTGCGTCCGATCCTGCCGACCTGATAGACCAGAATGACGCCATCCACCTTCGAGCTCATCATGACGGCATCGGCGATGGGCAGAATGGGCGGCGTGTCGAACATGACGATGTCGTACTCCTCGCGCATCGCGCGGATGATTTCCAGGAACTTCGGCGAGTTGATGAACTCGGCGGGATTGTGGGGGATACTGCCGCTGGTCATGACATTGAGCAGATCGATGCCGGGCGTATTGACGATACGATCCACTCCCAGCAGACCTATCATCAAATCGGTGACCGTCCGCACGGCCTCCCGCCACGGCAGTCCCCCCATGAGCACCTCGGACAATCCGGGACCGCGCTCAAGACCCAGCCGGGCGTGCACAAAGGGACGCCGCAGGTCGGCGTCGACCAGCAGGATCCGCTTGCCGTCCTGTGCCATCGTCAACGCCAGATTCACGATCGTCGTCGTTTTCCCCTCCCCCAGTCCGGCGCTGGTGAATAAGAACGTCTTCGCCTGCCCTTCCCGGCTGGCGAACTGGATGTTCGTTCTGAGCGACCGGAACCCTTCCGAGATCACCGATTTTTCGTCATAGAGACAGACGAGCTTGGAGAACAACGCCACGGTCTCGGGCTTGGTGTTCGGAGGCAGCTCCATGGCGGCCGCCTCGAGCTGCTCCTTCTCGTTGAATCGCGGGATGACCCCGAGCACCGGAACCTGGAGAAACTCTTCGACACCCTCGATCGTTCCGATCGAGGTATCAAAAGACTCGCGGGCAAACGCCAGCACGACCCCTAGAAATGCCCCCATGATGACGGCCACGATGATGTTCATCCCGCTGTTCGGTTGATTGATCGGCGCCGTCGGAAGAATCGCCGGCTCGATGATCGACACTTCCTCGATCCGTTCCGAGTTCTTGATCATGAGTTCCTGATGCTTGACTTTCAGCTTGGCGTACAGATCGGCGCTGACCGTGACATCCCGCTCCAGCCGGCTCAGCTGAATTGCGGCTTTCGGGAAATTAAAATACCGCTTTCGATAGGTGTCGATCTGCTCCCGCAGCGCGGCTTCCCGACCGGTGAAACTCTTGAGCTTGGACTCCAACTCGCGGATCATCTCCTCCTTCACGTTTCTGATCTTCCGGTCCAGCTCCCTGACCAACAAATGGTCCGGGGTGTAATTGATCAGCAAATTGCTGCGCTCCTGCAGAAAGTCGGTCAGCCGGGAATTCAGCACGGAGAGAAGCGCGGTCGGTTCATCCGTGAAGATGCGCTCGGTCGGCTGGCCGGCGCTGGGCTTGCGCAAAATGTCGATTTGCTTCAGCGTCTCGTCCCGCAACCGCACAATCCTGTCGTAGTCGGCTTCCAGTCTGGTAAAGGATTCCAGGGCCGCCTTGGCCTCCTCGTTCAGAAAGACCTGCCCTTCCCGTTCCTTGAAATCGCGCAGGGTTTCTTCCGCGCGCTTCAAGTCAGCCTCATGCGCCTGCAACTGCTCCTCCACAAACCGCCTGGAGTCGGAGACGGTTTTGTTCCGCGTGCGGATGTTCTCCGCACGATAGGCCTCCGCGACCGCATTGGCCAGGCGCTGGGCCATGTTGGCCGTGTCCGCAGTCGTGGTGATGCGAATAATGTTGGAGGCTCCTTCGACCGACGTTTTAATCATCTGCTGGAGCCCATAGATCGCCCCAAGATACTCTGAGGACCGCGCCTCCCCCGGGGGCGACTCGGGCTTTATGACATTGAGCTCCTTGGCGACTCGCTCAATGACGGGAAAGCTTCTGATCACTTCCATCTCAGTATTGAGATCAAAGCTGCCCTGGGCCGCAAGCGACTCGATCAGCATATTCGCGAAGGTGCTGCTCCGCTCGAATTTGATACGGGTTGACGCCTCGTAGATCGGCACAGGCTTCAAATACTGAGTGAGGCCCAGCGTAAAGGCGACGACAAGCCCGGCCGACAGCAGGATCGTGCCTTTCCGCTTTTTAACGATCAGCCAATAGTCAAGAACGTTTAGTTCGTATTGAGCCACTGCACTCCCCGTTACACGCTACGCACGCGTCAATTCCCTCCCCCCGCTTTTGCGCCGGGGAAAAACGTCGGAATGAGCGCGGCAAAAAAGATCGGCGTGATGCCGATATAAATGAGCGGGAATATTTTGGTCGCCGTCTCCTTGGCATCACCCAGCCGTTCGCGAGGCACAAACACGATGTCATTTTCCTGAATGGCCAGGTTGCGGCTCATGTCGCCATACGTCCACACTCGGGAGACATCGGCCATAAATATCTGCGGGTGGTTCAGATCCCCTCCCCGTATCACGCGAATCTCGTCCAGCAAGGCCGTGTCGTTGTATGTGTCCGCCTGGGTAATGGCCTGCAACACCGTCATGTTTCTTCCCAACGGAAAATGGCCTGGTTTTTTCACGTCACCGAATACGAAAAATCGTTTCAACTTCAGCGCTTTTTTCTTGAGCAGCACCTGCACGCGCGGATTCTTCATGTAGGGAGTCACCGCGTCCGTGATGAGCTGTTCCGCCTGGGCTGCGGTCTGCCCTTTCACGTCCACCTCGATAAACGAGACCGCCACATTGCCCGTTTCCTGAACGACGTTGGAATATTTTTCCTCGCCGGCTCCACGGCGGATGACCATGTCCAGCGTGTCGCCGGGCTCGATCACGGCATCGGCGCTGACGACCGTTTCATCCGCATAGAGGTCGCCCTTGGGAAGCGGGGGCAGTGTCACGCCGGGAGGAGTGATGGCAGACGGCGGCAAGGAGGACTGCGCAGGATTCCGGCAGCCCATGGGGCCGAAGCACAAAAAGCCCGATAGCAGAACACACAGCGCTCGTGTCAGCGGATTGCGTATCATCTCAACGTTCTGATGCCTACTCGCCCGTTTCGGATCCGACCACTTCAACGATATGCACGAGCGTCGTCGCGCTGAGATCCACGGACTTGGCTGCGCCGGAGCCCGGCCCGCCCGCCCCCTGATTGACAGACACGACCGGACGCAGCGGATATCGCGCATTCAACTGCGTGACGACGCCGACTTCGCCGGTATTCAGCTGGACTATCGTGCCCAACGGAAACAGCGAGAACTGTTGAACCAGCACCTTGATGATTGTACCGGGGAAGGCCGTCTTTTCGGCAGTAAGCAACTCCCTGATCGCTTCGTGTGGCAGCATCCGCTGCCGGTACGGACGCGGGCTCATGAGCGCATCGAAAATATCCACGATCCCGATAATGCGCGCATACTCATGAATTTGCTCGCCCTTGAGCCCGCGGGGATAGCCCTGCCCGCTCCACCGCTCGTGCTCCTGCCAGGCGACTTGCGCCAGCCAGCCGTATTGCGCGCCCAGCTTGCTCAACATCTGAAATCCGATTTCGGGATGCTGTCGGACCTGCGCCCGATCTGCCTCGTTGAGCTTGCCGGGATTCGACAGCAGCGATTCCGGCAACTGGAGCATGCCGACATCGTGCAGCAGGCCGGCGAGGGCCAGGCCGATCAGAGCCTCACGTTGATAGCCGATCCCCATGCCCAGCTTCGTGGCCAAAATAGCCACGTTGACCATGTTGGAGATAATCGGCGATCCTTTTTTCCCCGCAATGGCCTTGGTCAGAAAATGATCGCTTTGCTGGAGCGCATCCACGAATCCGGTGGCAATCTTCGTGAATTCCTCCATCATGGCGATACGCGCCAGCCCTTCGAGCTGGAACGGGTTGGCCTGCTGGCCGGAAGATGCCAGACGGCCCAGCGCCTCTTCGGCCATGCGATACCAGTCCGGTCCCGTATAGGGAGCCGGAACGGCCACAGCCGCAAGCGACCGGAACGACACCGGCTCCTGACCGCCGGCGCCTCCGCCCGACTCTCGCATGATGTCGTTCATGCGTACCATCGTTACGCGCGTCTTTTGGTTCGCGTCATATCGTCAAGCATGGAATGTGAAGAATGCGGATCGCTCTGTCGGTGGGATACCTGCACGCGCCCCCCTCTACTTCGGCCCAGAGAAGAACCTTGCGTAGATTGTATGCACTGTACTCATAACTCCTTGTTTTGTCAACGCGTTTTAGCTGATAGGCCAAATGGCCCTTCACCTCAAAATTCGCCCGTAATTTTTGCGCTCGCCCGGGCCAAAAACAGCACCGATTGGAATTGCAGCGAGTCTGGCATCCTCGGCCGTTTCAATGCGCAACTCCGGGCGGGACAGCCGGGCCGTAACCCATACGGCGCCATCACGATCCGTGCGCAGCAGATGGGCACCCGCCTTCTGATAAGCCGCCACAACGCCGGGAGCAGGATGCCCGTAGGCATTACGCCGTCCGACCGACACGACCGCTGTCGTTGCCGCTGTCTGCTCGATCCAGGGAGCATACAGCGAACTCGCCGCGCCATGATGCGGCACCTTGAGAATCGTGGCTCCCGCCAGCAATCCGCGACCATGCAGCCTCGCCAGCGCGCCGGCTTCGGCATCCGCCGTCAGCACAAACGTCTGTGTTCCGCATTGCAGCCTGGTCACAATGGACAGATTGTTCAGCGCGGTCCCGCTCAATGCGCCCCCGTCGCCCTCCTGCGGCAAAGTACCGGGGTGCGCCGGAGGATTCAGCACATCCAGCCTGCATGGCCCTGAGCCGATGATGGCCCGCCCTTCCTCCGCCCGTTCTTCGCTCAGACCCCGTGACTGCAGCGTCTCGTGCAGCCGCCGGTAAAACGGCTCCTCCCTCGTCACCCCGTTGCTCCAATAGCGACCCACCGTAAACGACCGCGCCACCCACGCAAGTCCTCCGACATGGTCCAGCTGCGGATGGGTGGCAATCACATGGTCGAGGCGTGTGATGCCTCTCTCCCACAGATAGGGCCCCACAACAGTACGTCCCATGTCGAGCGTGTCGTACCGCGCCCCCGCGTCGATGAGGACCGTTTGACCGTCCGGCAATTCGAGCAGGCAGGCATCGCCCTGCCCCACATCCAGAAAAGTCACCCGGACGGCATCCTCGCCCGGCAGGTCGCGGGGTGACCAGGCCCACCAGATCAACAGGAATATCACGCCGACAAGACAGGCCCGCCGCCACCACCGACTGCGCCCCTCGGCAGCCAGCCAGAGCGCGACGGCGAGCAGAAAATAAAATGCCGCCATGGCCATGATCGTCGGCGAGGCAACGTGCCACTCCGCGCCAGGCATTCTCGCGTACAGGGCCACCGCCGCCGACAGGAAGTTGGAGAGAGTTTGATTCAGCGCAGCGGCGGGCAGTAACTCCTGACCGGTGAGCAGCAGCCAGACCGCCGACCCCAAGCCCAACGGCACCAGGACAAACCCGGCCAGGGGCACCACCATGGCATTGACGAATACGCCCAGCCACGCGATCTGCTTGAAGTGATAGGCCACGAGAGGTAGCGTGGCCAGCGTGACGCCGCCGGTCAGCCACAGATAATCCCCCACCCACGTTCCGGCCCTTTCCCTCACCGACGTCTGTTGAGGCGGCAGGCCGTCGGAGGCATCCTGCCTGCGCGCGCCGATGACCAGCGCAATGGCCGCCACGGCCATGAACGACAACTGGAAGGAAATATCGTAGGGCGCGCGCGGGTTCTGCACGACCAGCAGGAGCGCGGCGCAGGCCACGGCGCGCATCAGATCATGTCCGCGCCCCAGCCACACTGCCAGCATGACGATCGCGATCATCACCAGCGAACGGACCGTCGCCACTTCCGCCCCGGCCAGCAGTGTGTAAAACGTCACCATCACGAGCGTCGCCACCGCCGCCACGCGCGTGGGTGTGATCGTTTGCGACAGGGCCAGCAGCCACAGGGCCGGCAGGATGCGGCAGACGCCCTTCACCAGCATGAACGACAGGACGGCCAGCAGCCCGAGGTGCGAGCCCGAGATGGACAGGATGTGCACGGTCCCGGTGGCCATGAAGGCATCCCGGACTTCATCCGTCAGATAACCCTGCTCTCCGACGATGATGCCCAGAAAAATGCCACGTGCTGGATCGGACAGGGTTGCCAGCGCAGCCTGGCGGATGCGATCACGCCACCGTTCAATTATTCGCCAAGACGTCCACCGCGAGAAGCGTGGCGGAGCGGCGGCGAGCACCACGCGTCCAGGTCCCGACACGGACGCCACCGCATCGATTCCCTGATGCGCCAGATAGGCGCCATAGTCGAACCCGCCCGGATTTCTTGTTCCCGACGGAGGATGCACGCGCGCCGTGAAACTGACTTCGTCGCCCGGGAGAAATGTCCGGTCCGGCTCGCGCCACGTGACACGCAGCCGGCCGCTGAAGACATGGCCTCCGGTTCCCTCACCTGCTTGAGTCATGTCCAGCACCAGCACCGTGCGGTCCGGCGCATGTCTGGGCGGCTCGACGACCGTTCCCTTCACCGGCACCGGTCCCTGCCCCTCAAGCACTGCCAGGGAAGTTCCTGTTCCATCCCATGCAGACACTGTCCAAAGCAGGACCCCGCCCAGCAGCGCCCCGAAGAGCACGGACCCCTCGCCGGCCGTCAACCGGCCGTGTCGTTCACCGTCCGCAAGCGTGATTGCCGCGAGGATCAGGACGAAGAGAACCGACAGGGGAAGATAAACCAGGAAGGAACCCAGCGCCACGCCGAGCAGCACGGCGCCGGTGAACAGCAGAAACAACCGCCGCTACCCCAAACGCGCGCGCACGACGCCGGCAAGATCCTCGGCGACCGAACGGATCAGCGCTTCGCCCTCTCCTTCGACCATGATGCGAAGCAGCGGTTCGGTCCCTGAATAGCGGACCAGCACCCGCCCGCGGCCATTGAGTTTCGCCTCGCCTTTCCGGAGGGCTTGCTGGAAACCGGGCACCCCGCCCAGGTCCGGCTTCGCCTTCACCGAAATATTCAACAGCACTTGCGGGACCGGCGCCAGCACCTTGACCAGATCGGACAGGGACCGTCCCGACCGCTTCATGAGCGACAGGATTTGCAATCCGGAAATCAGGCCGTCCCCCGTCGTGTTGTGATCGAGAAAGATCAGATGCCCCGACTGCTCGCCGCCGAAGTTATACCCGCCGGCCAGCATAGCTTCCAGCAGATACCGGTCGCCGACCGCCGTGCGGATCAGCTTGATGCCGGCCTTCGCCAGCGCCTGCTCGAGGCCGAAGTTGCTCATCACGGTGCCCACCACGGTGTTCTTTTTCAACTCACCGCGCGCGTGCATGTCCAGCGCGAGCGCGGCCATGGCGTGATCGCCGTCGACCAGCCGCCCCTGTTCATCGACGAAGATCGCCCGGTCCGCGTCTCCATCGTGCGCGACGCCGACGTCGGCCTTGTATTCCCGCACCGCCCCTTGCAACCGGGCGGGATACACGGCCCCGCAGCCCGCGTTGATGTTCGTGCCGTCCGGCTTATCGCCGATCACCCAGACCGTCGCGCCCAGCTCCCGCAAAACTTTTGGCGACACCTTGTAGGCCGCGCCATGCGCGCAGTCGACGACGACCTTCAAGCCCTGAAAATCGAGGTCGCGCGGGATTGAGCGCTTCACGAACTCGATGTACCGCCCCTCGGCATCGTCGATCCGATAGGCCTTCCCCACCGCATCGGCGGTCGGGCGGTGATGTTCGATTTCGTTCGACGTGATCAGCTCCTCCATCCTGGATTCGAACTCGTCCGGCAGCTTGAGCCCGTCGCTGGAAAAGAACTTGATGCCGTTGTCCTGGTAGGGATTGTGCGACGCGGAAAGCATGACACCGGCGTCCGCCCGCAGGCTGCGGGTCAGGAACGCGATGCCGGGCGTCGGCATGGGGCCGATCAAATAGACATCCACCCCCATGGAACAGATGCCGGACGTCAGCGCCGACTCCAGCATGTAGCCGGACAGGCGGGTGTCTTTGCCGATGACGATCTGGTGCCGGCCAGCCCGGCGCTTGAACAGATAGGCGGCCGCGCGGCCCAGCTTCATCGCCGTTTCGCTGGTCATCGGCTCGAGATTGGCGACGCCCCGCACGCCGTCCGTGCCGAAGAGCACCCTGGCCTTCGCCTTCTTCGCCGTTTTATCGCGTCGTGCCGGTTTGGATCGCATGAATCATCCTGACGACATCCTGCATGACTTTCACATCGTGCACACGCACCACCTTCGCCCCCCGAAGCACCGCCGCCGCCACCGCCGCCGCCGTTCCCATGAGCCGGTCACCGGTCCGCCGGCCCAGCACCTCTCCGATGAACGCCTTCCGGGACACCCCCACGAGGATCGGACGGCCCAATGAGTGAAAAGCGTCGAGCCGGTCCAGCAGTATGAGATTGTGATCGAGATTTTTCCCAAATCCGATGCCTGGGTCAAGCAGGATCTGATCTGCCGCAATCCCCGCCTGCCCGGCTGCCTGCATCCGGGAGCCCAGAAAATCCCGCACGTCATCCACGACCGATCCGTAGCGGGGAGCCCGTTGCATGGTTTGCGGCGTCCCCTGCATGTGCATCAGGACGAACCCGGCGCCGGTCTCCGCCACCATTCGCATCATCTCCGGATCAGCCTGGCCCGCGCTGATGTCGTTGACCATGGAAGCACCGGCTTCGATCGCCGCCGCGGCCACCGCCGCCTTGGTCGTATCCACCGACACCGGAACCGCCACGCGCCGGCAGATCTCCCGCACGACGGGAATCAGGCGGCGGAGTTCCTCTGCTTCCGATACCGGTTCCGAGCCCGGGCGGGAGGACTCGGCGCCGATATCGATGACGTCCGCGCCGTCCTCGGCCATCTCCAGCGCATGCGTGACCGCCGCGCCGGGATCGAGATACCGCCCTCCGTCCGAAAACGAATCCGGCGTGACGTTCAACACGCCCATGACCAGCGGACGGTCGAGCACGAGGCTGCGCCCGCGCAACAGCAGAATAGGTGCGGAATGGACTGGCGATTGCGGCATCACGCTCAGCGAGTTGAACGAGTCACGCATCCGCGCCGGGCGCGAACGCATCGCGGGAACCGGGATCGTCTCAGGCAGGCGTGGGCTGGGGCAGCCCCTGTTGCACGATTTTCTCGATTTCCAGCGCGTCGAGCACTTCCTTCTCCAGCAGCGCCTCGGCCAGCGCCTTCAGGATATGCATGTGCTCGGTCAGCAGCCGCTTGGTACGGTCGTAATTCTCCGTGACCAGCCGCTTGACTTCGCCGTCGATCTGCTCGGCGACCTGCTCGCTGAAGTCGCGATGCGTGGCGATTTCCCGTCCCAGGAATATTTCTTCGTTTTTCCTCCCAAACGTCAGCGGCCCAAGCGCCTCGCTCATCCCCCATTCGCAGACCATCTTGCGCGCGAGGTCGGTAGCCCGCTCCAGATCGTTGCCGGCGCCAGTCGTGATGTTCTTGAAGATCAGCTCCTCGGCCACGCGGCCGCCCATGAGGATCGCCAGCGTGTTGTAGAGAAAGTCCTTGGAGTAATTGTGCCGGTCGTCGGTGGGCAGCTGCATCGTCACGCCCAGCGCGCGACCGCGGGGAATGATCGTGACCTTGTGCACCGGATCCGTCCCCGGCAGCAGCTTGGCCATCAGGGCATGCCCCGCCTCGTGGAACGCCGTCACGCGCTTTTCCTCGTCGGTGAGAACCATGCTCTTGCGCTCCGCGCCCATGAGCACCTTGTCCTTCGCCATTTCGAAATCCACACCCTCGACTTCCTTTTTATTCAGGCGGGCGGCCCACAGAGCGGCTTCGTTGACCAGGTTTTCGAGGTCGGCGCCCGAGAATCCCGGCGTCCCGCGCGCGATCTTCTCCAGTTCGACGTCCGCGGCCACCGGCACCTTCTTGGTATGCACCTTGAGGATTTCGGCCCGGCCCTTGATATCCGGACGATTCACGACGATCTGGCGGTCGAAGCGCCCGGGCCGCAGCAAGGCGGGATCCAGCACGTCCGGCCGATTGGTCGCGGCAATCAGGATGACGCCTTCAGTCGTGTCGAATCCGTCCATTTCAACCAGGAGCTGGTTCAGCGTCTGCTCGCGCTCGTCGTGCCCGCCGCCGAGCCCGGCCCCGCGGAGACGGCCCACGGCATCGATTTCGTCGATGAAAATGATGCAGGGCGCATGCTTCTTGCCCTGCTCGAAGAGGTCGCGGACGCGCGACGCGCCGACGCCCACGAACATCTCGACGAAATCCGATCCGCTGATGCTGAAGAATGGCACGCCTGCTTCGCCGGCAATGGCCTTGGCCAGCAGCGTCTTGCCCGTTCCGGGAGGACCGACGATGAGCACGCCCTTGGGAATCCGGCCGCCCAGCTTCTGGAACTTCCGGGGATCCTTCAAAAACTCGATGATCTCGAAAACTTCTTCCTTGGCCTCATCGATGCCCGCCACGTCCGCAAACGTGACCTTCTTGCGCTCCTCCGTCAGCATCCGGGCCCGGCTCTTGCCGAACGACAGGGCCTTGTTGCCGCCGATCTGCATCTGTCGCATGAGGAAGAACCAGAGGCCGAGGAACAGGACGAACGGACCCCAGGTCACCAGGAAGGTGATGTACCAGGGGCTCTCATCCGGCGGCTTGACCTCGATCTGGACGTTCCGCTCGCGCAATACTTTGACCAGGTCGGGATACTCTGCCAGATAGGCCTTGATCCGGGTTTCGTTTTTCAGGATGGCGCTGATGTGGTTGGCCTTGATGGTGACCTTCGTCACCTCGCCGTTGTCCAGCTTGGCCATGAAGTCGCTGAAGATCACCTCTTCCTCCTGGACGTGCGGCGTCACGCTGAACAGATTGAACAGCAGAATCATGAACAGCCCGACCACGACCCAGAAGAGAAGATTCTTAACCCGCGAATTCATCCCGTTCCCTCGCCGCGCACACACTCAACAATTGCGTCATCCTAACACAGGGTGCCGGAGACGCACAATATTCCTGCGTCTACGATTTCCGCCCCTCTTCATCCACTTGATCGAGCACCGCCAGGTATGGAAGATTGCGGTACTGCTGCTGGTAATCGAGCCCGTAGCCCACGACATACTTGTTGGAGATCTCGAACCCGACGTAATCCACCTTGACGGCAATCTTCCTCCGCTCCGGCTTGCTCAGGAGCGCGCAGACCTTGATGGACCGGGGCTTGCGCTTCGACAGGGTCTTGACCAGGTACTGGACGGTCAGACCCGAATCCACGATGTCCTCCACCAGCAGGACGTCCTGTCCCTTGATGTCTTCCGTCAGGTCGGTGACCATTTTCACCTTCCCCGTCGTCTTCGCCTTGGAGCCGTAGCTGGTGACGACCAGAAAATCCACGCGCAACGGCGCCCGGATGGCGCGGGCCAGATCGGCATAAAACGCGAAGGCCCCCTTCAGGATTCCGACGAGAATCAGATTCCTTCCCGCATAATCCGAGGCGATCTGCCGTCCCAATTCGTCGATGCGGCGCTTCATGTCCTCCTGGGTCACGATCGGACGTCCGAATATTTTCTCCATGTCAGCCCTTCCCCTCCCTGTCCGTTTCAGCCGGCACGACTTCCGCCGTCACAATGCGCATCGTGGACGACGTGACGCGGAAGCGATGATCCGTCCGATACCCCACGACCCACAGAATACCCTCCGGCGCCACCAGCACCGGCACCCCGGCCCGCCGCCCGCGCGGCAGCTTGATGTCAGAAAAATAATCCTGCAGCTTCTTCCGTCGCCCGGCCATCCCCTGCGGGTGAAACACATCGCCCGCCTGCCAGGACCGGACTTCGAGCCGGTGCGTGAACCGGTCGGCATCGAAGCTCGCGATCTGTTTCCCGACAGGCGCATCCTTGATGTCCCCATTCCAGAAACCAAGGCGAACGACCTGCCCGGTCGGCGGCCAGAGAACGACGGACGAAATGCCCGCGGGCAGGCCGGCGACAGGATCCGTTACACAACTGCCTTCAGACCGGCTCACGGCCCGATCAGGGAACACTTTAATGGCGTCGTATTCCCGCACGACACGCGCCCCCCGCACGGACAGTACCGAGCCGGATCGTCCCCGCACAACCTTCTCCAGCACCGCCTCGGCCGCCCCGAACGTGGGACCGTGAGAACCGCCCGCCACCTGCTGCATCACACGGCGGACGACACGGCGCTGGAGCGCGACCGGCAGTTCCAGCAGGGCTGCGCGCGGAACCACGACGGAATGGTCCCCCGCCTGTCGCACATGCCGGCCGATCCATTCCGTCACCCGCTGGTCCAGGCAATGGTCCTCGTCGCGCAGGATGTCCGCCTGTCGCGTCAGCGCCTCCACCACGGCGGGGTTGAACTGCTTGAGCATCGGCAGGAGTTCATGACGGATCCGGTTGCGCAGATAGAGGGGCTTGGCGTTACTGGAGTCCGTTCGAAACGCCAGTCCTTTTGTTTTCAAGTAGGCCAGCACGTCCGCGCGGCTGACGTCGAGCAGCGGCCGCACGTAGAGCCCGTCGCGCAGGGGGCGGATGCCGGCCAGGCCGGCGGCGCCGGATCCGCGCAGCATCCACATGAGCAGCGTTTCCGCCTGATCGTCGGCCGTGTGGCCGAGGGCGATTTTCGACGCGCCAATCCGGGACGCCGCGCGCTGCAGCGCGGCATAGCGGGCCTCCCGCGCGCAGGCCTGCAGGGACAGTCCCTTGCGTCGATTCGATGGAACGGACAGATCGATCCGCTCGCAGATCAACGGAATGCCCAATTCGGCGCAGAGGCGGAACACGAAGCGCGCATCCTCATCCGATTCCTTCCCCCGGAGCCCGTAATTGATGTGCAGCGCGGACACCGTGATCCGCATCGCCGCCGCGAGAGACGCCAGCGCCGACAACAACGCGATCGAATCAGGCCCGCCCGAAACCGCCACCAGCAGATGGTCTCCCGTGGCGAACAGACGCCGGGTCTTCGCCGACGCGGCGACGTGCCGCTCAAGCTTGTGCCGGATGGCGCGTTCCAATTGTGACGCCGTCGCCATGTCTCTTCATGCACCGGGGACAGGTTGAGGCTCGGCCTTCAGGGCCTGCCGCGCCTGCTGGACATCGCGTTCAATGCGGGCCGATAATTCCTCCGCGTTGTGAAACGTCTCATCCCCCCGCAGACGCTCGACGAACTCCACGCGGATCGTCTGGTCGTAAAGATTTTCCCGCGCGTCGAGCAGGGAGACTTCAAGCAGCCTCTCCCCGGCCCCGAACGTCGGCCTCGTCCCGATGTACGAAACCGACTCGAAGGCGCGCGCCTCCCACAGGGTTCTTGTGGCATAGACGCCGTCCGCTGGAATCACGCGATCCGGAGGCAGCTTCAGATTGGCGGTCGGCCATCCCATCTGCCGGCCTCGTTGCTGGCCGGGCATCACCTGACCGCCCAGCGCATAGTATCGACCCAGGCAGCGCGACGCGCCGCGCACATCACCGGATTTAATCAGGTGCCGGACGCGCGTGGAGCTGACGACCTCACCATCCACTCGCAGCGGTTGAACCGGATGAACCTGGAAGCCTGCGTTTGGGCCGAACCGGAACAGGTCGGCGATCCGCCCGGCCCGCCCCTTGCCGAACGCAAAATGCTCGCCGACGAACAGATCCCTCACGCCGATTCCGTCACGAAGCACCTGCTGCATGAACTGGTCCGGTGTGAGGGACGCCAGGGAAGCGGTGAACTCCAGAAACAGCACTTCGGCGACGCCGGCATCACGGAAACAGGCCAGCTTCTCGTCCGGTGTCGTTAAAAACCGGAGATTCACCTGAGGTGCCAGCACCTTCACCGGATGGGGGTCAAACGTCAGCACCATCGGGGTCCCGCCGGCCTCGTCGGCCCGCCGGACCACGTCACGGAGCAGGGCACGATGGCCGAGATGCTGGCCGTCGAAATTGCCGATGGTGAGAACCGGATGGGGAACTCGCTGGTGAGCGGCCAGGCCCCGCGTGATCTTCATTCAGTGATTCAGCAGTCGAGCCGCTTCTTTTGAGAAATAGGTCAGGATCATATCTGCGCCCGCGCGCTTGATGGCCAGCAACGATTCCATCATCGCGCGGGATTCGTCCAGCCAGCCGGCGCGCGCCGCCGCCTTGATCATGCTGTACTCGCCGCTGACCTGATAGGCCGCGATCGGCACCGTCGTCTTGCTTCGGGCCGCGGCAATGATATCGAGATAGGGCAGCGCCGGTTTGACCATGACGATGTCGGCGCCTTCCTGGATGTCCGACCGGATTTCCCGCAAGGCCTCGCGGACGTTCGCCGGATCCATCTGATAGGACTGCCGGTCGCCGAATTTCGGGGACGAATTGGCCGCATCCCGGAACGGCGCGTAAAAGCACGAGGCAAATTTGGCGGCATAAGCCATGATCGGCAGTTCTGAAAAACCGGCCTTGTCCAACTCGTCACGAATCGCCTGCACGCGCCCATCCATCATGTCGGACGGCGCCACCATGTCGGCTCCCGCCTGGGCATGGGTCCGCGCCATTGCCCGCAAGCATTCCAGCGTTTCGTCGTTCAGAATGCGTCCGTCCTTCACCAGGCCGCAATGTCCGTGGGACGTGTACTCGTCGATGCAGACGTCGGTGATGACCATGAGGTCCGGCACCTGGTCTTTCAGGGCGCGGACGGCCTTCGGCACGATCCCGTTGGGATCCCAAGCCCCCGTCCCGCGATCGTCCTTCTTGTCCGGCACGCCGAACAAAATGACCGCAGGGATCCCGAGCAGCTTCACGTCCGCGGCTTCCTTGACCAGCAGGTCCACCGAGAGCCGGTACTGCCCCGGCATCGAGGCAATTTCGTCCCGGCGATCCTTCCCGACCGTCACGAACATCGGATAGATCAAATCGGCTGCACCCAGCCGCGTTTCCCTGACCAGCCGTCGCAGGGGCTCGCTCTGCCGCAACCGTCGGAGTCTGTGCCTCGGAAATGCCATGCGCTCCCCCTGTGTTTACTTTCTGGGAAGATTTGTCAGAAACACGACCAGATCACGCACCGAGATCATGCCGACCAACTTACCCTTCCGCGTGACGCCCAGGTGCCGCAAGTGCGATTTCGCCATCAGATCGTTGGCATCCAGCAGCGTCTTGTCCTCTTCAATCCCCAAAATCGGCGCGGACATCAACTGCTCGACCGGCGTTTTGGAGGCATCGAGCCCCACCGCCACCACGCGGCGGACCATGTCGGTATCGGTGAGGATGCCGATGATCTCCTTGTTGCGCGTGATAAACAGGCTGCCAATGTTGCGGTCCCGCATCAGCGCCGCCGCCTTCCTCGCGTCTATATCGCGATCCACCGTGATGAACTTCTCAATGGGCACCATGAATGATTTCACCGGAACCATACGAATCTCCTCCGTTCAGAAAGTGAATGAGACTGCTTCCTCAACACCGTACCGGCACACCCTCGCGACAGGTCGAACAATACTGGACGATGGCCTCCACCAGCGAGGGAATCGTATTCTCCGTCGCCGTGATCGTCACCGCAAGCCCCTCCTCCGCGGCCGTCTTCGCCGTGACGGGTCCGATGCAGGCGACCGCCACGCCGCCGGTCAGCCGGCGCAGCTCCTCCCTGCCGCCGAACAGCCCGCAAAAATTCCGCACCGTCGACGAACTGGCGAAGGTCAGCACGTGGAGCGCCTGTTTCGCCAATAAATCCTTCACGCGATCGGCCTCAACCTCCGGCAGCACCGTGCGATACACCGTCACCACTCTCACGTCCGCGCCGAGCGCCCGCAACTGCTCCGGCAGGATCTCCCGCGCCACGGCCGCGCGCGGGATCAGCACGCGCTGCCCCTTGACGCCAGCCGCCTTCATCGCCTCGATCAGCCCCTCCGCCTGATATTCGGCCGGCACCAGATCGGCGCGCAACCCATAGCCAGCCAGCGCCTCGGCCGTGCGGGGACCGATGCAGCAGAGCTTGAGGCCTGCCACGGCCCGTCCGTCCAATCCCTTCTGCCGCAGGCGTTCCATGAACGGCTTCACTCCGTTCACGCTGGTGAACACCAACCACTGAAACTGCTTCAGACCGGTGATCGCGCTATCCAACTCGGCCCAACTATCGGGAGGCACGACCCGGATCGTCGGGCACTCGACCGGTTCCGCGCCATGCTCGGCCAGCAGGCTCGACAATTCGTCCGCCTGCCCGCGGGCCCTGGTCACCAACACCCGCCTGCCGAACAGCGGCTTCGTCTCGAACCAGTTTAATTGCTCCCTGAGCCGCACCACCTCGCCGACCACGATGATGGATGGCGGTTCGATCCGGGCCTCCGCCGCCTTGCCGGCGATCGTGTCCAATGTTCCGATCACCGTGCGCTGGCTGGCCTTTGTGCCCCAGCGGATGACCGCCGCCGGCGTGTCGCCGGGTTTGCCTTCTCTCTTCAAATTTGCCACGATTGCGGGAAGATTCTTGACGCCCATCAGAAATACCAGCGTGCCGTGCGCTGTCGCGAGCCGCGGCCACTCCAGCGCTTCCGCCTCCTTGGTCGGATCCTCGTGGCCCGTCACGAAGGTCACCGTAGAGGCCAGCGTGCGGTGCGTCACGGGAATGCCCGCATAGGCCGGCGCGGCCACCGCCGAAGTCACGCCGGGCACGACTTCAAACGGCAGTCCCGCTGCGGCCACCGCCTCGGCCTCCTCGCCGCCCCGTCCGAACACGAACGGATCCCCGCCTTTCAACCGCACGACAATTTTACCGACACGGACTTTTTCGATGAGCAGACAGTTGATCTCGCCCTGGTCCTGATACTGCCCACGCCCCCGCCGGCCCACATAAATCCGCTCCGCCCCGGCCGGCGCGAGATCCAGCAGCGCGGGATTGGCCAGGTAATCGTACAGAACCACGTCAGCCCGCTCCAGGCATTCCTTGCCTCGGAGCGTCAGCAATTTCGGATCGCCGGGTCCGGCGCCGACCAGATAGACGATTCCGGTTTTCTTTGCCACCCTTCAGGCTCTCCCGTAAATCTCGTTCAAAATCGCCCCGCCGCCCTGGCGGAGCAACTGTTCGCCCAATCGCGTACCCAACTGGCGCGCGTCAACCGCCGGCCCCTCGACGACATCCTGGACGATCCGGCGTCCATCCACGCTCGCGATCAGTCCTTCCAAGCGGAGTCGCCCTCCCACGAGCGTCGCATGGGCCGCGATCGGCACCTGACAGCCCCCCTCCAGTTTGTCCAACAGCGCCCGCTCGGCCGTCACGGCCGTGCGAGTCGGCGGATGTTCCAGCGCCGAAACGACCTCGCGCACAAACGTGTCGTCCCTCCGCCCTTCAATGCCCAATGCGCCCTGTCCGATCGCCGGAAGACTCACCTCGGGCGGCAAATACTCCGTGATCCGATCCGCCCATCCCATCCGCTTGAGGCCAGCCGCCGCCAGCACGATCGCGTCGAACTCGCCCTCCCGCAACTTCCTGAGCCTCGTGTCGAGATTGCCGCGCAGCATCTCGATCTTCAAATCCGGCCGGCGATGCAGCAACTGCGATTGACGGCGCAGGCTGCTGGTGCCGACCCGGGCGCCCTGCGGCAGCCGCTCCAGCGGCTTCGCCTCACGGCTGATCAAGGCATCGCGCGGGTCTTCCCGTTCCGGCACACAGAGAATGTCCAGTCCCTCAGGTAAGGCCGTCGGCACATCCTTCATGCTGTGGACGGCCAGATCGATCGTGCCCTGCAGCAGGGCCTCTTCGATCTCCTTGACGAAGAGCCCCTTGCCGCCGATCTTCGCCAGCGGCACGTCGAGAATCTTGTCGCCGGATGTCTTGATCCGCTGCAGCGTGACCGTGACGTCAGGAGCGATCTCGCGCAGCCTGGCCCGCACCCACTCGGCCTGCCAGATCGCCAGGCGGCTTGCGCGCGTCCCCAACACCAACGACCGGCGCGCAGCCTTTACGATGCCCATCCGCGTGCCTCGCAACCAAACTTACCGGCCCGACTCGCGACCGGACTCATGATACGGACTCGCCGGGCCTGTTGTTGCGCCGGGCAATTTCTCTCCCGCTTCGGGAGCCGGTCGCGCCGGCCGATCCATCCCCGCCATGCCCGCGCGATAGTTCGACGAAACCAGAAAATAACTGACCAGCCCCAGAATCGCCAGCAGGTAGACCACGAGATCCCATCGCACGCCTTCCTCGACCGGGCGGTCGTGTCCGCACCGAGGACAATCGGGAAACGGATCGTGGCCGAGATACTGGTGACGGCATCGGGGACAGGTAAAGAGCTTGGGACCCTGTGGCACGGCACTGCGCCTCCGTCGCGCCGACTCCGCCCCCCACGCTAGACCTGCCGCCTGCCTGCCGGATGCCGCTCTGATTCCTGCGCATCCGCCGATTCCGGCTGACGCGATTCCCTGTTCGACGCCTCGGTGGCCGCGTCATCCGGACGTCCGGCGCCCGCCGGTTCGTCCAATCCGAAAAACCTCCTGGCCGCCTCGATAAACATGGCACCGCCGCCTGACGCGGACTCGGCCTTCAGCGTCACCAGCGAACCGTGGAGCAGCTTGTTGACGAGCGACGAGGCCAGTCCCTCCACCACGCTGCGCTCCTGGGCCGACAGGTCCTGCAGCCGCGCCAGGGCCTTTTCAATTTCCGCCTGCTTGATCTCCTCCGCCCGGTTGCGCAACGCGACGATCGTCGGCGTGACTTCCAGCGATTTCAGCCACTGGAGGATCTGCGCCACCTCCTCCTCCACCATCCGCTCCGCCTTCACCGCCTCCCGCCGCCGCTCCACCAGGTTCTGCTCCACCCGCGTTTCCAGATCGTCGATGTCGAACAAAAAGGCGTTGTCGATGTCCTTGACAGCCGGGTCGATGTTGCGCGGCACGGAAATGTCGATCAGGAAAATCGGGCGGTTCATCCGGCGCCGCACCGCCTGCTGCACGTCCTCGACGCCGATAAGATAATGCGACGCGCCGGTCGAGCAGAGCACGATATCGGCCTCCGCCATTTCATGCCGGAAACTCTCGAACGGAATCGAGGTCGCATTGAACCGCCGGGCCAGTTCGACCGCGCTGGAGGCGTCGCGGGTCGTGATGGACACCTTCCGGACCCCCCGGTCGACAAGATGTTGGGCGGCCAGCTTGGCCATCTCGCCCGCGCCGACGAGGAGCACGGTTTTTTCGCTCAGATTCGAGAAGATCTTCCTGGTCAGCTCGACCGCCGCATAGCTGACGGACACCGCCGTCTCGGCGATTTTCGTTTCCGTCCGCACGCGCTTGGCCACTGAGATGGATTTCCGGACCAGCTTGTTGAGCACCACGCCGCTGGCCTTGTGGTTCAAGGCGACTTCGAAGGCGTCCTTCAACTGCCCGAGGATCTGTGGCTCGCCGACGATCATCGAGTCGAGGCTGGCCGCGACCCGGAACAGGTGTCCGATCGCGCGGTCCCCGGTGTACTCGTACAGATGTGGGGTCAGCTGTTCGGACGACAGCGACAGATGCGTGTCGGCGAAAAATTCCTGAATGCGCGCGTGCCCCTCTTCGATCCGGTCGACCACGGCATAGACTTCCACGCGGTTGCAGGTCGAGAGCAGAAATCCCTCCTTGATCCCCGCATAGCCGCGCAACCGCGTCAACGCCTCGTCCAGCCGGCTCTCCGGCACGGCCAGTTTCTCGCGCACTTCCACCGGCGCAGTCTTATGGCTTAATCCGACGACAATGATATGCATAGAACGTTATACGGCCGGTGTATGGCCCTTCAAAACCACGCCGATCAGCGTGAGCACGATACCCACAAAACCAATGATGGTCAGATAGGCCGCCCGCTTGGCCCGCCACCCGACCGTGATCCGCCCCAGCAACACGACAAAATAAAAGGCCCAGGTCACCAGCGCCCAGACCTGTTCCGGATTCCAGTTCAGGTAGGCTCCCCGCGCCACCTCTGCCGAGAGCGCGCCGGCGATGATGCCGAGCGTGAGCAGCGGAAATCCCGTCACGATGGCCATCTGGTTCAAGTGGTCGAGAAAATCAAGAGGTGGAAGCTTGGCATAGAGCGCGTTGAACTGCTTGGATTTCAGCAGCCCGTCCTGAATCACGTACATAAGGCCCGCGGCAAAGGCGACGGCAAACCCGACTGTTCCCAGCATGCTCAACGTGACGTGCACCCAGACGGTCTTGAGCATCGGCGCCGTGGTTTCCTTGGGCAGCGCGGCGGCCCAGATCAGCGACAGCAGGGCGAGCGGCAGGAGAAACGATCCCATCACGTGAATGTGGTGCCGCACGTCCACCCATAAAAACACGAGCACCAGCGCCCAGGCGAAAAACGAGAGTGCGTCGTGAAAACTGATCAGGGAGACGGAACCGGCCTCAGCCATCCGGGCCAGCAGCGCGACCGTATGCATGAGAAAGCCGACGCCGGTGATACCCAGGGCGATCTTGGAAAGGGTATCGTCGCGCCGGGACAGATAGGCCGAGGAAAAGGCGGTGCCCCCCAGATAGAGGGCGATCGTGGCCATGAAAAAAATAGCCGGCATGCGTCCTATCCTCGCAAATTATCTAAAGAAATAGGAATTGGTGATTATAGCCTTAGAAAAACAAGCCCGTCAAGAAAAGCCGCGTGCAGAACGGGAGTTTTATGCTCTGGCCAGATAGTCTCGCAGGGCCTGTGCCGTGCTGGGAAACGCCAGATCGGCCCATGGAATGGCCGGCGGGGCGAAGGTCCCGGCATCGATCGTTTCGTCGCCCGCCGCAAGCAGGCCCCCGCAGACCTCGGCCGTGTAGACGATGATGATGACCGGGTGATCGGAATAGGAGTAGATATTCAGCAGGCCTGTGAGCCGGACATCGAGATGGCTCTCCTCCCTCGTTTCCCGGATCGCAGCCTCCTCGACCTTCTCGCCCCGATCCACGAATCCGCCGGGGAACACCCATTTCCCATAAGCCGGTTCAATGCCGCGCTTCAGGAGCACCAGCTTTCCGTCGAGCACGGGGATCGTCCCGACCGCCACCTTTGGATCGAGAAAAAAGACGAACCGGCAGGATTGGCAGACGAGACGCTCCGGTTCCGATTCCTTGATCGCGCGACGGCCGAGCCGGCCTCCGCACTTCGGACAAAACGAGTAGTCGCCCCTGATCCAGTCGTCATGCGGTTCGATGAGGAACTTCGAGTCCACCGCGATCCAGCCTCACAATCCGGGACATCGTAGCACAGCGCCCATGGACCGCCTAGTCTGTGGCAGCGCCCATTCGACTTTCTGTCTCCGGACACGATAGGATCGCGCCTCGCGAGCACGATCATCATGACAGGCACGCTCTACATCGTCAGCACCCCGATCGGGAATCCCGATGACATCACGTTGCGCGCGCTCAAGACACTGACAATGGTTGACATCATTGCCGCGGAAGATCCGCAATCCACCCAGTCGCTGCTGGCCCGGCATGGGATCGCGACCCCGCTCACCAGTTATCACAACGACAACAAGGAAGAAAAAATTCCCGTGCTCGTCCAACGACTGCAGGAGGGACAGAGCGTGGCCCTCGTGTCCGACACGGGCACGCCGGCTGTCGTGGATCCGGGCGCCCTGTTCATCAGCGAAGCCCTGTGCCGGAGCATTCCCGTCGTGACCGTTCCAGGCCCCTCCGCACTGCTCGCTGCGCTTCCGGCCTCGGGACTCCCATGCGATGCATTCGTATTCATCGGCCCGCTGCCCCAACGGCCTGCAGTCCTCCGCGCACTCGTCCGCACGCTTCGCTCTGAGCGGCGCACCATCGTCTGTTTCAAATCCGCGCGCCGCTTGACGGCGACGTTGAAGACGCTTCGTGACGAATTGGGGAACCGCCGCATCGCCATCGCCTGCGATCTGACCACTTCACGGGAACAGTGGCTTCGTGGGACAGTCGATGAGATCATCCGGAAACAAACCGCGAACGCTGTCCAGGAAGAACTGACACTGGTGATCGAAGGGGCTCAATCAGACCGGCAGACTCGGCGGAAACGAAAAAAGAGTGAATAGCCTAGTCGGAACGTTTTTTGATCATGACCCGATAGGCGCGATCGAGCGATTCCTGCCGCAGCACAGTGTGCCCGTCGTCGCTGACACTGCGGGGCACGTTTCGGATCGGCTCCCCGTCGTCCAGAATGACTGCGAGCACTTGCCCGGCATCCATCGTTTCAAGTTTCAATTTGGTTTTGACAAAGTTGTAGGGACAGATCACGCCGCGCAGATCCAGCTCGGCATCTGCCGGCACATCCGCTTCCACACTTGGCCGTTTGCTGTCAGTCATGGGTTCAGCGCTCTCCATTCGCCTAGTCTGATAGTAACAAGGCGGACGACACGGGACAAGCCGCAGCCCCGCACCACCCCAAAATGAATCGGGGGTGGCTGTTTCCAGCCACCCCCGATATCACATACCTTCTACCTTCGAACGACAGACTTACTGCTTGACGAGATTGGGCTTGGTCGTGTCCGTCCCGTAGTCAGACTTGTTCCCCTGCCCGTTATCACCCCAGCCCGGCTGCGGCGCGCAATTCCAGCAGGGAGCCGCGCCCGTGAAATCGCCGATCGTGGTGTGGACCGAGCCGCCCTTGACCTCGCCCGGCAGCACCTGACCGACCACGCCACCATGGCTGGAGCCCGAATTCGTCTCAATGCCGCGCTCCGTCATGGGATTCGGCCGCTGACCGAGACCGCCAAAGCCGGCCAATGTCGCCGCGCCACGGTAGACGGTACATTCATTCACTGTCTTTCTCCCGGTCCCGAACGGCTGGGCTGCCGTTGTCTCTTCACGAACTTCGCAGTAGACCTCATCGCCAGGATTGAGGTCCTGGATATGCTCAACATTGGAGTGCTCGTTCATGTAGATGGTCATGACCGTCCGCGCCCCGGACCCGGCTTTCCCCTCTTGCCCTTGATCGTTTACGTTGCCGACTCCACCCGTCTCCAGCATCAACCGCTTTTGTGCAAAATCAATGGCGAAGATACGTCCCATCACTGTCTCCGGCTGCGAGAGTCGCTCGAGGAATGCGTTTTTGTCAAACGCCTGGACACGGCCCGGGCTGCCCGAGATGTCCCCAACGCCGTTTCCGACGCCGAAGCCGGCCGTCTGCTGCCCACGCTCCTGGGCCACTGCCACACTCACGGAGCCGACAAAAAGAATCACAGCTCCTAGTGCCAACACGTTACGCATGTGCTGCCTCCTTGTGAGTTGAACGATAAAGGGGTCAAAATAAGTAACGACAATTGCTAGCTGCATCCTCGTTTAAGCAGGTCGCACTATAGGCCAACACCAAAGCCCTGTCAAGGGGTAATCTGGGGGCGGGGCCAGTAGCCCGCCAAATGTGCAAAAAGAAGGGGTTCGGCCGATTTATGACAGGCAATTACCAGCCGGGAAACCCTGATAAAAAGAGAGCAGCACTGGAGAGTTTTCTCCGTCGGTCTCAACCGAAGTACAGGATTGAAATAATGCCAAGAAACTCTTGAGGGTTTGCTCCGCCGGCTCAATCACTTAAAACTCTAAATAGCCGGCGGCTCACACGCAGTGCGGTATGGTGCCCGGAGGGAGGATCGAACTCCCACTCTCTTGCGAGAACCAGATTTTGAGTCTGGCGCGTCTGCCAGTTCCGCCATCCGGGCGTCGTCGTCAGAGATCGTCCATTTCCTAACACGATCATTCCAACCCGTCAACCGATGGAACCGCCTCTTTTCTTTCCGCGGATGCGGGTGCTACAATCCCGCCGTCCGTTCTCAACTTCCGGCGCGAAGGAGCACCTAATGGCTGTGCAATGCGTCAAGTGCGGAAAAGACGGAGAGTCCATCACCGCCCCCCTTTTTATGGGGCGGCTTGAAACGGAGATCAAAGCCAAGATCTGCCAGCCCTGCTGGAAGGAATGGGAAGGCATGCGGGTCATGGTCATCAATGAATACCAGATCAATCTTGGCGACGAGAGTGGACGGGAAATGGTCAAGAAGCACATGCGCGCGTTCCTCAAGCTTGGAGACGCCGTTGACACATCCAAAGTGCAGGAAAACTTCAAACCGCAATAGCCGCAGCCTCGCGCTTCCCCGTCTTCCCTGGATCGCGTCCATTGCCCATGACACGTTCTCGCTCCCCACTCAGGACCGCCCGGCGTTTTCCTAAAACAACTGGCATCCGAGACGCCGTCGCCATCATCACCGGAGCCGGCCGTGGCATCGGCCGCGCCACCGCCGAGTTGTTTGCACGCGAAGGCGCGCGCGTGGTGCTCTGCGCCCGGACAGCCGGGGAACTCCGCGCAACCAGCGCGGCGATTCGCGCCGCCGGAGGCGGGGCCGTCGCGCGCGTGGCCGATATCGGATCGGCCCGCCAGGCCCGCGCCCTGGTCAACCTGGCGTTGCGCCGCCACGGCCGCGTGGACCTGCTCATCAACAACGCCGGCATCCTGGGACCGCGGGTCCCGCTCACTCGCTATCCGCAGCGCGCATGGGAAAAAGTCCTGCGGATCAATCTTAACGGAACGTTTTATATGACGCAGGAAGTGGCGCAAGCCATGGCGCGGCGGCGGAACGGATGCATCATCACCGTTTCCTCGTCGGTCGGGCGGGCCGGCCGGGCCGGGTGGGGCGCCTATGCCGTCTCCAAGTTCGGCGTCGAGGGCCTCACGCAGGTGCTGGCCGATGAACTCCGGTCCGCCAATATTTGCGTGATCACATTCAATCCCGGCGGCACCCGCACGAAAATGCGGGCCGAGGCCTACCCGCGCGAGGATCGCAGCAAGCTGCGCGATCCTTCCGCGGCCGCCCGCGCCCTGCTGCATCTCGCCGCGCGTTCCTCCCCGTCCCTCTCGGGACGCGCCTTCGATCTTGCAAATCTTCCGCGGTGATCTGATTCGGTACTCGCTCACAAATCGGCCGCCGGTTTCGTTGACAAAGCGGAAAACCAAGTGCTAAAGTGGCGCTGAATTCTCAGTGTGTTACGCAAGAGGTCGAGGGCGCCCATGATTGCGCAAATGAAAGTCCGGGGCCTGATGTTCGACCCCTATAACAACACCTTTATCGTAATCTTACGAGACGAAGAGAACGCCGAAATGCTCCCGATCTGGGTGGGCAAGCCCGAAGCCAGCTCGATCAGTTTCGCGCTGGAGGACGTCACGACGCCGCGTCCGATGACGCACGATTTGATGAAGGCCGTCCTGGACGTGGTGGACGCCAAGGTGATCAGCGTGGTGATTTCCGACTTGAAGGACAACACCTACTACGCCAAGGTCCATCTGTCGTACGAGGACTCGGAGTATTCCATCGACGCGCGCCCCAGCGATGCCATCGCGCTGGCGCTCCGCACAAAGGCCCCGATCTTCGCCAACGAGGAAGTGCTTCGCAAGCAGGCGTCGGACGAGCTGGACCAGTGGCTGGAGAATCTCAAACCGGAAGATTTTGGAAAATACGACACGTGATGTGAGCGGCACCGCTTCCTGCGGTCTCTTCGATCGCCATCGGCGTTCCATCATCCGGAACATAGTGACGTTGAAATTGAGGCGGATGCCTCGCGAGTGATCGGCCGGCCGGTTGGACTGGACGCATCATGGAACAGAATGGCCTGAAAGAGTTGACGAAGCTGACCGTGCACGGGGTGGTGGCCGACCCCAACACTGAAACGCAGATCGTCATCCTGCGCGACGAACGCACGGCCCAGGTTCTGCCGATCTGGGTGGGCGCCGCGGAGGGCAACGCGATCAAGCTGGCGATGGACGAGTCGCCGACGCCGCGGCCGATGAGCCACGATCTGCTCCGCAGCATGATGGAGCATTTGAGCCTGGCGGTGTCGAGGGTGGTGGTGACGGACGTGAAGAACAACACGTACTTCGCGTCGGTCTATCTGACGTCGCAGGGCACGGAGCGCACGGTGGACGCGCGCCCCAGCGACGCGATCGCCCTGGCGTTGAGAACCAACAGCCCGATTTACGTCACGGCGAACGTCCTGCAGCAGCGGGGCGGCAATTCGCTGGAGACCTGGCTGGAAAAACTGGGCACGAAGAACACAAGCGCCGGCGGATGACCGGCGGCACGTAACGGAACGCACCGCAACGAGGAAAGGCAGGAGCAGAGATCATGGGAAGCTATCAGGCGAAGCCATTGGAGATGGAAGCGACGCGCAAGTGGTATCTGGTGGATGCGAACGGCAAGACGCTGGGACGGCTGGCGGCCCGCGTGGCGTCCGTATTGCGCGGCAAGCACAAGCCGACCTTCACCCCGAACGTGGACACCGGTGATCATGTGGTGATCATCAACGCGGGCAAGATCCACCTGACCGGTGGGAAACTCAAGACCAAGACCTACATGCAGCACACGGGATGGCCGGGAGGGCTCAAGTCCGCCACGGCCGAACACGTACACAGGAAGGACCCGACAGCGCTGGTCGAAACGGCGATCAAGGGCATGCTGCCGAAGAACCCGCTGGGGAAGCAGATGGCGAGGAAGCTGAAGATCTACGCCGGGACCGAGCATCCGCATACGGCGCAGCACCCGGAATCGCTTGCCTTATAACGACAGTCATATTATAGAGACAGCATAAAGGAGACGACGGAGATTATGGGAGCAGCAACGCAGTACGCGACAGGCAAGCGAAAGAACGCCATCGCCCGGGCATGGGTCACGCCGGGGGCCGGCCAGGTGGTCGTGAACACCCGCCCGCTGGAACAATACTTCCCCAGGCCGACGCTCAGGACCATCGTGCAGTACCCGCTTGAAATCTCCGGGCTGCTCGGCAAGTACGACGTGCGCGCCACCGTGCATGGCGGCGGTACGACCGGACAGGCCGGCGCGCTGCGGCACGCCATCGCCAAGGCGCTGGTCACCATGACGCCGTCCACCCGCGAAGCCTTGAAGAAGGAAGGCTTGCTGACACGCGACTCGCGCGTCAAGGAGCGGAAGAAATACGGACAGAAGGGCGCCCGCAAGCGCTTCCAGTACTCGAAGCGGTAATCCTCTGAAGCAGAGTTCCAGAAAAAGGGAAGGCTTCAGGCCTTCCCTTTTTTGTATGGTCACATTATAAAGGGCAGCACACACGGGCCGTTATGGGATCTGAGACGATCAAAGTCGCGGTTGTCGGAGCCAGTGGCTACACCGGCGGAGAACTCTTGCGCCTGTTGGCCGGGCATCCGAAGATGAAAATTGCGGCGGTCACGTCGGAGCAGTCGGCAGGCAAGCCGGTGGCAGCGATGTTTCCGTCTCTCGCGTCGGTCGTCTCGTTGAACTTCGAGGCCCTGGCGCCGGAATCCATCGCCAAGCGGGTGGATGCGGTATTCCTCGCCCTTCCCCACACCAAGTCACTGCAGCCGGTTGCGGCCTGCATGGCAGCCGGCAAGCACGTGGTGGACCTCAGCGCGGACTACCGGCTTAAGGACCCGGCCGTCTATGAAACCTGGTACAAGACGCCACACGACCAGCATGGTCTCTTGAAACAAGCCGTCTATGGCCTGCCGGAATTCCATCGCGAAGCGATCAAAAAGGCCAAGCTGGTGGCCTCGCCCGGCTGTTATCCGACCGCGGCCATCGTGCAGTTGGCTCCGCTCGTCGCGAAGGGCCTGATCCATCTGGACGCCATCGTCATCGACGCCAAATCGGGAATTTCCGGCGCGGGCAGGAGCCCGGCCCTGCCCTATCACTTTCCCGAGGCGCACGAATCACTTGAGGCTTACAAGATCGGCCAGCACCGGCATATTCCTGAGATCGAACAGGAACTGGGTCTGCTGTCTTCGCGGCACGGCAAGACAAAAGGCACGGCAAAAAGTTTGACTGTCGCCTTCACCCCGCATCTGGTTCCGATGAACCGGGGCATTCTCAGCACGGCCTACTGCCGGCTGGTGGAGCCGATGCCGCTCGAACAACTGCGCGCGCTCTACAAGGATTTCTATAAAGGAGAGCAGTTCATCCGCATCCACGACGGCGATGTCTCGGCCAATCCGCGCCACGTGCGGGGGTCGAACTTTTGCGACGTCTCGATCTTTGCCGACACGAGAGCCGGCTGGGTCGTGACGGTTGCGGCGCTGGACAATCTGATCAAGGGCGCGGCGGGCCAGGCGATCCAGGCCATGAATCTGATGCTCGGCTTTCCCGAGGACATGGGCATCTCCGGACCAGGAGTGTATCCATGACCTCTTCGCACCCGTTCGTCCTTCTTCCAATTCAACTGGCATGACACGCCTTCCCCTGACAACAGTCCGCGGTGGCGTGACCGCGCCGCGGGGCTTCGCAGCAGCCGGCATCCACTGCGGCATCAAAAAGAAACGCCTGCCCGACCTGGCGCTGCTGGTGTCAGGGCGAAACGGTCCCGTCGCCGGCGTCTTCACGACCAACCGGGTGACCGCCGCGCCCGTCCAGCTCGATCGGCTCTATCTGAAAAAGAAGACCGGCCGGGCCGTCATCGTCAACAGCGGCAACGCCAACGCCGTGACCGGAAAGCAGGGCTATGCAGACGCGGTCGAGATGGCCGCACTCGTCGCAAAACGGCTCAAGATCGCCCCGCACACGGTCTTCGTCGGCTCGACCGGCGTGATCGGCCAGCCATTACCCATGGCCAGGATCAGGCAGGGCCTGCCGGCGCTCATGAAACAGGTGCGGCGCACAGGCAGCCACGATGCGGCCAAAGCGATCCTCACCACGGATCTGAAAACCAAGGAAGCTGCCTACAGCACCCGCATCGGCGGCAGAACGGTGATCGTCGGCGGCATGGCCAAGGGCTCGGGCATGATTCATCCCGACATGGCTACGATGCTGGCCTACGTCACGACCGATGCGGCGATTGAACAGTCGGCGCTCCAGCAGGCCCTGACCGCAGCCGTCGCAAAGTCCTTCAACTGCATTTCGGTGGACGGCGACTCGAGCACCAATGACACGGTCCTCTGCCTGGCCAACGGCCTCGCCGGCAATCCGGTCCTGCGCAAGGGATCAGCTGCGTTTGCCGCCTTCCAGCGGTTGCTGGACCATGTCTGTCTCGATCTGGCCATGAAGGTCATCCGGGACGGCGAAGGCGTAACCAAGGTCGTGAAGCTGGCCGTGACCGGCGCGAAGACCCACGCCGACGCCAGGCAGATCGCCAAGACCATCGGCACGTCGCTGCTCGTGAAGACCGCGTTCTTCGGCGAAGATGCGAACTGGGGACGGATCATCGCCGCCATCGGCCGGGCCGGCGTTGCCGCCGACCCTCGAAAAATCGGGCTGGCCTTCGATGGCGTGGCGATGGTGAAAACCGGCAGGCAGCTTGGAGCCGCGGCCCAGCGGAAGATCGACCGGATCGTCCAAAACAAGGAATTCACAATCACGATCGATCTCGGCCTGGGCTCCTCCTCCGCCAGGCTCTGGACGACCGACCTCTCCTACGAGTACGTCCGCATCAACGCGTCATACCGGTCGTAGCGCGAACCTTGCAAATCCTCGAAGGCTTGTGCTAGGTTTTCAAGGCTTTAGAGATACGGGCCTGCATCTGCCGAGCGACCCACCGGTCCGCGCGACACCAGGCTGAATATCAGAATTCACAGTGGCGTGTAGGCACGCCTCTCCGCTTGGGAATAAGGGGAGCAAGACCTCTCGTCCGCTCACGCGGGCGCTCCGCAGGCGAAGAAAGGGGGAAGGAATGGGCGCAGCAACGATCAAGGAACTCCTGGAAGCCGGGGTGCATTTCGGCCACCAGACGAACCGTTGGAACCCGAAGATGAAGCGCTATCTCTTCGGCGAGCGCAACGGCATCTATATCATCGACCTGCAGCAAACCGTCCAGCGCTTCGCAGCGGCCTATGACTTCGCCCGCGACACCGTTGCCGGCGGCGAAACCGTGCTGTTCGTCGGCACCAAGCGCCAGGCGGTGGAAATCATCGAGGAAGAAGCCAAGCGGGCCGCCATGCCGATGGTCACGCAGCGCTGGCTGGGCGGCATGCTCACGAATTTCGGCACGATCCGCAAGAGTATCGACAAGCTCAAGAAGTTCGAAGGCATCCTCGCCGAAGGCACCCAGAGCGGGTTCACCAAGCGGGAACTGCACCAGATGGAAAAGGAGCGCATCAAGCTCGAGAAGAACCTCAGCGGCATCAAGAACATGGGGTCGCTCCCGGGCTGCGTCTTCGTGCTGGACACGCGCGTGGAACGCATTGCCGTCATGGAAGCCAACCGCCTGAGCGTTCCTGTCATCGCCATCGTGGACACCAACTGCGATCCCGACGGCATCGACTACCCGATCCCGGGCAACGACGACGCGATCCGCTCGATCAAGCTGATCGCCTCCCGCATTGCCGACGCCTGCATCGAGGGCATGCACCTCCGCACGCAACGGGATGAGGCGGCTCCGGTCATGGCGCCGATGGAGATGGTGGAAGTCCGGACCAGCCGGTCGGCCTCCTACGGCGTTGCGCACGTCCCTGCTTCCTAGTCGTCCCTGATTATGATCGCATGAGAACGGCCGCCCCGGGTTCACGGGGCGAGCTGAAGAAAGGACACGCATCCGCATGGCGAGCAACAGCACCCTGGTCAAGGAACTCCGAGAGAAAACGGGCGCCGGCATTCTGGACTGCCAGAAGGCCCTGACCGAAACAGGCAACGACATCGACAAGGCCATCGAGCATCTTCGCCAGAAGGGGCTGGCCGCCGCGCAGAAGAAAGCGGGCCGCGAAACCAACGAAGGCCTCGTGGAGTCCTACATCCATCCCGGCAGCCGCATCGGCGTGCTCGTCGAGGTCAACTGCGAGACGGACTTCGTCGCGCGCAACGAGGAATTCAAGGCCTTCGTGAAGGACCTCTGCTTGCAGATCGCCGCCTCCAGCCCCGCCTTCGTCAAGCGCGAGGACATTCCCGCGTCGCTGATCGAGAAGGAAAAGGCCATCTATCTGGCGCAGGCCAGGGAGATGGGCAAGCCCGAGCCGGCCTGGGCCAAGATCGTCGAGGGCAAGCTGGAAAAGTTTTTTCAGGAGAGCTGCCTGCTCGAGCAGGCCTTCATCAAGGATCCGTCCGTGTTCATCAAGGACATGGTCGCGCAAAAAGTCGCCAAGATCGGCGAAAACATCAGCGTCCGGCGATTCACACGGTATCAGTTAGGTCAGGAATGAGCACGCCCAAATACCGGCGGGTTCTCCTCAAGATCAGCGGAGAACTATTGGCCGGCCAGCAGGGGTACGGCATCGAGCCCGCGGTGCTGGACGCCATCGCGTCCGAGATCGCGTCCGTCGTCGCGATGGACGTCGAAGTCGCGGTCGTCATCGGCGGCGGCAACATCTTCCGTGGCCTGGCCGCCAGCGCCAAGGGCATGGAGCGCGCCTCGGCCGATTACATGGGCATGCTGGCCACCATCCTGAACGCCCTCGCCCTCCAGAACGCCCTCGAAAAGAAAAGCGTCATCACGCGCGTGCAGTCGGCGATTGAGATGCGCCAACTCGCCGAGGGCTACATCCGCCGGCGCGCCATCCGCCACCTCGAGAAAAAGCGGGTCGTCATTTTCGCGGGCGGCACCGGCAATCCCTACTTCTCGACCGACACCGCCGCCGTCCTCCGGGCCATGGAGATCGGCGCGGAGGTCATCATGAAGGGCACCAAGGTGAACGGCATCTACGAGGCGGACCCCGTGACGAACCCCTCGGCCAAGATGTTTTCCGAGATGCCGTTCCTCTCCATCATCAACCAGAAACTCAAGGTCATGGATTCGACGGCCATCACCCTCTGCATGGACAACAGCCTCCCCTTGATCGTCTTCAACCTGAAGGAGGGCGGAAACTTCAAGCGCCTGGCCCAGGGCGACAAGATCGGCACCCTGGTGACCGCTGCCAGCCGCTGAACGCCGCCACAACATTATGGACGCCGTCTTTCATAAAAAAATCGCCGAGCGGATGGACGCCACGGTAGAGCACTTGAAGCGGGACCTGGCCGGCCTGCGCACAGGCCGCGCCTCGCTGGTCCTGCTCGACAATGTCCGGGTGGATTATTACGGCACCGCCACGCCACTCAAGCAGGTCGCCAATCTGGCCGTGCCGGAAAGCCGCCTCATCACGATCCAGCCCTGGGAGCACTCCCTGATCAAGGAAATCGAGAAGGCGATCACGGAGGCCGGGCTCGGCTTGAATCCGTCCAACGACGGCAAGCTAATCCGCGTGCCGATTCCACAACTGACCGAGGAACGGCGCAAGGATCTGATCAAGGTTTGCAAGAAGTACGGGGAAGAGACCAAGGTCAAGCTGCGGGCGGTCCGGCACGAGGCCAACGACGAGTTGAAGAAGCAGCAGAAGGACGCCAAGATTTCCGAAGACGATCTGAAGCGCGGAGAGGCCGAGATTCAGAAACTGACCGATCAGCACGTCCAGAAAATCGACCAGACCATCAAAAAGAAAGAAGAGGAGATCCTCGAAGTCTGAGGACGCCTCCTCGCTGCCGGCCACGTGTCACCGACCGAGCGCCACTCCCCCACTGTCGCCACCATCGACCTCGGCGCGCTCGCGCACAATCTCGACCAGGTCTGCCGCCGGCTTCAGCCCGCCTGCCAGATTATCGCCGTCGTGAAAGCCGACGCCTACGGACACGGCTCGGCGCCCGTCGCCAAAACCCTGGAATCCCTCGGCGTCGCGCGGTTCGCCGTAGCCACGCTGGACGAAGGCATTGCGCTCCGCGAAGCCGGCATCCGCTCGTCGATTCTCCTGATGGGCGCGCTCTTTCCCGAGCAATTTGAAGACGTCGTCGCCCACGACCTCACGCCGGTCCTGTACGAGCAGGCCCTGGCGGAAGAATTCGGCAAGCACCTGGCCGGCCGTTCCGAGCCCTACTCGGTCCATCTCAAAATCGAGACCGGCATGGGGCGGCTCGGTCTCGACCCGGAAGATGTGGCGGCCCTTCTCCAATCACCGGCCTTTCGCGGTCCCTTGAAAGCCGAGGGCCTGATGACGCACCTGGCCGACTCGGATAACGCCGATCCGGCCTACACCACGGCGCAACTCGAACGGTTTCGCGCCGTGGTGCGCTACGCGCAAGCCGAGAAGCTTTCGCTGCCGCTCATCCATGCGGCGAACAGCGGAGCGATTTTGGGTCATCCGGAGGCCCGCTTCACTGCCGTTCGGCCCGGCATCATGCTGTACGGCTATCACACCGCGGCGCATTTGAATCCGGCGCCGGAACTGCGGCCCCTGTTGTCGCTGACGACCAAAGTGACGCAGGTACGCAAACTCAAGCCGGGCGAAAGCACCAGCTACAACCGGACCTACGTCGTGCAGCGGCCCTCGCGCATTGCCGTGCTCCCGCTGGGCTATGCCGACGGGTATAGCCGGTTGCTCTCCAACAAGGGCGCGGTGCTGATCAACGGGAAGCGCGCCCCGGTTGTCGGGCGCGTCTGCATGGACATGACGATGGTGGACGCCACAGATGTGCCCGGCGTGTCAGCCGGCACCGACGTGACGGTGATCGGGAAACAGGAGGATCAGCAGATTACGGCTTCGGATCTGGCGGCCTGGCAGGGAACGATTTCCTATGAGGTCCTGTGCAAGATCGGTCAGCGCGTCACAAGAATCTACAAAGAACAGTAGAATATCAATGGCTTTTGACTAGGACCTCATCTTTCTCTTCAGGCGCTTTTCAACACTCGCCACTTTGCTTTCCAGACGGCCCTTGTGGCCTTTCCGATAGTCCACCTTGATCGTGCAGGAGATGCGGTTACAGTCCTTCCTCATCCGCTTGTAGCACTTCCGGACTACTCGAAACACGTCATCCCATTCCCCTTCGAGCACTGTCCCCATCGGATTGAGCCGGTAGGCCACCCCGCTCTTGTCGATAATGTCGAGCGAGCGCGAGACATACCGCCCCACGCTCTCCCCCTTGCCCAACGGCGACATGCTGAATTCCAAAAGAACCATGCGATCACTCCTTTATGACTTGGCCTTGCGCTCGTCCAGCCACGCTTTCGGATATTCGATGCGGCCCTTCAGCTTGAACCCGCTGATCGCATCCCGCAGCAGCGTCCGGCGCCGCTCCGCATCCGCCTCCGAGCCCTGCACGCTCTCGCGGACGGACGAGAGCCATTCGAGAAACGATTGGAACGTTCCGTCGAAAATCTCTTCCAAATCCTGCCGCAGCCGGCTTGCCAGCGCCGGCGCCGTGCCGCTGGTGCTCACCGCGCAACGCAGATGCCCGCGGCTCACCACCGCCGGAAGCCAGGCATTCGAATATTCCGGCTGGTCCAGCGAGCATAGGAGAAACTTATCCTTGACCGCCAACTCGTACAGCGAGCGGGAAAACTCCTCGTCCGTCCGCAGCGTGTTGATCACCAGGAACGCGCCCTCGGCATCCTGCCCCCGGAACAGCCGCACGCGGTGAATCACCTTCGCCGCCGCCGTCAGCTTGCGCAGTGCGTCGTTCAGCGTGGGGCTGACGACCGTCACCTTCGCGCCGGCGTCCACCAGCCGTTGCACCTTGTCGGCTGCCTCTTCATCGCCGCCTAATACGACGCAGGGCCGCCCCTTCACATCCAACGTTATCGGAAACCCAGGATTCGCCATGTATCCCCTCTTAATAATAAAACCGATGAGTCGTCATGCCGCAACGGGCCGTATCATACAACAGCACTGCACGGTTCGAAAAGCGCCTCCTTTCCAGAGCTGTCTCGCTTCTCGCTATAACTTTGTGCGCGTTCGTCGTACACTACGGGCCGTTTCGGCGGCAGCAGCGCCGAACCAGCTGAGGAACCGTTCACTGAAGGAGGCCGGCGATGAGTCTTCTGGTTGATATTAAAAAAGTACAGGCGGTCCAACTGTCCGGGGATAGCAGCTTCCGGGCCATCGAGGATGGATCGTTCAGCCTGGACGAATGTCAGTTCACCATGGTGTCAGGATCCAAGGTCACCATGTGGGCGAACTGGAACGAGCAGAGCACGGGCAAATGGATCGCCTGTCCGTTCAGTTCCATCGTGGCCATTCAATACAGGAAGTAACCGACAGAGCACTACCGCTTTTCGCGGGCGGCCCTGTATAATACGCTCCGTCGTTTACTGGTCCGTGATCAAGGAAATAATCGTGAAAAAAGAAACATTGCAGAGTATCGGCATGGCAGGGGGCATCATCGGATTGGCGGCGGCAGCCGCCTGGATGGGCCTGGCCCACGGCTGCGAAGCGCCCAATGCGCAGAGCACCATTTCCGGACGCGTGACGGTCGCACCCGAATTAGCCTCGAAAGTCAGTCCGACCGACACGCTGTTCGTCATTGTCCGCCGGCCCGGAGGCCAACCCCGCCCGCTCGCCGTCAAGCGCATTGACGGTCCTCAGTTCCCGGTCAACTTTGAGATTACCAGCGCCGATGTGATGGTTCAGGGCACGGAACTGCGGGGCATGGTAGATATCGTGGCGCGCGTGGACAAGGACGGGAAGGCGGGCCAGCCGCAGCCGGGCGATCTGGAAGGCCAGTACGCGAAAAACCCGACGTTACCGGGTGGAAAAGATCTGGAGATCGTGATCCGGAAGGTCTACTGAGAAACGCTACGGCGATGTATCCTCATCCAGTTCCATATTCCAGTACAGGTAGTCCCGCCAGCTTTCCGGCGCGTTTCGAATTCCGATCGTAATCGTAATCACCGGATTCCAACGCGGCTTGACCGGCTTCCGGATGAGCCTCATGTTGGCTTCGTCCGGCGTCCGCCCGCTCTTCCGGTTATTGCACCGCCAGCAGGCCGTCACGATGTTCTCCCACGTCTTCTTGCCGCCCTTGGCGATCGGCACCACGTGGTCGAAGGTCAGGTCCTCGGTCCGGAACTTGTGCTTGCAATACTGGCAGACGTAGCCGTCCCGCGTGAAAATGTTGATCCGGGAAAACTTCACCGCCCGGTGGCTGTCCTTCAGCTTCACCAGCTTGAGGAGCCGCATCACCGCCGGCAGCTTGAACGTGATGGAGACGCCCCGGATGTCCCGATCGTAGACCTCCAGGACTTCGACTTTCCCCTGCCAGAGCAGCCCGATGGCTTTCTGCCAGTGCACGACACGAAGCGGTTCGTAGGTCGAGTTGAGGAGAAGGGTCAGTTCCATATGCGTCGCGACGTCGCCTCCCTACTTCAATGAATCAGCATGAAGGGTGCCCGGACACAACGCTTGAATGTATGCCACAGCACCAGCGTCAAATCAAGCAGTTGGACATTACCTTACCACGAACAGACTTGCAGTTTTCAGCCAACCCGACGTATCGTACGCGGCTTCGAGGCCCCCATGTCCAAACGCATCACCGTCGCAAAACTGTCCGATGTTCAGCCCGGCCAATGTCTTTCGGTCGAAGCCGGCAAGCTCGGCATCGCCCTCTGCAACGTCGGCGGCACGGTGTACGCGCTGGACAACTGCTGTCCGCACGCCGGCGGTCCTCTCGGCGAAGGATTTCTTGACGGCGACTGCGTGGAATGTCCCTGGCACGGCTGGCGGTACAACGTCAAAACGGGCGAGCGGCCGGAGAACCCTCACATCAAGGTCGATTGCTTCCCCGTCCACATCGAAGGCGATTCGATTCAGGTGGATATTCCTTAACTACGACCTTTGCCGGGATCCTTTGGCAGGGGTTGAATGAGAGGCACCCGCCCGCTCTCATCAATCGGCATCAGGCTCTCGGCGGGCATCGAGACGGCCATCACCGCCTTCTTCGCCACATCAGCCTGCCATTGATAGTCGCGCTCGAACCACTGCTTCGTAGTGCTCTGTTCGCGCATCGTAACCGAGATCATGTACTGATCCCCGCCAAGATGCTTCACCGTCCATTCGCCGATGCGCACGGCGCGGTCCTGCTCCGCGACCAGCCGGACGTGCTCATTCAGGGCCTGCAGCAGAGTCGGCGCACCCAGCGCACGATGCGTCTGCACCAAAGCCATCGCCTCCGCCGCCCGTGGATCGGCCATGGGATTGAGCGTGGCCGGCTTCAGTGCCCACCAGGCCCCGCCGCCGATCAGCACGAGCGCCAGCGCGCCGTAATGCAGATACCGGCTGAGGGAGGACGACGAACTCGCGGGGTTGGATGGAGACAAAGACGTTGCGAGGTCGGGCTTATCGGGATCGGATGCTATGACGCCCTCCTTCTCCACGGGGAGCCTGCTGGATTGGCGCAGGCGAGTTCGGGAAGTGCCGCAGGCGGATGGATTCTTCCAGCGCATGCCGTTCACGCGTCACCTGGTCATACACGGTATTGCCGGACGTCCCACGTACAGAACCAGGATGGTACGGAGGGTACGGCACCCCGACACCCGGCGCCCACTGGTTCCGCTGCTCGCGGTAGTGCTGCGCAAGATAGTGCTTGAAGGCTTCCACCGGAGAGGCCGCGCCGGGATGCCACCAGAATCCGCTCACGGAATTTCCGCCCACGAAGAGCGGCGAGAGGAGCGGCACCCACACATACTGCGCCCGCACCTGATGCTCCGGCTCATCGAGCAGCACGAGCGGAAGGCTCAGATCGCGGGGATCCACTGCCGGAGCCTGCGGCGGTTCATCGCGCGAGTCCGGCGCCCTGTCGTACGCGGCAGCCGGGTCCGCCGGAGGCGCAGGCTGGAACCGGTGCACCTGGATCTGGCTGCGATCGGTCGGCGGACGCACCCGGCTCGGGTCATCCGTCATGACCATCGTGCCGCTGGCGTCAATCCAGCTGTAGTAATCATTGGCCGATCCGAAGGCGGGCACGCACAGCGCGCCGACCAGCAAAACACTGACGGCGATACCCGATGCGCTCCCGAAATTCATCTTCATAGTTTCAGAATACCCCCCGGCCCACCACCCGTCAACGGGCCATTCGGCCCGGTTGCTGACGGTCAAGTTGATGTGTTACAACTAGCCCGCCGTGAGTGCTCTGACGCGAGGATGCAGACAGCCCCCTTATGAAGTTCTTTCTGTACGCGGATAACCTGAACCCCACCCAACTCAAGCGACGGGCCCCGGAACACAAGCCGGTGTGCCAGGCCTACCTGCCGGACCATACGGTGCAATTTTGCCGCTGGTCGTCCCAGTGGCGCTGCGGCCTGCCGAGCGTCGTCCCCTCACCGGGCGAGAAGGTCCGGGGCATGGTGTTCGACATCACCGACGAAGACCTCAAGCTCCTCGACGAATTCGAAGGCGACGTCCCCGAAGGCACCTTTCATCACGTGCAGGTCACGGTGATTGGCGACGACGACGAGAAAATGACGGTTACCACCTACGTGGCCAACCCCATCGGCAAGTTCAAGCCGAAGGAACATTATCTGGACTGGGTCATCAAGGGTCTGAAACACTGGAAGCTGCCGGACGACTATGTCGAATTGTGGAAATCGTATGTGCCGAAGTGAGTGCAAAAGAGTCATCAGTTTCCGGCCGGGCAAACTGACAACTTAATTCGCAACCAAGGAGCTGAAAAATGCCAAAGCCGAAACATCATATTATTGTGTGCACGAACACCAGGCCCCCCGGCCATCCCAAGCCATCGTGCGGCGCGCAGGGTTCGCCGCAACTGCTCATGGCCTTCAACATGAAGCTCATGGAAGCCGGCATCATGCCAGGCGAAGTGCTGGTCTCCGGCGCAAGCTGCCTGGGCCCGTGCGAGCAGGGTCCGACCGTCGTCGTCTATCCTGATGGCACCTGGTACACGCAGGTCAAGGAAGCGGACGTCGCCACCATCATCACCGAGCACATCAAGGGCGGCAAGCCGGCTGCCTCGTTAAAACCGAACTCCGTCTGGGGCTAAGGCCCGTCACGCCGTGGTCCTCTCGGCTGCCCACGAGCATAAAGAGCACGCACCCAGACAAGCTGGGTGCGTGGTAATCACCTGCTCCGATACCCGCACGGCAGCATCCGACACCAGCGGCTACCGCATCATGCACATGCTGAAGGACGCGGGCCATTCGGTCCTGTCCTACCAGCTCGTCAAAGACGAATCATCGAAGATCAAATCCGCCATCAAGAAAGCTGTCGCGAACAAAAAGGTCCAGGCCATCATCATCAATGGCGGTACCGGCATCGCCAAACGGGATTCGACGTTCGAGGCGATTGAAGGCTTGCTGGAAAAGAAGCTGGATGGGTTCGGCGAAGTGTTCCGCGCTCTGACCTACCAGGAAATCGGCTCCCCCGCCATCATGACGCGGGCGACCGCCGGCACCTACAAGGGACGGATCATCTTTTCAACTCCAGGCTCCGAAAACGCCGTCAAACTCGCCATGGACAAGCTCATCCTTCCCGAACTCGGCCACATCCTACAGCAGCTGAGCAAGTAGTAACACAAACACTATTTCCCAAATCTCAACAACTCCCTGCAGAGCTTTTCTAAACTCGGAGATTTCTTACCTTCATCCCAGGCTAGCGATAACACCGTGCCGATATACAGCATGTTCTTCTGCAGATTCCCTACCTGCCCGTACATCTTCTCGGCTTTCTCGCAATAGCCTTTCCAGAAGTCCTGTCCGATATCCGACTCCACCACAGAGCCAATCTCAGTATTCCACATCACCACGCTATTTGCCCAAACTGTTGTAGGTGGGAATGGATTATCATTCTTTTCCTTACACAGCTTGAGTATCGCCTTATTGTCTTTTTCGTGCTTGGCACGGCTCCCATTCTTATCAGGCTTGTCATTGTCAGAGTCAAATACAACGAATGTTGGTATTTTTAGAGCATCTGCGACTGCGATGGTCTGAACCATCGCACTCTTCGGACCCGCTGGAACCATATGACAGCCGCATCGTCTGTATTCATCCCAAAGATCAAGAAGATGCAGGTAGGTCGTGATGTAAGCAACATCTTCCAATCCTTCCACTAGAACAAGACGTGAGGTAAAGAACATTTCACTAAGGGATGGTTGCAAGGATTGATGAAGTTTTGCGAGTGCGCCTTTTGCCTCAGAAGGCTTTCCCCCTGTCGCTTCTGCAACTCGCTTGGCGACATCTTCGTGTGTAACCCATGTCGCCTGCGATCGCTTTTCGTACAGTCGGAATAAGCGGACATCGTTGAAACTCTCTCCCGAAACGAAATAAGGGCTGTGCGTGCAAAGAAGCACCTGAGAATTCGCAAGACTCAGCTTCCTCAATACATTGCAGAGATGACGCGCCTGCGGTGGATGCTGATATAGCTCCGGCTCTTCGCAACTAAGAATCAGCCGAGGTCCTGTAGAATCGTCAGTACCCGACAGCTCTTGCAGCAACGCAAGGAGGTATGATCTTTGAAAGCCATGGCCGAATCTTGACAACTCGCCTTCAAAAGCTCCCTCACTAGCAACGATGTGGGCCCATGGCTCATCGAGCCTCACTGATTTATCGGGATCCTGCTGCCACTGAAGCTTGAGCATCGCCTGAGGGTGTGACCAGTTGGCCAAGCGCTTTGTCAGTGATACTGATATTTCATTTAAAGCACCCTGGTTCTCATCAAGAAGGTTTTGATATTCTTTTTGAGCGTCTTCTCTTAGTTTCTTGATCCTCTCGGAAAAGTTAACTTTCGCCCTCACTGTCCTCGCCAATAATTTCCCAAGCGCGGTATCTCTCCCCTCCATCTGCTCATCAGTGGCTCGCTTTACTGCTGGGACGTGAACCCATTGAAGGTACTTCTCGAGGCGGTTGACTCCTTTTGAAATTCCATAGAACTGATCCTCGCTCGGTATCAGAACTAGCTTTCCAGGGTTCTCTGCCTCATACTTTCGAAGAGCTTGGACCATAGCATCTTTCGTTCCAGGCGGTGGAAGCGTCGCGAACTCCTCCCTTACTTTTTCATAAAGAATTTTGAGATCGGCCACCTTCGCACCATCTCCAAATGCCCTAAAGAACGGCTTAAACGCCTCGGCGCCGAGGCGTTGTCCATACTGTCTGACCTCGGCTTTTCGGATTCCTTTGTCGTAAACAGCTGTTGCTGAAACAACAAGCTGACCTTGCCTATAATAGTCCGCAAAATCAGATTGTGCCTCCTTGCTCAAGCCTGTAAAGACTACGGTAATTACAACGGGCTCTTCGGTGTTCTTATGGTGGAAATCCTGTTCTTCGAGCATGGTCAAATCAGTTGCATAGCCCTCGGACTCGCGAAAGAATACATTGAGTGCACAGAGCACATTGGATTTTCCGGCTCCATTGGGACCGATGAAACAAGTGTAGTCCCCGATTTCGATGGTTTCATCCTTGAAGGATCGGAAGTTTTGGATTCGGACTGACTTTATCTTCACAGTAACTTACCTTGGAGGGAACGGTTTACCGAAGTTTGCGACAGCGATAATGATCTTTGATGTGGGTGTTTAAGTATCGCCCCTTTGATGAGGCACGCATTAGGGCGGCATAACCCGACTCGGGGACATTGAAATACTGGTAAACCGAGCCGTTACTAAATTCGACTTCTAGCGTTCCAGTTTCTCGGTCATACCCAATTGACCTAATGTTAGTCGAAGCTACCCGTTGTCTTTCCATGGGTTCGTTTTCAGCATCCGTTTAGTCCTGCGTGATTTTCGGTTCAGAAATCCTCTGCTGCGTCGCCACCAGCAAATCCCGCACGGAGATGAGCCCCACGAGTTTTCCGTTTTCGGTCACGCCCAGGTGCCGGACGCCCAGCGTACCCATCATGTCGCTGGCATCCTGCGCGGACCGGCCGGCTTCAATGGCCTTGATCGGGAAGGTCATGATCTTGTCGACGGTGAGATTGCCCAGCGACGCCCCGGTGGCGACGGCCTTGCGTACCACGTCCGTCTCTGTCACGATCCCGACGATCTCCCCCTTCTTTTCCACGAATAAGGAGCCGATTCTCTCGGCACTCATTTTGCCGGCTGCCTCACTCACCGTCGTCGTATGCGGCACCTTCTTGAACATGCGTTTCATGGCATCAGCAACGGTCACCATACAGGCCTCCTCTCCGGACTGTGTTTCAGGAGCCAGGCGCCTTTCGGAATGGCGCCCGACCCCTTTTCATACCGAGAGAACGATTTTCCCGAAGAACTTTCGGCTGAGCATGTGTTCCTGCGCGGCGCGCGCTTCCTGGAGCGGATAGACGTGGTCGATCACCGGCCGGAGCTTCCCCGTGCCGACCAGCTTGGCCGCTTCCAGCAGCTCGGCCTTCGTCCCCATATAAGAGCCCTTGATCGTCAGGTTCCTGGAATAGAGGTACCGTAAATCTATTTCGGCCTTGGGGCCGGTGGTCGCGCCGCAGGTCACCAGACGCCCGCCTTTGGCCAGCGATTTCAGGCACTGGTCCCAGACCTGCGGCCCGATGTGCTCGATCACGACATCCACTCCCTGGCCGCCGGTCAATTCGGATACCTGCTTCACCATATCGCCGGTCGTGTGGTTGATGACCTCATCCGCGCCCATCACAAGCGCTTTTTTGACCTTGTCATCCGACCCGACCGTCGTAATGACCTTCGCGCCGACATACTTGGCGACCTGAATGGCCATGCTGCCGACGCCGCTGCCGGCCCCCATGATCAGCGCCGTTTCGCCTTTGCGCAGCCAGGCCTGCGTCACCACCATGTGCCAGGCCGTCACCGAGACGAGCGGAAAAGCCGCGGCCTGCTCGAAGGTCAGCGCGCCTGGAATGGGAATCACGTTGCGCCCCGGCACGGCCACATATTCCGCGTAGCCGCCGTCCGTCTTGGCGCCCAGCACGCCAAACGAGGGGCAGAGGCTCTCGTGGCCGGCTCTGCATTCGCCGCAGATCCCGCAACTGAGACCAGGAAACACGAACACTTTCTGCCCAACCTTGACGCCCTTCACCCCGCTTCCGACCTTCTCGATCTGCCCGGCGACGTCGCAGCCGGAGATGTGCGGCAGCAGAATCTGATAGGCCGGAATCCCCTGCCTGACCCAGATATCCAGGTGATTCAGCGCGCAGGCCTTGACCCGGACCAGCACCTCGTCCGGCTTGATCTGCGGATCGGGCCGGTCTTCGTACTGCAGCTTTTCCGGCCCGCCATGCTCGTGAAAGACCACGGCTTTCATATGGTGATCGTGCCCTCGATGACCATCACCACTTCACCGCCGACCTTCACTTCCTGAATCATGTCGTCGTCCGATTCGACCTGGATGATGATGCGCGAAGGCCGGTCCATCTCGTAGCCCTGCTCGGAGATGATCTCCGTCGTGAGCGCCACCTCGACGACGCCGTTCTGGACCAGATAGGCCCCCAGCGCGCCGCTCGCGCTGCCGGTCGCGGGATCCTCCAGGATGCCGATGGGCGACGCGAACATGCGCGTGTGGACGGTCGAAAACTCGTCCACCGTCACCGTCGTGAACACCATGATGCCGTTGGCCCCATGCCGCCTGCAAAATTCGGTGATGGCCGTGGGATTGGGCACGATGGACCGCACCGCCGTAAGCGTGCGCACAGGCACGATGATGACCGGCAGGCCGGTGGACACGACTTCAATGGGGAACTTGGCCTCTGCAATGGCGCGCTTGTCCATGCCGAGCGCGTTCGCGATCGCCGGCAGAGCGTCGGTCGCATCCACCTTGCCCAGAAACTCCGGCTTGGGCTGGGTCATGACGACGCGCAGAATCACGTTCTTGTGCACGCGCAGCTCGATCGGAAACACGCCGATGTTGCATTCGTAGAACAGTTGCGTAATCGGCTCGGTCAGCGTGATCTGTTTCAGTTTGCCGAGAACGAAGAAGGTGCCGAGAATGGGATGGCCCGCAAAGGGAATTTCCTGCTTGGGGGTGAAGATGCGGACCTTGGCAGCGGCCCTGGGGTCTGTCGGCGGGAGCACAAAGACGGTCTCCGAGAGATTCATCTCCCGTGCGATCTTCTGCAACTCCTCGTCGGTCAGCCCGGACGCGTCCGGCAGCACGGCGACCGGATTGCCTCCAAACGGCTCGTCCGTAAACACATCGGCCTGGTAGAATTTTAATGTACGCTCGGGAGAACTCATGGTGCTTACGCAGGGATTGGAAGCAATTCGTACGACTGCGTCAATGGATTTCTGGCGTAATCCTCGACGTACTGCTTCAACGAGCCGTTCCGCCACAACTGCTTGTTGGCAAAGGCCGTGTCCACCTTGTGGAGGACCTTCACCTTCACGCCGGTCTTCTTCATGAAATCTTCGAGCGTCACGCCGCTGATGTCCATGTAATGCCCGCGCCCGGACTGCATGATGCACTTGGGCACGTGGATGACTTTCTGGGTGGTCAGCCGGCGGGCGATGTCGTCAAAGGTCAGCAGCACGGTGCAGTCGGAATCCCCTGACAGCATCGCGTTCGGGACGAACAGGTACTTTGCCCGGTTCTTGCGATAGAAATTCAGGATTTTATAGACGCTCGCCGCCATGACAACCGTGTCCTTCTTCTCCAATTCGAGCGAATCGAACAGGCTGATGATCCGCCGCCGGTTCAGGAAGGCCGTGGCATAGGCTTCCGTGTGGATGGTCTGGAGATTGGGCAGCCCGGCGTCGTAGATGCGCTGGGCTTCTGCCGGCAGATGCGGGCGGCCCTGCCGCATGATCTCCAGCGTCTCCCCCTTGATCCCACGCACCGGAGTCAGGCAGCCCATCCAGAGGACGCATGTCTGGTTGATCCGCGAAATCGTCACCGCGTCCTCCGACATGGTCCTCTCGTCGAACGCATAGAAGTTGGCCGAGGACACCGCCGGGCCGTCCAACACCTTCATCAGATGCTTCACCGACGGGGCATGCGGCATCAGCTTCTCGCGGTAGCGGCCCAGCGTGATGACGGACAGTTCAAAGTTGATGCGGCCAGGATACTGCGCGGCGAGCTGATGAATCTTCGGCACGTGCACAAACCCGACCGTGAAGAACTGGATGCTCTTGTCCGTGTACTTGAGAAAGTCCTCCACCCATTCCATCGCCTTGGGATGGAGAAACAAATCGGTCCATTCCATGTATTCGTTGCCGCCGAGGCACCAGTACTGCATCGGATCGGTCGGTTTCTCGCTGATGTAGTCGAGGATGTACTTCCAATCCTCGTCGGAGGTCTTGGGAGGATCCAGCGTTTCACGGTAGGAATGGTCCAGCTCGTAGCAGAAGGCGCACTGGACCGGACAGCCCTTCCCAAGGCTCAGGGGAATCTTGCCGCCGTCCATTTCGCGGCGCAGCACCTCTTTATAGTCCTTGCCGGCCAGGACTTTGGTCGGCTGTAGAATCTGGAGCGCAGTCCCCATGCGATCCCTCAATTGACAGTCAGGACGGCCTTGCGCATGATGGCGGCATGGCGTCGTTCAAGCAGCCCATCAAGCCGGTCACCCTCGAAGCGGCCTTGCAACTGTTCGGGCTTGCCGAGCCGTTCACCCGCGAGCAGCTGGATGCAAAACGCCGCGAGTTGTCGGCCACCTGGCATCCACACCGCTTCGCCAACCTCACGAACAATCCGAAGAAATACATGCAGAGCTACAAAAAAGGCGAAGCGATGACGAAGGAGATCGCCGCGGCCTACGACTTGCTCGTCGCGTGGCTGACGACGCGGGCCATGGACTGAGTGCTCTCTGCCTCCGCATCCCCGTGCGCGACCGGCCAGGTGACGAGACCGGAGCGCGCATCCCCGTCCTTCTGCTTGGCATAGATCTGCGGCAACCGGTTCGTGCCGAACTTCGAAATATAGAGGAACACGTGCTCGCGGGCGTTGACCCGCACGGCCCAGGGCTCGAAGTCGTTCCGGTAGAACTCCTCGCAGAGTTGCATGGCGTCCAGGCAGGAAATCCCGACCGGCTCATTGAGCGTGTAGTAGAAATCCAGCGGCAGGTCATACTCCTCCTGCTTGTGGATCGTAATGCCGAACTTGTCCGGGTTCCGCACCATCGGCGTGTGCCGGTAGGCCACGAAGTAGAACAGCTCGACGGAGTGGATCGCCTGCTTGTTGTCGAGCAGGAACTGCCGCGTCTCCTCCGCCTCGTCGCGCGTTTCGCCGGGGAATCCGTAAAAGGCCATGACGTGGTTCCAGATGCCGGCCTTCGCCGCCTCCTGCAGTTTGCGCTCGATCACCGACTTCTTTGCGTGCTTGTCCATCAGCTCCAGCACGCGCTCGTTGGCGGACTCCATGCCGTAATAGAGCGTGCAGCAGCCGGACCTGGCCGCCATCTGCATATCCTGCTCGTCCAGCGATTCTTCGAACCGGATCAGCGTCGTCCACTTGATGCCGACGTTCTGGTCCACCAGCAGGCGCGTCACCTTCTTGAACAGCGCGGGCGGATAGGACTCGTCGGCAAACAGGAAATGCTCGCAGCCGTATTTTTCCTTCAGCGCCCGGACCTGGTCCACAACCTGATTGGCCGCCATCCCGCGGTATTGGTCGAAATAACCCTGCCCGTGGTCGCAGAAGGTGCAGCGGCCCCAGTAGCAGCCGCGCGTGGCGAGGTACGGCAGGATGCGCACCGGCACGAAATAGCTGTCCAGCGGAAAGCCGTCGAAGTCCGGCAGCGGCAACGCGGTGGTCTTCTCGGTATAGATCTCCTTATTGACGTGGACGCCCGTGGCATCGCGGTAGATCAAATTGGGCACGGTCGCCTTGTCGCGTTGCCCGGCCAAGGCCTCGAGCAGCCACAGCAGGGCATGTTCGCCCTCGTACATGATGGCCGAGTCGAAGACCTCCGTGAAGAACCGTTCGTGTTTCGGCAGCTCTTCCTGCAGGCGCGTGATGACGTTGCCGCCGACCACGACGTGGATCTGCGGGAAGGCCTCCTTGATCATCCTGCAGAACGTCAGCCCGGCCATGAGCTGCATCTGCGTGCCGATGGAGACGCCCACCACGTCCGGTTTTTCCCGGCTGACGGCCGGCAGCACGAGTTGCCGGCAGACATCGCGATAGACATTCACCTGCTCGTCTTCCAGGCAGACAAAGACTTCCTGCGAGACGCCGGGCCGGTAGCCGAGGTTGCTTTCCATCGGATAGAACACGAGCGAGGCCGGATAGTAGGCCGCCGAGATGTACTGCATGACTTCGCGGAAGACATTCAGCGCCCATTCGAGCTGGGCAGCGTCGTAGAACGATTCGCTGCGCGTGATGCGCTTGGCCTTCTCCACCCGCTCGATCAGATCGACGACATCCACGCCAGCCTTCGCTTCGAGGCAGGCCTTCTGACCGACTTCCTGCTCGCTCAGCCAGCCGATCCGTTCCTTCGTCTGCAACGAATGGAGGTGCCCGGCGATGCGGGTCTTGACCCAGATCAGGAAGATATCGCTGAAGAACAGATCGTACATCTCGATGTTGACGTCACGCTGGACGACTTCGTGACCATTTTGGCGCAGGACGGCCGTGAGGCTGGGCAGCGCGAGGTACGGCGCCGTCGGCACCCACTCGGGCGGAAATAACAGCATGGTTTTGAGCTTGCGCGCGGGGCCGGCCGCCGCCTGCGCGGCCGCCGGTTCTTTTTTACCGATGTTGATCAGGGTGCTCATAGCTTGAAGTCAGGCGATGGGCAATGGGCGATAGGCCATAGGCCGGACGGTAATTTCCGGCTTATCCTTCATCGCCGATTTCCTAACCTATCGCCCATAGCCTATTGCCTCTAGCCTGTTAGCAGACTTTCGCTTCGAGCGACGGCGGCGCGCCCGCTTTCGCCGCATTGAATTGCAGCGCCGGCAGCTTGCCCAGGCCGAATTTGGCGACATAGAGGAAGATGTATTCCCGGATGAAGATGCGCAGGTCCCAGTTGGACGGATGGTTCCGTTCGAATTCCTCGAAGACCCGCTCGGCCTCCTCGATGCTGAGCCCGTTCTTGACCGTGTAATAATAGTCCAGCGCCAGGTCCCACTCGGGATTGATGTAGGGCGTGACGCCCCACTTTTCGGGATTCTTGGCCACCGGCGTGTGGCGGCTCAGGTCAAACGTGCCGAAGCCGACGGAATGAACGATGTCCTTGTTCTTCGCCAGAAAATTAATGGAGTCCAGCGCCTCCTCCCGCGTCTCGCCCGGGAAGCCGAAAAACCCCATCGCGTGGTTCCAGATGCCGGCCCGGGCCGAGAGCTGCAGGCTCCGCGTGATGACCTCCGTCGTCGTCGCCTTGTCCATCAGCTTGAGCACGCGTTCGTTGCCGGACTCGTAGCCCACGTGCAGGTACTTCAGGCCCGACTGTTTCGCATCCTCCCAGACCGGCTCGTCGAGCAGGCTCTTCTCGTAGCGCATGTGCGTCGTCCAGGCGATGTTCATGCCGCGCTCGATCAGCCCGCGACACAGCTTGCGGAACAGCGCCGGCGGATAGGACTCGTCCGTGAAATGAAAGTGCCGGACGCGGTACTTGTCGCGCAGATACTGGATCTCATCCAGAATCTCCTGGATCTTCTTCGTCCGGTATCCGGCCGTGTAGCCCTCGCCGTGGTCGCAGAACTCGCAGCGGCCCCAGTAGCAGCCGCGCGTGGCGAGATAGGGCAGGATCTTGTCCGGCAGAAAATACTTGTCGAGCGGCAGCCCCTCGAAGTCCGGCGGCGGCAGGGCGCTCATGTCCTCCGAATAGGTCAGGCGCGACATGTGCACGCTCGACGCATCGCGGTAGAGCGCGTTGGGCACCTCGTCCAGGCTGCGCCCCGCCCCGACCGCCTCGACCAGTTGCAGAAACGCCGTCTCCCCTTCGTAGAACACGGCGCTGTCAAAATAGCCGAACAGCGGCGACTTGGGCAGCGTGTCGCGCAGGCGCGTGACCGTGTTGCCGCCGATGGTCACGTGGATGTTCGGGAAATGCTGCTTGATCAGCGCGCAGAAGGTCATGCTGGAGAAGAGCTGCTGCTGGAGCACGATGGAGATGCCGATCACGTCCGGCCGCTCGGCCTCGATCGCCGGCTTCACGAGATGCTCGAACACGTCGCGATAGACGTTGACTTGGGTGTCCTGCACCGCTTCCATCACCTCGGCCGAGACGTAGACCTTGTAGGAGAGATCGGTCTCCATCGGCGGCATGCAGATCCGCGCCGGCGAGTAGACCAGCGAGATGGCGGCGGTCACTTCACGAAACGTATTGACCGCCCATTCGAGCTTGTCGATGTCGTAGAAGGCCTCCCCGCGGACAATGCGCTTGGCCTCCTCGGCCCTCTTCGCCAGCTCGGCGATGCGCTCGCGCGTCAGCTCGCAGAGCGCCAACTGCAAATCCGTTTCCCAAGCTTCCAGCTCGCGCTTCTTCGCCAGCTTCCGGAGACGATCCAGTTGCTGCGGCACCTTCTTGAGGACCCGCTTGAGGAAATCCTCGCTGAAGTACCAGTCATACATTTCCAGGTTGATGTCCTTCTGGATGACGGTATGGCCGGCGGCTCGCAGAACAGAGGTCAGGGTCGGCAGGCTTAGGTAGGGCTCGGAGGGGTACCAGTCTGGCGGAAAGATCAGCATGACCTTCATCTTCCGCCTGCTTGTGGCTTCCGATGTCCGGCGATGCAACTGGATCAGTCCGAGGCTGGCTTTCTCGCCCTTGGAATATTCAATTTTCATGAGGACTTCCGGCCGTTATACACAATGAATGACCGTCATTGTAGTGCCCGCCGGAGAGTCGGGTCAAGTTGCTTCGGAAATGACAACCGCTTGAATCAGTGGGGAATTTTTCTACTGGGAAGACTGCCAAACCCGCTGACAAGCTCCTGGTAGTATTGCGCGAGCATTGCGGTCTGTTCGCTTTTCGCAAAGACGATCTGGCGCTGATCGAAGGTGTTCGCGCAGTAGAGATAGGTCAGGCCCTGCGATTCGCCGAGTTCGATGTGCACCTGCCGGCCATCAGGCTCTTCCCTGGTAATTTCCTGAAAAATCCTCCTGCCAGGCAGTCGCGTCCAGATCTGTTGCGCCGATGCGGTGTGATTTTCATACAGCGGTTCATCCTGGTTCGCCTGCTTGCCTGCCAGCGCGGCCAGGTTCACCTGCGCCTCGGCCTGCTCCGGCGATTCATCCCATGCGACAACCGGTGTGCCGGTCCGGCCGAGCACGTACAGCGGACCATCGTCGGTGATCTCCTCAATGATGGGATACTGAACCGGCAGCGGCGGCTCCAGCATGGCCAGTCCTTGCGCGGCCAAGGCCCGCTGAAACGGCACGCGCCGGGCCAGATGACGCGTCTTTTCGCAGGCGATCAGGCGGCCATTGGACGCGAGCGCCCCGCATAACCGGGTTATGCGACCGGCCAGTCCGGTGCGCCGCTCGAAGCCGGCCTGCGCCGTCGCATCCTTCGCCCGCTCAAACGTCTGCCAGTTCTTGCTCGGCAGGCCGGGATCCTGCTCGGTCTGCAGCAGTGCCTGCGTCGCCATGATGAGGTCGAACGGTCCCATCGATTCCGGCGGGTCGGCCTGATCCACGTCGAGACATTCAAAACGGATGTTGGCGAGCTTTATCTCAGCCGCCCGCTTCTGCGCGGCCGCGATCGAAGCCGGCGACCGGTCGATCCCCGTAAACACGCAGTGCGGAAACTGCCGGGCGTAGAACGTCGTCAGCACGCCGATGCCGCATCCGACATCCAGCGCGGTGCGCGCCTGCCCGATCCGCTTGGCGACAGCCGATCCAACGGTCAGATAGTAGTCGTAGCGCTGACTGTACAGAACGGGGAGCACGTGAGGTTGCGCCGCGTAATCGTAGAAGGCAATCTCGGCGGCCGCATCGGCGCCGCCATGCCGCTGTCCGGACAGCCGAAGGAGCGTCGCGAGGTCGTCCGGCTTGAGCGTGGCGCGCTGCCATTGATCGTAGGCGGAGTCGGAGTCGAACCGGCGCAGCCCCCAGTCCGCGAGGTGTTCGGCAAGACGGTCTGTGAATGAGTCGGAAGGCACCGAGACAGGCAGAGCCGGGTTACGCCATGCCCTTCTTCAGCATGATCGCGTCTTCGTAGGTCACCGGCACGGGATGCGGATGGCGCAACTGGCCGGTGCCGAGCACGACATATTTCTGGCAGGTGAGTTCCTCCAGGCCGATCGGCCCGCGCGCATGGGTGCGCCCCGTCGCCACACCCATCTGGCCGCCGAGCCCGAACTCCTCCCCGTCGTGCAGGCGAGTCGAGGCGTTGATCAGCACGGCCGCCGCGTCCACTTCGCGCACGAACCGCATGGCATTCGCGTAATTGCGCGTCACGATCGTGCTGGTGTGGGCGGGACCGTAGCGGGCGATGTGGGCCAGCGCTTCGTCGATGTCCACCACCATCTTCACCGCCAGCGCCTTGGATTGAAACTGCCGGCTCCAATCCTCCTCCGCAGCCGGCTCCACCGACTTGTGGCCGGTCATGGCCATCGAGCCGATAAGCGCCACGGTTTTGGAACAGCCGAGGATGTCCACCTTGAATTCCTCGATCAGGCGGCGGATCAGCGCCGACAGCAGCGGCCGCGCCGTCGCCTGCTGCACCAGCAGGGTGTCCACGGAATTCGGAGCCCCCGCCTCCTGCACCTTTGAGTTGATGACGATGTTCTGCGCCAGCGGCAGATCCGCGTCCTTGTCCACGTACACCGAACTGATCCCGCCGTCATGGCAGAGCACCGGCACCCGCACCTGATCGAGCGCCGTCTTGCGCAACCCCTGACCGCCGCAGGGAATGAACGCATCGAGCAACTGGTGCAGGCGCATCAACTCCAGCGCCCCCTCCTTTTCGGGACGCTCGACGAAGGTGATCGCCCAGTCCGGCACGCCGGCCTCCGCCGCCGCCTCGCGCAGCATCGTCACGATGGCGATGTTCGTCCGGATCCATTCGGGTGCCCCGCGAAAGAGGCAGACGTTGCCGCTTTTCAAGCACAGCGCCATCGCATCGGTCATGACTTTCGGGCCCAATTCGGACACGATGCCGATCACTCCGAGCGGCACCCGCACCCGGCTCACTTCCATCCCGTTCGGCCGCTGCCACATCCTGGTCACTTCCCCGACCGGGTCCGGCAGATCGGCCGCCCGGCGCAGTCCCTCGGCCATCTCCTTGATGGAGTCGGGCGTCAGCCGCAGCCGGTCGACGGCTCCGCGGATTTCGTCCTTGTTCGTCGTCGCCTCCGCCAGGGCTTTTCCGATCGCCTCGATGTCCTGCTTGTTGGCTTCGAGAACCTTCTCCTGCCCCTCTTCCAGGCGGTCGGCCATGGCCCGCAGGGCTTTGTCCTTGACCGGCGCCGTCAGCAAGGCCATAGGCTTGACTGCCTCATGGGCCTTCTTCGCCATGTTCTGAATGTATATCTTAACCGGAACTTCAACCATGGTTTCGCTCCGCGAATGTCTCAAAGTCTATAAAGTCGCAAGGTCTGTAAAGTCATAATCATTTGGACTTGATGACTTCCAGACTTTTTGACGCGTTTTCTCCGCGCCGGACTATAGCATCGGCCTTTGCAGCGAGTCAAAAGCCTATTCGCAGGGAGCCGCTTGTTCATTCGCGCATACTTCCCTTAGAATGCCGATCGTGACGCCGCAAGAAGCCAAGACTCATTACAATTATCTGATGACCCTCTGCATCCGGAAGGAGGAGGCCTTCGGGCCGCTGGCCTTCACCTTCATCAAGGAGCAGGACCTCGACAAGCTCGGGCTGGCGCTGGAGGAGCAGTTCAATCTCTACATGGCAACCTCGGAAGCCTTTGCCGCCGAGCCGAAGCGCTACACGCACAAGCTGGAATGTCTGCAAAAGGCCCAGCAGCTTCTCCCACGCACCCAGTTCGCCGACCCCGAACTCACCCGCCATCTGTTCCAGGAAGTCCAGAAAACGTCGGCCGAACTGGACATCTACAACGAGGCGATGCGCGCGGCAAAATCGGCGACGGCAGGAACGGCTGACAAGCTTCGCCTCATCGTCGAAACCGATCTCCCCGATTACTTCCTGGACACGGCGCAGAAACGGGCCTCCGCCTACTATCAGAACAAATACAAGATGACGAAGGAAGCCAGGACTGCGCAGCATTTCACGAATGCCGCGCGCAGGTTCGAGCCGGAGAATCCGGTCGTGCAAAAGGAATTTTCCGGCGCCTGCGCGCCCTTCATGGCCGTGCGGACCAGCGCCATCCATCTCATGCTGCCGTTCGATCTCAAGATCAGCCGCACGCCGGACGATCCGCTGGAAGCCGGCCTGCGCATCTGGTACGCGAAGATGGGCTATTCGTTCCCGCTGCGCTACGAGATGGGCAAGCTCTGCAGTTGGTACGACGACAAGGTGGTCGAGATTGCGATGGACGATCCGAATCTCCTGTTCGTCTCCGTCTCTCCGGTGAAGGAAACGGAACTGGGAACGGTGGACCGCGCGCTGCCCGATGATGTGCCGGTGGCACTCGGCCTACCCCGCGCCTTTCTTGACGGCACGAACGGGCTGGGACCGTTCATCCAGGTCGTGTGCAATTTCAAGATCTGGTTCGACGCGGAGGCGATGTCCGTCCTGGTCCAGGGCGCGCCGGACCTGCACGAGTACGGCCTGCAGGGCGGCGCCGGTTTATTGACACGCACCTACGCGTCGGAGAAGATCCAGGCCTATGCGCCGTCGGCCGGCAAACCGTGGCAGCAGGGGCTCAGCTTCAATTTCGTGAACATGCACCTGCAACTGGCGCAGGGAGCGGGGTCGGCGCTGGTCCCCTTCAACACGCCGATCTTCTCGATCCATCCGGTGCTGACGCGGCAGAGCTTCAAGTTCGAAGACGCGCGGACGTTGCAAGGCTGAACCATATGGGCATCATCGACTTACGCAGCGACACCGTCACCAAGCCCTCGGAGGCCATGCGCCAGGCCATGGCAAGCGCCGAGGTGGGCGACGACGTCTACGGCGAAGACCCGACGGTCAACCGGCTGCAGGAAAAGGGCGCGGCGCTGCTCGGCAAGGCCGTCGCGCTGTTCGTTCCCTCCGGCACGATGGCGAACCAGCTTGCGCTCCGCGCGCAGGCCCCGCCGGGCCAGGAGGTGATCGTCGAGAGCCGGTGCCACATGATCCGCTACGAGCAGGGCGCGGGCGGCGCACTGGCGGGCGTGCAGTTCCATTGGATCGTCGGCGAGCGCGGCATCATGACGCCGGAGCAGGTCGAAGCCGCCGTCCGTCCGAAGGAGCCGAACACGATCCAGACCGCCCTCATCTGCGTCGAGAACACCCACAACAGCGGCGGCGGCTCAGTCTATCCCCTGGCGACCGTCGAACGGATCGGCGCCATCGCGCGGCAGCGCGGCCTGCCCGCGCACCTGGATGGCGCGCGGCTCTTCAACGCCGTCACGGCCACCGGCGTCTCTGCCTCGGAATATGCGAAACACTTCACGACCGTGTCCTTCTGCCTCTCGAAGGGACTGGGCGCGCCGGCCGGCTCGCTGCTCGCCACGAACGACCGGGACATGCTGGAGAAGCTCCGCCGATTCCGCCGCATGTACGGCGGGGGCATGCGCCAGGCCGGCGTGCTGGCGGCCGCCGGCCTCTACGCGCTCGAGCACAACATAACCCGCCTGAAGGAAGACCACGAGAACGCCCAGCGGCTGGCGAATCTGCTGACATCCATTCCGTCCGTCTCCGTCGATCCGAAATCCGTCGAAACGAACATGGTCTTCTTCGACATGGCCTCCAGCCGCTCTCCCGCCGACCTCGTCGCCGCCTTGAAAGCCGAGGGAGTGCTGATCAACGCCGTCGGCGGCCGCACCTACCGGGCCGTCACCCACCTCGACGTCTCCATGGACGACATCGACCGGGCCGGCATGATCTTTTCGCGTGTCTTGTCACAATAGCCATAAACAAGGTACAACTATCCCGCACTTACTTGCGGTTGCCTGTTCGCTTTTACTTCTCACTGTGACTGCCATGCTGCAAGCCGTGTCGTTCAAACAGATCAGCCGGATTCTGGAACTGACCGATCAGCTGGGGCTGAACCGGGAATGGGTCGAGATTCCCCTGACGCCGGAAGCGCCAGGCGTGGTGCGGAAACTCCCGAACGGCAAACTGGAAATCATCGTGGACGCGGTCCAGCCCTTCGAGCAATGGCTGTCGACGCTGGAACCGCAGATCAAGCAGGTGACCGGCACATGAGCCAATCGCCACTGCCCACGCAACCGTCTCCAACCCGCGAAGAACTCAATGCGGAACTGCTGCCGGTTCCCGAGCCGCCGGAGCTGCCGCCGACACCGGAGCCGCCGGGCACCGACAAGATCATCGAACATGCGCTGGGCCACGTCCGCGGCAAGCGCGGCGGCGACCTGGTCGCCGTGCTGCTGACCGGCTCGGGCGCCCGCCGGGCCCTCACCCCCCACAGCGACCTGGACTTCATCGTGCTGGTCAAGGGACATGACGAGGGGCAGGAGATCATCCGCATCGCCGACCGCCTGGTGGACATTCGCTACTGGAGCGCCGAGGCCGTGGAAGAGGAACTGCCCCACTCGCCGCGACTGCCGCCGCTGCTGCGAAAGGCGCGCGTGCTGTTCGAGCATGACGCGACCGGCACAAAACTGATCGACAAGGCGCAGCAGCGGTTCCGTCAGGGACCGCCGCAAGCCAGCATGCACGAAAAAATCCGGCTCAAGGCCGAATGCCTGCACTGGCTTGGCAAGGCTGAAGATCTGACCGGCAGCCAGCCGGCGACCGCCGAATACTTCCTGGCGACGTTCTTCGAACAACTCCTGCAGGCCTTTTTCAGAGTCCGGAGCCTGTGGCCCACGGCGCCGGTGGACATGATACGGTTTGCCGCCTCGCGCGACGCCGCCTTTGGCGACCTGTTGGAACGTTTCCAGGGTGCGCCCACGACCGCCGCGCGCCTTGATATCGCCCGGCAACTGGGGCAGCAGTTGTTCAAAGACATCCCCAACCCTCAGCGCATTGATTAACAGGATGGTGAAAAAGACCTCCAGCGGCGTTCTCGCTTTGCTCGGGGTCTCAACGTACTGATCCAAGCCTGCTGGAGGCAAAAAAACAATCCGCTCGCATCTGATCGAAGCGAACGGCTCAAGCGAAGCTTGGTATGTACCTCCTCACCCCTTTCGCTCGCGCGGCCTTGCCACGGGAAAAGCGCGTCTCTGACGCGCGGGGCGGGCTGGGTGTGAAGGGGCCTTTTTGACCATCCTATCCAGATCCTGAGACGAGTCATCGCCATGGTGAAGAGAATTGTCGGTCTAGCTCTGCTGCTGGTTGCCTGGTTCACCGCATCATCCGCGCTCGCGCAACAAAACCCGCATCCCCCATCGAGCGGACGCACCTCGCCCGCCAGGGTGGGCGCAGTCATGGCCCTGCTGGCCACGTTCGAAGACGCCGGCATCCTGCCGCCCGAGGACAGCCCGGATGCCACCAGGCTGATCAAGGCCACCATTCAATTTCAGGCCGCCTTCATGAAGAGCGAGCATCCGGCCATCCGGCAATGGCTCGGCAGCGCCCTCGCCGCCAAATTCGGAGAAGCCGCTCCTGCGGCGCTCGAGACGTTTCAAAGCAAAGGATGGACGTCGCGGTCTCTGGAGGCGGTGGTGGACTATGCCGCAGCCACGCCGGTCTGGGACAATCCCGACGTCCGGAGTGGAATGTTCGCGTTCAATGTCGGCCGCGCGGACTTCGATCTGCTGGCGCGCATCTTTGCTGAGGCGCGCGCGCAGTTTTCAGCCAGGGGCCGGAACATTCACGAGGTCTACGACGCCCGCCGCAAGGCCATGCCGGGCGCGCACACAACGCCCCGTGACGAGCGGCCTGGAAGTCTGTAGAATAACACCGGGGTGTTCACGTTGCCCATTGCTGCTCACGCCCAACCGAGGAGGCTGACATGGCCACCAAAGCCTACATCCTGATCAAGGTCAAGACCGGCAAGACCAAGGACGCGGTCAAGTCATTGAGGAAAATTCCTGGCGTGGAACGCGCCGATCCCTGCTTCGGCCGTCCTGACGTCTTCGTGTTTGTTTCGGTGGGGGATGAAAAGGCCCTGTCGGACGTCGTGATTTCGAAAATCCACACGATCGACGGCGTTGAAGAAACCGACACGCACATCGTCGCAGACGCGTAACCGCGGCCCGTCATGCCTGCGTGACAGGCACGACGATTCCGCCGGCCTCGGCCGACCGGTAGCAGGCATCCGCGATTTCCACCGCCCGCTGGCCGTCAAGACCGCTCACCGGCATTGGCAGGCCCTGAGTCAATACATCGCAAAACGCGCGAAGCGCCGCCTCGACCGTCGGCACATCCTCGACCGCCTGCTCCGTCGCAACATTGCCTGCCGACACCTTGCGCACCTGGTGATGGACCCAATCGGCAGTGAGCTGCCCGTCCGCGCCGATCCACTCGGCGCGGCTGACCCGCCCTCCGGTCACCCGCGACACATCCACGATGCAGGACAATCCGCCCGTCGTGCGCAGGCTCGCCAGCGCCCGCCGCTCGGCCGCCCCCGGCGAGGGACGCTCCAGCTCGCAACGCACCTCCGCCACCTCCTCGCCGGTCAGGAACCGGATCAAATCCAGTTGATGAATGCCGATTTCAAGCAGGACGCCGCGACCGCCATAGTCCTCCGGATCGCGCACGACCTCCGGACGCGGCTCCACGCGATTCGTCAGCACGAGGTAGCGGCGCTGCCCCACTGATGCCAATTGCGACTTGAGCGCCAGCACGGCGCGATCGAATCGGAGTGTGTGCGCCGTCATGAGCGGGACACCGGCTGCCTTGGCCGTTCGCACCATTGCACGCGCATCGGCGCCCGTGCAGGCCAGGGGTTTCTCGATCAGCAGCGGCTTCCCGGCCTTCACCGCCGCCAGGCAGATCGGCAGGCACAGCGACGGCGGCGTCACGACGACCACCGCATCGACCTGGGGACTGGCAACCAACTCCTCGTAGTGCTCAAAAAACTTCGCTCCGTGCCGGGACGCGACGTCGCGCCCCTGCCCGGCATCGCGACGGCACACCGCCGACAGGCGGGCGCCCAGCAACGGATCGGAGAGATGCCGCACATACCGCATCCCATGCCGCCCCAGACCGATCAATCCGATGCCAAGCGGTGCCATGGCGGGAGAGCATAATTCGTCCACCATGAATTGACAATGTTTTCGTGCGGTCGTTATAGTACGCCGCGCCTGTAACCGATCACGAACAACCGAAACAACCAATGCCACAACGAACCATCCCCTTCACGCTCGATCAGATCGGCACTCAGACCGCCCGCTTCCCCAGCGTCGGCGCCATCCCGACGATTTCGGACAAATCGGTGGACCCTTACTTCCTGACACGCATGCCCAAGACAGCGCAGGTCGAGGCCCTCCTCTTCTGGCCGCAGGAGAAAGGCACCTATCCGGGCCTGGTGGTGCTGCACGAGGCCTGGGGACTCAATGTGCAGATCAAGGAACTGGCGAACCGGCTGGCCTGCGAAGGCTATGCGGTGATTCTTCCGAACCTCTACACGAGGCAGGGCGGCATGGTCACGGCTGATGCGGAAGTGGCCGGCATGTTGATGGCCCGCGCCAAAGAGCCTGACCTGCTGCAGGACATCAACCAGTGCTGCGAATATCTCAACACCATGGACTACGCGAAACGCAACGTGCACGGCGTGGTTGGATTCGGCATGGGCGGCACGCTGGCCGTCAAGTTTGCCTGCCAGCGCAAGCGCCTGCGCGCGGCGGTGTCCTACTATGGGAAACCCAGCCCGCCGTTCGACTTGCTCGACGGTCTCCAGGGTTCCATCCTCTACAACTGGGCGGGAGCCGACGATACGGTCAGCGAAGCTGAGATCGAGCAATTCAGGCAGGCCGCGCAGGAGCGCAAGAAGCGCGTGACCATCCAGAAGTATGACGGCGCGCCGCATGCGTTCTGCAACGAAACCCGCAAGGACGCCTATCGGGCTGCCGCTGCGCAGGACGCGTGGGACCGTACCGCCGAGTTCCTGGCGGACTCGTTCAAAGCGGATCTGCCATCCCCGGGAAAATGATCCCGCGTCTGTTCGGATTCGCGCTCGTCGTCGCGCTGGCCCTCGCGCCGGCGGCGGCCCGCGCCGCCGATGCTCCGCCGCCTGATCCGATCAGTGACGACCAACTCAAGGCACAAAAATCGGCGGCCCGGCTCTGTGGCACCTGGCAGTGGACGATCCATAACCACAAGAATCACTTGGAGCAGAAAACGACCATTGTACTTCTTCCCCCTGGAGCGGTGGCTCCGCCCGACTTCCCCCAGCCGGCCAAAATGGCCGTCATGGGCGATGCCGTCTATTTACGATGGGAGTTTCCGCGAGGCTATCAGGAGGACAGCATGCTGCTGGCAAAGGAGGACCGGCGTCTGGAAGGAACCTTCACGAACAGCGCCGGCGACTGGGGCGCCATCACCGGCAAGCGCATCGCGCCGTGCGCGAAATAATTCCGACTATCGCTGCTTCCAAAACTGCCACGCGAACACTCCCCACCCCGCGAGAAAGCACACGCCGCCCAGCGGCGTAATCGCGCCAAGCCACCTCACGCCTGAGAGAGCCAGCATATAGAGGCTGCCGGAGAATAAGACGATTCCGGCTGCGAACAACCAGCCGGCGATGTGAAAGGATGCCTGCGGGTACTGATGCGCCGCCCACCCGACTGCGAGCAGCGCCAGGGCATGGTACATCTGGTAGCGAACGCCGGTTTCAAAGACCGCCAGCATATCCGGCGTGAGGACGGCTTTCAACGAATGGGAGCCAAAGGCGCCGAGCGTGACCGCGAAAAAGGCGAACCCCGCGCCGAGGAGAAAAAGCGGACGGGCCGCGCCGGGTTGATTCACGAACCGGCCTGGCGGAGTTCCGCCATGATAATCTGCTCCGCCTCGAGCCAGTCTTCCATTTCGCGGCTGCCGTCCCGTCCACGCTGCTCATAGAGTTCGTAGGCTTTCAAGGCGATGCGCCCGCGAATCTCGTCCGTCAGCTCAAGAGACTGTTGCTTGGGCTTGACCTTGGCTCGGGATGAAGGGTTCGAGGCGCGAGGCGATTTGGTCGGTTTTTTCATGGCCCCTCCTTCCTCATTGCACCCTCAAGGAAGAAACACTTGAGGCAAGGTGACTATTTGCCGCATCTCCCAAGAAAACACTTGCGGTGTTTATCCTACCGCAATAATTTCGATACTGCGATAAAAAGCGGCCGGTACAGCAAGCTGATTTATAAAAACCCCAACACCGCACTAAGGGTTTTCTCCGGCGGCGGCAATTGGGAAGGGCTTCGCCCGATGAGCCGCCGGTTCACACGAAGTGCGGTCTGGTGCCGGAGCCCGGGATCGAACCGGGAGCCTCCTTACGGAGGGAGGGATTTTAAGTCCCTTGCGTCTGCCAGTTCCGCCACTCCGGCTCGACGATATCGCTGGTGACTCTACACCCGCATTTCAAGAGGGTCAATAGAACGCAGACGGCCTGCGCGGGACACGCGCAGGCCGTCTGGATCGCGCAGAAACTGAAGATTCGACGGACGGTCAGACCGCCGTCAGACGCCGCATCTCCTTCTTGGCCAGCCAGGTCTTGCCGGACTCCACCGCATGGGTAAGGCCTGCCTTGATCTCGCGTCCATACCGCAGGGCCTGCACTTCAGCCCGCTTGGCATAGCGCTTGATCTGCCGGCGCGTCTCCCCCCCTGATTGCGGAGCATAGAGCAAACCCAAGGCCGCCCCGATGGCTGCGCCGCCCACGACCAATCCCGCCACCTTCGCTGCATCCCGTCCTGAGTACGTCATGGAAAACCTCCTTGGTTGTAACGGTTCCTCCGATGATTTCCCGATTCTTCTCAATCCGCTCTTGCCTCACTGTATCGCAGAATGCGTGCCATGCACTTCGCCGAGGATACCCAGAGGGAAAACAAGGGGTTAGCCCTGCCGGTTGAGATGGCTAGGGCGCAACGGCCCTGTTCCATTTCCACAACACAGTCACACTCACCGTTTCAGAAACACGACACGGACCATTCAGTTTCCGGCAGTTTCCTGACTTGCCAAACAGATGGCTCACACCGTACTATGCCGGCCATCGCTACCTATGATGTCGCTGTTTTTCTCCATTCCATATCCCAACATCGATCCGGTCTTCCTGAGGCTGGGGCCGCTGGCGTTCCGCTGGTACGGGCTGATGTATCTGCTGGGACTGACGGCCGCCTATTTTCTGATCAGGAACCGCGCCGCCGCCCGCCAGGTGGAACTCTCCAGGGACCATCTGTACGATCTGGTCGTCTACGCGGCCTTCGGCGTTTTTCTGGGCGGCCGTATCGGTTACACGCTGTTTTACAATTTTAGATTTTACGCGGAGAACCCGCTGAAGATTTTTGCCGTCTGGGAAGGGGGAATGTCCTTCCACGGCGGCCTGGTGGGAGTCGTTATTGCAATCGTCTGGTTCTGCCGCCGGCGGGGCCTGCCGACGCTTTCAATCGGCGACCTGGCCGCCTTGAGCGCTCCCATCGGGCTGGGATTGGGACGGCTCGGCAATTTCATCAACGGCGAGCTGTATGGCCGCGCGACCGACGTGGACTGGTGCATGGAGTTCCCGACCGGAGGGAACGTCTGCCGCCATCCGTCACAATTATATGAGGCGGGATTGGAAGGTGTCGTGCTCTTCGCCCTGCTATGGGGCATCAGCCTGCGCAAGACGCCCCCGGGCACGATCTTCTGGAGTTTTCTTACCGGCTATGGGCTCTGCCGGCTGGTCGTGGAGTTTTTCCGTGAGCCCGACTACCACCTCGGCTACATTCTCGGCCCCTTCACCATGGGGCAGCTCCTGAGCGCGCCGATGATCCTGCTGGGCGCGTTCATGGTGGCACTCGGCTATCAACGCGCCGCCAAGCACTGACGTATCAATACGGCATTTCGTCGTCGTCGAGGCCGAAGTGGTGGCCGATTTCGTGGGCCACCGTATCCTGCACTTCCTGAACGACTTCATCTTTTGTCCTACAGAGGCGCATGATCGGCCCCCGGTAAATGATCACCCGGGCCGGGAGGTGGCCGGCCGGATCAAAAAACGATTCCTCCCCCTTCGCGGTGCCGGTATAGAGGCCGAGCAGATCGTCCTCCGATTCCAGCTCCATCTCGTCCAGCACCTCCTGCGCCGGTTCTTCTTCAACCACGACGGCAATATTGTCCAGGAGGCGGCGATAGGAGGACGGCAGATGCCGCACCGCCGTTCGCACAAGCACCTCAAACTCCTCGGTGCTGACGGAGAATGCCTGTGCGTGCTTACGGCGAGGCATGATAACTCAATGATTATGACCGGGTGTGGGAGTGTAGAAGTCTCCGGAGGACTTTGGAGTGGCCTTCACATCGATCTCAACCGCACGGAGCGCCGGCGAGGCCCAGATGATTTTGTTGCCGGGGGCCAGATTCGCCGCTTCGACAAAATGCTTTCGCGCCTCCTTGTCGTTCCGGACCGCATCATAGACCAGCCCCAGATTGTAATGCGCTTCCGCCAGGGTCGGCTGCGCCTTGATGGCCGCTTCGAACTTCTCCCTGGCGGCGTCCCACTGGCGCGCATAGAACAACTTGATGCCCTCTTCGTTGACCGCCGCGGCCGCCGGCACCGCCTTCGGCGGCGCGGATAGCGCGGTTTCCACCGGGCGGCTTCCTCCACCGGCACAACCGACGAGCATGAGCCCAATGACGCTGATCACAACTGCCGACACGTTTCTGCGCATCGTTCTTCCCCCTGATTATCGTTCTTCCTACGCGGACACGGCTTTCCCGTTTCGTATAAAAATCAACTGCACGCCCACATCCGCAATCCCGAGGCATCGCGACACCGCCTCGCGATAAATCCGCGCCTGCCCTTCGTATTCGGCCGCCCTCGCCCTGATCTCGCTGTCTTGTACCCGATCCGCCTTATAGTCGGCAAGATGGACCTTCCCGTCAAGACGATACACCACATCGATGACGCCTTCCATAAGACGCGACGCAGGCAATGGGCGATAGGCAATAGGCGATGAGGAAGAGTCTGCTCGAGTTTTGGCTGCCTCATGGCCCATTGCCCATAGCCTATCGCCTTCCCACGGCATGACGAAGGGGACTTCGCGGCCCAGGATCGTTGCGCGCTGGAGTTCCCGATAGGGTCCGGATGCCATGAAGGCTTGGAGGATTTCCTGCAGTTCGCGTTCGATCTCGACCATCTCCCCTGCCCATTCCGGAGCGAGGTCATGGCGGCAGACAGCGGCGATATGCTCCTTCAAGGCTCCCACCCCGCCGGCAAAGTCCCAGTGCTGCAAGACGCGATGCGCCAGGGTCCCAATCGCACGTCCGCGGTCGGAAGCCCCTGCGCCACGGCCCGTCACCGCCAATCTGCTTTCCCGCCGGCCTGCGAGACTCGTCGGTGTCAGGTGCGCGGGCCTGCTGCGGGCAGTCTCCCAGATACGATCGCGATGTTCCCACAGGGACGCCAGCGACTTCCATTCCGAGGACGCGCGCAGTTTTGCCGGCGCCCTCTTGCGCCGCCGTGGCGCCCGATCGGCCGCGGCCACCACCGTCTGCCCGATCGACATGGGGCCAACATGGACAGCCGATTGTCCGGCCTGTCCGATCTCGCCGCCAGCCGCTTCCTGCAGCAACCCGAGAAAGGCGCCTTTTGTCGCACGGGCCGACAGGCCGCCTGACAGAATCAACCGTTCCTTCGCCCGCGTCATGCCGACATAGAACAGGCGGCGCCGCTCGGCTTCCTCGCGCAGGCGGAGTTTTTCTCCCACCAGCACCGCCCCCGGGTTGCACCACCCTCCAAGGGACAGGCCCAGCACGCCGCTCGACCAGTCGTGCGAGACCGCCGGCGTCTCGCGGCCCCGGCTCGTGCCGTGATGAAACCCCGGCAGGATCACGACCGGAAATTCGAGCCCCTTGGCCTTGTGAATGGTCATCACGCGCACCGCCGCCAGCGATTCCTCCGCCAGCGCGCTCTCGGCCTCATCCGGCTGCTCGGACAGCCGCGCCATCATCACGTCGACGAATCCGGGCAGGGTCAGATGCGGACGGTCCGCCAGCTCGGACGCCATCTGCCTCACCTTCAAGAGATTGGCCACCGCCTGCTCGCCATGCAGGGAGGCCGCAGCCAGTTCCAGTACCGGCAGTCGCGCGAAGATCAGATCCACCGCATCCGGCAGAGGACGGACCGGCGCCTCCCGGTTCAGTTCAGCCAGCCGCTGATAGAGCAGCCGGAGCCCCGCGGCACGGTCGCGCGTCCATAAGGCCAGCCGGTCCGGACGCCGGTAGTCGAACGCCTGTCGCTCGTGCAACTCGACCAGTTCGCGATCCGTCACGCCGCCGAGCGCCGAGCGCAGCACGCCGACCAGCGCGATCCGGTCGTGCGGATTCTCGATCGCCCGCAGGAGATTCACCAGATCCACGATCTCCTGCCGCCGGTAAAAATGCTTTTCGCCGTCGGTCACGTAGGGAATGTCGTGCCGGCGCAAGGCGTCCAGATAGTCCTGCGCATGGGTGAGCGTGCGGAACAGCAACGCGATGTGCCCGGGCTGCAGCGGTCCCGTCTTCCCCCCGGCGTCCGTCAGGGTTTCGTGCGCCAGCACCTCGTCGCGAAGCCAGCGGGCCAGCTGGTCCGCCTCGATGCGGGTGGCCGCCGGCGAATCCAGTTCCTCCGCCGCATCGGCCGTGACGAGGCGCACCTCGACCCCGGGATGCGACACGCCCCCGCGCCGCTGCGGGCGCACCACCAGCGGCACGTTCGGCGGCTGCACATTTTCCTGGCGCCGCAGCAGCCGGTCGAACAGCGGATTGACGACGTCCAGGACGGACTGGTGGCTCCTGAAATTCGTCGTCAGCTCATACACCAGTCCGCCGGACGCCTGCAGTTTGCCGACGACCTGATCGAACGCCTCGATGTCGGCCCGGCGGAACGCGTAGATGGACTGTTTGGGATCGCCGACGATGAACAGCTTGCCCGGCTCCGTCTCCACGTCGCGCCAGCCGGAGGCGCGCCGCCCGGCCCGCTCCGCCAGATAGAGAATGATCTCGTACTGCACCGGATCGGTGTCCTGGAATTCGTCCACCAGCACCGCGCGGTAGTCGCGCTTGAGCCGCTCCCGGATGGCGGGATGGTCGCGGAGCAGGGCTCGCGCCCTCGCCAGGAGGCCGTCGAATGCGATCCATCCCTGCGCCAGAAAACCGTCGCGCACCGCTTGCACGAAGGGCGCCAGCAGTTCCAGCAGATCCCCCATCAGCCTGCAATCCACCGAGCGCACGTGCTTCGCCACGCGAATCAGCCCCGCGGCCTCGGCAAACTCCTCCTGGCTCCACCCGGCCGGCTGGTCGCCCAGCGTCCGTTCCAGTTCCTTCTGTTCGGTTGCGAGCTCCTCCAGACCCCGTTCCGCCAGCGCGGCGAACAGAACCTGCGCCGCCGCCAGCATGGATTCGACCTTCCGACGCTTCGGCCGATCATGCGCATGCAACAACACGCTGGCCCGGTCCCGTTTGCCACGGAACCAGTCGCGGAGGGCCGGCGACAGGCGCGGGTCGCCCGCCTGCGCGCGCAACTCGTCCAGCGGGATCAACTCGCTGCGCAACGCATGGGCCAGTTCGCGGATCGACTCGAGACCGAGACCCGCCAGCAACCGACGCCAGCGTTCATGGTTCGGGCCGCCTGCCCCCAGTTCCTGATCGAGCCACACCTCCCACCTGGAGCGAAAATACTCGTCGAACCGCAACTCGCCGTCGTCCGTCTGGAAGTTGGGATCCACGCCGCTCTCCAGCGGATGGAGCCGGAGCAGGTGCGCGGCGAAACTGTGCAGCGTGCCGATCTGCGCCTTTTCGATGTCCTGCAACGCCGCCCCGGCCCGTTCGGCGATCTGCGCGGAGGACAGGCCGTAGCGTTCCTGCACGTCCGCCACAGAGACCGCGCCGGGATCGGCCATGCCACGAGGATTGCCTCCGGGCGTCAGCAGGACTTTCAACCGCTCGCGCAGCCGGATCTTCATTTCCGTGGCGGCCTTGTTGGTGAACGTCAAGGCCACGAGATGCGTGATGCCCACGGGGTGGGGTTCATGCATCAGGAGATGAATCAGCCGGTTGACCAGCAGCGTGGTCTTGCCCGTCCCCGCGCCTGCCACGACCACGACGTTGCGATCGAAGGTCGTCTCGGCCAGGCGGCGGACCTGGGCATCGGGAATCGCCTGCCACTCACTCATGCGGCACCTTCTGCTTGCGCAACTGCCGGAGTAATTTGGCCGGCGTCGAACTGTATGCCCGCCACCAGCTCGGATCATGAAAGCGCCGGCAGGCCGTGGAAAACTCGCAGTGGTCGCAGTAGCCGTCGGGCACGATGACGTACAGCCCTTCACGGATGCCGTCGACGATTGTCTTCACCGTCTTCTTCAGCAACCCGCCGGCCGGGCCGCTCCACGCGGCGCTTTCGAACTGCGCGCGCGCGACCTGGGGCGACGGCTTGCGCATGAGAAACGCCAATACGACCGACTCCGGTCTGGCCGATGTTCCCGCAGGAGTCATCAGCGCGTACAACGGCGGCTGCAGGCGGACCCCCCGCACGGCGGATGCCGTCAGATCGCGGTCGAAGCCCAGGTCACCGCTGCCGTGCCGGTATTTGTAATCCACGACCCTTGTCGCGGGCGGTTGCTCGAGGCGATCCACGCGATCCAGCCGCCCGTGGACACGGAGCCCCTTGAACGCCGCCGGATCGACGGTCTCCAGCGAGCCTTCCGCCTCGACCTCAAACTGGACCGGACGGAATCCACTCGCGCGGAACTCCTCTCCATCCGCCTCAAGCATCGCCTTCACCAGCGCGACGACCGTGTCCTGCGTCAGTTGCCAGATCAGCGCATAGCCGGTTCCATGGTCCTTCGCGTAGGCATCGCAGACCTCCCCGGCCGCTGTTTCGATTTCAGCCTGGAGCGCATCGGATGCCAGTTCTTTCCGCGGCCATCCGGCCTCGACCAGCCTGCGGTAACAATGATGCAGCGTGTCATGGCACAGTTCGCCCAGGATCAGGGGCGAGACTTCCCCCGCGGCTTCGTGCCGGACGGACTCGAGCCGGAGCACCCGGGATGAAAAATACCGGAACGGGCACTTCGCATATTGCTCCAACGACGTCGGCGCCAGGCCGCGATCGGCCAGCGCCGCCCACTGGCGGTCCAGCGGACCGGTCAGACCGTCGTGCTCGCCGAACCCGCGCGCTTCGCTTTCGATCACGTGCAGCGCGTCGCGGCCACGGGCAAACAGCGGCCCGCCCCGCCCGATGCTCTCCAGCAGCGCAACAGGGTCGCGGCCCTGCAGGATCAATCCGACGGCCAGTTCCTCGCGCGTCAACAGCGGCGGGGCAAAGAGCGCCAGATCCAGCCGGTCCGACAAGCGCCGCGGCACGCTGAGATCGGCGGTCCGGTCACGCGCCTCCTGCTGATGGCGCCGCGCATCGAGGTAGGCCGAGGGCGCCAGCGGACGTCCATTCTCGTCGGCCCGCTGATAGAGCAGATACAACCGTTGCCCTGCGGACTGACCGAGCAGCGCGAACAACAGCTTTTCCTCATCGTACCCGGCCAGTTTTTCGTCGATTTTATAGCCCAGGGTTTCTGCCAGCAGGCGCCGGTGATGGTCGCGCAGAAACGCGTCCTCCCGGACGTAGCGGGGAAACACCTTCTCGTTCAGGCCCAGCACGAAGAGGGCGCGGAACGTCACGCCGCGCGCGGCCATGGCGTCCAGCACCTGCACGCCGGCATGCTCCATCGGCCCGGCCGGCATGGCGGCGCGCTCCAGCGCCTCCATGAACAGGGCCGTCCATCCGGCCCAGCCCATCGTCTCGCCGAGGCGGTCAAGCTGACGGAGTTGCGCCAGCACCTCGCCGAGCGCCGCGCCGCAGGCGCCGTCCTGCCCATCGTCCCCGCCGGCGACGGGCGCATCGGCGGTCAACCCGGGAATCGCAAGGTGCCGTTCCATCAAGGCCGCGAATGCATCGGTCAATTCGACCGCGCTTCCCTGTTCAGGCAATGCGCGGCAATCCCGGATCAATTGCGCGGCCAATTTTGCCAGCAGGCGCATCTGCGCCTCGTCGATGCGGAGCTGGGCGGTTTCCACGGCCGGCTCCTCCGCCGTCCCCCCGGACGTCCAGGCCTGCAACGCGCCGGCCGACGACAATCGTTGCCATTCTTCTTCACCGCGCGTGATGCCCATCTCATGCACGACAATGCGCCAGAGATCCGGACGAGGCTCGAGTCCATCCGATCCAGGCCGCGTCATGCGGTAGAAGGGCGAGGTCAGCACATCGAGCACCGGCCCCCGGTAAAACTGCGTCAACGGGAGCGACGCCAGTTGCGCGGCCACCTTGGCCGCCGGCTCCCGGATGACCGGCGAGCCCGCCGTCGTCACGAATGGAATCCGATGCTGGTCGAGCGTGCGGCGGAGCGATGCGCGATAGGGTTCCAGAGTCCGCGCGACGAGGCCGATCTCCTCGAAGCGATAGCCGTGCGTTTCGACCAGCGTCAGGATCTCCTTGCAGGCCACGGCCAGCTCGTCGTCCGGCCCGACCGCGTCCATGATCCGGATCTGCGGTGCCGCCTTCGGGGGCGCGTCCTGCGCGGCCGCAAGCGGATCTCTCCCGCGCAGCGGCTCGATGTGACGTTCAAAAAACCTCTTCGCAAAGGAAAAGTCACGATGGTCGCCAAGGGGAAAATAGAGCGTGGCCGGGCGGCGCTTCACGACCGCCTCGAACAGCGAAAGCTGCACCTGGGTCACATCGTAAAAGCCGTAATAGCAGACATGCGCCAGGCGGGACAGCCAGGGAGACGACGGCACCCAGGGAATCGCCGCTGCCGCCAGATCGTCGGCGGTGCCGGCATGCAACTCCCGTCCGACCTCCCGCACCGCCGCCTGCAGCGTGAACAACGCCTGCAGCCATCGGGTATCGTCTGCGTCGAACGACCCTTCCCGGACCGCCCGCAGCGCGACATCCGGATCTACCCCGGCATCTTTGAGATCGCGGACTGTCGACCACAGCGCGGCCCAGATCCCGGACGACCGGCCCAGTTTCTGAAACGGCTCCAACGCGGTCAGCCGGCTGCTGACGATGTGCCGGATCAATTGCTCGAAAAACAACTGATCGGCGAGATGAAAGGCGGCGGCTCCGGCGTCTGCGGAAAGACTCCGGTGTTCCTCCCACAGGCGCAGCGCCAGCTGGTGGAACGTCAGGACATGCACGTCGAGCAGGGCAAGGCCGTGCTCGATGCACAGGCATTGCTTGATCCGGCGTTTGAGCGGATCGGAGGGGACGACAACGGCGAGCGATGCGAGCGGATCGGCGGATTTCAGCGACCGGACTTCTTCGACGAGTGCTGCTTCGAGATCAGGATGGTAGCTCCCTGTGACGATTCTGAGCAGAAGAAACCTCTTTGTTTGTCTTGAGGATGCTCAAAATGGCAGCCAACCTCGGCATCCTACCCTGTCTCGGGTCCCATCAATTCGCCGTTGCAGTCCACGCAGGCCCAATCCCCGTCTACAAAACTCATCGGATCGCCGCACATGGGGCAATCCGGCGGAGGGCCTGACGCGATTGGCGGGAGTTCAGGCAGTTCGATGTCGAGTTCGTCGTCGGGAGCCATACCGCCTCCCTATGTCTGTTGCTGCCGCTGTATTTTCAACTGCAACGCCTTTTCGGCGCTCTGACGGCTGGGCACGCCGATGAACGTCAACTTGCCGTCGATGATGGTGGCCGGCACGGCGCGGATGGAATGGCGGTCGGCCAGCTCCTGCCCGTTCGGCGTCGTGATGTCCACTTCACGGTAGCTGAAACTGTATTTGACCCTCAGCTCTTTCCAGAGGCTCTTGGCCGAGGGGCAGGCCCCGCAGCTTGGGGAATATAAGAGGGTGATGTTCGGCATGATTTGCTCGCTCGAAAAACGTACGGCATCTTAACACCGCGTCAAAACAGCGCGCAAGGTCCGAAGAGGGAAACTGCTTGCCAACATTTTTGCCGTCCCGCATAGTACCGGAACTATTTCATGCGGGAGGTGCTCATGAACCGTTTCGCCATCGTTACCGCATTCGGGCAGGACCAGCCCGGCATTGTCGCCGCGCTGGCGGAAGGCCTTTTCCAGCTTGGCTGCAATATCGAGGACACCTCGTCGGTCAGATTGCGCGGCGAATTCACGATGATGCTGCTGGTGCGGCTGCCCAAGGGCATGGCCGCCGACCAGCTGGCCGATCGGCTTCCGCCGCATATCTCCTCGCTCGACCTGACCGTGCTCTGTCGCGACGTGCCGGCCCAGGCCGCAATGCGCGCGCCGGAGGCCGCCACGCCGACCTACATGCTCTCGGTCTATGGCGCGGACCATCCGGGCATCGTGGCCAGGGTCGCCCGCACGGTGTCGGATCACAAGGGCAACATCGCAGTCATGAACACGCGGGTCGTCGGCGCTGCGGATAAGCCGGTCTATGTGATGGTCCTCGAGATCAAGCTCCCCGAGGGCGCGTCGTCCGATCCTCTCAAGCAGGCTCTCGATCAACTCAAACCTTCCCTTGGCGTGGATCTGACGTTCAGAAAAATCGATAGCGTCAATCTGTAGCCAGGCTCACTCCGTGGCTGTTCGTCCGATTCTCCTCTATCCCAATTCCATCCTCAAAACACCTTCGGCGCCTGTCCTGCCAGGGAATCCGGATGTCACATCGACTATCCAGGATATGCTGGACACCTTGCGGGCTTCGCCCGGCGTGGCGCTGGCCGCGCCGCAAATCGGATACCTCGTCCAGATCATCGTCGTGGATGTCTCTCGAAAAAAAGGCGAGAGCGGGCACGGACTGGTCGTGCTCCTCAATCCCCGCATCCGGCATCAGGAACGGGAGCGGATGATCCGGGAGGGCTGCTTGAGCGTGCCGGACTTCACCGGCAACGTGCTGCGCTACGAGCAGACCGTCGTCGAGGGATTCTCCCCGGACGGCGCGCCAGTCACGATCACCGCGTCGGGCTTCGAAGCCCTCGCGCTCCAGCATGAACTGGACCATTTGAGCGGCCTGCTGTTTCTCGACCGCATCCAATCGATGGACATGGACCTGTTCCGGAGAAAACACTTGTGAGACGATCGGCTCCGAAGCGTGCCCCCTATCCGCCTTGCAACCGTTTCCCTACTTCTATATGGTGGCACGCGATGACGACACCTTCCGCGCGCCAGTTCGGATTGGCCGGCCTGGCCGGTCTCCTCTCGCTTCTCTGCTTCCCCGATTTCAATTTCGGCTGGCTGGCCTGGATCGCGCTCGTGCCGCTCCACCTGGCCCTCGAGGGCCCATCCGGTACGATGACTCTGCGCCGCACCCTGCGACTCGGCTGGCTGACCGGCTTTCTGACCTTCACCGGCATCATGGCCTGGGTCGTGACCGCCATGCACCAGTACGGCAAGATGCCGCTCATTGCCAGCTACCCGGTCATGTGGCTCTTGGCCGCCTATCTCGGCTTGTACGTCGGCCTCTATGCGGCGGGGTATGCGTGGCTGATGAAACGGCTGCCTGCCGCCGCCTTCCTGGGCGCCCCCTGCCTGTGGGTTTCGCTTGAGTTGACCCGTGCGCATCTTCTATCGGGACTTCCCTGGATGCTGCTGGGCTACTCGCAATACCAGTGGCTGCCGATCATCCAGATTGCGGATATCACCAGCGTCTACGGCGTCTCGTTCCTGATCGTGCTCGTCAACGTCGCGCTCGCCAATCTCATGCTGTGGATCTGGCGCCGCTACCACCGGCAACCGCCCTTGAGCCTGCCCTGGCAGGCGCCGGCTGCTGCCGTCCTTGCCATGAGTGTGGCCTGGTCCTATGGGCAGGCGGCCATGGGCAATGCGATCCGGCCGGATGCGCCGTCGCTGGCCGTCGGACTCGTCCAGCCGAACATCGACCAGGCGCATAAATGGGACCAAGCCTATCGGCGCGAGACCCTCGACCGCTACGCGGCCCTGACGGCCAGGGTCGCAAAAGACGCCGACCTGGTCATCTGGCCGGAAGCCGCCACGCCCTTCTTCTTCGAGGAGGAACCGCTCTACCGGGTGGAGGTCGCAGTCCTCGCGCACCGGAGCGGCGCGCCGCTGCTATTCGGCAGTCCGGCCTTGCGGCGTTACCCCAACGGCCGGCCCTATCTCCTGAACAGCGCCTATCTCCTCTCGCCGGACGGCCGGATCGCAGGGCGCTACGACAAGCGCCACCTCGTGCCCTTCGGCGAGTACATTCCGCTCCATTCGTCGGTTCTATTTTTTCTGGACAAGCTGGTGGAAGGCATCGGCGACTTCGAGGCCGGCACGACCGCGACCGTCTTCACCCCGACCGTCCGGCCCGGCGCGCCGCAGGCAACAATCAGCGTGGTGATCTGCTACGAGGTGATTTTTCCCGATCTCGTCCGCGAGTTCGTCGCGCAGGGCGCGACCGCGATGGCCACGATCACCAACGACGCCTGGTTCGGCGAGTCCTCCGCCCCCTACCAGCACTTTGCGATGGTCGTCTTCCGATCCGTCGAGAACCGGATCGCCTTCGCCCGTTCGGCCAACACCGGCATCTCCGGCCTGATCGATCCGTCCGGGCGCATCCTCCACGCCACGCCCATCTTCACGGAGCAGGCCGTGAGCGGGCGCCTCCCGCTGCGGCAGACACTGACCTTTTATACCCGGTACGGTGATGTATTTGCGTATGCTTGTGTTATAATCACCGCGTTTTTGGGCATTGCAGCCGACTGGAGGAGACCCCATGCTCGATGAATTACGCATCCGCGTCAAGGCGATCGGTGAACAGGTCCGCGAGCTTCGGGGGCATCTTTGACTTCTCCCGCCTGACTTCGGAACTCCAGGACTTGGAGCGGCAGACCGCACAGCCGGATTTCTGGAGCAACACTCAGAACGCCGCCCGCGTGAACCGTAACAAATCGTCGCTTGAGCGCGAGATCCGCCGCTGGGCGGACATCGAACGCCAGAACGGCGATCTCTCGGCCCTGCTGCAACTGGCGGAGGAAAGCGAGGACGCCGAGCTGGTCCGCGAGCTCGAGGCCGCGCTCAAGCAATTCGAACAGTCCGTCGGGCAGCTGCGCATCGAGTTGCTGCTGTCGGGAGAGCACGACATCAGCAACGCCCTCGTGGCCATTCATCCGGGCGCGGGCGGGACCGAATCGCAGGACTGGGCCCAGATGCTGATGCGCATGTATATTCGCTGGGCCGAGCGCAGGGGCTACAAGGTCGCCGCGCTGGACCTGCAGGCGGGCGAAGGCGCCGGCATTAAGAGCGCGACGCTGTCCATCACCGGCCCCTATGCCTACGGCTATCTCAAGGCCGAGGCCGGCGTGCACCGGCTGGTCCGTATTTCGCCGTTCGACGCCAACAAGCGGCGGCACACTTCCTTTGCCTCCGTGTTCGTCTACCCCGAGCTCGACGATGACACGGACATCGCCATCGACGAGAAGGACCTCCGGATCGACACGTTCCGGTCCGGCGGCGCCGGAGGACAGAACGTCAACAAGGTGGAGACGGCCATCCGCATCACGCACATCCCGACCAACCTCGTCGCCCAGTGCCAGAACGAGCGCTCACAGCTGCAGAACCGCATGGGCGCCATGAAAATTCTCAAGGCCAAGCTCTTCGAGCTGGAGGAGCAGAAGAAGCAGGAGAAGTTCAACGCGATCGTCGGCGAGAAAAAAGGCATCAGTTGGGGCAGCCAGATCCGGTCCTACGTCTTCCAGCCCTACCAAATGGTGAAGGACCTGCGGACCGGCGTGGAAGTCGGCCAGGTGGACGCGGTGATGGACGGCGGCATCGACCAGTTCATCGAAGCCTTTTTGAAGAAGCAGCTCGGCGGGCAAGGAAACAGTCAGCCTTCAGCCGTCAGCTCGAACGAAGAGGATTAATTTTATCTCCGGCTGATTGCTGAAAACTGACAGCTAAACAGCTTGTGTATGGAAGACAACGACCAGCGACAGCAGCGGTTGAAGAAGCTCGAGACCCTCAAGGGGATGGGCGTGGCCCCCTACGGCGCCCGCTTCGAGTTCAAGGACCGGGCCGGCGAGCTCACGCGCCGCCACGGGAATAAACCCAAGGCCTCGCTCGACCAGGAGCAGATCGCCTGCACGCTGGCCGGTCGGATTGTCGGGTTGCGCCGGTTCGGCAAGGCCGCCTTTGCCGTGCTCCAGGACGGCGCAGACCGGCTGCAGGTCTATCTCAAAAAGGACCATCTGAACGAGCAGGCCTACAAGGTCTGCGAGGAACTGGACCTCGGAGACTGGATCGGCGTGAGCGGCGTCCTGTTCAGAACCAAAACCGACGAGTTCACGGTCGACGTGAAGCAGCTGACGTTTCTCAGCAAGGCGCTCCGTCCCCTGCCGGAAAAATGGCACGGTCTGACCGACGTCGAAACCCGCTACCGCCAGCGCTACGTGGACCTGATCGCCAACCCATCGGTGCACGGCATTTTCGCGACGCGCAGCCGCATCATCGCCGGCATCCGCGCCTTCCTGATCGACAAGGGCTTCCTGGAAGTCGAGACGCCGATGATGCAGCCGATTCCCGGAGGCGCGACCGCCCGTCCCTTCGTCACCCATCACAACGCGCTCGCGACGGACCTCTACCTGCGTGTCGCGCCGGAATTGTATCTCAAGCGCCTGATCGTCGGCGGATTCCCGCGGGTTTTCGAGATCAACCGGAATTTCCGCAACGAGGGCATCTCGACGATCCACAATCCCGAATTCACGATGCTGGAATTCTATGTCGCCTACGCGGACTACACGGACCTGATCGCGCTGACGGAAGAACTGTTCGGCCGCCTGGCCAAGGACGTGCTCGGCGCAACAACGTTGGAATACCAGGGCCAATCCATCAACCTGGCCCCGCCGTGGCGGCGCTGGTCGTGGCGGCAGGCCCTGCTCGAAGTGAATCAACTGGACAAGGCCGTTCTGACGGACCGGAACGCAGCTCAGGTGTCCGCGAAAAAACTTGGCGTCGAGGTGGAGAAAGACGCGGCCCTCCTGGACATCCTCAACGAAATCTTCGAGGAAACGGTGGAGCCCAAATTGGTCCAGCCGACCTTCATCACCGATTATCCGATCGAACTGTCCCCGCTGGCGCGCCGCAAGGACTCCGACCCGTCCCTGACCGACCGGTTTGAGCTGTATATCGGAGGCCGTGAAATCGCCAACGCCTTCTCCGAGTTGAACGATCCCCTGGACCAGCGCCAGCGGTTCGAAGCGCAGGACGCCAAACGCGCGGCCGGCGATGTCGAGGCGCATTACCTCGACGAAGACTTTATTCGCGCGCTGGAATATGCCATGCCGCCCACCGCGGGCGAGGGCATCGGCATCGACCGGTTGGTGATGCTTTTTACCAATCAGGCATCGATTCGCGACGTGATTCTATTCCCGCAGCTGCGCCCCGAAAAGTAACCATGCCGAACTCGTACGAAATATTCATCGGCCTGCGATACCTGCGCGCCAAGCGCCGCAATCGGACGATTTCGCTCAATACGGTCGTTTCTATCACCGGCATCACGCTCGGCGTCGCCGCGCTGATCGGCACCCTGGGCATCATGACCGGATTCAAGGAGGACCTGCAGGCCAAGATCCTGGGGACCACCTCCCACATCGTCGTCCAGGACCGGACCCGCGACAGCATCGCAGACTATGACGCGCTGGTGGCCAAGGTCGAACAGACCCCGCACGTCCTGGCCGCCACCCCCTTCATCTATCGCCAGGTCATGCTCACGTCGCAGTCTGCCGTGCAGGGGGTGGTCGTGCGCGGCATCGACCCGAAGCGGGAGATCCGCGTGACCGAACTCGGCAAGAACATCGCCACGGGGCGGCTTGAAGATCTCGAGTCAGGACCGGCGCCGCAGGAACACTCTCCCGCCACGATCGCGCCAGGAGCACTCCCCGCCCCTTCGCATCCCATCGGCATCGTCCTCGGCAAGGAGCTGGCTTTGCGGTTGGGCGTCACGGTCGGCGACACCCTGAATCTCGTGTCGCCGGTGGGATCGGCCGGCTCGCTCAACGCCGTCATGATGACGCCGAAGATACGGACCGTCCGCGTGGTGGCGATCTTTCAATCCGGCATGTACGAATACGACTCGTCGCTCGCCTACCTGTCGCTGGCGGAGGCGCAGAAGTTCTTCAACATGGGCGCCGCCTCAACGGGCATCGAGGTCAAGGTGGACGACATCTTCCAGGCCGCGGAAATTTCGCGCGCCATCGAGCAGTCGCTCGGCTTCCCCTACTGGGCGCGCGACTGGATGCAGCTCAACCGCAACCTGTTCTCGGCCCTGAAGCTCGAAAAGACGATGATGTTCCTGCTGCTGGTGCTCATCATCACCGTCGCCTCCTTCAACATCATCAGCACCTTGACGATGATCGTCACGGAAAAGCAGCGCGAAATTGCGATTCTCAAGGCCATGGGCGCGACACGGCGGGCCATCATGCGTATCTTCATGCTCAACGGACTGATCATCGGCTTCACCGGCACGGCCATCGGCATCCCGCTCGGCTATGCCTTTCTCTTTCTGATCGAGAAGTACTGGACCTTTGACCAGACGGTCTACTACATCGCCCACATTCCGGTGCACATTCAGGCGCTCGACATCCTGCTGGTGTCCTGCTCCGCCATCCTCATCAGCTTCGCCGCCACGGTCTACCCGTCGCTGCAAGCGGCAAAGCTTGACCCGGCGGCGGCGCTCCGCTACGAATGACGGCCATGATTAAAGTCACCGACCTCAAAAAATCCTTCCAGATGAACGGCTACACGCTGAATGTCCTGAAGGGCATCACGCTGGACATCGCCCGTGGAGAGATGATCGCCATCGTCGGCGCTTCCGGCGCGGGCAAAAGCACACTACTTCACATGCTCGGCACGCTGGACCGTCCGTCAAGCGGGAACGTGCTGTTCGATGGGCAGGATGTATTTACGCTGTCCGACGATGCGCAGGCGGAGTTTCGCAACAAACGGATCGGCTTCGTGTTCCAATTTCACCATCTGCTGCCGGAGTTCACGGCCCTCGAAAACACGTTCCTGCCTGCCCTGATCCAGAACCGGCCGGCTGAGGACGCGCAGAAGGAGGCCGCGCAATTGCTGACGGATGTGGGGCTGGGCGAGCGGCTTCACCACAAGCCGGGAGAATTATCCGGCGGAGAACAGCAGCGGGTGGCGGTGGCGCGAGCGTTGATGCAACGCCCCGATCTGGTGCTGGCCGATGAGCCGACGGGGAATCTGGACACTCACACCGGCGAGGCGCTCTTCGGATTGCTGCGGAAACTGAACAAGGCCCGCGGCACGACCTTCGTCATTGTCACGCACAACGACCGGCTCTCCGCCCAGGCGGACCGCATCATCCGCATGGAAGACGGCCAGATCGTCGGCCGCTAGACGATCAGAATCTCACCATCACGCTGACGTAGGGGCCATGCTGCAGCCAGTCAGCGCGATCGTCTGATTTCGTATCGCGGGCAATGATGCGGTAGTAGCGGTACCCGACCGACGCCCCCAGCCATTCCCACGGGGATACGGTCAACGCGGCCTGGCTGTCGATCATCTCGCCCTTGAAGCCGGACACGCCGAGCTTGAAGACATTGAAATCCCCGTGCAGCTTCAGCCAGTCCACCGGCCAGATCTGGATGCCGCCGCCGATGGTGGGAATCGGCGCCTTGATGCTCTCCGACACAGTCCCCGTCACATTCGATCGCAGTTTTGCGCCGATGTCCAGATAGTGGACCTGCAGATTCAGGTTGGAGGAGAATTTCGAGAACTTCAGCCAGTCGTATTGATACCCTCCGGCAATCTCCTTGAAATCTACCTCGCTATGGACGGACTGGTTCACGGCGAACGTGTTTCCACCGAACGTGATGGTCTGCGTGAGTGTCTTGTCGCCGGCATACTGCATATCGAGGTAAGAGGCCCAAATCCGGTGATTCCTGGCAAAGTGCAATGTCGCCTTGGGCCAGACGAACTGTCTGGAGGTATCCACTCCAAGCGTGTCGCCCAAGCTCAGGTTGGATCCGATCAGGCTCGTGGCCGAGCTTTGAACCGTCCCCCCTGAGGGAGGGAGCCCACCCGCGAACCTCGAGTTCGACCCAGGCATTCTCTCCTTTCGGAACGGCCGTCTCTTCCGCAGAAGCTGGAATTGCGCCGGCCGTGTTCCACAGCAGGACCAGCAACGCCACACGTCCAAACGTCATGCCCCATCGCTTCATTCGATCCTCCCGGAAAGAAACAGCCTTGCAGATGCAGGCAAGCTTAGCAGGCAATCGGTATCTGTCAAACAATTACCGGTATCGGAAGGACGGGGAAAAAACTTCAGGAGGAGGAATGGGCGCGCTGATAGACCCTGGACTCCACGAAGACTTCGAACAGTTTCTGATCGACCTTGCCGTGCTTGACCTCGTCCTCCAGGATGGCCAGCGCCTTGGGCGTCGGCACCGCCGCTTTGTACGGACGGTCCGAGGCCGTCAGCGCATCGTAAATATCGCTGATCGTCATGATCCGCGTCTGCACCGGAATGACTTTGCCAGGCACCTGTCGCGGGTAGCCGCTCCCGTCCAGCTTTTCGTGGTGGCCGTAGGCAATCTCGGGAATGTTCTTCAGCGTCTTTGTCCATGGAATCGTCGAAAGAAACCGGTAGGTATGGGTCACGTGGCTCTCAATCTCGAGCCGTTCCTCCTTCGTCAGACTGCCCTTCTGGATGGATAGCGTATAGGCTTCCTGCGGAGTCAGATAGGGCAGGTGGCCGTTGTAGGACTCGAATGTCATCCCGGCGATGTCGTTGAGCCGCTCGAATCCACCCTGGGCCAGCACCGTCGGCCGGTTGCAGGCCAGGAGGAATTCGAGGATCCCATCCGTCTCCGCAATTTGCTTCGCCAATTCCTCGTCCACCTGCGCGACCAGCTCGGCCGTGGCCGCCCGGTCGCCGGACATGAGCAGATCCACTTTCTTCCGCAACGCCTTCGTTTCGTAGGTCCGCTTGATAAAATCGAACCGGGCCTTCATCTGGGCCAGATCGCCAGGAAACAGCTTCTCCGCCTTGATCAGCACGTGCTCGCGCACGCCGACCTTGCCGAAGTCGTGCAGGATGGCGGCATAGCGCATTTCCTTCATCTGGTCGTAATTGAACGCCACGTCCTTGAACGGACCGCTGTCGAGCCGGTCCAGAATCTCCGCCAAACCGCAGCAGAGAGTCGCGACGCGGCCGCTGTGACCGCTCGTGGTCGGGTCCCGGCTTTCGATCGCCAGCACGCTGGCGTTGATGAACCCTTCCAACAGGCGGTTGATTTCCTCGTACAGGTTCGCGTTGTCGATGGCGATGCCGACTTGGTTCGCCAGACTGACGAAGTCTTGAAGATCGTCCTGCGTGAAGTAGGGAGCGTCCTTCTTGTTGATCGCCTGCAGCACGCCCAGCAGCCTGTCCTTGGCCTTGACCGGCACGCAGACCATGTTGCGGGTCCGGAAGCCGGTCTTTTTGTCCCCCTCGGGATTGAAACGCGGATCGCTGTAGCAATCGTTGATGATCTCGGGCTGCTGCGTCTTGGCCACGGCCCCCGCGATGCCCTGTCCGACCTTCAGGCGGATCTGGCGGATCCCTTCGCCCTTTTCACCGAGCGCGACATCGAAATAGAGTTCCTGCGCCGCTTCGTCCATCAGCAGCAGGGAGCCGGTCTCGGCGTTCATGACCACGGTTGCCGCCTCGATGGCCTTCTTTCTGATGTCCGCCGGATTCAAACTCGAGTTCAGCACCCCGCTGATTTCTTGAAGCTTCTGGAGCCGTCCGATCTTGCCGTGGTGCTCCCGGTAGAGCCGGGTTTTTTCGAGGGCCAGCGCGACCTGGTGGGACAGGCAGGCGAATTCGTCCACGTCCCATTTGCTGAACGGCTTCCCGCCGCGCTTGTTGACCGCCTCCAGCACGCCGATGACCCTCCCCTGCACCAGAATCGGCACGGCGATCAGATTCTTCGTGACAAACCCCGTGCGCAAATCCACGTCATGGGCCACGCGCGGATCGTGCTGGGCGTCATTGACCATCTGCGGCTTCCCGTTCTGGGCGACCAGCCCCGCCACGCCCTGCCCAAGCTTCAGCCGAATTTCCTTCAGCAACTCGCCCTTTTCGCCGACAGCCATCCTGAAAAACAGCTCCCCGCTCGGCTCTTCCCTCATGAGCAGGGAACCGGCCTCGGCATGCACCAGGTTGACCGCCGCGGTAATGGCCTGCCGCAACATGTCGATTTCGTTTTCCGAGGAATTCAGCGCCTGGCTGACCTCCTCCATCTGCCGGATGCGTTTGATCTTCTGTGCGTACTTGTCGATCAGCCGGACGTGGTCCAGGGCCTCCGCCAGCCGCGAGGCACAGAAGTCCAGCAGGCCGGCTATCTTCTCGACCCGCCCCTGATCCTTCGGCAGGCCGTAAACGGCCACCACGCCTTCCACCGACCGCTTGCGCTTCAGCGGCGCGGCCAAGCACTCCGGCGCCGCCAGCGCGCGATTCTCCCTCATCACACGCGCGACCATCGGCTCGCACTCACGCGCGACTTCCTCCCCTGGCCAGTCGCCGCAGGCGGCGAGCATGCGCATGTCCTTCGTCTGCTCGTCCTCGAAGAAGACAGCGGCGCTGGCGGCGCCCGTCCGATCCAGAAATACCCGCAGGCAGCCGGACACCATGGCATCCATCGAACGGCCGTTCTGAATGGCCACGCTGATCGCTTCCGCCAGTTGTTGCTGGGTCAGCAGGAGATCCACCGGGGAAAACCCTGGAATCGGGGACGCCGCGCTGCGAGCCTGCGGCACGCGCTTGCGCGACGGGGCCATGCCGCGGGGAACGGAACGGGAAGATTTTTGACGTTTGGACACTGCCATGTCGTTCCGGCTTTCAGGCGACGGCGCGGCGGGGCAAGGCGGCCTTCAGCGACCGCACGAACTGCCCCACCTGCTCGGCCATCCTGGCATCCTGCTGATGATCGCCGATCCGGCGGACGATCGCGCTGCCGACGATCACGCCGTCCGCAATGTCACCCACCTTCGAGGCGTCGTCGGGCGTCGCGACGCCGAATCCGACGGCGACCGGAACGGCCGAGGCCTTGCGGATCTTCTCGACGTTCTGCCTGACGCCGCCCCAATCCGTCAGCGTTGCCCCCGTGATGCCGGTCAACGACACATAATAGAGGAACCCGCGCGACCGCCGCGCGACCATCGCGCACCGGTCCGGCGTGCTGGTCGGCGCCAGCAGGTAAATGATGTCGAGCCCGGCGCCGGCGGCCTCCGTCTCGAGCGTGCCTGCTTCCTCGGGCGGCATGTCCGGCACGATGAGGCCGTCCACGCCGGTCCTGGCGGCTTCACGGCAGAAGTGCGCTCCGCCGAATGCATGGATCGAATTATAATAGGTCATCAGCACGAGCGGCACCTGCGTCCGGGCCCGCAACAAGGCCACTGTCGCCAGAATCTTCTTCAGCGACGTCCCGCTGCGCAGGGCCCGCTCCGCGGCCTGCTGAATCACGGGCCCGTCGGCGATCGGGTCTGAGAACGGCACGCCCAGCTCGATGATATCCGCGCCCGCCCGTTCCAGTTCCAAGACAAGCTGCTCCGTCTCATGGAGCGAGGGATCGCCGGCCATGATGTAGGCGATCAGGGCCTTTTCCCCTTCGGCCTTCAGTCTTGCAAATGTCGCATCAAGCCGGTTCAAAGAGTCACTCCCTTGATACGCGCCACCTGATTGACGTCCTTATCGCCGCGCCCCGAGAGATTCACGATGATGACCTGCGACTTTTTCATCCTCGGCGCCAGCTTGACGACTTCGGCGATGGCGTGCGCGCTCTCGAGCGCCGGCACGATGCCCTCCTCCCGCGCCAGCAGATCGAAGGCCGAGAGGGCTTCCTCATCGGTCGCGGAGGTGTACTGAATGCGCTCGCGGTCGTGGTAATAGCTGTGTTCGGGACCAACCGCCGCATAATCGAGACCGGCGGATACCGAATGGGTCAGATTGACCTGCCCGTCGTCATCCTGGAGCAGATAGGTCATCGTGCCATGCAGGACGCCGGGCCGGCCGCCGGCGAATCGCGCCGCATGTTTCCCGCTTTCGATTCCAAGCCCCGCCGCCTCGACACCGGTCATCATCACCTTGCGATCTCTGAGGAACGCATGGAAAAGCCCGATCGAGTTGCTTCCGCCGCCGACGCAGGCGACCAGATGGTCCGGCAGTTTCCTTTCCGCGGCCATGATTTGCTTGCGGGCCTCGTGGCCGATCACCGACTGGAAATCCCGGATCAGCATCGGATAGGGATGCGCGCCCAGCACGGAACCGAGAATATAGTGGGTCGTGCGGACGTTCGTCGTCCAATCGCGCATGGCCTGGCTGATGGCATCCTTGAGCGTCCGGCTGCCGGCATCCACGCCCGTCACCGTCGCGCCGAGCAGGCGCATGCGAAACACGTTCAACGACTGGCGCCGCATGTCCTCCGTGCCCATGTAAATCTCGCACTGGAGCCCGAACATCGCGGCGACCGTCGCGACCGCGACGCCGTGCTGGCCCGCGCCGGTCTCGGCGATCACGCGCGGCTTGCCCATCCGTTTTGCCAGCAGGACCTGGCCGATGGCATTGTTGATCTTGTGCGCGCCGGTGTGGCAGAGGTCTTCGCGCTTCAGGTAAATTTTTGCGCCACCCAGTTTTTTGGTCAGCCGACTGGCAAGATACAGCGGCGTGGGACGGCCGACATAATGCTTGAGATAGGAATCGAACTCGGCCTGGAAGCGACGGTCCTTCTTCGCTTTGAGATAAGCCTGCTCCAATTCGAGTAACGCCGGCATGAGCGTTTCAGGCACATAGCGCCCGCCGTACCGCCCAAAACGACCGCGCTGATCAGGAATGCGGGCCATAACACATCATTCCATCAAAGAAGTGCAGTATATCCTTCACCCTAGGCCGACACAAGCTTCGCCGCCTTGATGAACGCGCGCATTTTCGAGTGGTCCTTCTTGCCCGGACGCGACTCCACTCCGCTGCTCACATCCACGCCATAGGGCTTCACTTTGTGAATCGCCTCGGCCACATTCTCCGGCGTCAACCCGCCGGCCAGAATGACCGTCGCTGATTTGGCCGCCTCCGCCGCCAGGTCCCAATCGGTCACCTGGCCTGTGCCTCCGTAGGACACGGCTGAAAAGACATCGAGCACGATTCCACGCACTCTCGACCGTCCTTTATATTCCGCGAGCGACAGCAACGAGCCACGATCTTTCAGCCGGATGGCCTTGAGCACGGGCCGCCCCAGGAGATCGCAGTAGGTTGCCGCCTCGTCGCCGTGCAGCTGCGCGACGGCCAGGCCACACTCATCCATCCAGTCGCGGACGATCTTCACATCTTCGTTCACGAACACGCCGACCGGGAGGACGAAGGGAGGGAGCTGCGCGACGATCCGCTTGACCATGTCCGCCGTGACGCGCCTGGGGCTCGCGTGATGAAACACGAAGCCGACCGCATCCGCCCCGGCCTCCACGGCAGCCAGCGCATCCTCGATGTTTGTCATGCCGCAGATTTTGACTTTAGGCTGCACTTACCGTCTCCCGGAAACTTTCGCGTCACGCGATGGGCGAACGATCCTGTTTTTTCGGCCAGTATTCATACCTGTGGCATTCCCGTTTGGATAGGGCCAAACAGCTCTTTCATCTTTGCCCCTGTATCCTGGGCCTTAATCAACGACTCCCCGACCAGCATGGCGTGGATGCCGGCTTCCAGAAGGCGTGTCACGTCGTCCCGCTTGTGAATGCCGCTCTCGCTGACGATGACCTTGCCGGCAGGGATGCGCCTGGCAAGGCGGAGCGTGACGCCAAGATCGGTTGAGAAGGTCTTCAGATCACGATTGTTGATGCCGATCAGCCGTGCCTCAGGCAGCCGTTCCAGCACAATGTCCAGCTCCTTCTCGTGGTGCGTTTCAATCAATGCATCCATCTTCAACTCTTTGGCCAGCGCGAAGAAATCCTCCAACTGCCGCTTTTCCAGCACCGCCACGATCAGCAGGACACAATCGGCTCCATAGGCCCGCGCCTCGTAGAACTGAATGTCATCCACCATGAAGTCCTTGCGAAGCGCCGGCAGGCCAACTTTCTCCTTCACGGCCTTGAGATCGTCGAGACTGCCCTGAAAAAAATCCTTGTCGGTCAAGACCGAAACCGCCGAGGCCCCATGCTTCCTGTACTGCTCGGCAATCTTCACCGGCTCGAACGTGTCCTTGAACTCTTCCCGCAGCAAACCCAGGCTCGGCGAGGCCTTCTTGACCTCGGCAATAAGGGCGGGGCTCTCCGGCTTTCGTGTCGCTTCCAGCGTGACGGCGAACGGCATGGGCGGAGCCTGGTCACGGATTTTCGTCTTCAGCTCGGCCAGATACCCTCGGCTCTGCTTGTGCCGGACTTCCGCCTTCTTATGCTCGACAATTCGATCCAGGATCATGGTGTCCGCTACGTGCTGGTGAAGGCGACCAGCCTGTCCAGCTTGTCCATCGCCTTGCCGCTGTCGATCACTTGACCGGCCAGTTGCACTCCTTCTTGCAATGTCCTCACCTTTCCCGCAGCCACAAACGCCGGCGCGGCGTTCAGGCACACGACATCGCGCTTGGGACCTTTCCGGCCTTTGAGAATATCTCTCGTGATCTGCGCGTTCTCCTCCGCCGCCCCTCCGGCCAGGTCCTTGAGTTTGACCCGTTGCAAGCCGAAATCTCCCGGCTCCACGAAGTAACTTGATACAATGCCCGCCTTTCCTTCCGACACCCTCGTCCGATCGGTCAGCGTGATCTCGTCCAGGCCGTCCATGCCGTGCACGACAAAGCAATGTTGCGTGCCCAGATGGATCAGCACCTTGGCCATGACCTCGGTCAGGTTTCCGTCGTACACGCCCAATACTTGAATCGTCGCGCCGGCCGGATTCGTCAACGGACCCAGGATATTGAGCAGGGTCCTGATGCCCATTTCCTGCCTCGGCGCGGCGCAATGTTTCATCGCTCCGTGAAAGAGCGGCGCAAAGAGGAACCCGATGCCGACTTCATTGACGCAATCCTCGATCCATTCCGTCGGCAGATCGATCTTCACGCCGAGCGCGGCCAGCACGTCGGCGCTGCCGGATTTGGACGACACAGAGCGGTTGCCGTGCTTGGCGACCGTCAATCCGCCCCCGGCCACGACAAAGGCCGCCGTCGTGGAGATATTGAAGGTGTGCGCCCGATCGCCGCCTGTGCCGCAGGTATCCACCACCAGCGGATCGGCTGCGCGGATGCGGGTCGCCTTCGCGCGCATGGCGCGGGCGGAACCGGCGATCTCCTCGACCGTCTCCCCCTTGGTCCGCAGCCCCATCAGATAGGCGGCGATCTGCGCCGGCGTGGCCTGCCCGTCCATGATGGCGAGCATGGCCCCCTCGGCTTCTTTTTCCGAGAGATTGGTTCGATCGGCCAGCTTGGCAATGGCGTCTTTGATCATGCTTGGAAATTTACAGCTTCAGGAAGTTACGAAGCAGATCCTTACCCGCTGCCGTGAGGATGGATTCCGGATGGAACTGCACTCCTTCGACGCCCAGCTTCTTGTGGCGCAGGCCCATGATCTCCCCCTCCGCCGTTTCAGCTGAGATTTCAAAGCAGGCCGGCAGGGTCTCCCGCTTGACGATCAATGAGTGGTAGCGCGTCGCTTCGAAGGGATTCGGCAGATCGCGGAAGATCGTCCTGCCGTCATGGTGGATCATGGAGGTCTTGCCGTGCATCAACCGGTCTGCCCTGATCACGTCGCCCCCGAAGGCTGCCGCCAGCGATTGATGGCCCAGGCAGACACCCAGGATGGGAATCTTGCCGGCCAGCTGCTTGATCGTCTCCACGGAAATCCCCGCCTCCCTGGGGGTGCAGGGTCCCGGCGAGATGACGATCCGCTGCGGACGGAGCTGCTCGATCTCCTTCACCGTGATCTTGTCGTTCCGGTACACGCGGACGTCCTCCCCCAGCTCGCCCAGATACTGGACGAGGTTGTAGGTGAAGGAATCGTAGTTGTCGATCATCAGCAGCATTTATTCCAGTCCCTGTTCCGCCAGTTCGATGGCTTTCATCATGGCCCGCGCCTTGTTGCAGGTCTCTTCATATTCGCGCTCCGGAACCGAATCCGCGACGATCCCGGCGCCGGCCTGGACGTAGGCCTGGCGGCCCTTGATGACGATCGTCCGGATGTTGATGCAGGTGTCCATGTTGCCGGAGAAGCTGAAATACCCCACGGCGCCGGCATAGGGTCCGCGCCTCGTCGGCTCCAATTCCTCGATGATCTGCATGGCCCTGATTTTCGGCGCGCCGGACACGGTCCCGGCCGGGAAGCAGGCTTGCATGACATCATACACGCTCTGCGACGGGTCCAGACCGCCGACGACGTCGGAGACGATGTGCATCACGTGCGAGTACCGTTCCACGCGCATGAGCGTTTCCGCCCTGACCGTGCCCTTGCGCGCCACCCGCCCGACGTCGTTCCGGCCCAGGTCCACCAGCATGACATGCTCTGCCCGCTCCTTGGCGTCCGCGAGCAATTCCTTTTCCAGCGCCAGGTCCTGCTCGTGCGTCTCGCCGCGCTTTCTGGTGCCGGCGATCGGACGGACGGAGACAAGGCCCTCCTCGCACCGGACGAGAATCTCCGGCGAGGAACCCACCAATTCCACGCCACCCACACGGAGGTAATACATGTAGGGAGACGGATTGACGAGCCGCAACGCGCGATAGATCTGCAGCGGCGTCGTATGGATGTTCGCCTCCCACCGCTGCGAGAGCACCACCTGAAAAATATCGCCGGCCTTGATGTACTCCTTGCTCCGCATCACCATTTTTTCGAAATCGGCCCGGCTCATGTTGGAGGTGAAGGCCAGGGGCTTGCGCCGCCGCCTGGGCTTCGCGCGGCGCAGCGGCCGCCGGAGGCGGGCGATCATGCCGTCGATCCGCTTGATCGCATCGGCGTAGGCCCGGCGCAGGTCGCCGTCCTTCCCGGACGGCACATGCGCATTGGCCACGACCTTGATGGTCTGGGCCACATTGTCGAAGATCAACAGCGTATCCGTGATCAGGAACGCGAACTCCGGCAGGCCCAGCGCGTCCTTGCGGCGCGCCGGGATGTCCTCGAACGACCGTACCACGTCATAGCCGAGATAGCCGACGGCGCCACCGACGAACCGAGGCAGTCCCGGCACCGTGACCGGCCGATAGGCTGCCAGGATCTCCTTGAGGCGATCCAGCGGATTACCTCCCCTCGGCAGGCGCCGGACTTTGGAGCCCTGTTCGATGACGATCTCACCGCGATCCTCGCGGATGACGACCGGCGAGCCGCTGCCGAGAAACGAATAGCGGGCCCAGTTATCCCCGCCCTCGATGCTTTCCAGCAGATAGGCGGAGGGTCCGTGGTCGATTTTCGTGAAGGCTGAGACCGGAGTTTCGAAATCGGCGAGAATCTCTTTGTACAGAGGAATCAGGTTCCCCTGCGAGGCAAGGGCGCGAAAGTCGTCAAAGCTGAGGGAATAGGAAGACTGTAGCATCACGTCGCCACATACATTACGGCTGCGGTGGCGCGACCACCAGTTGCTGCCCCACTTCAATCACGTCGTTCTTCAGATTGTTCCACTGCCTGATCTGTTGCACCGAGACGCCGTTTTGCCGCGCGATTCTGAAAATGGTTTCGCCCGCCTGGACGACGTGCACCGCCGGAGAACCGCCAGCCGGAGCCGGCGCAAGAACAGGAGCCGGCTCTGACGCTGCAGGCGCCGGAACCGTCACCACCGCTTCAGGTCTGGCTTTCTGTTTGGCTTTCTTCGATTTGGACCCGCCCTTCATCTGCGCCCGCATCCCCTCGGTCTCGCGGGACGCCGCCGCTTCCTCCTGGATACTGGCCAGTTGCTCGCGCACCGCCTGGATCTGCGCCGTCATCTCGCGATTGCGACCTTCGAGCTCGCTCGCCTGGGCCTTGGTGCGCTTCAACTCGGCGTCCAGATCGCCCGTCCGCTTTTCCTCCTGCGCGAGCAGGCGCTGGAAATTCAGGCTCCTGGCCTTTTCCGCTTCGTATTTCTCGGCCATTACGCAGCCGGTCAGCAGCACTCCGCTGCAGCCGATCACTGCCAGCCGCATCATCGTCGTCACGTATGTCATAGTCACTGACTCCCTTCTTCCCTGCTAAAACTCAATGCTGCAAGGATAGAGCCCGACGGCCGGAAAGTCAAAGAAAACACCAAATAAAATGCCAGGATAGGGGCTGCCGGCAGGTTTGACCCCTCCCCGGCTCTGTGCTACGGTTTGCCGCGCTTATATTCCACCACGGATTCATGCATGAACAGACGCGACGCCCAGGCACGGATTGACGCCCTTCGCAAGGAAATCCGCCGGCACGACCACCTCTACTACGCCAAGGACCGCCCGGAAATCTCCGATGCCGAGTATGACAGGCTCTTTCGCGAGCTGAGCGACCTGGAAACAACCCATCCCGATCTCATCACGCCCGATTCTCCGACCCAGCGCGTCGGCGCGCCGCCACTCGACGAATTGAAAAAGGTTCCGCACGAGCGGCCCATGCTGAGCCTGGATTCCATCCTGGACCGCGAAGACGTCCTGGCCTTCGATAAACGGATGCACAAGGAGCTGGGTGAATCCCGCATCGGCTACACCGTCGAGCCGAAATTCGACGGGCTGTCGGTTGAATTGGTGTACGAGCATGGCTCGTTTGTCCGGGGCTCGACGCGGGGCGACGGAGCCACCGGCGAGGACGTCACGACTAATCTCCGGACGCTCCGCTCGCTCCCTCTGCAACTGCAAACCGACGCCCATCCGCCTGCCCGGCTGGTCGTGCGCGGAGAAGTCTACCTGCGGTTGGATGACTTTCAGGCGCTGAATCGCCGCATGACGGAGCGCGGCGACGAAGCCTTCGCCAACCCGCGCAACGCCGCGGCCGGATCGCTCCGCCAATTGGACTCGAAAATCACCGCCGAACGGCCGCTGGTCGTCACCTGCTACGAAATCATGGGGCAATCGGGGCACCTGCCTCCGACGCACTGGGACGAACTGGAAAGCCTCGTCCGCTGGGGCCTGCCGGCGCCCGCGTACCGGCAACAATGCGCGACGATCGAGGACGTCATCGCCGTTCATCACAAGACCGAAGCCATCCGTGACGACCTGCCCTACGAGATCGACGGCCTCGTCGTGAAGGTGAACCGCCGGGATTGGCAGGAACGGCTCGGCGAAAAGTCCCGCAGTCCCCGCTGGGCCATCGCCTACAAATTCACGCCGCGCAAGGAGATCACCGTCGTCCAGGATATCGCCGTCTCGGTCGGCCGGACCGGAACGCTCACGCCGCTGGCGCTCCTGAAGCCGGTCGAAGTCGGCGGCGTGACGATCAGCCGCGCCACGCTGCACAATGCCGACGAGGTGGCGCGCAAGGACATCCGTGTCGGCGACACGGTGAAGGTGGAACGGGCCGGTGACGTCATTCCCGCCATCGCGGAGCGGATCGAGGTGCCGGGACAGAAACGCGAACGGCCATTTCAGATGCCGGACCGCTGTCCGGTCTGCGACTCGACTGTGGCCCGCGAAGGCGCCTACTATTACTGCACGGGACAGGCCGCCTGCCCGGCGCAACTCAAAGGCGCCATCGAACACTACGCCTCCAAAAGCGCGCTGAATATCGAAGGGTTGGGGAAGAAGACCGTTGCCCAGTTGGTCGAAACAGGGTTCGTCGACAGCCTCCCCCGTCTCTACGAAATTACGAAGGAAGACCTCCTGAAACAGAAGGGTTTTGCAGACAGGTCGTCGACCCTCCTGCTGAAGGCCATCCAAGATAGTAAACGGGTTCCGCTCGAACGCTTCCTGATGGGACTCGGCATCCGCCAGGTGGGCCAGCACATTGCGCACGTCCTGGCAGATCACTTCAAGACGATCGATGCCATCATGGCGGCAGACCATGATACCTTTACAACGCTGGCCCTGCCGCCTGAAAAAGGCGGTGTCCTGGAGATCGGTCCGGAGATCGCCGCCAGCCTCGAGTCCTATTTCAAGGAGGACCACAACCGGACGGTCATCCGGCAGCTGCTCAATCTCGGCCTCACGATCGAAGCCGTCCCGGAGTCAGACCAGCCCGCGCGTCCGTTTGCAGGCAAGACCTTTGTTTTCACCGGAGGGCTGGAGCGATTCAGCCGGGAGGAGGCGAAGCGCCGGGTGGAGCAACTGGGCGGGCGGGCTGCGGCAAGCGTGAGCAAGCAGACCGACTACGTCGTGGCCGGCGCCGAGGCCGGCTCGAAACTGGACCAGGCGAGGAAACTGGGAGTAACGATTCTGACGGAAGCGGACTTCGCGGAACTGCTCGAACAACCTAGAAGAAGCTGCGGTGGGTGACAGCGTGCTTGGTTTCTTCTGGCTGCTTTTCTCTCTGCGGCTCGGCCGGCGCGCCTGGCTTCTCTTCCTTGAAAATCTGCACGCTTTTGATGGAGCGGGCGTCCGCTTCATGGACGACGATCCGGCAATGACCGATCCGGAACTCATCGCCTACCATGGGAATCCGGCCCAGTTTTTCCTGAATCAACCCGCTGATGGTTGTCGGCTCCTCCTCTTCCAGCTCGGCCTTGAAAAACTCGTTGATGCGGCGCACCTCGGTCCGGCCGTGGACCAGGATCTGGTTCTTCCCCACGCGCTTGATCAGCTCCTCGGTGATGTCGGTCTCGTCCATGATCTCGCCGACCACCTCTTCCAGCAGATCCTCCAGCGTGATGATTCCCATCATCCCGCCGAATTCGTTGACGACGACCGCCATGTGACGGTGCTCCTGCTGGAACTGCTTCATCAGATCGTCGGCGGCCTTCGTGGCCGGCACGAACGGCGCCGGCTGCGCGATGTCCTTTAACCGCTGGTCGTCGCGGCCCTGCGCCAATTCCATCAGCGCCTTGGTCTTGGAGAGAATGCCCGTGACGTTGTCCAGCGACCCGTCGTAGACCGGAATGCGGGAGAACTTCGATTCGAACAATTTCGCCTTCACATCCTTCAGGAGAAACTTGCCGTCCAGCGCAAACACGTAGAGCCGTGGCGTCATCGCGTCTTCCGCAGTGATGTCGTTGAGCTGGAAGACGTTCTTGATCATGTTGACTTCTTCCGTTTCGATCTGGCCCGCCTTGCCGCCCACATCGAGCATGATCTTCAGCTCTTCTTCCGTCACCACCGGGACGGCCATTCCCTTGCCGCCGGTCAGTTTATCCACCAGGGGCTCCAGCACCAGCAGCGGCAGCGTCATCACCCACTCCAGCCAGTAGACGGGATAGGCCATGTTGAGGACCAGCGGGGCCGCCATCTTGCCCGCCCATGTCTTGGGCACCACGCCTCCGAAAATCATGATGAACACGCCGACGACGCTTGTCACGATCGAGATCATCTGCGGGAGCGTCAGCAGACCCTGCGCGTAGCGTTCCGTCGTCATCATCACGGCGTAGGTCGGAATCCAGGCCATGATCATGTATTCCAGGATGGACAGCGTCAGCAGGAGTCGTTGGGGATTGCTTCGGATACGGAGTGCCATGGCCGCCCGCTTATGGCCGTCTTCCGCCAGGGCCCGAAGACTGGTCTCCCCCACCGAGAAAAAGGCAATCTCGGTGGCAGCCATAATGGCAACCAATACGATCAGACCCACGAGGATCAGAAAGTCCATCTCAGCCTATCTGGATTAGGGACGAACACCCAGGAGCCTGCCGCACAGGCCGCAGCCTGCACTCAGACCCACTTGGGAGCTATAGAGGAATAGGGGGGGCATTGACCTGTCTTGATTCACCTTTTGCACAACCATTAGTTTGTACTTGTATCACAATCAGGTGTCATCTGGCAATAAAAATCTAGTAAATCCTTTTTAAATCAATTAGTTATAATTATTTTTAGTTGGACATGCGAACCGGTCTGATATTGATCAAAAAATAATTTAAACCTTTTACAATCAACACCTTATGAAAATAAATCAGGTGTCGTCCCTGACGACAAGCGGGTCAACCTGAAACTGGACCTCCAAGCGGCCGGCGACCGCCTCAGCCTGCTGCTCGGAGCTAAACCGGCCGACATGGACCCTGTAGCGCCTCCCCCCTGACAGATCGACAACCTCCACCCGAACGTCCGGATATTGACCCTTGAGCCGGCTGGCCAGGAGCTGGGCATTGGCCTGCTCGGAAAAGGAGGCCACCTGGACATGGAGGTAGCCCATGGCCCCCGGCCGACCCTGGTAGGCTGTCACCCGGATTTCGACCTGATCCGTTCCGTTGCCGACCATGCCGAGTGCCTGGGCTCCAGCCTGCGACAAATCAAGAATTCTGTTTTTGGCAAAGGGGCCCCGATCATTTACCCGGACGGTCACGGTCCGTCCGCTCGTCAAGGACCGGACCTGCACCACCGAGCCGAGCGGAAGGGTTCGATGAGCAGCGGTCAACTGGTGCATGTCGTAGGTTTCGCCATTGGCCGTTTTGCGGCCATGGAACCCGGGGCCATACCAAGAGGCAACGCCCCGCTCCTCATAGCCGACTGGATAGCCGGCAGCGGGAACGTGGCGGGGGATTGGAGCCGTTCCGCAGCCGTAGAAAAAAAACGATGGAAGGAGAAAAGTAAAAACCAGGAACCTTGCGGTGGTTCCGCTAGATCTCATCCAGGGACTCGCCTTGTAGAACCTCCTGAGCCTTCTTTACATCAGACACCGAGAGCACGACAATGGCCCTCTTTCCCTCGCGCGACGGCGTGCAATAGCCGCACGTGATGTTGATATGGGCATCTCTCAGGTGCTGCGCGACATCGCCCAACGCACCCGGCTTGTTCTCGAGGCTCAGCACGAGCGCCTGCTCTTCGTAGTATTCGATCTTCTCGGACTTGAGGGCTGCGCGGCCCTTTTCCACATCCGACACCACCACGCGCATGTTGTCTTTACCGACGCTCTGGCCCGGCTGTTCCCAGGCACAGAAGGCCTTGATGTTCACGCCCTTCGAACCGAAGGCCTTGGCCATCCGCGCCAGTACCCCCGGCTTGCTCTCCAGGCTCAATACAAATTGCGTTGCGATCGGCATACTTTCTCCTTCGGAGACAGGTTATAGGCGATGGGCTATAGGCAATAGGTCGAAACTCAAATCGATCTTTCCCATTGCCTATCGCCTATTGCCCATCGCCTGTTCTTTTATAACCGTAGAGCCACCGCGCCGTCGTCTCGCCGACGTTGCGCACCGAATGGGTCTCGCGCGCCGGAATAAACACCTCTTCGCCGCTCTCCGGCCGGAACGTGCGGCCCTGCAATTCCAGCTCCAATTCGCCCTCCAGCACCATCAGCAACTCATCGGTCGCATGGACATAGTCCTCCCACACCTGTCCCGGCGGGTCAACCCAGAGCCCGCAACTGAACCCGCGGGCGCGCCACTCGCTCTCGACATGCGCCTGATCGATCACCACGCCGCGATTATACCTCTTTCGGCCCGGCGCAAAACGAAAAAGGGGGATGCGGTGCCCGACCGCATCCCCCTTGCGAATCGCTTGCGCGCCGCAGGCGCCCGGCTTCACGACAGTTGAAAGGCTCCGTTGACGAAGGAATATTCGTAGACCCCATTCAGCGTGATGTTGGATCTCAAGGCGATCGTCTGCGCCTGCGCACGGCGCCCCTTGGGCACGAACACGAAGAGCGGCACTCCCAGTCCCATATCATCCTGCCAGCGTCCGCTCGTGCCGGCCGCCATCAGCGAATCCTCCGTTTCCACTTCAGCCACCCACTCCATCTTGTTGCGGCCGGCCTTGAACGTCCAGCCGATGATGTCCGCATAGCTCCGGTCGGACTCGGCCCACTTGGCCCGCTCCTCGTCGGAGTTGATCGTGATCTGGCACTGCCAGGACCGTGCCCAGCGCTGCGCCACCAAGTTCATCACTTGATCGTGTGCGGATTGCGTGACAATTTCGCGCGTGATCGTGCTCATCGTCCCTCCCGCTTACGAACATCCACTGGTTGAACCGCAGCCCATGCACTTGAGGCAGGTGCCGTTTCGAACCAGCTTGAACTCCTTGCAGTTCTGACACGGGTCGCCCTCGTATCCCTGCAGCCGGGCCGTCTGCCGCTGCGTCTGGACCGCGGTCGCCGTGGCCGTCAGCGTGACGGTTTCCCGAGTCATCTGCGTCATCTCCACCCGGGACATGCTGGCCTGCCCGCCGCCGAGACCGTTGCCGTTTCCCTTGCCGTCGCGCTTCGGGAACCGGTCCGTGCTGATCGACAGGCCCGCCAGCGACGCAGGATCGGCCTCCTCCGCATCCATGCATTCCGGGTCCTGCTGGTCCTTTTCCATCGAATCCATGCGCAGATCCTCTTCCTTCACCTGCGCAAGATCACCCCGGTCCAGGTAGGTGATCGCCAGCTCGCGGAAGATGTAGTCGATGATCGAGGTGGACATCTTGATCCGCTCGTTCAACTTGACCGGCCCGTTCGGCTCGAACCGCGTGAACACGAAGGCCTCGACATATTCCTCGAGCGGCACGCCGTGCTGCAGGCCCAGCGAAATCGCGATGGCGAAACAGTTCATGAGGCTGCGGAAGGCCGCCCCCTCCTTGTGCATGTCGAGAAAGATTTCTCCGAGCGAGCCGTCGCTGTATTCGCCCGTTCGCAGATAAATCTTGTGCCCGCCGACGATGGCCTTCTGGGTATAGCCCGCGCGCCGTTCCGGCATCCGCCGGCGGCGGCCAATGTAGCGCACCATCACGCGCTCGGTGATCTTCTCCGCCATCTTCAGCACGTCGCTACTCTCGACGACGGCCTCGGACGCTTCCGTGGACGAATTGAGCGGCTGGCTGAGCTTGGAGCCGTCGCGGTAGAGCGCCACGGCCTTGTTCATCAGCCGCCACGCGAGCAGGTACGACTCCTTCACGTCCTGCACCGTCGCGTCCGCCGGCATGTTGATCGTCTTGCTGATCGCGCCGCTGATGAAGGGCTGCGCGGCCGCCATCATGCGGATATGCGCGTCCACCGCGATGTAGCGCTTGCCGATCCGGCCGCACCGGTTGGCGCAGTCGAACACCGGCAGATGCTCGGGCTTCAGATGCGGCGCACTCTCCACCGTCATGGTGCCGCAGCAGTAATCGTTGGCGGCCATGATCTGTTCCTGCGTGAAGCCGAGCGCCTTGAGCATGTTGAAGGCCGGATCGTTCAGCTGCTCGCTCGTGAAGCCCAGCTTCTCCTTGCAGAACTCCTCGCCGAGCGTGTACTTGTTGAACGCGAACTGAATCTCGAACGCCTGCCACAAGCCCGTCTCCAGACAGTCCAGCGCCGCACCATCGAAGCCCTTGGCCTGCAAAGTCTCGTGGTTGATGAAGGGCGAACCCTTGAGCGTCCGCCGCCCGGTGCAATAGGTCACGATTTCCTGGATCTGCGCCTCGCTGTAGCCCAGTGTCTGCAGCGCCGGCGGCAGGCTCTGGTTGATGATCTTGAAATAACCGCCGCCCGCCAGCTTCTTGAATTTCACCAGCGCGAAATCCGGCTCGATGCCGGTCGTGTCGCAATCCATGACGAGGCCGATCGTGCCGGTCGGCGCGATGCAGGTCGTCTGCGCATTGCGGTAGCCGTAGGCCGTGCCCAGTTCCAGCGCCCGGTCCCAGGCCCGCCGCGCGCCGAGCAGCAGGTCCGGCGGACAGTGCTCCGGATGGATGCCCATGGGCTTGACGGTGAGTCCTTCATACTCCTCCGGCGCCGCGTTGTAGGCCGCCCGCCGGTGGTTGCGCATGACCCGCAGCATGTGCTCGCGGTTTTTCGCGTAGCCGTCGAACGTGCCCAGTTCGGTCGCCATCTCGGCCGAGGTCGCATAGGATTCGCCGGTCAGAATCGCCGTGAGCGCGCCGCAGATCGCCAGCGCCCTGGGCGAGTCGTAGGGAATGCCCTGCCGCATCAGGACGGTGCCGAGGTTGGCATAGCCCAGGCCCAGCGTCCGGAAGATAAAGCTCTTCTGCGCGATCGGCTTGCTCGGGAAGGACGCCATCAGCACGCTGATTTCGAGCGTGATCGTCCAGAGCTTCACCGCATGGCGGAAATCCTCCAGATTAAACCGGCCGTCCGCCGTGTAAAACTGGCTGAGATTCAGGGAGGCCAGATTGCAGGCCGTGTCGTCCAGGAACATGTATTCGCTGCAGGGATTGGACGCGTTGATCCGGCCGTCCTCCGGGCAGGTGTGCCACTCGTTGATCGTCGTGTCGTACTGCGTGCCGGGGTCCGCGCAGATCCAGGCCGCCCAGGCGATCCGGTCCCACAGTTCGCGCGCCTTGATCTTCTTCGTGACCTTGCCGTCCGTCCGCCGCTTGAGCTGCCAGTCGCCGTCCTTCTCCAACGCTTCGAAAAACTCATTCGGGATGCGGATGCTGTTGTTGGAGTTCTGCCCCGACACGGTCTGGTAGGCCTTGCCGTCCCAATTGACGTCGTACTCGTGAAAGAGAAAGTGCGTGAAGCCCTCCTGGGCATAGCTGAACATGCGCTGGATGTAGGCTTCCGGCACGTGGGCCTGCCGCGCGGCGCGGATGGCCTCCTTCAGCGCGGGATTGTTCTGAAGGTCCGTTTCCACCTTCGTCCCGCCGGAGCCGTCCGCCAGATGGCAGGCCTTTAGGACCGCGTTCAGGCGCTGCGCGCAGATCTTGGAGCCGGCCACCATGGCGGCGACCTTCTGCTCCTCGATCACCTTCCATTCGATGAACTCTTCGATGTCGGGGTGATCCAGGTCGAGGCAGACCATCTTGGCGGCGCGCCTGGTCGTCCCGCCCGACTTGATGGCGCCGGCGGCGCGATCGCCGATTTTCAAAAACGACATCAGGCCGGAGGACCGCCCCCCGCCCGAGAGCGGCTCGTTGTCGCCGCGGAGCCTGGAGAAGTTCGTGCCGGTCCCAGACCCGTATTTGAACAGCCGCGCCTCCCTGGTCCAGAGATCCATGATCCCGCCCTCGTTGACGAGATCGTCCTCGATCGACTGGATGAAGCAGGCATGGGGCTGCGGGTGCTCGAAGGCATTGGTCGCCTTCGTCATGTGCTTGGTCTTGGGATCGACATAATAGTGGCCCTGCGCGGGCCCCGAGAGCCCGTAGGCGAAATGCAGGCCGGTATTGAACCATTGCGGAGAATTGGGGGCCGCCATCTGGCGCGCCAGCATGTGACACATTTCATCGTAAAAAGCAGTGGCGTCTTCCTTGGTGTTGAAATAGCCGTACGTTTTCCCCCAGTGAGTCCAGCAGCCGGCCAGCCGGTTGAAGACCTGGCGGGCATCGCGCTCGCCGCCCGTCACCGGCTTTCCATCCAGCCCCGTGAGGGGCTTTCCGTCTGCGCCGGTCTGTTGAATGCCCGCCTTGCGGAAATATTTCTGAGCCAGAATGTCGATGGCCAATTGAGTCCACTGCTCGGGGACATCAATAGTGTCGAGCTTGAAGACGACGGACCCATCGGGATTCCTGATCTCAGAAGAACGCTTGACGAACGGGATCCCTTCATAGGGACCCTGCCCCTTCCGCGTGAACCGACGTTCGATCCTCACGTCATCCCTCCTTGCGTGTTACTGCGGATACCGACAGGCCCTGCCTGCGCAGGCGTGATTTGTCGAAACGCTTCAGAAAAAAATAGCGAATACCTCAGGAAACCGAGATATCCGCTTATCCTATTGATATTACTAGATAAACTAAGCTGTCAGGATTCTGGTTCAGCATCCGCTGGGCATGGAACCACTTCATCACGCCTCTCCACTAACAGCTAGATATCTAGTAAGCCGGGAAGGATAAAAAGTGGATGGGACTATAGGCCCAAATCTAGTGTCTGTCAAGAGAAAAAACACCACATATTGTGGTTTTTCTGTGAATAGTTTGAAAAAGCTGTGGATAGCGGAATATCCGCTTGGGGAGCGCAAAGGCTGACTTTCAGACTGTTCTTATTAACAGAAACTGGGTGTTGGTTTGCGGTGGATTGCCGCGAGAAGAGAAAAAACTATCGCCTGAGGGTCGTAATCAGCTGACCGAGCTTCACCGTCGCCTCATCGACCCCTTCAAGGGGGATGAATCTCGTTGCAATGCCCAGCACGATGACTTTCTGCTCCAGCACGCGCGATTCGAACAGGGAGAACAGGCCGAAGTTGCGCCGCTTGGTATATTTCTGCAGCACCAGCTCGATCAGCTTCGGTCCCTGCGTCGCATAGAGGCCATGCATCAGGTCACGCTCCTGCGCCGGGAGCGCCTGGTCCATCCGGTTCACCGCCAGCCCGAGTTGCATCTGGAGAAACACCCCGTAGTCCCGCTGAGTCGGATTGGTCAAGGCCAGGGCGACGCAGATACCCAGCAGGCTGGCCAGAATGGCGAGTTTGATATTGCTCACGATACGCTCTCTCGCACGATGAACCGATGGGGCATCATGCAACCCGTTATGGAGCGCGTCAAGGTTCGTTGACAATTGGCCATGAGTCGCCTATCTTGCGCGCAACCGCCGCTACGCCACGCACCGAATAGAGGAGGAGCGCCATGTACGTCTGGAGCAAAAACATCGTTCTGGGATTGCTGGCCGCCTTTGCCATCCTGATCGGCGTGTTTGTCCTCGAGGGCCCCGGCGCCGCCGCCAGCCACCTCAAGAGCCATACGACGTTCTGGATCACCCTGAACTATGCCGGCCTCGTCATCTGGATCTTCGTCTGGATGATCGACCAGGCCAACACGCGCGGGAAAAACGTCTGGCTGTGGCTGGCGCCCTTCCTGCTCGCTCCCCTGCCCACGCTGATGGGGTACATCCTGTACCTGCAGCGCAAGGCGAGTTAGTCTTTTCGTATTTCCCCAGGCTCGTCCTGGTCGAGGTGCGCGCGCAATCGCCACACAACCCACAGGCCGGGCAAAGAAGCCAAGACCGTCAGGAAGAAAAATGCCCCCCAGTCGAGGGCGGCGACCAGCTTCGCGGCCGGCACGCCAAGCCAGATACGGTTGAGCGACTCCAACGACGTCAGGAGCGCAAACTGCGTCGCGGTGAACCGATGGTCGCAGAGCGTCATGACCAGGGCCACGAAGGCCGCCGTGCCCATCCCTCCGGCCAGATTTTCAACCACCACCGTGGCGATCAGCATTTCATAGTGCTTGCCGGTCAGAGCAAGCGCGACGAACGCCAGGTTGGACAGGGCCTGCCCCACGCCAAAGATCAGCAGGGACTGCGCCAGACTCCACCGTGTCATCATCACCCCGCCGGCCATGGCTCCGAGAATCGTCGCGCCCAATCCGATCCCGCGCGCCACCCCCACGTCCGTTTTCTCGAATCCCAATCCCTGAATCAGGAAGGGCGTCGTGAGGGAGGCGGCAAACGCGTCGCCAAGCTTGTAGAGCAGGAGCAGCCCGATCAGCGCAATGGCCATCGGACGGGAGAAAAATTCGGCCAACGGCCCCCACACAGCCTCGGCCATGGTGGTGGGGATTGCAGGTGGCGCGTCCGGTTCTGTACTGAAAAGAATCGCCGCCAGACCGATCGTCATCAAGCACGCCATGGCCAGATAGGCGCTCGGCCATCCGAAGGTATGCGCAATAAATAACGCCGCCGATCCGGCCGCCAGCAGCGCAATTCGATATCCGGCCACCCACACAGCCGCGCCAAGGCCCCGTTCGTGAGGCGCGAGAAGATCCGTCCGGTAGGCGTCGAACACAATGTCCTGTGACGCGGACAGAAACGCGACCAGCAACGCCAGAGCGCCCAACAGCGGCAACGCGTCCCGCGGACTCGTCGCGGCCATGGCCAGGACGCCCGCCATGAGCGCGGTCTGCGTCGCCAGCATCCAGCCCCGCCTCCGCCCCAGCCAGGGTGGAACGAGCCGGTCCATGAACGGCGCCCACAAAAATTTCAGCGCATAGGGCAGACCGACCAGTCCGAACCAGCCGATCGTGGACAGATCGACGCCTTCGTCCGTCAGCCATGCCTGCAGCGTGCCGGCTGTCAACGCGAGCGGCAACCCCGAGGCGAATCCAAGCGGCAACATGACGCCGAGACGGCGGCTGCTGAGAAATGTCAGTGAAGAAGAAGGCGTCACTCGATACGGGACAGACCGGCCATCAACTCACTCAGCACGACTGGCCGTTGAAGGTGCAGGGCTTGTAGCGGGACAGGTCAAAATCGATGTTCTCCTGGTAGACCCGTTCGTTGCCGTTGACCCCGTCTATCGTCGGATCGTTCCACATCGTGTGGTTCCACCAATAGAACAACGGCTGCGGCTCGGTGTAGTAGACGGGATTGCCATAGTTGCTGCGTGTGTACTCGATCACTGACCGGCCGGTGATGTAGTCCACCACGCCGTTTCCCTTGAGCGAATAGAGCATGATGAACAGCCGGGACTCATGATCGTAAATCTCGTCCACTCGCAGGTTCGTATCCGGCTCGACGGGAAGGCTCTCTTTCGATGCGGCGGCAGGCCCGTTCAACGGAGACAGCAGCAGACAGGCGCAGGCAAGCCAGATCCGAAGAATCATCAGCCCGTGCTCCTCAGCATCGAACCGGCAAGACAGGCAACACGTGGGGCCATCCTAACATGGCCGCTCCTTGCCGTCCATGCGTCCTCCTCCATATAATGAGGACGATGAAGACCGACCGCCCGCGCGCTTCGCTCCACACGCTTGGCTGCCGCCTGAACCAGGCGGAAACGGCGCTGCTCGCCGACCGCCTGCAGCAGGACGGCTACCAGATCGTGGACTATGGACGGCCGACCGACCTGCTGGTGCTCAATACCTGTTCCGTCACGGACGAAGCGGAGCGGATCTGCCGTTACGAAATTCGCAGGACGCTCCGCCATTCGCCGCAGGCCTTCGTGGCCGTGACCGGCTGCTATGCCCAGACCGGCGCCGAGGCGCTGCGACAGGTGCCGGGCCTCGACTTGATTGTCGGCAATCAACACAAGATGTCGCTGCCCGCGCACCTGCCGTCTCCGGCGGCGCTCAGAAAGCAACCGGCTCCATCCCTGCTGCACACGAAGACATTGACTCGCGACGATTTCACGATGGACGGAACCGGCGACTACGACTCCAAGCGCGCGAATCTCAAAATCCAGGACGGCTGCAATTTCATGTGTTCCTTCTGCCAGATTCCGTTTGCCCGGGGACATGAGCGCAGCCGCAGGCTGGACGATGCGATCCGGGAAGCCGACGCGCTCGTCGCGCGCGGGCACCGCGAACTGGTTCTGACCGGCGTGAACATCGGGCAATATGAACAGGGCGGCCGCTCACTGCTCGACCTGATTCAGCGGCTTGAGCAGATCGAGGGATTGGACCGCATCAGAATCTCGTCCATCGAACCGACCACGGTTCCCGACAAACTTCTGGAATACATGGCGACTTCGCCCAAGCTGTGCCGGCACCTGCACCTTCCTCTGCAAAGCGGCGACGACGACATCCTGCGCGCCATGAATCGACGCTACACCCTACGCGATTACACGGCGTTTGTGGACAAGGCCATGCGCCTGATCCCCGATCTGGGGCTCGGCACCGACCTGCTGGTCGGGTTCCCTGGCGAAGGCGACGCCCAATTCGCCCATACGCGCGCGGCGGCGTCTGACCTTCCCTTTTCCTATCTCCACGTGTTTACCTATTCAAAGCGGCCCGGCACAGCCGCGGCGAAGATGACCGCCGCTGTGCCGACGGCAACAATCAGATCCCGCGGCAAGGCCATTGCGGAGCTGTCGCGCGCCAAACGGATGGCGTTTTATCAGCGCTACGTCGGGCAGACGGTTGATGTATTATTCGAGGCGAAAGACGATGCGGGACGCTGGAACGGCCTCACGGGCAATTACATGCGCGTCGGCGTGCCGGCTGGAGACGACCTGGCCAACCGGCTCGGACATGTCGCCATTGAAGGCGCAATGGACGGCCTCGCCGTCGGGAGGATAGAGCCATGAGAACCGTGATGGTGCCAGCCGCCTGCCTGTGCCTCGCATTCGTCATCACAGTCTGCGCACCCGGAGGGCCGCCGCCGCCGATCGAAGGCCCGTTCGACGGGGTCTGGACCAGCCCGCATCTTGGCTATGATTTCATCATCGACGGCCCCAGGGGAAGGGCGATCAGCTCGAGCCGAGCGACGATCCATCGGAACGAACTGGTGCTCGAGATCATGGGGATCGACGAGGAGATGCGCTTCAACGGGAAGCAGTTGCTGGCGGACGGAACCTGGCATGAATTTGCCGGCGAGTTGAAGGCGGATGGTAAGATCTATTGCACCGACGGAAAAACCTCCTGGGTCCTGGAACGGAAGCCCTGATGAACCTCGTCACGATCGACCGCGCGCGCCGCGTGCACATCGAAACCTTCGGCTGCCAGATGAACGAGTACGACACCGAACTCGTCCGCTCGCTGCTGAAGGCCCGCGGGTTTGTCTTCACCGGCGACAGGGAGCGGGCCGACGTCATTCTGATGAACACCTGCGCGATCCGCGAAAACGCCCACACGAAGGTCTACGGCCATCTGGCCGAATTGCGGGCGATCAAGCGGCAGCGCCACCTCGTCATCGGCGTGTTGGGCTGCATGGCGCAGAACCTCAAGGAAGAATTGACGGATGCAGAACCGCTCGTGGATGTGCTGGCCGGCCCGGATGCGTACCGGCGCCTGCCGGATCTCCTGATGCAGGCGATCGGCGCCCAGGAACAGGGCACGAAGCAGCGGGGCCTGGCCGTCGAGCTGTCGGAATACGAAACCTACGACGACATCCTTCCCGAGCGGACGGACGGCGTGAACGCCTGGCTGGCCGTCATGCGCGGATGCGACAACTTCTGCAGCTTCTGCGTCGTCCCCTACACGCGCGGGCGCGAACGGTCGCGCGACCCCCAGGGCGTCATACGGGAAACGGAGCATCTGGTCGCGCAGGGACACAAGCAGGTCACGCTGGTGGGACAGAACGTGAACTCGTACCGATTCGAGAACTGGGATTTCGCGCGTCTCATCACCGCCGTCGCGGACGTGCCGGGCATCGAACGGGTCCGGTTCACCTCGCCCCATCCCAAGGATTTCCCTCCGGCCCTGCTGGACGCCGTCGCCGGCCATCCGAAAATCTGCAAACACATTCACCTGCCGCTGCAATCGGGCAACGACCGGATCCTTGATTTGATGGGGCGCTCCTATACCAGGAACGTTTATCTGACTCTTGTGGATGACATCCGAAAGCGCAATTCCGGCATCGCCCTGACCACCGACATCATCTGCGGATTCTGCAGCGAGACGGAGGAGGAATTTCTGGACACCTACCGGCTCGTCCAGGGCATCGGCTTCCACGCGGCATACGTCTTCAAGTATTCCGAACGCAAGCATACGATCGCCGCCAGAAAACATCCCGACGACGTGCCGGAGACAGTCAAATCGGACCGGGTCGCCAGGATTGTCGACATGCAGACAGGGATCGCGTTCCGGATCAATCAGGAGATGATCGGCCGTACGGTCACAGCACTGGTGGAAGGCGATTCCAAGAGATCAACCGAACAATGGATGGGGAAGGCCGACAACAGCCTGACGGTCGTCTGGGAAAAGAACGGCTCGCGTGCCAGGCCCGGCGACCTTGTGCCGATTGCCATCTCACGCGCCTCAGTGACCACTCTATTCGGGAAAGAAGTGCCGGCCTGAGAACAAGGACGGGCTGCTTTTCCACGACCAGATTTCTCAGGATGTTCAACAAGGCCTTCCGGCAAGGCCGCAGCGAGCAAAAAGCCGAGGCGTACCCCTCGCCGGTACGTCGCAGGCTTTGAGCGATGGGAGAACGCCGCCGGAGGTCTTTTTCAACATCCTAGTAGCGGCGCAGGGACGGCTTCGGAAGATTCCAGAGCACCGAACGAATCGCCTGCCACAGTTCATCCAGCGTCTCGTTCAAATCGGGCGCCGACTTCGCGACCAGCTTGACGGCCAAACCTGGCGCCGACGGTTCCGATACTCCGCCCAACACGACGCCGGGCCGCGCATCCAGAATCGTCGCAAACTGCGCGTCAAGCTGTTTCCATCGCTCTGCATCCACCCGATCGCCGATCACATAGAGCGAGCCGGAATAGTCCCACGCCGCCATCCGGCCGACTCCGTGAGCGGCCGGCGCGAGGGCATAGCGTTCCAGCACCGACTGTCCCGACGCAGTCACAATCCTGATTTCGTTCTCCAGGCTCGTGAAGGCCCATCGTTCCCCACGCGCAACTCGCCCGGACGCAATCGCATCCCAGAGCAACACCGTCGCGCCAGACGCCAGCGTCACGTGAACGGCCTGCCGGAACCGCGAGCCGGCGAACGGAATCGTCACATCGGGAATCCATTCCAGAATCGCGCCGGATCCGACCGTCAACTCAATCGTCTGCACGGCGGTTTCGGCAAGCGACCGGTACACACGGTTGGCGGAGGGCGTTGAAAAGAGCACGTGCGCATCGGAGCCGAGCGTCGCCCGGACAGACACCCGGTCGCCGCCGACCAGCCCGCCGGAGGGATTCAGCAGCGGCGTGTAGATGCAGGCACTGTCGTCGAGCTGAATAGGCGGAGAGAAATGCCAGGGACTGCAGCAGCGGGACCGCGTCAGAATGGTTCGATCGCTCCGCCGGACGTACTCCAACGCCAATTCGCCGACACGGCCGACACCGGCTGTCTCCGTGACAGCGTGCAACAGATCACGCGCCACGTTTGACGCCGCAGACGACGAGTTGCTCGACCCACTCGACAACACGATCCAGCCCCTCGCCGCTGTGAAGGTTCGTGAAGATGAACGGCAGATCGCCGCGCATCTTCCTGCTGTCCCGATCCATGATGGACAGGTCGGCCCCGACATGCGACGCCAAATCGATTTTGTTGATGACCAGCAGGTCGGAGCGCGTGATGCCCGGCCCGCCCTTGCGTGGAATCTTGTCGCCAGCCGCCACGTCGATCACATAGATGACCTTGTCGACGAGTTCGGGACTGAAGGTCGCGGCCAGGTTGTCGCCTCCACTCTCGACGAACATCAGCTCGGCGTCAGGATGGCGCTTCAGCAGATCATCCAGCGCTTCCAAGTTGTGCGAGGCATCTTCACGAATCGCCGTGTGCGGGCAGCCGCCCGTCTCCACCCCGACGATCCGGTCCGGCGCCAGCACACCGCGCCGTGTCAGGAATTCCGCGTCTTCCTTCGTAAAAATGTCGTTGGTCACGACGGCGATGCTGTACCGGTCCCGCAATTTCCGGCAGAGTGATTCGACCAGGGCCGTCTTCCCGGACCCAACCGGCCCGCCGATGCCGATGACTGGAATGCCGCGCCTGCGAGCCTTCGTCGGACGGCCGCTTCCAGCCATATGCTCGTCGCCACGATGCATGAACGGCTTCCCTTCGATCAGGACCGGAACAGCCGGGACTCCAGACGGCTGTGCTTCATGGCATAGATGTCTTGAATGGGCGACCAGGACGTCATCGGCGCATCCGGCTGCGCCTGCCCGCTCAACTCCGCGATCAAGGGCATCCATCCGTCCAGCAAACGCTGTCCCTCGCGCTGGCCGATCGGCAGGAGCTTAAGCGCGGCAGAGATGAATCCGGTGGAGGTCTGGTAGAGGTAGGCCGCGACGGCATCCTCCCGGCTCCACCCGGCTGCAGCCAGCGCAAGTCCCAGGCTCACGGACACGTGACAAGGCGTCTGCTCCGCCTCCATCGCTGCGAGAAAATCGCGAAGGATGGCATAGTCCCCCATCTGCTCGGCCGCGATCCGGATTACCTGGCGGCCCATCTGCCGGCTGGCTTCCCGGGATTCCCGACCAATCTTCATCTCATCGAGCTCGCGGTCCGCATCGAGGGCGATTTTGAGCGACCTCTCGGTGACCGCGTCATGTGCGCGTGCGGCCGCCACCGTTTCGCGCCGACCCATTCCATTGCGAAGCATGTCCTCGACATATTTCGAGAAATCATCCGCGCTGCGGACCGCTCCGCCCTGCACTGCCGCTTCCAATCCGGACGAATAGGCAAACCCGCCGGACGGAAAAAAGCTGTCCGCAAATCGGAGACCCTGAATGAGCGACAGTGTGTCCATGGACAGTTAGAAGAGAAAATACCGTTGCGCCATCGGAAGCATGGCAAGAGGTTCGCATTTCAGAATCTGGCCATCGGCCCGCACCACATAGGTTTCAGGGTCCACGTCGATGCGCGGCAGGGCGTCGTTCAGTTTCAGATCGCGCTTGCCGATCCCGCGGCATTTCTTGACCGCTGACAGGCGCTTCTGCAAACCCAGCACCTTGGGAACCTCGTGATCAAGCGCGACACTGGAAACAAACGTCACGCTGGTCGTATAGGGCGCGCGGCCGAAGCTTCCGAACATCGGCCTGGTGAGGACCGGCTGGGGCGTTGGAATGGACGCGTTCGGATCGCCCATCGCGGCCGACACAGGGAAACCGCCTTTCACGACGATCTCAGGCTTCACGCCGAAGAAGGCCGCCCGCCAGATCACCAGATCTGCCAGCTTGCCGACTTCGACCGATCCGACTTCATGCGCGATGCCGTGCGTGATCGCCGGATTGATCGTGTATTTGGCCACATAGCGCTTCGCGCGAAAATTATCATGATGCTTGCCGCCGTTCTTGCCGTCCTGCGCCAGCGCGCCCCGCTGCACCTTCATCTTATGGGCGGTCTGCCAGGTCCGGATGATCACCTCTCCCACGCGCCCCATCGCCTGTGAATCCGACGACATGATGCTGATCGCGCCCATGTCGTGCAGAATGTCCTCCGCCGCGATCGTCTCGCGCCTGATGCGCGACTCGGCAAAGGCAACGTCCTCCGGCACGCGCGGGTTCAGGTGGTGGCAGACCATGAGCATGTCCAGATGCTCGTCCATCGTGTTCACGGTAAAGGGCATGGTGGGATTGGTCGAGGACGGCAGGATGTTCGGCTCGCCACAGACCTTGATGATATCCGGCGCATGGCCGCCACCGGCGCCTTCCGTGTGGAAGGAATGGATCGTCCGGCCGGCGAAGGCCTTGATGGTATCCTCGACGAAACCGGCCTCGTTGATTGTGTCCGTGTGAATCGCCACCTGCACGTCATATTGCTCCGCCACGTCGAGGCAAGTGGAGATCGCAGCCGGCGTCGTCCCCCAATCCTCGTGGAGCTTCAATCCGATCGCGCCGGCTTCGACCTGCTCCTTCAATCCATCCTGCAGCGATGAATTGCCCTTGCCGAGAAAACCCAGGTTGATCGGGAATCCGTCCGCCGCTTCCAACATCCGGTGAATGTTCCAGGCGCCGGGCGTGCAGGTCGTGGCGTTCGTCCCGGTCGCGGGGCCCGTCCGGCCGCCGATCAGCGTCGTCAGCCCGGCCGACAGACCCTCATGGATGATCTGCGGGCAGATGAAATGGATGTGCGTATCGATCCCGCCGGCCGTGACGATCTTCCCTTCCGCCGAGATGACCTCGGTGCCGGCGCCGATTTCCATCCCCTTCGTCACGCCAGGCATCAGATCGGGATTGCCCGCCTTGCCGATGCCGACGATGCGCCCATCGCGGATGCCGATATCCGCCTTCACGATGCCCCAATAGTCCAGAATGATCGCGTTCGTGATGACGACATCGAGCGTACCGTTCTTCCGCGTGGCCGAGGGCGACTGCCCCATCCCGTCGCGAATGACCTTCCCGCCGCCGAACTTGGCCTCCTCGCCCGGCACGGTCAGGTCCCGTTCGACCTCGATCAGCAGCTCCGTATCGGCCAGCCGGATGCGATCGCCGACCGTTGGGCCATAGAGATCCGCATATTGGCGTCGTGGAATTCTCATCGCGACGCTCCTTTCTGCATGAAGCCCAGTTCGGCCGCCCGCTTGAGCGCTTTCGCCTTCACCTGCGGATCATCCAGCCTGCCGTTGGTCAGGCCATTGATGCCGTGAACAATCCGGTTCCCGCCGAACGCGACCAGCGTCACGCGCTTTTCTTCACCCGGCTCGAACCGAACCGCGGTCCCGGCCGGTACTTGCAGGCGGAATCCGAAGGCCTTTTCACGATCGAAGCGCAGAGCCCGGTTTGCCTCAAAGAAATGACAATGCGAGCCGACCTGGATGGGCCGGTCACCGGTGTTGGCGACCGTGACCTCGGCCGTCTGCCGGCCTTCCAGCGCCACCACATCGTCATGACCCAGGATCACTTCGCCGGGAATGACGGCAGTGGGCTGCAGGGACCCTGCCGGGCAGCTCCTGATTGAAGACTTCCCCTTGGATTTTGCCTGAGCACGCTTCGCGTTTCTCTTCATGACAACCTCACGATGAAATCAAGACAAGCAATACCTTCAGTGTGATAGCTCATGTATCGCTTTAGTGGATCGGCTGGTGGACCGTAACCAACTTTGTCCCGTCCGGAAAGGTGCCTTCGACCTGCAACTCGGCGAGCATCTCCGGCACACCGGATTGAACATCCTTGCGGCTCAGCAGGGTCGCACCATAACTCATGAGGTCGGCCACCGACCGGCCATCGCGAATCCCCTCAAGAATCTCGGCGGTCAAATAGGCCACGGCCTCCGGATAGTTGAGCTTCAGGCCCCGCGCTTTGCGGTCCTTCGCCAACTGCGCCGCGACATAGATCAGAAGTTTTTCCTGCTCACGTGGCGTGAGATGCATGACAGGCTCCTAAACGACGAGATGCTGTTTGACCTGCGCTTCGCTCAATTCGGAAGTCTTGCCGGCCGCCACCACCGCTCCTTTTGCCATAATCACATAGGCATCAGCAAGGCGCGCGGCAAGCTGCAAGCCCTGCTCGACCAGCAGGATCGTGAACAATCGTTTTGCCTTGAACCCGACGATGACCTCTTCGATCAAATCCACGATGTTGGGTTGGATGCCCTCGGTCGGCTCGTCGAGCAGCAACACTCTCGGCTTGGAGAGCAGGGCCCTGGCAATGGCCACCTGCTGCTGCTCCCCGCCGCTCAGCACCCCGCCCGGCCGTTCGATGATCTGAGTCAGCTTCGGGAACAGCGAGAATACCTCCTCGAGCGCGTCTTTCTCGGCCATCCCGTTCGACGCAGCAGCCCCCGCCCAGAATCCCAGGCGAAGATTTTCCCGCACCGTCAGATGGGGAAGTATCTCCCGTCCCTGTGGCACATAGGCCAGTCCCCGCTTGACCCGCCGGTCCGGCGCATCATCCGTCACGTCCCTGCCGTCCAGGCACACGCGGCCCGACCGCGGCGCGAGCAGCCCGGTGATGGCCTTCAGCGTCGTGGTTTTCCCCACGCCGTTGCGGCCCATCAGGCAGAGCACCTGCCCCGTCTCAACTTCGAACGAGACGTTCCGAAGAATGTGGCTCTCGCCGTAGTAAACGTTGACGTTATCCAGCTGCAGCATGAGCGCTCTTTTGCGTGCGGTGCCCCAGGTAAATTTCCTGCACCTGCGGGTCAGACTGCACCTTGTCCACCGGCCCCTCGCAGATCACCGCTCCCTCGTGGAGCACCGTGACGATCCTCGCGATCTGGCGCACGAAGGCCATGTCGTGTTCGATCACGATGATCGCGTGTTTCTCCGCCAGCGACTGGAGCAGCAGGCCCGTCTGCTCCGTTTCCTTGTCCGTCATGCCGGCCACCGGCTCGTCCACCATGATGAGCTGCGGATCCTGCAGGATGACCATGCCGATCTCGAGCCATTGTTTCTGGCCGTGAGAAAGCGATCCGGCCCGCTGGTGCACGCAGTCGCCCAGCCCGATGGTCTCAAGCGTCCGGCCGATCCGGTCGCGCTCCTCAGGAGAGGATTGCCCCAGCAGAGTCGCCACCACGCCCTTGCTCTCCCTCTTGAGGGACAGATCGAGATTCTCCCACACGGTCAGATTGCCATAGATGGAGGGCGCCTGGAATTTTCGTCCGATGCCGAGCTGGACAATTTCATGTTCGCGCAACGGCAGCACATCCACATCCTTGCCGAAAATCACCCGTCCCTCGGACGGTTTCGTCTTGCCGCAGATGACATCCAGCAACGTCGTCTTGCCGGCGCCATTCGGGCCGATCACAACGCGCAGCTCGTTATAGCTGACGATGAAGTTCAGGCCGTTGAGCGCCTTGAACCCGTCATAGTCCACCGTCACGCCTTCAAGATAGATGATGGAGCCGCGTTCAGTCACACATTCCCCGTGACGAGATTACACCGAACCGTTCGATTCAGACGACGCCGGAGACTTGCGAACCCACAGCCCACTGGCCATCCATTTTTCCTTCATGCGCGCGAACAGTCCGACCAGCCCGTCCGGGAACAGCAGGACGACGGCGATGAAGAGCCCACCGAGAAAAAACGGCCAGAGTTCCGGAAAATAATTGGTCAGTACGCTTCGAGCCCAGTTGACCCCGACGGCTCCCAGTGCCGCGCCGATCAGGGTCCCCCGCCCCCCGACCGCCACCCAGATCACCATTTCGAGCGACGGCAGCACGCCGATCTGCGCCGGCGTGATGATGCCGACCTGCGGCACATAGAGCGCCCCGGCCAGGCCGGCCAGCGCGGCGGAAACGACGAAGACGAACAGTTTATAGTTCGCCGGAGAATAGCCGGAGAACAGCACGCGCTGCTCGCTGTCACGGATCGCCACCAGCACCCGGCCGGCCCGCGAGCCGATGATCCACCGGCAGGCCACATAGGCCGCGCCGAGACAGAGCACGGTCAGAATATAGAGCGCCCGCTGCGTGCCCGGCTCGCTCAGCCGGAATCCCAGAATCTGCTTGAAGTCGGTCAGGCCGTTGGTCCCGCCGAGGTTGGTTTCGTTGCGATTGAAGACGAGCCAGGCGCAGAGCGCGAGGGCCTGCGTAATGATGGCGAAGTACACGCCCTTGATCCGGCTGCGAAAGGCCAGAAACCCGAAGATGAACGCGAACAGCGTCGGCACCAGCACGGCGCCCGCCACCGCGACATCGAAGCTGTAAAACGGTTTCCAGAACAGCGGCAGTTCCTTCACCTGGTTCCACACCATGAAATCCGGCAGGGCGCTGCCATAGACGCTTTCCGTCCCGATGGTCAGCATCAGATGCATGCCGATCGCGTAGGCGCCGAGGCCGAAAAAGACGCCGTGCCCAAGGCTCAGAATGCCGGCGTAGCCCCAGATCAAATCCAATCCAAGCGCCAGAATTGCGAAGCAGAGAAACTTCCCGAACCGGTTGAGCGCGAAGTCAGAGACATGAAGCCAGGACTCCGGGTCCGGCAGCACGTTCAGCACGGGCAGTCCGACCAGCAACACGAGACCGGTCAGCCAAAAAAGCAGGCCTTCCCCTCTCTGGCTCCCATGGCCATTATCTATTCTTTCAGCCATTCGCTATTCCCGCTGACGTTGTTGGCAGTGCTCAGTGATTAGTAACGAGTTTTGCGTGCGACTTCAAGCTCGTTGCGTGCCACTCAGGATCATGCGTCGGCATGGCGCCCTTTGATCGTGAAGAGTCCTGATGGACGGCGCTGGAGGAAGAGCACCACCAGGACCAGAATCAGCACCTTGCCGTAGACCGCGCCGAAACTCGGCTCAAGCAATTTGTTCAGCCCGCCGATGCCCAGCGACGCGACGATCGTCCCCGTCAACTTGCCGACGCCGCCGGTCACCACCACCATGAATGAGTCCACGATATAGTTCTGGCCAAGTCCAGGCTCGACGTTTCCAACCAGAGTCAGCGCGCAGCCGGCCAGGCCTGCCAGGCCGGACCCGAACGCGAAGGTGTAGGCGTCCACTTTCCTGGTCGGAATGCCAAGGCAGGAACTCATGCCGCGGTTCTGCATGACGGCGCGAACCCGCAGGCCGATGCCGGTACGGAACAGCAGGAAATAAATCCCGGCCACGCACAGGATCGAGAGCACGATGATGAAGATCCGGTTGTACGGCAGGTAGACCCCGACCATGACCTGCGCGCCGCCGCTCAGCCAACTCGGTGCCGCCACCGACGTCAGGTCGCCGAAATACACGCGGGCGGCCTGGATCAGCACCAGGCTCACGCCCCAGGTCGCCAGCATGGTCTCGAGCGGGCGCCCGTAGAGAAACCGGATGATCGTCGCCTCCAGAATCAGCCCGCTGAGCGCCGCGATGCAAAACGACACCGGCATGGACATCAAAAAGTAATAGTCGAACAGGCCTGCCGGAAGATAGGCCTTGAAGCATTCCTGCGTGACGAACGTGGCGTAGGCCCCGATCATCATCAATTCGCCGTGAGCCATGTTGATGACGCCCATGAGGCCGAAGACGATCGCCAGCCCCAGCGACATGATCAGGAGGATCGAGCTCAGGCTGATCCCGCGAAAAATGGTTTCGAAGGCGTTGGCCCAGGAGGCCCAGATGTCGATCTGCTCGATGGCAGCGCGCGCCGTGTTTGCCAGGACCTTCTGCTGATCGGTCGCGTCCGTTGCGCCTGCCTGCTGGATCAGCTCCTTGAGCGCCGGCACGGCGTTCGGACTGCGCAGCTCGCCGAGCTTGGCCGCCGCCTTGATTTTCCCGTCAGGATTGTCGGAGGCAAGCCTGATGAGCGCGAGCGATTCTTCGAGGGTATATCGCACCCAGCGATTCGTCTCGCCGGCCAGGGCGGACTCCAGCCAGGGAATGACGAGAGGTTTTCCCGAACTGCCCAGGTCAGTGGCGGCGGATCGGCGCTTGTCGGAGTCGGGGCTGGAAAGGTTGGCCCGGTTCCTGAGCAGATCCATGAGCGGCTTGATCGCCAGCCGCACGGACCGGTCGGCATTGTCACGGATTTCTTCGAGCTTCGGCAGGAGAGCGGGATCGCCCTGCTCGCTGAGCGCGAGCACTGCCGTATCCTGCCTGGCCTGGTCGCCGCTCGACAGATCGGCCAGCGCCTTGTCGACAAAAGACAGCGGAGGGGCCGCCGTTGTTACCCGTGGCCCCTCCGCTCCAAACGCCTGCCCTGCTCCCCAGAACGACAACGTTCCGAGGAGCACAATGCTCAGCACTCCATTCATTTACTACTTCTTCTGGTACGTCCCCTGGTGCTTGATCCAGTCGCACCCCTTGTCCGGGCTGGTATATTCGCTCCAAGGTTCCGGTTTCACCAGGCCCTTCGAACGCGACACGATCTTGAACTGGCCATCCTTCAGAATCTCGCCGATCAGCACCGGCTTGTTGGTGTGATGATTGGCTTCATCCATCTTGATCTTGCCGCCCGGCGCCAGGAATTCGCTCCCGTAGACCGCCTTGCGGACCTTGTCCACCTCGATTGAGCCGGCCTTTTCCACCGCCTGCTTCCAGATATGGACGCCGAAGTAGGCCGCTTCGATCGGATCGTCCGTCACGCGCTTTTCGCCATCCGGCAGGTTGTTCTTCTTGCAGTAGGCTTTGAAATCGGCCACGAATTTTTTGTTCTGTGGCGTATCCACGCTCTGATAGTAGTTCCACGCCGCCAGGTGCCCGACCAGCGCGGTGGTATCCATTCCGCGCAGTTCGTCTTCGGCCACGCTGAAGGCCATGATCGGCGCGTCCTCTGCGCGGAGCCCCTGATTGGCGAATTCCTTGTAGAACGGCACGTTGCTGTCGCCGTTGATCGTCGAGATTACGCAGGCGCCGCCGCCGGCCGCGAACTTCTTCACCTTGCCGACGATCGTCTGATAATCCTGGTGATGGAACGGCGTGTATTCCTCCGCAATGTTGGCCGCGGGAACTTTCTTGGCCAGCAGCATTGCGCGGAGAATCTTGTTCGTCGTCCGCGGGTACACGTAGTCCGTGCCGAGCAGGTAGAACTTCTTGAACCCGCCGCCCTCCTTGCTCATCAGGTATTCCACCGCCGGAATGGCCTGCTGGTTCACCGCCGCGCCGGTGTAGAACACGTTGTGCGAGCACTCTTCGCCCTCGTACTGCACCGGGTAGAAGAGCAATCCGTTGTTCTTCTCGAACACCGGCAGCACGGATTTCCGGCTGACCGAGGTCCAGCATCCGAACACCACCGCGACCTTGTCCACCAGCAGCAACTGCTTGGCCTTCTCGGCGAACAGGTCCCAGTTGGAGGCCGGATCCACCACGACCGGCTGTATCGTACGACCCATTACTTTGTTCTTGGAGTTGTTGATCTCCTCCACCGCCATCAGCACGGTGTCCCTCAGCGACACTTCGCTGATCGCCATCGTGCCGCTCAGCGAGTGCAGGATGCCAATCTTGATCGGCTCCTTGTCCGCCGCGTATGACAAGGCCCAGCCGCCCAGATTGCCCAGCAGTGCTGCCACGCCGGCGCCGGCCACCACCCGTCCGCTCTGCGCCAAAAATTCGCGGCGGGACGAACCGGACTCGGCGGCCATCGTTGTCTCAGCCGCTTCTTTCACGAGATCGTCTTTTTTCATGGATTCATCCGTCGGACTCATATTCAAACTCCTTTTTGTGCGCCTAGAAGTTGTACCACATCGACATCATGAAGTTGTCGCCCGCATGCTTGTCCACGTTGGTGGACCATTCCGTCATCAGGTGGTTCCATTCCAACCCTGTGTAGAAATCGCCCCAGAGATGGCGGACCGCCGTCGCGTAGATGCGGTGATTGAGGAGATACTGGGTATCCGTGCCGGTACTGCCCCTCAAATCGGAATTGAGCGGATTGTCAAACCCATAGCCGGCCACAAAGGTGTAGTCCTTGTTGGCGGCATAGTTCAACTCGCCCCACCCGACCAGCGTGCGAATGGATTTCCCTGTCGCAAGGTTGCGCTCCTGGCCGAACCGGAACCATTCCACGCCCAGCGCCTGCCCGTATGCCAACTCGCCGACAAACTTCACGCGCGATGTGATGGGATAGACCAACTCGGCGCCGGCGACATAGGAATGGATGTCGCGCCCGGCCGGAATCCCGCCCGCTGTCGGTGCGGACCGGTTGTAACGATAGGCAAGATTGAACGCGAGCATCGCGCCTTCGAGATTGCCCGTGCCGTTATAGGCCAGTCGCCCGCCGAAATACGGACTCTGCACTGGATCGTTGAACGCATTCTCGGAACTGGCAAAGGTTCCTGCCGGACCTGCGCCTGCACCGGACGCCGGACGCCGTTGCGTCTGAGGTTGAATGGCAGACAGACCGCGCTCGAACCGGATTGCCGTCAACAATGCTTCCCAATTGTCGTTGATCTTGTGCCGCACCGTGATTTGCGGAACACGCTGCCAGAGGTTGCCGTTGTAACCCATGATCGAAAAGTCGAGCAGGTTCGGCAGAGTGCCCATTATCGGCACCCAGTCCATGCCGAATGTCACGCTGGTTTTATTGGCGTTGGGCGAATACTTCGCATAAGCCAGGCGCAGACGCGGGGAAAGATTGCCCGCGTTATCCGTCGCCGAGTAGAAGTCGGTTTCGACGACTCCCGTCAGGCTGTGCTTCCCGTCCGTCCGCTCACCACGAACGCCGAACACGCTGTAACGGGGATTGAAGGTGCTGGATGAGTTGCTGCTCTTTCCAGCTGCCGTCGCATATCCATTGAACTGACCGGGGTCCAGCGGGTTGGTGTTTCTCGTGCTGTAGATAACATCCAACTCGATGCGGCCGTAGGGCGTGATGCTGCCCTTGCCTTGTTCCGAAAAGATCGGGCTGATGCATCCACCGCAGAAAAGCTTGTCGGCATCCTTGCCTGCTTCCGCAAACACCGGCGGTGCTGTGATCGCAAGCACCACCAGTAACATCCACAAGCCGAAGCCTGTCCGTCGTAACACGTTCATCTTTTGGTCTCCTCCGTGCCGTTTACCGTCTGTGCGTTGCATGACCGGAGGGGTCTTCAGGCAAAAAAAACGCCCTTCCGGTCCCCCATGGACCAAAAGGACGTCATTGTCCTTGTCAAAAACTGGGGATCGAGGACGCCGTTGTCTTCTCCCCAGCGTGAATGCTGACGCCCTTATATCAACCCCCCTGAATCCCTGTCAATCATTAGTTTGGGCATTAGTTTGGGCTCTCAGCCACCATCGGCTTGTGCTAGACTACGCCCGTCATGAAACACTTACGAACGATGCGCAGCCCTGTTGTCAGCGCCCTGCTCGCCTGTTTTATCGCATCAGGATGCGCATCGTCACCTCGCCCCGAGTTGACGATTCACGACAGCCCGCGCGGATCGGTCTATCTGGAGCGAATTCCGGATACGTCGTTTCAAGCCACGCATCCGATCAGCCTGGAACCGGGCACCGTCTCGCGTGCGCTGCGCGGCATCCACGTGCGTGACGACAAGAACACTCTCCAGGCGCTGTTTGCCGCCCAGCCCTCGACGGCGCGGGCCTTCTCCGATGACGATGCGGACTTTCTCGCCCCGCTGATCGCCACCGCTTTAACCAAAGCCGCGCCGGACCAGAGGGTCGGATTTCGGATTATTCAGACTGCCCCACCATCCTATGTGCAAAAAGAAGGCGCCGCCTTCGGCTCCTCCGAGCCCCCCCTGACCCTTGCGCCGAAAGAAACCACGGTCGGGGCCTTCTTCGCCCATGGCCGCTCGCTGCACATGAGCCTGACCCAATACCGGCGCAGGCCCCAGAAACCGGACACAATCGGCGGGCCAAATCGAAACTACCCGGATCCCACCGGACTTGACCGCCGCGAACTCGTGTTTCTTCCCAAGGAGGCGCAACGGCCGGACACCTACAGGGTGGGAGAGAGCGATTCTCCGACGCTGGTCATTGATTACGATCTGCTGGCCAGGCTGCCGGATCAACCGGCTGCGCCGGCTCCGGCTCCAGCTTCACCGGCTGCAGCAAGCCCGGCTCAGCCTGCCACGCAGCCGGCCACGACGGCGCAGGAAGTGGAAACGCTCAAGAAGGAACTGCAGGAGATAAAACGGCAGTTGAACGAGCAGCAATCAGGGAAAGGCGGCACAAAGCAGAAAAGCAAATCTTCACACGCGCAGTAGCACGGCGCGCTCTCTCAGCTGAATTCAATCAATTCCTTGCTCAGCAGCACGACATTCCGGGAATGCGGCTCCCGGAAATTCATCCGGCAATAGCAGGCGTAGGTCACGTAGGTATCTTGTAAACAGTAGTCGGCAATTTCCTTCCCCTTACCCCTCGCCCACATCTCGGCCACCTGCTTGCCGCTGCCTGACTTTGTCTCGACGCTGAGCGCGCGCGCCAGCACATCCAGTTTGGCCCACCCGCGCTGATCCCAGTTGCTCCATACCGCCATCGTGTCGTAGACCGGCTCGGTCCTGAACTTGGCCAGCGAAATTTCGATCGACGGCTTCACCTGATGAATGACCGAACGCTTCTTGATGAAGGGCAGGTCGAATCCGAGCCCGTTGTGCGTAATATATAATGTGGGGCGAATCTGCCCTAACTTCGCCCAGAACTGCTGGAGAATGCCCTTCTCGTTCGATCCATACCAGGACACCGCCCCGTGCGCGTCCATCGAATCGGTCAGCATGATCATGCTGATGCAAACGATCCGGCTGAAGGTCCCGTCAAAGGAGGACTTTTCGTACTGCTCGTCTTCGAGTCGTTGGCGCTGATCAGCTTCCGCTCGAATAAACAAATCGTCGCTGCCCGTCGTGCCATTGTCGGAGGCAGGAGACAGCCCCGCGAGTCTCGCCCACTCCTCGCGCGACACCTGGACCGTTTCGATATCGAGCACGACCTTCATAAATCCTGCAACGCCTCGATCAATGGATGATCCGCTGGAGGAAATGCATAATCCGGCAACTCGCCCGGCATCACCCAGCGGATCTCCTCGCAGTCCAGCGCCAGAGCTTCTCCCCGCATGACCGAACAGCGAAAGAAATGCAGCTCGACGGTCTTCTCCGGATATTCGTGCCGGATCACGCGAAAATGGACCGGCGGCGTCACGTCGATGCCCAGTTCCTCGCGAAGCTCGCGATGCAGGCAGTCTTCCAGAGACTCCCCCGGCTCGCGTTTGCCGCCTGGAAATTCCCACAGGCCGCCGAGGTGCGTGCCCGCCTTGCGCCTGGCAATCAGATAGCGCCCTTCCCGGACGATAAGCCCGGCCGCGACCTGGATGATCGGCGAGGAGCGAGGACGACGGCGCAAGAGGGGTGAGGCAGCTTTGGCTTTTCCTCCCTTTCGCCTCACGCCTGGCACCTTACACTTTGCTGTTTCGCTCAAACGGATACGTTTTGCAAAAGTCCTTCATCGGGCACAGCAGGCAATAGGGATCGCGGGCCGTGCAGACCGTGGCGCCAAAATCCATGAGCGCCTGATTGAAATCGTACCCCCTGCCCTTTGGAATCAGCGCCTCCGAGAGCTCCCACAACAGATTTTTCTGATTCTTGGGGTGGCCGGTTCCCATGAACACGCGATGGAGCACGCGCATCACGTTGGTGTCCAGGATCGGCGCATCCTCGTTGAACGCGAAGGACCGGATGGCACCCGCCGTATAACGCCCGATGCCCTTGAACGACAGCAACTCGTCGTGATCGTTCGGCAGTTCGCCTCCGTAGCGCGCGACCGTTTCGCAGGCGATGCTGTACAGGCGGAGCGGGCGGATATTGTAGCCGAGCGGGTACCAGGTTTTCTTGACTGCGCTCGGCCGGGCTTCGGAAAGCGCTTCAAAGGTCGGGTAGCGTTCCAGGAATTCGTGATACTTGGGGATGACCCGGTCCACCTGCGTCTGTTGCAGCATCACTTCGGACACGAGGATCTTGTACGGATCCGACGTCTTGCGCCAGGGCAGATCGCGGCCGTGTTCCTTGTACCAGCCCAGCAACCGGCGTTGAAACCGCCGCTTCGCGCCGTCCCGGACCGGCAGCTCCGGTTTGCGGACCCGCCTGGAAACCGGTTTTGCCCTCCGTCGCGCCATGCCAGTCTCCGCCCGCGCCCCCTGCGCTCAGGTCTTCAATGCATTCTGCGCCATCACATGCATTTGTGCGCTTTCGGGTGGCGCCACGACGACCGGCGCCAGTTTATCCATCAGCTTTTTCGATCCCCCGGTCGTATCGAAGGAGCTGGCGGCCACATCGCTCTCCCAGACCTCGATGCCCGTACACTTGTTGGAATCGGGATCCACCAGCAGCATCCCGCCCGCGCACCCGTTCTGCTTCGCCAATTCGGGCAAAATGGCGCTGTTCCACAGCATCACCAGTTCAAACTTTTTCCCCTGCTTGCATTCGAAGGTATGCACGGCGGCGAACATGGGATCACCTCGTGGGGTTGTTGTTGCAGAACAACTTAGGGGGTTTGGCCGGCGGCGTCAACAGGGAAAGAGGGGGAATTATTACTGAAGGTATTTCTCCGCCGGCACCAATAACGATAAAGCGATGAAGAGCCGGCGGCTCGCACGGAAACACAATCTCACTTGGGGGTTCCGATGAATGTCGCGGAGCGACACCCTGCTTAGTGGTCAAATGCCATGGCCTGCTGGCACTACTGGCGCGGCACTGCCCGATTCACAGCCGCTAGGAGGGACCAGTCGCGCCAGACGACGAGCGTAGCACGGATGTCGCGGAGCGACCCCTTGCTTAACAAGCAAACGCCATGGCCTGCTGGCACTACTGGCGCGGCACTGCCCGATTCACAGCCGCCAGGAGGGACCAGTCGCGCCAAACGACGAGCGTAGCACGGATGTCGCGGAGCGACCCCTTGCTTAGCAAGCAAACGCCATGGCCTGCTGGCACTACTAGCGCGGCACTGTCCGATTCACAGCCGCCGGGAGGGACCAGTCGCGCCAAACGACGAGCCACGCGAGGAGTGGTGCGCCCGGCTGGAATCGAACCAGCGACCCCGAGCTTAGAAGGCTCGTGCTCTATCCAACTGAGCTACGGGCGCGTGTCGGAGATGAACGTCGCGTAGCGACACACTGCTTAGTGACCAAACGCCACGGCCTGTTGGTACAACTGGCGCGGCACTGCCCGCTTCATTACCGTCGGGAGGGACCAGTCGCGCCAAACGACGAGCCACGCGAGGAGTGGTCGGGGCGAGAGGATTTGAACCTCCGACATCCTGGTCCCAAACCAGGTGCGCTACCAGGCTGCGCTACGCCCCGACACTAGCTGGTCGCTGAAAAAGCCTTACGGCTTCTGCAACAGCTCCCGCACTTTGGCAAACGCCCGCGCGCGGTGGCTGATGCGGTTCTTTTCTTCCGGCGTCAATTGCGCCAGCGTCCTGTCCAGTCCGGGCACGAAAAACACCGGATCGTACCCGAATCCCTTCGTGCCGGCCGGCACTTCCGTGATCAGCCCATCCAGAATGCCCTGCACCACTTCAACCTTTCCCTCCGAATCTGAAATGGCTGCCACCGTGATGAACCGGGCACCGCGGCGCTCATGCGGGACACCGGCCAACTCATGGAGCAGCTTACTGCAGTTGCTCTCGTACGTCGCGCCTTCTCCCGCATAGCGCGCGGCATGGACGCCGGGACGCCCACCCAGCGCTTCCACCATCAGGCCGGTGTCGTCAGCCACAGCCGGCAGGCCCGTGACACGGGCAATGGTCTTCGCCTTCTTGATCGCGTTCGCTTCGCAGGTTTCGCCGTCCTCCTCAACCTCGGGCGCATCGGGAAACTCCGCCAGTGTCCGGATGCGAATGTTTAAATCCTTCAGCAACGCCGCCAGTTCCCGGCCCTTATCCGGATTGCGCGTCGCCAGCACCAGTTCCTTGATCAGAGGCGCTCCTTACTCCAGATCCCCTATCAATTCCTTCTGCAGTTCCACCAGGCTTTTAATCGCCTTCCAGCCGAGACCGAGGAATTCGTCGAGATCCTTTTTATCGAACGCCTGCCGCTCCGCCGTGCCTTGCACTTCCACGAACCGCCCCCGGCCCGTCATCACCAGGTTCATGTCCACTTCGGCTTTGGAATCTTCTTCATAGGCCAGATCCACCAGCACTTCGCCGCCCACGCGGCCCACGCTGATGGCCGCCAGGTAATCCGTCAGCGGACGCTTCTTGATCAGTTCCCGCTTTTTGAGCACCTTGAACGCATCGGCCAGCGCGATGAATGAGCCGGTGATCGCCGCCGTCCTGGTCCCGCCGTCGGCCTGGATCACGTCGCAGTCGATCCAGATCGTCCGCTCCCCCATCTCCGTCGTGTCCGTCACGGACCGCAGGGCCCGTCCCACCAACCGCTGAATTTCCAGCGTGCGTCCGCCCTGCTTGCCCTTGACCGCTTCGCGCTGCGTCCGCTCGTGCGTCGCACGCGGGAGCATGGCATATTCGGCCGTCACCCAGCCGACCTTCTTGTCCCGCAAAAACGGCGGGACCTTCTCTTCCACGGAGGCGGTGCAGATCACCTTCGTGCCGCCCATTTCCATCAGCACCGACCCCTCGGCGTGCTTGATGAAATTCCGTGTCACCTTGACGGGCCGCACCTCGTCCTTGCGGCGGCCGTCCACCCGGTGCAAATGCGTGCCGTGCGTCATATCGAGAATGCCCCGTGAACAGGCCTGTACGGACCGGATTATATAAGGAGGGGCTCCGAAAGACAATGAAAGCGAACGATGGCGATCAGTGGCTGTGATCGGCACGATCAGCGCGCCGATGCGCCAGACCGAGCCGGAACAGCAGTAGCCCGACGATCAGCACGCCGACACCCAGCACGAATACATCTTCGTGCGGGAAGACATAGGGTATGGACAGGGACCCGAACAGATCTCTCATGCCGGCTCGTATCCCAGGTTGGGGCTGAGCCACTTCTCGATTTCTTTGATGGCCATGCCCTTGCGGCGGGCATAGTTCTCGATCTGATCGCGCCCGATCTTTCCCACCGCAAAGTATTTCGCCTGCGGGTGGGCAAAGTAGAGCCCGCTCACCGAGCTGGCCGGATACATGGCATAACTTTCCGTCAACCTGATGCCGGTCTGCTGTTCAGCCTGCAGCAGATCGAACAGGATTCGCTTCTCCGTATGGTCCGGACAGGCCGGATAGCCGGCCGCCGGGCGGATGCCGCGATACTTCTCCTTGATCAGATCCTCGGTGGAGAGCTGCTCCTGCTTCCCATAGCCCCACTCGTCGCGGACCTGCTTGTGCAAACATTCGGCAAAGGCCTCGGCCAGACGATCGGCCAGCGCCTTCGTCATGATCGAATTGTAATCGTCGTGGTCCTTCTCGAACCTGGCGCAGAGCGCTTCGATCCCGATGCCGGTCGTGACGGCGAATACTCCAAGATGATCCGCCAGGCCGGTTGGTTTCGGCGCGATGAAATCTGCCAGCGCCTGGTTCGGCTGGCCGGCCGGCTTCTCCGATTGCTGACGGAGCATATGGAACGTCGACAGCAGCTTTTTCCGTGACTCGTCGGCATAGACCTCGATGTCGTCGCCGATACTGTTGGCCGGAAAGAACCCATAGACGCCTTTGGCCGTCAAAAGCTTCTTCGAAACGATTTCCTTCAGCAACTTCTGCGCATCGCGAAACAATTCGGCCGCCTTCTCCCCGACCTTCGGATCGTCGAGAATTTGCGGATAGTGCCCGCGCAACTCCCACGTGTGAAAGAACGGCGACCAGTCGATGAACGGCACGAGCCGGTCGAGCGGGAACGAATCAAGCGCACGAATGCCCGTGAAGGCCGGCTTCGGCACGTCCGACGCCTTCCAATCGATTGCCGTGCGCCGCTCGCGCGCCTGCGCCAGAGACAACAACGACGTTTTCGTCTGCCGCGTCGCATGAGCCTGCCGGATCTCGTCCTGCTCGCGACGGTTCTTCTCGACAAACAACTCCCGCTGCGCCGGATTGATCAACTGGCCGATAACCCCGACGGCCCGCGAGGCATCCAGCACATGGACCACTTCATGGTCGTAGGACGGCGCGATCTTCACCGCCGTATGGGCCTTGCTGGTCGTGGCGCCACCAATGAGTAACGGCAAATGCCATCCTTCGCGCGTCATTTCCTTCGCGACGTGCACCATTTCGTCGAGCGAGGGCGTGATGAGCCCGCTGAGGCCGATCAGCGTCGCGCCCTTTTCCCTGGCCGCTTTCAGAATCTGTTCGCAGGGCACCATCACGCCAAGGTCGATCACCTCATAGTTGTTGCAGCCGAGCACGACGCCGACGATGTTTTTCCCAATATCGTGGACGTCGCCCTTCACAGTCGCGAGCACAATGGTGCCCTGGGGCTTGCTGCTCCCCGAGACCTTCTTTTCCTCCTCCATGAACGGCAGGAGATGGGCCACCGCCTTCTTCATCACGCGGGCGCTCTTCACCACTTGCGGCAGGAACATCTTGCCGGCTCCGAAGAGATCGCCGACGATGTTCATGCCAACCATCAGAGGACCCTCGATCACGTGCAGGGGCTTCGGGTACTTCTTGCGCGCCTCCTCCGTATCGGCCTCGATATAGTCCGTGATCCCCTGCACCAGGGCATGCGACAGCCGCTCCTCGACCGTGCCCCTGCGCCAGGCATCGTCCTTGACGATGGCCTTGCCCTGCTGCTTGACCGTCTCGGCAAAGGTCACCAGCCGTTCGGTCGCGTCAGGACGCCGGTTCAGAAGCACATCCTCGACAAGCTCAAGCAGGTCTTTAGGAATCTCTTCGTACACCGCAAGTTGGCCTGAATTTACGATGCCCATGTCCAGCCCGGCTCTGATGGCATGATACAAAAAGGCCGCGTGCATCGCCTCCCGCACCACGTTGTTGCCGCGGAACGAAAACGAGATGTTGCTGACACCGCCGCTCACCTTGCACCGCGGCAGGTTGGCCTTGATCCACTTCGTCGCCTCGATGAAATTCACGGCGTAGCTGTTGTGTTCCTCGATCCCGGTCGCCACCGTCAGGATGTTGGGATCGAAGATGATGTTCTCCGGCGGAAACCCCACCCGCTCCGTCAGAATCTTGTAGCAGCGCACGCAGATCTCCGTCTTGCGCCCGACCGTGTCCGCCTGCCCACGCTCGTCGAAAGCCATCACGACCACGGCCGCGCCATACCGGTGGACGAGCGTGGCCTGCTCGATGAACTTCGCCTCGCCCTCCTTCAGGCTGATGCTGTTGACGATCCCCTTCCCCTGAATGTTCTTCAGGCCCGTCTCCAGCACCTCCCACTTGGAGCTGTCCACCATGATCGGCACGCGGGCGATGTCCGGCTCCGAGGACACCAGGCGGATGAATTTCTCCATGGCCGCCCTGGAATCCAGCATGCCCTCGTCCATGTTGATGTCGATGATCTGCGCGCCGCCGTCGACCTGCTGGCGCGCGACGGACAGGGCCTTGTCATACTCGCCGGCCAGGATGAGCTTCGCGAAGGCGGGCGAGCCGGTGACGTTCGTCCGCTCCCCGATGTTCACGAAATTGGAATCGGGCCTGATCGTGACCGCCTCGAGCCCGCTCAAGCGTGTGAGGGGCTCGATCGTCGGAACTGTCCTCGGGGTGACTCCACGGACGGACTCGGCAATCAGCTTGATATGCGCGGGCGTCGTCCCGCAGCAACCGCCGACGATGTTGAGCCAACCGCGCTGCGCCCACTCGCGCAGTTGCGGCGCAAGGCTGTCCGGCGTCTCCGGAAAGCCCGTCGGCAGGAGCGGATTGGGCAACCCGGCATTAGGATGGCTGCTCACATAGACCGGCGCGATCTGCGACAGCTCCTCGATGAGCGGCCTCATTTCCCGCGGCCCCAGGGCGCAATTGATCCCGACGCTCAGGAGCGGCACGTGGGAAATCGAATTCCAGAAGGCCTCGACGGTCTGTCCCGTCACGCCACGATTGCTGCCGGCCTGGATGAAGGTCACCGAGGCCATGATCGGCACGCGCCGCTTGGTTTCGTCGAACACCTGCAGAATGGCGAAAAATGCCGCCTTGGCGTTCAGCGTATCGAAGATGGTTTCAACGAGCAGCACGTCGGCGCCCCCGTCGAGCAGGCCCCGTGCCTGGTCGCGGTAGGCCGCGACCAGCTCATCGTAGATCGCTCCGCGGGAGGCGGGGCTGTTGATGTCCGTCGAAATGGACGACGTCTTCGTCGTCGGGCCGATCGCGCCGGCCACGAAACACTGCCGGTCCTTCTGCCTGGCGCAGACCTGCTCCACCGCCCGACGGGCGCACTCGGCGCCGGCCTTTGACAACTCATAGCCCAGCGACTCCATGTGATAGTCGGCCAGAGAAATCGCCTGTGAGTTGAACGTGTTCGTCTCGACGATATCCGCGCCCGCTTCCAGATACTGGCGATGAATATCCACGATAACGTCCGGCTGCGTCAGATTCAGCAGATCGTTGTGGCCCTTGACGTCCCGCTTCCAATCCTTGAACCGCACACCGCGAAAGGCGGCCTCATCCAGCTTGCGCTGCTGGATCATCGTCCCCATCGCCCCGTCCAGAATGACGATGCGCCGGCGGATCAACGCCTCAAGCGGCCCCGCGCTCTGTGTAGTGTTGGCCTTTTTCATCGCAAAACCATCTTAACTCTCTGATCCGTTTGGGTTTCCCTGAAACCGATTCGGTCATCATACGGGATGCCTGAAAACCGCGCAAGCTGCGGTCCTTGACAAGATTTTGAGCGATCTCTAGGATGGACTGACTCATCGAGGTGTCCTTGATCCGTCATTTTCTCCGCTCTCATCTTCCGCTGGCCGCCTGCGTATTCCTGCTTGCACACCCGACAGCTGCATCCGCAGCCTCCTACTTCGAGGACGGCTATCTGGGCCTGCCCCAGGCCGAACTGCGGGAAAAACTCGGCCCGCCGCAGTCGATCCGCGACAAGAAATCCGCGTTGCGCTTCTACCGTTATTATCCCTTTGCCGAGTGGGAGAAGTCCTACAAGAAACTGCTCGGCCCGCAAAATGGAGAGGACGTCTATACCTACAAGCGCGATGGAGTGGAGGTGCGCTATTCGTTCGCCTACGTGACGGACCCGGAAGACCTCTCCGAATCGCCGATGATGTGGGTCAATCTGGTGGATGTCGAATTCAACCCACCGGTGCCGATCGGAAAGATCCCCTCGCTCGTGCCGGAACTCAGTCCGCCCACGGAGCCGAATGCGCCGGCCTTCCGCTCCAATATCATGGTGCTACTGTTCAAAGGGGCTCCGTCACCGGCGGCGCGGGCCATCGTGCGGGAGCCGGGCCGCGAGCAGCTCGACTGGTCGCTGACCTTCCAGATGTTCGCGTTGCAGGGCCTGCCGGAGTTTCTCACGCCGCAGGCGCTGATCGATCGCGTGGAAATCGGCATCCACAACCTGCAGACAGTCAGGGAGCGGCAACGCCTGACGCACGAACCGATCCTGAATCCGTTCTCGAAAGAGTTCGCCGCGCGGGTGCCTCCCCCAAAAGCTGCAAAGAAAGTCCCCGTCCCCAAGTACGCCGACTAGCCCGTCTCCTCTTCATACTGGATATCGCGCTGATCCGCCAGCGCCAGATAGGGCTCGCCCCACTGGTTCCGGCTCTCGAGATTCCAGTCCTCGTCCAGCGAGACAGGCTTCAGCCTGATCCCCCAGAGCCCCCCGAACACGAGATGGGTCAGCCCCGCGCCGGAATCCTCGACCAATTGCGCATGGGCGGCGCAACGGGGATGGTCCGGATCGTCCGTCCACCCCGTGACCCAGCACCATTCGCCTTCCGGCCGGCGCTCGAAGGTCCGTACTTTTTCCACGCGCCGCGCCAGGCCCGATTCTCTGAACCGGGCATAGAGGCTGCTCTCGCAGTTGGGATTGCTTTCAACCTCGACGACCATCTACACTGACTCCAGGAAATCAATCATGACCATGGCTTCGACCGAACAGACCGGACAGGCCCAGGCTGACACCGAACGCCCCGAAACGCCCTTTCTCTGCCGCCAGCCGGTGCGCCTGACGATCTACGTTCTTTTCGCGCTCTTTTTTCTCAGCATGCTGGCCTTCCGGTTCCTCCCGCGCCTGCTCGATCCCACGTTCGAAAAGCACATCGCCCGTGGAGAAGTCATGGTCGGCATGACGCGGCAACAGGTCCTGGAAGCCTGGGGCTCCCCCTACACCATCAACGTGACCTACACCAAGGACGGCGTCCGGCGCGAAGAATGGATCTTCGAGGATTGGATTGATGCGTCGCAGATCAAGCACCGCTACCTCTACTTCGAGGAAGATGCCCTTGTCGGCGGTTGGTACTACGGAGCCCGCGAGCGCCCGCGGTTGAAGGACACGCCGCCCGCAACGACCGCCAAGCCCAAAGGGCTCTGACACATCACGATCCCACGCCGACCTCCATCTGCCGGTCCAGTTCGGCAAAAAATGCGCGGATGTTACGGGCGTTCTGGCCGAAGTCGCTACGTCCCACCCGAGAGGCTGACCGGACATTCACAACCGTGCCGCCTCCCTGCTCTGCCACGCTGATCGCGATGTCGTCCACAAATCGAAGCAGCAGAGTTTTCGCTTCGACTCGAATACTGCCTTGCTCTGGTTGAGATAGGACCAGCGTCCATCTCGGCGTCCGGCCGACGGCGCGCAACGCCGCGTCGAACACCCGGCTTTTTCCGGCTTGATAGGATTTCGGTAGGAGATCCGGATATTCCGGCGTATTTCCCGTCTCGACGATATTGATGACCGGCCAGGATCGGAGCAGCGCGACGACTGCGAGCACCGCCACCGCGCCCACCGCCGCCAGGATCGCCCACTTCGGCATGAGGCCTCCGTCAGAATCGTTGCAATTTCGGTAATCGCTCTCTAGACTGACGAACACTACGGTGTTTCGGTGATTTGAACCCGGCGTTCCTTGCCAGGACCTCCGGAAACCGTCATGACGCGCTTCCATTCGCGAACCTGGTAGATCGCCCAGGCGTTCGGCTGGCCCTTGTAGAAGGCGTCGGGATCCTCGCCGCTGGCGTTGAAATAGATGGGCTCCGTGAAGCCTTCATCGAGAACGCGATCGAGCAGGCTCTCGGTGGTGAAGCCCTTGCCGCGCAAGGCCACGTCGGCCAGTAGGCTGAGAATCTCGTCGGGATTCTGAATCGTGATCGGAGTCATCGTGCGCGGATTGTAGCGGCGGCACGGAAAGGAAAGCAAGAATGGGCATGGCGCCACGCTCCGCATCAGCGTTTCACGAGCGGATTCTGAGCCTGATGGACCGCAAGTACCACTGGGCCTGGCCGAGGTTCGCTGACGGCACGCTCACGAAAGACCAGCTCAAAATTCATTTCCAGCAGGAATATGCGGTCTACGTACGGGACTTTCCGGTGTTCCTGGCCCGCATCCACGGCCAGAATCCTCCGGCTTCCGTTCGCCACATGCTCGCCGGCAATATCTACGAAGAGGACACGGGCGGACTCTCCCTCGGAAAATCACACCCCGAATTGTTTTTGATGATGATGGAAGGCCTGGGGTTCGGCGCCAAAGACTTCGAGCGAATTACATTGCTGCCGGCCAGCCGCGCCTACCGCGCATGGCTGGATACCGTGTCGAATAAACGCGACTGGGTATTGGGCGCCGCGGCCTTGACGATCTTCGTGGAAGGCAGCGTCAAGGACAGGCAGGAGATGCTCGCCCCGTCAAAGCCGAAAACGAAGGACGAGATCGAAGCCGCGATCGCCACCCACCCGCTCGTCCGTCACCATGGGTTGGCGCCTTCGCGCATGGATTTGATACGCGCCCACCAGGCTGTCGAGACCGGTCATCGCCACGATGCCTACGACATGGTCGCCGGCTACGCGGTCACGACGGCACAGCAGAAGGCCGTCATGATCTGCCTCAAAAAAAGCCTGTCGCTCTGGCTGCGCTACCGCGACGGCATCGCCGGCGCCTGCAAGTTACGACGTCCCTGATCAGGCTTCCCATCGTCCACTTCGTGAACCGGCACTTATTTCGAGAGGGCCTGCTGGAACGCTGCTCGCACCGTCGCGACGGCAGCATGGTCGGTCGGCAGGATGCCCGCGGCAATCAGCACATCCAAACGAGGAGAAGGATCGAGCCTCAACAGCGCGGCCCGGTCAAGGCTGGATGTTTCAAGCACTTTCTTGTAGGTACTGAGCCACGACTCGGTGATCGCGCGCAAACCCGGATCGGCCGGCTTCATCCGCCCGAGTTTCACTTCCTGGAGCAATTTAATGAGGGGATCGGACTGGGAAATGGTGTGAATGGCCTGCTGGACGGCCTGCTCGCTGAGCTCGCTCACGGTGTCAGTTCATTGAGCAGGAACCGGGCCCTCGCGGGTCACCGCAGCTTCCACACGCACCGGACCCGCCCGCGCTAGCCCAATCGGCGCTGCCGCTAACTCCGAAACTGGAGAATTGCTTCTGCAGCTTCGTGGCCTTGCACGAGGGGCAGGCTGGCGTCGCCGAACCATACACCAAGGCCTCGAACCGGTGGTTGCATTCCTGGCAGAGATATTCGAAGATGGGCACGATGTTCTCCTGTGTTCGAAGACCATTATAGACAGCAGGCGGCCGGATCGCAACGGCGGGCCGCAAGGAGACCAGCATGTTTCACGAAGAAAAGACCTTCAACCTCCGGTTCAGCCTGGAAGCGTCGTTTCCAGACGATTACGACGGCGACGAGGATAATCACGTCTGGGTGCAGGACTGGGAGCAGCGGATCAAGCCGGAAATGACGAAGATGATCTTTGATTTCCTCCGGCGGCACTCGGCCTGGACTGTCCGCGTGCGGAACCGCGGCCTCTCACCGCTCGACGAGATCGAGATCGCCATGACCAAGGACTATTCAAACCGCTCACTGGCATAGTCGTCCATGAGCGTCGGCCTCTATCTGCATGTCCCCTTCTGCCAGACCCGCTGCCATTTTTGCGCCTTCACGCTCCAGATCCACCGGGAAGACCGCGTGCAGCATTACCTGCGCGCGCTGTCCAATGAAGTCCGCCTCCACGCCGGGCAGCAGAGTCTGAACGGCCGCCGACTGGACACGGTCTACTTTGGCGGCGGCACGCCGACGACGCTCGATGCGTCGCAGCTCACGGGCATCCTTGAAAACGTTCGTGACTCATACGGCCTGACCGATGCCGCCGAAATTTCCGTGGAGGCCCACCCGGACACAGTGACCGAGGAAAGCCTGAGAAAATTGGTGGCAGCCGGCTTTACGCGCATCAGCTTCGGCGCGCAGTCCATGGACGACAACGAACTGCTCCAGATCGGCCGCCGCACCTCCGGAAACCGCACGGAGGCCGCCGTGCGCATGGCGCGCAAGGCCGGATTCACCAATATCAATCTCGACCTCATCTACGGAGTGCCGGGACAAACGTTGGACAGCTGGCTGGCCACGCTCGATGCCGTCCTCTCGCTGGAACCGGCGCATGTGTCCTGCTACGCCCTGACCGTCGAGGAAAAAACACGGCTGCACATCGACGTGCGCCGTGGCGATGCCGTCGAACCAGATGCGGGGCTGCAAAACGACATGGAGGATGCCGCAGCCAGGCGCCTCGCCGCCGCCGGCTTCAGCCACTACGAAATTTCCAACTATGCCCGCTCCGGCTATGCCTGCCGCCACAATCTATTGTACTGGCAGGGGCACGATTACCTTGGGCTCGGCCCCAGCGCCCAGTCCTATCTCGATGGCCGGCGGTTCGGAAATGTCGAGAGCGTGGAGGACTACGGCCGGACACTGGAAGAGGGGCGCCTGCCCATCTCCGACTCGGAACTCCTCAGCGAAGGCCAGCGCCGGCGCGAACGAATCGTCTTCGGATTGCGCCTGATCGAAGGTGTGGACCAGGCCCTTCTGCGCCATGAACCTCCGGACCGGGCCTGGCAGCAGACCCTGGACCAACTGACGCGACGAGGATTGCTGGAAGAACGAGCGGGACGAATCAGGCTGACCGACGAAGGACGGCGCTACGCGGACTCTGTCGCCGTGGAGCTGCTCTAAGAATTACCGATGCAGGATATAATGCAGCGCCGTGTCGGCGAGAATAGCGGCCCATGCGACGCTGTTCAGCGTGGTAAGCGAACGGTCCTTGCCCCAGAGATGAAAGAGGGCCAGCGCAATCGCCAGTTGCGCAAGCAGCGAGAAGGGCCGGTGGAGATGGGCGGAGACGGCCCCCTGCTCGCTGGCAATGGCTGAGACAGCCGCCAGCATGTAGCAACCGAGCGCCCCCGCCTGTAGCCAGATTGCCGTGGACCCCTTGGCGCGGCGCACCACGCGGACCATCGCCCACGTCAAACAGACCACCACGATCAACAGGAGCAGCGGGAAGAGCGGCCAGAGGGTTTTTGCGCTGAGTTCCATCGGAAGAATACTCCATCACCCCCGTTTAAACGCGGGCACTTTAGCAACCGACCCGGCGGGAGTCAACCGCGCAATCGTGAATTGGCCTGCGTCGGGCCATTCTTGACAAACCCCGGTCGGCGGCGTAGGAAATAGACAGGTGTTTCGCGGAGGGATATGCCCATGCCCGTCAACATGGACCCCAAAAAGAAGCTCAGGAAACCCGGCGCAGCTCAACCCGCAGCCGCCCCGACAGCGTCCAGTCAGGCTGGACCAGCTCCGAAAGACATCTGCGAGGAAACACAGGCGGACAAGGAGAAGGCCCTGGCCGACGCGGAGTGGAAGAATCTGTGGGACGCGACGGAAGTCATCGACATGGACACGTTCTGACCGCTACCCCGGCAGGAAGTAGAACGCGATGGCGAGAATCAGATAGACGCCCAGCAACATCACCCCTTCCATCCAGTTCGATTCTCCATCAGACGACACATAGCCCACCGCCAGGACGGCAATCGTCACGGCGGCGACCTCGAACGGCGTGAAGATCAGGTCCAGCGGCTGGCCAAACAGGTAGCTGGCAAAGACCAGCACCGGCGCCACGAACAGGGCGATCTGCAGGCTCGACCCCACGGCGATCCCAAACGCCAGATCCATCTTGTTCTTCATGGCCACCAGCACTGCTGTCGAATGCTCCGCGGCGTTGCCGACGAGCGCGACAAGAATCACGCCGACAAAGACCTGCGTGAGTCCCAGTTGCCTGGCTGCCGGTTCGATGGCGCCGACGAGCACGTCGCTCATGACCGCCACCGCAACCGTGACCCCTGTCAGGACCCAGATGGAGCGCGGCCGGCTCCAGGACTTCTCCCCCGCTTCGTGCATCACGTCGGCATCCTTGGAAAACAAGTGATGGTGTGTTTTGAGCGAAAAGATCAGATTGAGGATATAGATGAGGAACAGAATGACGGCGATTTCAAGGCTCAGCTCACGCTCCACCTTCGCGCCCTGGGCGGATGCAGTCAGGTGAAACAGCGCCGGGACAATCAGGCCGATTGCCGCGAGCAGGAGCAGGCTAGCGCCCATGCCGGCGGCAGTCCGGTTAAACCGCTGCTGGTGATGGCGGAACCCACCCGCTACCATCGCCGCGCCGAGCACCAGAAGAATATTCCCCAGAATCGAGCCGGTGATGGAGGCCTTGACGACATCGTGCAAGCCTTCACGCAGCGCGACCAGCGCAATGATCAATTCCGCCGCATTGCCGAGCGAGGCATTGAGCAGGCCCCCGATACCGGCCCCGACATGGGTGGTGAGATGCTCAGTGGCTTTGCCCATGAGCCCGGCGAGTGGGATAATGGCCAGGGCGGAGGTCAGGAAGACGGTGGTCGGATCGGCGTGGAGAAACTCCAGCGCCAGCGCAATCGGAATGAAGACAAAGAGCAGATTCAAGCCGAGGAACGAGTTCGGGAGTTGTTTCATCACGGAGCCGTAGTATAAACACATGGTCGTGCCGACGCCAGCCTCCACCCGTCACGCGCTCTACTACCCCTTCCACCTGTGCCACGAGCAGACATTGGCGCGTCTACTTGAAAACTATCGCACCGTGCATTTCCGGGACTATATGGCTCTGCAGCTCACGCCGATGAGCGGCACCACGGCCTATCAGGACCGCATGGGGCAGTATCACCCCGAACTCGTTGAAACGGGGCGGATCGTCCAGGGCCATTCCGTCAGCGGCCCGCTGGATACCGATATGATTCTGGCTATTGATCGGGACTTGAGCGATAAGACGTGGCGGGCCGTCTTCCACGACGGCCTGAAAAACAACCGCCGCTTTCAACGGGGCCTCTTCGATCTCTCGCACAGTTTTGCCGTCGGCAGCTCGGCGGTTCCCGGCCCTGCCGCGCTGCTTCGCCTGCTGGAGAAAAAACGCATGACGCAGCCCTGTTCCGTCAAACAGATACAAGCGTTGAGCAGCAAACGGCTGGCTACCGATGAAGGTTATGAGTATGAATATGCGCTGGCGCTGGTCAAGACCTCGGCCGCCCTGGCCTACACCATCAGACTCTGCCGACAGCATGCACTCGAGGCGGCGACGGACTCGGAGGTCCACTTCGAGTTGTTGAAACAGACCTGTGTGCGCGATGGCCTGTCTCTTGAGAACCGGATGATCGCGCGGGAAGGTTATTAACTCGCTTGGCAGTCGATAGCGACAGCAGTACAATAAAACCCGTGGCTGAATCCCCGTCCACATACGCCACTCCGGAAACGATCGAAGAGCAGGGCACCGGCACAGGCGAAGGGCTGGAAGCCCGCGTGGTGGTGTACAACTGCAACTGCCACACCTATCAGCAGGTCATTCAGTTATTTTGCGAGGCGATCCCGGGCATGACTCCCGGAAAAGCCTTTGAGCTGGCGTGGAAAATCGACCATCTCGGCAGCGCCGTGGTCTTCGAAGGCGACCAGGCGACGGCAGAACGGATTGCGAAACATCTGGCAGGCGGCGGGCTGCGGGTTGCCGTTCAATAGGCAATCCGCATTCCCAACCACTATGTGAGTGTTTGCTGAGAAGGAATGCTTAGCGGTGGGCGACGCGACGACCTGACCGGTGACGTTGCGCCACGCGGCGGGTCATTTTTCTGGCAACCACGCGCCGGACCGTCCTGGCCGTGCGACGCGCAGAACGGCGGACCGTCCGTTTCCGCACCACGCGGAGCGGCGGACGATGGAAGGCCGAGGCCGAGGGCCGGCCGGAACGCCCCAACGTCTCCCCGCTGTACACACGGACCTGGTACAACTCGAACAGCTTGTTGATCGCTTTCGGATCGCCTCGGCGGGCGGCGTTCAGCAGCCGCCGGCGCTGATTCAGTTCTTCCTCTTCTGTATGAGATGCCGCACGTCGTTCCATCGGTCAAAACCTTTCTTCCACTGCCCTCAGTATGTATAGGTCCTACTCTTAAAAAGCTTCGTCATTATATACTGTGGGTGCTGTTTCACAAAGGACTTTGCGCTTTGGCGAGCAGATTTTCTTAACTTTCTCGACCTGCAATCCAAAAGACTCATAAGGTATTGATTTATATATAATTTTACCATGAAGCCATTGACTCAAAAGCCTTGGATTGGCCGTTTACCGGAGGTCCATAGGCCCGTATAATCAACCACCGGCATCCCCATGACAAAACCCATCCTTCAGGACTCCCTCCTCGCCAAAACGTTGGCGGAATATACGCGTGATGCCGCGCCCGAACTGTGTGAAAAACATGCGGGCAACGAGGTCTTGTGCGTCGCCTGCGGACACCGGTGCGTGATCCGCGACGGCCGCGTCGGCATTTGCAAGGTCCGGTTCAACGAAGGCGGTGCGCTCAAGGTTCCGGCCGGCTATGTCGGCGCGCTCCAGTGCGATCCGATCGAAAAAAAGCCGTTCTTTCACGTCCTCCCCGGCTCGCCCGCGCTCAGCTTCGGCATGATGGGCTGCGACTACCATTGCCCCTACTGCCAGAACTGGGTGACCGCACAGGCGTTGAGAGATCCCGATGCCGTCAGCACCATCATGCCGACAACGGCGGCGCAACTGGTCAAGCAGGCCCAGGAGCATGGCGCGCCGGTCATCGCCAGCACCTACAACGAACCGCTGATCACCAGCGAATGGGCAGTGGAAGTGTTCAAGCTGGCGAAGGCCAAGGGTCTCAGGACCGCCTACATTTCCAACGGCAACGGGACGCCGGAAGTCCTCGCCTACATCAAGCCCTGGGTGGACTACTACAAGGTGGACCTGAAGGGATTTTCCCAGGAGGAGTACCGCAAGCTGGGCGGGCAGCTCGCCGGCGTGCTGGACACAATCAAGCGCTTGCACGATATGGGCTTCTGGGTTGAAGTCGTCACGCTCATTATCCCGGGCTTCAACGACACGGAACAGGAATTGATGGCCATGACGGAATTCCTGGCCTCTGTTTCACCGGACATGCCCTGGCACGTCACGGCCTTTCATAAAGACTACAAGATGCTCGAACCGGATAACACAACCGCCCAGGCATTGATCCGTGCGGCGGAGATCGGTCAAAAAAGCGGTCTGCGATATGTCTACGCCGGCAACCTGCCTGGCCGCGTCGGTCCGTACGAGGATACCCACTGTCACAGTTGCGGCACGACGGTTGTCAAACGGATTGGCTATCGAATCATGGAAAAGACGATCAAGCCCGACGGCGCCTGCCCGCGCTGTGCTACAGTGATCCCCGGCTTCTGGAGTTAACGTGCAATTGTGCGTATGAAACTGACCGCTCTATAATCATCCCTGTCTCATTGAGAAAAGGAGCACCTCATGGAAACGCAGACCAAGACTGACGTGAAGGACGATCCACAGGCCAGAGAACTTCTCCGCAAGGCGTTTGAGAACACCGCCCGCTGGCAAGCCAACTTCAAGGGCTTCTCGGCCGATCTGACAGTCAATGTGAACGGCAAGGAGGTCAAGGGCAACGTCACCGTCAAGGGACCGCGCGACCTGACCGTCAGCCTGCCGGACGGCGCTCTCCAGAAATGGGCGCAGGACCAGATCGGCATGATCGCCGTGCACCGCGGGCCGCGCAGCTTCGAGGAATCGGACGGCAAGTATGCCCTCACGCTGGGCGACGACGTGGACCACCCGATGGGCCCGCGCCTGATCATCAACGGCGACGGCATGCATTCGTTCTACCGGGTCAAGGGCGACCGGATCACGCAGATCAACCGCAAGATGGGCCACCCCGGCGCGCCGCCCATTGCCTTCACGATCAACGTCGAAGACAGCATGGTCACGAAGGACAACAAGTTCCTCACCACCCGTTACACGGTCTACTATTCCTCCCCCAAGGACGGAAAGCTGACCAACGTCGAAAGCTTCACGGATACGCACGTGCGTGTGGATGCCTCGGACCTCCCTGCCACGCGGCGGATCATTTCCTACGAGAACGGCGAAGTGACCGTGAAATCACTGACCTTCTCCAACCACACGATGCTCTAATGGACCTGCGCAAGAACTATCCACACAGTCCGCGAGAGAAAATGGCCGGCTACGCCCACCTGGCGCGCATGATCGACAAATGCCGCGCGACGCTGGCCGGCACGCAGGGCGAATACAAGTATCCCTGCCCGCTGGACCAGTGGCTCCTTGAGTTCTCCGGCATCAAAGCCGAGCAGTTCACCGCCGCGGTTCGCAGCACCAGGGACGACAAGGCCGTGGCTGACTGGTTCAAGAAAACGGCCAAGCCGCACAGCGCCGACGAGATCGAACGCTGGAACCAGACCTTCCTCAGTTCCGAGCCCGATACAGACGAGAAGCGCGCCTACCACAGGGGCCTGGTCAATGCGATCGATCTGTCCCGCACCGACATCACCACCTGGGTGGACATGCTGGATCTGGATGAAAAACGGCCTGTGCCAAAACGAGGGGGGAAGTAATCAATGGAATCTTTCAAGTGGATCGGACTTTTCACGCTCATCGGAATGTTGCATGGCCCCGGCTTTGCCATGGCCGAGGACCTGCCCCGCGAAGCGGTACTACCGCTGGCGCTGGCGACAAAGGCGGCATCAGCCGCCGTCGAGAAGTGCGCGAAGGACGGCTACAAGGTCACCGCCGCGGTGGTGGACAAGGCCGGCGTGCTGCGGGCGCAACTGCGCGGCGATGGAGCCGGCCCCCACACAGTGGATAGCAGCCGAAGGAAGGCCTACACGGCCGGGAGCACGGGACGAACCACGAGCGAACTGGCCGAGCTTGTCGTGAAGGCGCCGCACCTGCACTCACTGGGGAAGATGAACGAGAACATTCTCCTCCTCGGCGGCGGGCTTCCAATTCAATTCGGCAACGAAGTGGTCGGCGGGATCGGCGTCGGCGGCGCCCCTGGCACACATTTGGATGATGCCTGCGCTCAGGCCGGCCTGGATGCGATCGGAGCAGTACCTAAAGCACCGTCTGTCAAGTAGCACAAATTCAAGAGGTTGATTCGACCATGGAACCAGGAGACAAGATTGCTAGAGCCTACAGCAGAATTGATGCGCTCAAGAATACTCTAAAGGACTACACAACTATCGAGGAAACATACGTTCGAGAATACCACGAGGCTTTTCAGCATCTGGCTGACCTCGGATTTGATATTAAAGAGTTCATGATTCCCCAAACATCGGTAAGGCATATTCAAGTAGGTACCAATTATTTAACTGGCGAAACCAGATATAGCGACGAGTGCTACGTCGAGGGTGCCCTGTTCATGTCAAAGCTGACTGCGGTGCTGACTTACTTCCGATTGCGTCGCAGTAGTGGAGACGAAAAGAGTCCCATCGGATTTCAAGGCTCCATTAAGAATTAAACAGTGCATACTGGTGATGATCGATAGAAGCTCTCTTACTTCAACCCTTCCCCGCTCATCCCGCCCCCGAACCCCCCAAAGTTATTGCTGAAGCCGCCCTGGCCGCTACCCCAATATTCTCCACGGCGAAGGCGGCCATAGGGGTGCCGGAGATCAGGCCGGCTGATCCACCAGAGGAACCAGAGTGCGCCGAGACTCATCGTTACCGTCAGAAAAATGCCGAATCCCTTAAGTTTATGTCGTGACGGCTCGCCTCCCTGCACGCTTTGCGAAGCAGAGGCCAGCGCCACCGCCGCACGGTAGAGCCCCTCTTCGAACTGCCCCTGTCGAAACGCAGGTTCCAGATACTTGCTGCCGACTTCCGCCACCAGCGACGGCGTGATGATCGGCAGCATGCTCTTGCCAAGCGTGACCGTCGCCTGCCGGCCTTCGATCACCGCCAGCACCAGCACCCCATGTTCCTTCTGCGCCGTGCCGATGCCCCACCGCTGATACAGGGCTTCGGCATAGTCCTTGACGGACGCGTATGGCTTCGTGGTCGGCACCGTGACCACGACCATCTCCACGCCAGTTTTCCGCTCGAGGTCCTGACAGACAGACCGGATGCGCTCCTTCCAGGCCGGAGCGATCACGCCGGCATGGTCGCTCACATAGCCCATCGGGCTGGGAAGCTGTGGTTTGTTTTGTGGTAGCGCGGACGCTGCCTGAGGAACAAGCAGGACGGCAAGACCGATAAGACACAACAACAGATTCATGGCCGGCCCAGTTTTTCCACGAGCGATTGCAAGGCTGCGCTATATCTGTCGAACAACCTCGGCGCCTCGGCAGGCCCGGGACTGATGATGCCACGTTTCAAGTTGAGCACATCGTGAAAGGCTGTCGTATCGATTCCGAACTCCTTCTCCACTGCGTGCAGCACCTTATCGGCAGATCGTTCCACCGGGCGCTCCTCCGCTCTCAACAGGCCCCGCAGGCACGGCATCAACGCTGTAAACGAGAGCGGCAGAAGGATTGTAATGGCTTCCGTGCTCGCCCCTCCTTCCACAAACCGCTGCCGCAGCCGCAGCAAATTGCCGCGCAACTCCTGCTCGCACTGAAGACGCAGGTTTCGTCCGTCAATCCGAAGCTCGGGAAAGGGATCGCGCCCGGAAAGCAGGACATGCTGCTCCTTGATTTCCAAGTATTCCAGCTGGAATAGCTCAAGCGATGATTTCAGTTCTTCCAACGTCAGAAACAGCGGCACGACGATCTGTTCCTTCTGCCATCGCTTGTGCAGGGCAGCGTACTGCTTCAGCAGTTCCGTGTCCTGCTTTGCCAACAGAACCAGTAGATTGATGTTCGATTTGCCCGGCACATACTCTCCGCCCGCCGCGCTGCCGTAAAGAATCACGGCTTCAAGCGAGGCGCCGAAGAGTTTTTGCACCTGCGCCAGATAAGGCCGTAGGGTTTCCTGGACTGATTCCGGCATTTCAGGCATGGTCCACCCTGTCTGCGTTCGGATCGGGCAGGAATCCTCCGGCCATGAGCCGGTCCAACAATCCAAACGGCGGCGTCTCGCGCAAGCCCGCCGTGGTTTCCAGCACCCTGTAGCTCAACCGGCGGTTTCGACCGATGGTTCGAAATACTTGATCCCGCAGAAAGGCCAGCACCGGGTTGCCGGTGTTCCAGAAGATGACCTGTTCATCGGCCATGCGCTGCAACATTGTCACTTGCGGGCGGCGTCGCCGCTCGAATTCGCCCAGCGCCGCAGCCGAGACATCCCCCTTCTCCAAACATTGAGGAATCAGATCGGCCAGTGCCATCGCATCCGCCATCGCCTGCATCCGCCCCTGCGAGGCATGGGGATTCATGGCATGGGCTGCATCGCCGATCAATACGGCCCCATCGGCTACCCAGGTACTCGTTTTCACGCGACCGGTCGGCATGTAGGCCGTTTGCTTCCAATCTGTGAGAGTCCGGAACGTTTTTTCGAGCGAGGGATCGATGCGAATCCATTTTTTTATACGAGCTTCGATGCCGTGCGCCTTAACCTGCTCCATCGAACCGGCCGGAATCATGTCGAACAGATAGACTTTGCGGCCGGCGGCTGGGAACAGCCCCAGAATTTCACCGCGCCCCACGAAATACCGCCCCTCGTCCAGCCCGTCGGGGGAATCCAGGATGGCGATCAGGTACCCTTCGCGGTAGAGATGAAGCTTTGCAGGAATGCCGAGTGCCTCGCGGACTTTCGAGAAGGCTCCGTCGGCCCCCACGACCAACCTGGTTGAAATCGCTGCAGCCTGCCCTCCGCGTTCGGCATCCACGCCGACGACACGGTTTCCCTCGCGGCGCAATCCCTTGAACGACGCGCCGTAACGAAGGGCGCCGGGTGCCGCCTTCTCCAGTGCCTCCAGGATCGCATGGTGTGCAACATTGGGCAGCGTGACGATCGCCCGATTGTAGGGCGGTGGCAACGTGCCGTAATCCGCCGTGCAGAGTTTTTCTCCACCGGCTTTATAAAAATGAAAGTGCCGGACGGAACGCGTCGCATCGGCCGGCAGCTTCTTCAACACGCCGAGCCGATCCAGAATCCGCTGGCCGTTGGGCTGGAGAATCTCGCCACGCAGGCCGGTCGGCGGCCCCGGCGCCTGCTCGAGCACGATATTCTTGATGCCCTTCTGCGCCAGCGCAAGGCCGAGCACGGCCCCGCCCCCGCCGGCACCGACAATGACGACATCCGTCCGTTCCATTATTTCCAGTCCTGATACCGTTCGGTGTCTTTCCACATCGAGAGGAACTTATCCCGCGCCTTGGCGCTCGTGATCGGATCGGTGAACACGTCCAACCGCTCATCGTTGTAACGGTTGCCGCTGCCGGTCTGGTTCATCGAGCCGGACGTATTGATCTCGTCGTCCATCACGACTTGCTTGAGATGCATCAGGTTCTCATGACGGTTCACTTTGATGGGAATGCCGGCCAGGCGCAGGGTTCCCAGCGCGGCTTGCTGCTTGAGATCGTTGAGCCGTTCCCGGTCCGAGATCACCCGCACGTCCACGCCACGCTTGTGGGCCGCAACCAGCGCTTTCACGATCGGCGGATAGGTGATGCCGTAGATGGCGACATAGATGTAGCGCCGGGCCTTCCCATAGAGCGCCGCCAGCCGCTCCCCCGGCAGATCATCCGGCGCATAATAAATCTCGACGGAAGATGCTGCGTTTGCATCGGGCGGTACAGCAAGTACGACGGTCAGCCAGATTGCCGCGCCAAGCGCAGCCACAACCTGTCTCAACACGTGCGCCATGAGTGCGGGCTATTCCTGCTCAAAGAGGTCCCGAAAATTCTCTTCGGCCTCCTCCCATGCTTTCGGAGAAGCCTTCATCAGCCAGCTTTTCAGGTAGGTTTTCTGACCGGGCGTGAGCATCTGCTTGATCTGGTGGGTACGGCCCTGTAGCGGCTGGAGAAATCCCGTCTTATTGGCTGTATCCAGCGTCGCCGTCCGGACATAGACATTGGTGAACATGGTGGGCGTCTCGTCCTGCCCCTCGCCCTGGACCCAGACGGAGATGAATTTCTCGAGTTGCATGCCGGCGCTATCCGTGGCCGGCTCGGCATCGTGAAAGAGTTCGTTCTCGGACTGCTCAAGCGGCGTCGCGCCCGCTGCCTTGAAAAGAAAATTCCGTTTCCACATTGCCGCCCAATCCCTCCTCTGATGACCCTCGTGAGGCAGGCATCCTCCAAGAGAAGGGCTCATGATGTCAAGCAACCTTCCCGCACGACCTTTCGCGCCTCTTCGGTCCACCCGAATTTCCACGAATCCTTTCCGTCATTTCATGCTCTCAACGGGCAACTGCCGTTACCTTGACAAGGGCGCGGTTTGCTTGTTATCGTGTCCAAATTCCTCAATCTTGAAGCCAAGTTGGAGTGATGCAGGTCAAAATCAACGGGAAGCCGGAAGAGGTCGTCGGGGGGACGGTTTTGGACCTTTTGAAGGTGAAAAACATCGACCCCCACATGGTCGCCGTTGAGCTCAACGATGCCATGGTTGAGCGGGACCATTTGGGCACCACCGCAGTCAAGGAAGGCGACGCGCTGGAGTTCCTTTTTTACATGGGCGGTGGCCGGTGACAATACCAGCGCACAAAGACATCACAGAGCTGATCGGACGAACCCCGCTGGTCCGCCTGAACCGCCTCTCCCCTGAAGGCGGGGCCACCATCTACGGGAAGGTCGAGTTTTTCAACCCGGGTGGAAGCGTCAAGGACCGCATCTGCCTCAGCATGATCGACGAGGCGGAGCGGCAGGGCAAGCTCAAGCCGGGCGGCACGATCGTGGAGCCGACCAGCGGCAATACCGGCATCGGTCTCGCGCTGATCGCTGCCGTGCGCGGCTACAAGCTGATTCTCGTCATGCCGGAAAGCATGAGCATGGAGCGGGCCAGCCTGCTGTCGTCCTACGGCGCGCAGCTCGTGCTGACGCCGGCCTGGGAAGGCATGAAGGGCTCGATCAAGGAGGCGGAGAGCATCATCGGGCAGAATCCGTCGTATTTCATGCCGGACCAATTTTCGAACCCGGCCAATCCGGCGATGCACAAGAAGACGACGGCCTTGGAAATCTGGGAGGCCATGGACGGTAAAATTGACGCGTTCGTGACGGCCGTCGGAACCGGCGGCACGATCACCGGCTGCGGCGAGGTGTTCAAAGGACGCAACAAGGCCATCAAGGTGATGGCGGTCGAGCCGGCCGGCTCGCCGGTTCTCTCGGGCGGAGACCCGGGCCCGCACAAGATTCAAGGCATCGGCGCGGGGTTCGTGCCCAAAGTGTTGAACCGGACAATCCTGGATGGCGTGATCACGGTGACGGACGACGAGGCATATCAGACAACCAAGCTCTTGTCGAAGAAGGAAGGACTGCTGGTGGGCATTTCCGCCGGCGCCAACGTGTTTGCCGCGCAGAAGGTGGCGAAGGAACTCGGCCCGGGCAAGAACGTGGTGACCATCCTGCCCGACACGGGCGAGCGGTACATCAGCATCGAGAAGTATTTCAATATCTGATCATGGAATTTACAGACGAACAGGTTACGAGATATAGCCGGCACATCCTGCTGCCTGAAGTGGGCGGCAAGGGGCAGAAGAAGATCGCCAAGGCGAAGATTTTGATCGTCGGCGCGGGCGGCCTCGGCTCCCCGGCTGCGTTTTATCTGGCGGCGGCGGGTGTCGGCACGATCGGCTTAATCGACAGCGACGCGGTGGACCTGTCCAATCTGCAGCGTCAGATCATCCACTACACTCCCGACGTGGGCCGGTCCAAGGTTCTGTCGGCCAGGGAAAAGATCCAGGCTCTCAACCCTGATGTTCACGTCATCATGCACGAAGAGCGCTTCGTGGCCGACAATGCGTTGAAACTCATCGCAGATTACGACATCGTGATCGACGGAGTGGATAATTTCCCCGCCAAGTTCCTGATCAACGACGCCTGCGTGCTGGGCGACAAGCCGCTGGTGCACGGCGGCATTCTTCGTTTCGACGGCCGGGTGACTACGATCCTGCCGAAGAAATCGGCCTGCTACCGGTGCGTGTTCAAGCAGCCGCCGCCGGCCGGGCTGGTGGCCAGCTGCCAGGAAGCCGGTGTGATCGGCGCGCTGGCCGGCGTCATTGGGACGCTACAGGCGACCGAAGCACTGAAGATCGTGCTCGGCATCGGCCGGCCGCTCACCGACCGGCTATTGGATTACGACGCCAAGAAGGCGATGTTCCGTGAAATCAAGACCAAACGCAACCCGAACTGTCCCGTGTGCAGCGAGCATCCGACGATCACGACACTGATCGATTACGAGCAGGAAGCCTGCGAACTTCGTCCGTCCGGAGCCGCGACCGTCCGCTGAGCGCGAAGGTATTGCCATGGCCAAGATGAAATCACTGGTCTGCCGGGAATGCGGGAAGGAATACCCGACCAAGGCGATCCATGTCTGCGAGTTGTGCTTCGGCCCGCTGGAGGTCAAGTACAACTACGACGAGATCAAGAAAAGCATCTCGCGCAAGAAGATCGAGGACGGCCCGCCGAGCATGTGGCGGTATCTGGACCTGCTGCCGGTCGAGAGCGCTTCTGTTGCCACTGTGATCGGCCCGCATGCCGGTTTGACGCCGATGGTGCGCGCGAAGAATCTCGGCGCCTACCTGGGCCTCGACGAGCTCTATATCAAGAACGACACGGTCAACCATCCGACACTGTCGTTCAAGGACCGGGTCGTGTCCGTGGCGCTGACGCGCGCGCGCGAGCTGGGCTTTGAAACCGTCGCCTGCGCCTCGACCGGCAACCTGGCCAACTCCGTGGCGGCCCACGCGGCCGCATCCGGCATGAAGTGCTATGTGTTCATCCCGGCCGATCTGGAAGCGGCGAAGGTGCTGGGCAACCTGATCTACAAGCCGAACGTGGTCGAGGTGGAGGGCAATTACGACGACGTGAACCGCCTCTGCAGCGAGATTGCCGGCGAGCATGGTTGGGCCTTCGTGAACATCAACATCCGACCCTACTACGCCGAAGGCTCCAAGACGCTGGCCTTCGAGACGGTGGAGCAACTCGGCTGGCGCGCGCCTGACCAGGCAGTCATCCCGATGGCCTCCGGCTCGCTGCTGACCAAGATCTGGAAGGGCCTGCACGAGATGAAGGCGCTGGGCCTGATCGACAAGGTCCAGACGAAGATCAACGGCGCGCAGGCCGAAGGCTGCTCGCCGATTTCGACCGCCTTCAAAGAGGGCCGGGACTTCTTCAAGCCGGTCAAGCCGAAGACCATCGCGAAGTCGCTGGCGATCGGCAATCCGGCGGACGGCTACTACGCGCTGAAGGCGACCGGCGAGAGCAAGGGCGCCATGGACATGGTGTCCGACGAGGAAGTGGTGGACGGCATCAAGCTGCTGGCCCAGACCGAAGGCATCTTCGCCGAAACCGCCGGCGGCGTGACCATCGGCGTGCTCCAGAAGCTGGTGAAGCAGGGCGTCATCAAGAAAAGCGACGTCACGGTGGCGTATATCACCGGCAACGGGCTCAAGACGCAGGAAGCGGTGATCGACTCGGTCGGCCGGCCGTTCCGCATCCAGCCGAGCCTGGTCAATTTCGAGAAGACCTTCAAGATCGGCAAGAACGGTGGAGGCCACGCGTGATCAAAGTTCGCATTCCCACCCCCCTGCGCCCCCTGACGAAAAACCAGGGTGAAGTGGAAGCCAAGGCCGCGAGCATCGCGGAAATGATCGAGACCCTGAACGCCGCGCACCCGGGCCTGAAGGACCGGCTCTGCGATGACAAGGGCGAGTTGCGCCGCTTCGTGAACATCTACGTCAACGAGGAAGACATCCGGTTTCTCAAGGGCAAGGACACGTCGCTCAAGGATGGCGATGAAGTCTCAATCGTGCCGGCTATTGCAGGGGGGAACTGATGGCACACATGCGGTTTCATATCCGGTTCCCCGAGCAAAAGATCAAGGAACCGATCATTTACCAGATCGGACATGAGTACAAGGTCGTGACCAACATACGCCGGGCCGACGTGCGCGAGACCACCGGCTGGATGGATTTGGAGTTGAGCGGCGAGACGGCGGAAATCGAGCGGGCCATCGAAGGCATGAAAAAGAAGGGGCTCGTCGTGGACCCCATTGAATTGAACGTGGTCGAGTGATGGAATTCACCGAAGCGCAACTCGAGCGATACAGCCGCCACATCATCCTGAACGACGTTGGCGGCAAGGGGCAGAAGAAACTGTCCCAGGCCAAGGTGCTGGTCATCGGCGCCGGAGGCCTCGGCTCGCCTGCCGCGCTCTATTTGGCCGCGGCGGGTATCGGCACGCTCGGCCTGGTGGACGGCGACGTGGTGGATCTCTCCAATTTGCAGCGGCAGATTCTGCACACGACGGCCCGCGTGGGCGTCCCCAAGGTCGAATCGGGCCGGCAGACGCTCACAGCCTTGAACCCGGACATCACGATCAAGACCTATCAGTTTCACGTGAGCGCCGACAACATCATGGAGTTGATCGCGGACTACGACATGGTGCTGGACGGATCGGACAATTTCTCGACGCGGTTCATGATCAACGATGCCTGCTTCTTCGCCAGGAAGACGCTGATCTCAGGCAGTATCTTCCGGTTCGAAGGCCAGTTGACGACCATCAAGCCGCACGAGGGGTTCCCCTGCTACCGGTGCCTCTACCCGGAGCCGCCTCCGGCCGGGCTCGTGCCCAACTGCCAGGAGGCCGGCGTGCTGGGCGTGCTGGCCGGCACCATCGGTGTGTTACAGGCGGCAGAAGCCATCAAGGAAATCCTCCGGATCGGCGACACGGTGGCAGACAAACTCCTGATCTACGATGCACTGGACATGAAGTTCAGGAAGGTCTCCCGGCCCAAGGACCCCAACTGCCGTCTCTGCGGCCCGCATCCGACGATCAAAAACCTCAGCGGCGATTACGCCGTCTCCTGCGCCATTTAATCTGCCCGTGCTGACAATCCCGAAGCAGATTCTGGACGAGATGATCGCCCATGCGCGCGAGCTGGACCCGTTCGAATGCTGCGGGCTGCTCGCGGGCGCCAACGGCATCATCTCGCGCCATTACCGGATCACCAACACGGTCGCGAAAGATGCCCGGGCCGTGGAAGTCTTCGACGGCGCCGACGTCAAGCAGTTGGGCCACATGTCGAATGCCGCCAAGGCCGAAGTCGCCTACTTCATGGATCCCAGGGAGATGCTGGCGGCGTTCAAGGACATGCGCCAGCGGGACCTCGAATTGGCCGTGATCTACCATTCCCATACCCATTCACCGGCCTACCCATCCGCCACCGACGTGGGGCTTGCCTACTATCCCGACGCGGCCTATCTCATCATCTCTCTGGAACAGAAGACGGCTCCGGACCTCCGGGCCTATTGGATCAAGGACCGCCAGGTTTCCCACGCCGATTTCCAGGCCATTTGACCACTCCATCCCGCAAAATCTGCTGGCACCGGTCCGCGGCCGATGCCATAATAGCGGTACCGTATCGTCTACGGAGGGCACAGGCCATGCGCGGACGTTTCTCGCTCCTTTCTTCGGCTCTTCTTCTCACGCTCGCAATCGGATTGGGCTGGGCCGGACCGTCCTCCGCCGAGGAGAAAAGCTACTACAGCCCGATCATCTATGTGGACGTGGAAAAGGGCTTTATCGTGATCTCGAACAGCGGAGCCGTCTTCGGCGTCGAGGTCGCGCCGGAAGCCAAACAACACCTGAGCAAGCTGCCGCCATCGGGACTGATCGACATCGTGGTCGAGACACGGCCTGACAACGCGCCGCTGGTAAAACGCTGGAAGCTCGCATCCGGCGAGTCATCGTGCAAAATCTTCGACGGGAAAAACTGCAAGTAACCGGCGGGGAACCCTGACGGACTGCTACTCTGAGCTCCCTAACATATCGTCAATCAGTGGGCGGTTGATATCCGTGCAGCCCGGGCAGATCGTGTCGAACAACGCTTCATGGTCGGCCACATAATTTTTCTCGTTCACCAGCTTGTCGTGGATGACCTGGTCGTGGCAGGAATTGCAGAGCATCATCAGGCCCCGCATCACCGACACCATCTTCCGTCCTGAACTCCCCTGCGTCCCGCTCACACCGATCCCTTCACCTGGGCAATCCAGAAATCCTCCGTTTCCAACTCGACCCCGCAGCGGGCACATTCGTACGGCTGGTCCGGAGGCGGCACCGCCATCTCCGCATCCTGCATGCGCCCCAGGCAGACATGATAAAACCGCCCGCGGGCATCTTCCGTATCCAACGGATCGCTTTGAAACACCAGCACCATCAGCTTCTGCTCTCCTGCCGCTGGCTAGTATAACGGGAGGCCGGGCCTCCTCACAATCGCTCGCCAACCTTCCCCAAGTGATTATGGCTGCGCCGGCTTGGCGCGGTCACTGAAGAGCGGTTCGATCTCCTTCAAACTGTCCTCAAGATAATCATCCAGATTCGACCCGAACATCGAGAGGACAATGACCGCATTGACGTTCGCATCCTTGCTCGAGGCATGGGCCAGCCGCTGCGTGATTCCCTTGTTCACTCGCCAGACGCCTTTATACACCTCGGCCAGGTGCTCGAGCGCCCAGTCAGGCATCTCTCCACGCCGCATACGAAAGTATTGCGCCGCCAGATACATGGAAACAGCCCGGTAAATCGTTTCCTCGGTGGATGCGAACGGCAGATGGAACCGCACGTTGGGGCGAAGCGGATCCATCACCGGACAACCGCTCGTGACCATGTAGATCCCGATGATCGAGCTCAAGCCCTGCTGCAGGGTGGTCTGCTTGCTATAGGCGCGCTGAGCCGTCTCAACAGTGACCGACGTGTTTTCGAACGATACCGCGTCCTTGAAATGTTCCACCAGGCCCGACAGGTTCACGGCGACAGGGCAATGCCGGACAGTGTCTCCCAGAGGGCACTGTTCGCATTGTTGGTATTGCAACTTCGTCCAGTCCGGATTCGGCGCAGCCGCCGCAGGCACCAGCTCCAGAGTCGCCGCGTCCAAGTCGACCTCAAACTGTTTTTCAATCCCGTTCGCGAATTGAAACGTGTAGAGGTACCGGATGCGTTCAGGCGGTGCGCTGTCAGCAGCCATACGGTTCTCCGTGCCCGTCGAACCGGTCTATGACTGAAATTGGGCTTCGTACAGGCCGGCGTAGAAACCGCCCCGGACCAGCAGGTCCGGAGGCGGCACCGCCATCTCCGCATCCTGCAGGCAGCCCAGGCAGACATGATAAAACCGCCCGCGGGCATCTTCCGTATCCAACGGATCGCTTTGAAAGACCAGCACCATCGACTTGTTGTCTCCTGCCTGCGGCTAGTATATCGAGAGACGATGTCAACTCGCAATCCGGCAAAATACAAATGGATAGCACGTGGGTCTTGGCTTGACACAATTTCGGCACCATGCAAGGATGCGCAACGTCTGGCTATGAGGCACGGCATAGCATTGATCCTGTGCGAAGAACGGACATGACCCCTCGCCCGTTCTGCCAGTTTCGACTCGGTGCCACTGCCATTTCCTGCACCATCTGGCTTGCGATCAGCTTCGCATTCGTTCTCATAATGAAGCCTGCCTGCGCCGTTGCGCAGGGCACCGAAGCGGATGTCTTCACCGCGCAGGCCATCCTCGCGTATGACGAGAAAAAGTACGACGAGGCGTTGGGGTACCTGCGTGAAGCCCTGCAAGCCGATCGCAACAATGTCGAAGCGCTGTACTACACGGGCCTGATCTACCTCGCGCAGCGGGAACCGGCCGCCGCCATCACGGCGCTCGAGCAAGCCCACGCGCTCAATCATACCTTCCAATCCCTGCAGTACCACCTCGGCACCGCGTATTTTCAACTCGAGCAATATGACAAGGCCGAGCCGTTGCTGGAGGAGGCGCTCTCGACCGACCCGGGACAGGAAAATCTTGGATACTATGTGGGATTTCTGCGCTACCGGAAGAAGGACTACATGGGCGCCATGCGGGCATTTGCGCAAGGCACGTCCAGCGATCCAGGCATCCAGCAATTAACGCACTTCTATGCCGGACTGGCGACAGCCTCTGTCGGCTTTCTGGGAGAGGCCGCCAGAGAACTGGAAGAATCCTCCCGCATCCGCACCGTGTCGCCGATCACAGGGCCTGCCGACCGGTTGCGGGACATCTTTACGTCGTCGAAAACCAAGGACCGGCGCCTCCACGGCGAACTGCGGCTCGGCGTCTTTTACGACACCAACATCGTCGTCAACCCGTTGCCGCACACGGACGCCGTCGTGGTCGAATTGCGCAAACGGAAAACCCGCTCGCCTGGCGACATGATTGCCGGCAGGCTCGACTATGCGTGGCTCCGCACAGGCCCGTGGGAAGCCACGGTCAATTACACGTTGTATAAAACATTGAACTGGGAGATCCCCCAATTCAATGTTGAAAACCACATGGTCGGACTCGGAACGTCCTACAAGGGGCTGACCGGCAACAAGCTGCCCTACCAGCTCGGAATGCAATACTCGTTCGACAGCCTGACCCTGGGAGCAAACCCGTTTATGTACCGGCATTCGGTCACGTTGTTCGCCACGCTGGTGGAAGACGAGCACAACCTGACCAGCGTCCAGACCCGCTACCAGCAAAAGGACTTCACCGCCCTCTTCCCCTTTGCCGGCGGCGACGACCGCGACGCGGCAAACTGGATGTTCGGCGCGACCCATGTCTTTCGGTTCGCTTCGGACAAGCACTTCATCCGGATCGGCTGGCAGTTCGACCGGGATGACGCGAAGGGAAGCAATTTTGCCTATTATGCCAACCGTGGGCTGCTCGGCCTCCAATACACCATGCCGTGGAAAAGCGTCCGGCTCAAGTACGATTACGACTACTACCACCGGTTCTACGGCACTCCCCATACGATCTTCCCGCTCGGGGAAGCCAATACAGTCAAACAGGTCGTCAATGAACAAAACCACGTGTGGCGCATCGAAGTCCCGCTGCCACACGAATTTATCCTGGCCTTCGATTTCCAGCACACGCTCAGCAAGGCCAACCTGCCCCAGATCTTCAATTACACACGGCAGGTCGGCACCATCAGCCTCGCCTGGGCATTCTGACGCCCCGCGTGCAGATCGGTCCCTGGACATTTCCTGTAGAAACTGCGGACGGCAGGACGAGACGAACGGTGGTTAATTGCCTTTGATTCGCACGCGGGCGGCGGTGCCGTTGACTTCGATCAGACTGCCGGTGAAGACACCGCCTACCAGATTCTCAATTGTGCCGTTCGTGCCCAAGCCACGGATCGGCGTGCCAAGCACTTCCACCTGAGTAGCCAGGGCCCCACCGGTGAGACGAACCGACACGCCACCCACGGTGAGATCTGGAAGGAACGTGTTCCCCGCTTTTACCTTGTTGCCTGTTCCCACAAAATCGATCAAGGCCCCAAAAATGTCCACCACGGCCCCGCCCGTTGCCCTCAAAACGTACCCGCCCGTCGTATCAGTGAGCGTCAATGTGCTGCTGTTGCTGAGGCGCACCAAGTCGCCCAAGACGTTGAGGAAGCTGCCGCCGCTGGCATTGATGAGCGCGCCGACGCCAATGGTCATTGAAGAACCATCAAGGTGGACCATCGCGACCCCGGTACCGGCCAGAATCTTGGCCATGTTGGCCAGCGTGATCGCATCGCCACCCAGCGTCAGCGTGCTGGCTGCCAGCAACCGTATGATCGGAGCCGTCGCCTCCAATAGCGCCGCGTCGACCTTCACTACCTTCTGTCCGCTCACTGTCGCACCGGAAGCTTCCAGCATGGTGCTCTGCAGGGGGCAAGCCGGACAGGTACCGGAGCCGCGGAGCGGCCGGTCTGTACTCAGCGTTAAGGTCACATCATCTCCGAGTAGATTACCAGGCAGACCCAAATCAATCGTCTCTGTCGTTGTGTGACCGACATTAGTCGAGCCAGCCAGATCGAACATAGCAAAGCCCGCCGTGGTGGCGATGGAGTGGGTATTGCCCGTTAAGAGGACTAATGGATTGGTCCCGTTTGTCTGTACAATACCGACTGGATCCGACGTAAAGGGCACGCGGATGATCGACTGGTCCACATCAATAATCCCACCATTCGCGTGCAACATCGTATCGGTGATGGTCAGGGTCTCGCCTGTTGGTATCGAGATGAGATTGCCCGTCGTGCTCAGCGTGCCGCTGCTCACCGTGGTCTTTCCACTTAACCGATAGATCAAACCAGTATCGGCGATCACCAAAGTTCCAGCGCCGGTCTTGTTCAGATCGCCCGTCCCACTAAGCACCCCGCTGAGCGTCAACGTGTCACCGCCCGCAGTCACTGCCACTGTGCTGGTCCCCACCCCCAGTGTCAGTGTGCCCGACAGTGTTGGCGTACTCACCCCGGCGAGCGTACCGGTGTTGAGCGTCACATTCTCCGCCACCGTGATATTGCCGTTGAGCTCCAGCGTCGCCCCACTGGCTACCGTAGTCGCCCCCGTGGTGCTACCCAGCCCTGCAGCATTGGTGACACGCAACGTACCTGCATTCACGCTGGTCGCCCCGTCGTAGGTGTTGGCGCCATCCAGGGTAAAGGTGCCGCTGCCCTGCTTGCTGAGCGCTCCCGTCCCGCTCAGCCCGCCGCTAAACGTCGTATTCGTCGCATCGCCCGTCGTGAGCGTGTTCGCATTTAAGGTGACGTTGCCGCCTGTCGTCCCGCCCCCGGCCAGGCTGCCGATCGTCTCACTGCCGGCCAAATTCAACGTCGCC